>WNFI01685966.1_pt2 | contig 11962 bp, 11 predicted proteins | sample 5400471 | NCBI WGS metagenome assembly WNFI01 (sample SAMN13153348, study PRJNA577476) | soil metagenome | isolation source: 100 cm saprolite on Douglas fir-dominated hillslope | place: USA:California | collected 2013-09-17 | reverse complement strand
GCAGCAGAAGATCTGGCTGATCTGGACCCGGCAGGTGAAAAGCGGCTTGAGCCAGCCCATCACGGTCTCCTTCACCATCCCCGCCGACGGCACTTTGGAGGACGGTTCGGTCCGCCCCGTGCAGAGCAGCGGGGTACAGTTGCTCGACAACGCGGCGATGCGGTCCGTCTATTCGGCGGCACCCTTCGGTTCGTTTCCCAAGACCTATGGCACCAACAGAATCACGATCCAGGCCCTCTTCCAACCCACGCCTTAGAGTCAGGCTTGCCGTCGGTGTGATCCTCGCTGCCGGGGGGGCGCGACTGGGCTTGGCGCAGGCGCCTCCCGCGAACAGCCAGATCATCATCACCAACGGCGGCCAGCGGTTCGCCGTTCCGGACTGCATCCCGCGCGCGGGCGACGAGGCCAGCCGCGAGGCCTGTCGGACCATCACTCAGGTCCTGCGCAACGACCTCAAGTTCGAGGGCCTCTTCCAGTTCGTGCCCGAGAGTCTCTTCGCGGCCCTGCCGCCCCTCAATCCCGAGAGCCCGAACTTCGAGGACTGGCGCTCGGTGGGCGCGAACATCCTCGTGATCATGCGCGCGCAGGTGACTGCGGGCGAGCTGGCCGTCGAGGCTCGCGTCTTCTCCGTGGACGGCAAGCAGGTGATGCTCTCGAAGCGTTACTCGGGCCGCGCGGACAACCCGCGCTCGTTCGCCCATCAGGCCTCGGACGACATCGTCGCCCTCACCCAGTACCGGGGCGTGGCCCGCAGCAAGATCGCGTTCACCTCCGACCGCGACGCCCCCAAGCCCCCGCGCGGCAAGGAGCTCTACATCGTCGACTACGACGGCTTCAACGCGAAGCGGATCACCGTCAACAACTCGCTCAACATCCTGCCCGCCTGGAGCCCGGATGGCCGCTCCCTCGCCTACGTCTCCTACCGCCAGGGCGGGCCCAGCATCTTCGTCGCCCGGATCTTCGAAGGGCGCAGCGACAACATCACCAAGGGCGACGGCCAGGCCTTCGCGCCGACCTTCTCCCCCGACGGCAAGCGCCTCGCGTACGCCAGCAACAAGTCCGGGAACCTGGAGATCTGGATCTCGAACGCGGACGGCACGGGCGCGCACCGCATCACGTCCGGTCACGGGAGCGACACCGCGCCGACCTGGAGCCCCACCGGGCAGGAGATCGCGTTCACGTCCGACCGCGCGGGCTCGCCCCAGATCTACCTCATGGACAGCGAGGGGCTCAACGTCCGGCGGCTGACGACGGTGGGCAACTGGAACGACGCCCCCGCCTGGAACCCGTCGAAGGAGTACAGCGAGATCGCTACAGCGAGATCGCCTACACCTCCCGGCTCGAGGCCGGCGGTTTCGACATCGCCGTCGTCGACCTGGCCAGCCGGCAGGTCCGTCAGGTCACCGCGGGCCGCGGGAGCTGCGAGTACCCCTCGTGGGCTCCCAACGGCCGCCACCTCGTCTTCTCCTGCAAGCGCGGCAACACCTGGCAGATCACCGTCTCCGACCGGGAGGGCCGCACCATCGACACGTTGAGCGCGGGACCCGGCAACAACGTCCAGCCGGACTGGGGACCGTGAGTCCCGCCGCGCCATCGCGAATCGAGGTTCCATGAAACGCCAGACCATCCCCTTCCTGCTGATCGCGTTGGTCCTCGCCGCCGGTTGCCACCCCAAGCGAAAGCCGGTGCTGACCGAACCCGGGCCGCGTTCGAGTGCCTACCCACCCGCCACGGCCACGCCGGAGCCCGAGCAGCCCGTCACCGAAGGACCCGACATCGCCGCCGTCACCCCCGGCAATCCCAGCGGCGAGGACTTCTCCGTCAACGACGCCACCGGCGAGAACGGACCGCTCGAAGACATCCGCTTCGACTACGACAAGGCCGAGCTCAGCGACGTGGCGCGCGCCACCCTCGAGAAGCACGGCCTCTGGCTGCAGAACCATCGCACGGCGAAGGTCACGGTCGAAGGCCACTGCGACGAGCGCGGCACCGTCGACTACAACCTGGCCCTCGGCGACAAGCGCGCGCGTGCCGTCCGCGATTACTTGGCCAGCCTGGGCGTCGCCGCCGATCGCCTGCACACCGTCTCCCTGGGCAAGGAGCGGCCGCTCGACCCCGCCAACACCGAGCAGGCGTTCGCGAAGAACCGCCGGGCGCACTTCGTCGTCAGCCGATAGGATTAATATCCTTCCGAGCCACGTCGGGCTCGATCGAGGAGGTCGCGGTGCTTCGTCGAGTGATCCTGATCCTGTGCGCGCTGGCGGCGCCGCTCCCGGCGATGGCGGCCAACAAGGACATCGAACAGCTGCAGATCCAGATCTCGGCCCTCCAGGGGCAGATCGCCGACCTGCAGCGGGCGTCCGAGGACACGATCCGCGAGATCAAGCGTCTCAACGAGTCGCTGGCCGACCAGAACGCGTCGATGCGGCGCCTGGTCGGCGACCGGAGGGTCCAGGAAGAGGCGATCTCCGCGGCCCTGAAAGACATCACGGACCGGGTGTCGGATCTGAGCGAGCGCATGCAGACGATGCCGGCGGCCGCGGCTCCCGGGCCGTCCATCGCCAATCCTGGTCCCGGCCTGCCACCGGTGGCCGCGGGCGGCCCGGCCGCCGCCCCGATCACGCCGGGCACACCGGCCCCGGGTCCCGCATCGGCCAACCCCCAGGCCCCCGCGCCCCGCGAGCTCTACACCCAGGCCTACGCCGACTACGCGCGCGGGAACTACGACCTGGCCATCCAGGAGTACAGCGAGTACCTGCGGAACTATCCCGACACCGACCTCAGCGACAACGCGCAGTACTGGATCGGCGAGTGCCAGTACTCGAAGCAGAAGTACCCGGAGGCGATCGCGGCCTGGGACGCGCTGTTGCGCCAGTACCCGTCGAGCGACAAGATCCCGGACGCGCGGTTCAAGAAGGGCATGGCCCTCGAGAGGCTGGGCCGCCGGAGCCAGGCCCTGCTCGAGTACCGTTTCGTGGCCGAGCGCTTTCCCAACTCGGAAGCCGGCCGCAAGGCGCGCGAGAAACTCAACCCACGCTAGAGAGGCATTGACATGGCCAGCGTCAACCGCGTGATCCTGATCGGCAACCTCGGTCGGGATCCGGAGATCCGCTATACCCAGGGCGGGGAGCCCATCGCCAACTTCTCGCTGGCCACGTCCGAGAGGTGGACGGGCAAGGACGGCCAGAAGCAGGAGCGCACGGAGTGGCACCGCGTCGAGGTCTTCGGAAAGACCGCGCAGGTCGTCCGCGATTACTGCCAGAAGGGCAAGCAGGTCTACATCGAAGGCTCCATCCACTACGACGAGTGGACGGACAAGGATGGCAACAAGCGCAACACCACTAAGATCCGCGTGAGCGGCCCGAACTCGCGGTTGGTCCTGCTCGGAAGCCGCGGCGAAGGCGGCGGGCCCGGAGGTAGCGGGCCGGGTGGCGGCGGCGGTCGCGGAGCGGCGGCCGAGAAGGAACCGGGCGCACCACCGGCCGACGACTTCCAGGTCTCGGACGACGACGTCCCGTTCTAGAATAGATCTGCGTCTCGCTGCTGACTCCCTCGCAAGGAGTAGCGCATCACGACCAGCCTGGATGGATGGGACTATGCTGGACGCATGGCAACCCTCCTCGCCATCGAGCGCTTCGAGCCGCCCTACCGGTACTCGCAGGACGAAGTCACCCGCTGGGTGAGCGAGTGGCTGGGTGACCACCCCACCGGCCGCCGGCTGCTGTCGGTGTACTCCTCGGCGGGAGTGGCGTCGCGGGCCAGCGTCGTCCCCATCGAGCAGGTCTTCCACCCGGGTGACTTCGAGACGCAGAACGACGTCTACCGCGACGTCGCCCGCCGCGAAGGGGCGGCCCTGGTGCGCCGCGCCCTGGCCACGGCCGAGATCGCCCCCGCCGAGGTCGGCCTCATCGTGAGCGTCTCCTGCACCGGCTTCCAGATCCCGGCCGTGGATGCCTACGTCGCGGACACGCTGGGCATGGGGCCGCGGCTGGTGCGCCTCCCCATCACCGAGTCCGGCTGCGCCGGAGGCGTGGTCGGGCTCGCTCGGGCGCGGGACTACCTGGTCGCCCATCCCGACCAGGTGGCGGTCGTCCTGGCCCTCGAGTTCGCGAGCCTCACCTTCCAGCGCTGGGACCGGTCGGCCACGCACGTGGTGTCGACGGCAATATTCGGGGACGGTGGCGCGGCGGTGGTCCTGGCCGGGGCGGACCATCCACGCGGCCGGACGCGCCGCCCGGGCCAGGCGCGGATCCTCGACGCCGAGAGCGTGTTCTTCCCGGGCACGACCCACCTGATGGGCTTCCACCTGCGCAACCAGGGGCTCCAGATCATCCTCGATCGCGAGCTGGCGCCGTTCGTGCGCAAGCACGTGAGCGAGGTGGTCTCGGGGTTCCTGTCCGCGCGCGGCCTGGGACGCGAGGACGTGACGCGCTGGATCCTCCATCCCGGCGGCCGGCGCATCATCGAGGTGATGAGCGAGCAGCTCTCGCTCGCTCCCGAAGACCTCGCCCCGACGGAGAAGGTCCTCAGCGAGCACGGCAACATGAGCTCGGTCACCGTCCTCTTCGTGCTCGACGAGATGATCCGCGCCGGCGGCCTGCGCTGCGGCGAGAAGGGCATCCTGGGCGCGTTCGGTCCGGGGTTCGGCGCCGAGTTCGCGCTCCTCGAGTTCTGCTGAGCGCAAGCCCCGCGTGATCGATCTCCGCGCCCGCGCCACCGACCCCGAGGCCCTCGACCTCGGCGTCGCCCCCGAGGAGGCGCTGCGCAGCCTGGCCGACCTCCGGTTCGTGAACCGATGGCTCGGCAACCGCGGCCGCTTCCTCGGCGCGGTGCTCCCCTACCTTCGGTCCTCCGACCGCCCGCGGCTGCTCGACGTCGGCTGCGGATCGGGGGACGTGGCGGTCGCACTACGGCGGGCCCTGCGCGGCCCCCTCGCCGCCGTGGGCGTCGACATCAAGCTCCTTCATCTGCAAGCGGCGCCGGCGGAGCTGCTGCGCGTGGTGGCAGACGCTCACCGCCTGCCCTTCGCCGCCGGCACCTTCGACGTGGTGACGGCGTCGCTGTTCCTGCACCACTTCGACCAGTCCGAGCTGCCCGATCTCCTGCGCGCGCTCTACGTCCTGGCGCGGCGGGCTCTCGTCGTGAACGACCTGCGCCGCGCGCGCGTGCCCTACGTGTTCGGCAAGGCCGTCTTCCCACTCCTGTTCCAGTCGCGCGTCAGCATCGAGGACGGCCTCATCTCGATACGCAGCTCCTTCCGCGAGCCCGAGCTGCGAGCGGCCTTCGCGGCCGCGGGCGTGCCTTCGGTGCGCATCGAGCGCAGCTGGCCGTACCGCCTCCTCGCCATCGCGGAGAAGTCCCCTGCCTGAGGTCGTGGTCGTGGGCGGGGGGCCGGCGGGCACGGCCGCGGCCATCTTCCTGCGGCAGGCCGGTCACGAGGTCGTGCTGGTGGACGAGGCCCGGTTCCCGCGGGACAAGGTGTGCGGGGAAGGCGTCTCGCCGGAAGCCTGGCGCCTGCTGGCCCGGATGGGCGCGGACGGCGCGGTGCGGGCTCTCCGGCCTCGTCCCGTACACGGCATGAAGCTGACCGCGCCCGACGGCACCGCGTTCGTCGGGGAATACGCCGGCGCCAGAGAGCCGGGATTCGCGGTGCGCCGCTGGTGCCTGGATCGCGCCCTGGTGGAGTGCGCGCGCGGCGCGGGCGTCGAAGTGCGCGAGGGCGTGCGCGCCCTCGACATCGTCGCGACCGGCGGCGTCGTCCGCGGCGTCGTCCTGGAGGGCGGCGACGGTCCGCAGCGCCTCGAGGCCCGACTCGTGGTCGCCGCCGACGGCCGGCGCAGCGTCGTCGCGCGCAAGCTCGGCCTGCTCCGGGAGCACCGGACTCTCCGCAAGTTCGCGGTGCGCGGCTACTGGAATGGCGTCGAAGGGCTGACCGACCACGGGGAGATCCACGTGACGCGCGGCGGCTACTGCGGCATCGCGCCCCTCGGCGACGACGAGGCCAACGTCACGTTCGTGCTGGACCAGGCCGACATGCGGCGGGCGGGCGGCGATCTCGAGGACTTCTACCTGCGCACGCTGGAGCGGTGGCCGCGGGTCGTCGAACGGCTGCCGCGCGCCGGCCTCACGAGTCGCCCGCGCGCGATCGGGCCCCTCGCTCTCGAGGCGCGCCGCGTCTCCGCTCCGGGCGCGGTCCTGGTCGGAGATGCCGCCGGCTTCTACGACCCGTTCACGGGCGAGGGTGTCACCCTTGCCCTGCGCGGCGCGGAGCTGGCCGCTGGGGTCGCCCATCGGGCGCTCACCGGCGGCTCGACCGACCTTCGTCTCTACGACCGGCTGCGTGACGAGGCGACCCGGGACAAGTTCCGCCTCAATCGCCTGCTGCAGCGCGTCGTGGCCTGGCCGGCACTGGCGAACGCGGTGGCCAGACGCCTGTCACGAAGGCGGGATCTGGCGGACCGGCTGGTGGGGATCGCGGGAGATTTCGTGCCGGCGCGGACGGCGATGGGAGCGGGGTTCTTGTACGAGATGCTGAAGGGATAAGCAACAGCAATCGATCGGCACGGTTAGCCAATAGAAGGCTCTGGCCAGGTCGGCTGTCATCTACGAACGATCAGCAACAACGGAAGCGCGGGGTGCGGCGCCCGCAAACGCCGCACCCCCTGCGGCTACACGAGGAACAGCATCTCCCGGTACTTCGGCAGGCTCCAGAACTCGTCCGCCACCGTCTCCTCGATCTTGTCGCAGACTTCGCGGACCGCCGCCATCGCCGGCACGACCTGGTCGGCGAGGATGCGGGCGTGCTTCACCATGTCGCCGGCGCCGCTCGCCTTCTCCGCCGCCGTCTGCAGGTCCTGCACCCGCGAGTTCAGCGCTTCGACGGAGGCCTCGACCCGCTCCGCGGACGAGCGGATCGTCTTCCCGCTGCCCGCCTTGGCCAGGAGGGCGAGTTGGCGGAAGGCCGCCGGGAGCACGTGGCTGGACACGAGGTTCTTCAGCGCCTCCACCTCGATGTCCAGGTCCTTGATGTAGCGCTCCATGCGCACGTGATAGCGGGCGTCGGACTCCGCTTCCGTGAACACCTTCGTCCGGGCCAGGAACTCCCGCGCTTCCGGCCGCACCAGCTCGGCCAGCGCTTCCGGCGACGTCTTCAGGTTCGGCAGGCCGCGCTTCTGGGCCTCCTCCACCCACTCCGGGGCGTAGTTGTTCCCCTCGAAGCGCACGGCCTTGGTCGCGACAACCGCCTCGCGGACGACGTCGAGCACGGCATCCTGCAGGTTCGCACCCTTCGACGTGCGGATGGAAAGCGCTTCCTCGAACTCGCCCAGGGCCTCGCCGACGGCCGCGTTCAGGAACGCGATGGGCAGCGAGATCGACTGCGCGGACGACACGGCCCGGAACTCGAACTTGTTTCCGGTGAAGGCGAAGGGCGAGGTGCGGTTGCGGTCGGTCTGGTCGCGCGCGACCTCGGGCAGCTTGCGGATGCCGAGGCTGATCGTCTCCATGGTGTTGGCCCCGGCCTTGTCCTTCTTCTCGATCGCGTCCAGGACGCGAGTGAGCTGGTCGCCCAGGAAGACGGAGATGATCGCGGGCGGCGCCTCGTTGGCGCCCAGGCGATGGTCGTTGCCGGAGCCGGCGATGGCCGCGCGCAGGAGACCGGCGCGCTTGTGCACGCCCTTGAGGGTGGCGGCCAGGAAGACCAGGAACTGGAGGTTCTTCTCCGGCGTCGCCCCCGGCTCCAGGAGGTTGCGCCCCTCCGAGTCCATCAGCGACCAGTTGCAGTGCTTGCCGCTCCCGTTGATCCCCGCGAACGGCTTCTCGTGCAGGAGGAGAGCGAGGTTGTGGCGCCGGGCGATGCGGCCCATCGTCTCCATCACGAGCTGGTTGTGGTCGGAAGCGACGTTGGCCTCCTCGAAGATGGGCGCCGACTCGTACTGGCTGGGGGCCACTTCGTTGTGCCGCGTCTTGACGGGCACACCGAGCTTGTAGAGCTCGGTCTCCGTCTCCTGCATGCAGGCCAGGATGCGGTCCTTGATGCTCCCGAAGTAGTGGTCCTCGAGCTCCTGGCCCTTGGGCGGCTTGGCCCCGATGAGCGTGCGCCCGCAGGCCACGAGGTCGGGACGCAGCGAGTAGAACGCGCGATCGATCAGGAAGTACTCCTGCTCCGGGCCCATGGTGGGAACGACGCGCGTCGATTCCTTGTCGCCGAACAGACGCAGCACGCCCAGGGCCTTTTCGGACAGGTACTCCATCGAGCGCAGCAGCGGCGTCTTGTTGTCCAGCGCGTCGCCGTGATAGCTGATGAAGACGGAGGGCACGCAGAGCGTCTTCCCGTTCGGCCCGTCGATGACGAAGATCGGGCTGGACGGATCCCAGGCCGTGTATCCGCGCGCCTCGAACGTGCTGCGCATCCCCCCGGACGGGAACGAGGAGGCGTCGGGCTCGCTCTGGATGAGCTGGGCGCCGCTGAAGCGCTCCATGGGATGCCCGTCGTCGTCGAAGGTGAGGAAGGCGTCGTGCTTCTCCGCGGTCAGCCCCGTCTGCGGCTGGAACCAGTGGCAGAAGTGGCTCGCGCCCTTGCCCAGCGCCCACTCCTTGATGGCGTGCGCGACCTCGTTGGCGATGGCGGGGTCGAGGCGGGTTCCCCGCCGGATCGTCTCCTGGAGTGACTTGAAGACGGGCTTGGGCAGCTTCTCCTTCATGGCGCTCACGTCGAACGTGTTGCTGCCGAAAACCTCGACGACCTTCGCTCCGCCGGCCAGCTCGGGGACCGAACGGATGCTGCGCGACGTGGCCTGACTGACCGCCCAGAGCCGCCCCGTAACCTCAGACATGACTCATCTCCTCCTCGAATTGGCGCGGATTATAGGCACGGGACGGCCGGCGAATCTCCCCATATTTTTGTAGGAATTCCGGGTCCCTCCGACATTATCGGCCGCGGGCCACGATGCGGTAGTCGATCGCGATCTCGTTCTTCACCTTCACGACTCCGGCCACGCTGACCGGCTGCATCCCGAACTGATCGTGGCGCAGGACGGTCTTGCCGGACGCGGTCAAGGTGTCGCCCGAGACCTCGACATGCACGGGAAGCGTGATCGGGCGGGTCACTCCGTGCAGCGCGACGCCCTCCGGCCGGACCTCGAGCGCGCCCGCCTCGAACGTGAGGACCACGCGCGAGGCGGCCAGATCGGCCGGATCTGCCGTCACCTCACCCGAGAGGGCGGGGGCCGCGACCTCGTGCGTGTGCCCCGCGAAGCTGAAGGCCCCCGACTTGCCCACGTGGATGCGCACCGCGCTCTGCGCAGGGTCGACGACGTAGGTGCGAGGAGCCGCGACCAGGGGCGCGGCGGCGAGGACGGCGGACGCGCAGGCCCACGACCGGATCGAAACCGGCATCGGCACCTCCCGGCTCCAAGTGTATCGCCGGGGCGAGGCCGGAGCCGCGGCCGCACCCCGGTTGCGCGCGGCGCGCCTCAACCATGCGTTAGAATGACCGCGGGGCCTGTCAGGCCCTCTCACCAGGTCGTCCGGTCCATCGCGCTCGAGGTCATTTGGCGACTCAGTCCGTCGACAAGCTGCAAGGCCTCGACCGCGCGACGCTGCTCCACATCTACCGGACGATGTACCTCTCCCGCCGGATCGACGACAAGGAGATCCAGCTCAAGCGCCAGAACAAGATCTACTTCCAGATCAGCGGGGCCGGCCACGAAGCCGTCCTGGTGGCGGCGGGCATGGCCCTCCGCCCCGGCGAGGATTGGTTCTACGCGTACTACCGCGACCGCGCGCTGATGCTCCAGATCGGGATGACGGCGACGGAGATGCTCATGGGCGCGACGGGCGCCCGCGACGATCCCAGCTCCGGCGGCCGGCAGATGCCCTCCCACTGGGGGGTGCGCCGCCTCAACGTCGTGACCAAGTCCTCGCCTACCGGTACCCAGTTCCTGCAGGCGGTGGGCTCGGCGGAAGCGGGTCCCCTCCTGGACAGCCGGCCGGACGAGGTCGTGTACTGCTCCGCGGGCGAGGGCACGACCTCGGAAGGCGAGTTCTGGGAGAGCCTGAACACGGCCTCGGGCAACAAGCTGCCCATCGTCTACCTCGTGGAGGACAACGGATACGCGATCTCGGTGCCGGTCGAGGTGCAGACCGCGGGCGGCAGCATCTCGAAGCTCGTGCGCTCGTTCCCCGACATGCTCGTGCGCGAGGTGGACGGCTGCGACCCGCTGGCCAGCCTGGCCGTGATGCGGGAGGCGGTGGCCTGGTGCCGTGCCCGCCGCGGGCCGGCTCTCGTGCACGCCCACGTGATCCGTCCCTACTCGCATTCCCTCTCCGACGACGAGATGCTCTATCGCACCGCGGCGGAGCGGCAGGCGGATGCCCGTCGCGATCCCCTCGTCGCCTACCCTGCGTTCCTTCGGGAGGAGGGCGTGGCGAGGGAGGAAGAGCTGGCCGCGCTCCGCGAGGAAGTGGACCGGGAGATCAACGCCGCCGCCGACGCCGCCCTCTCCGCACCCGCGCCGGACGCCCGGACCGCGCCCCTCTACGTCTACTCACCGGACGTGGATCCCTGCTCCGAGGCGTTCCGCACGGAGCCGCGGCCGGTGGGCGACCCCAAGACCATGGTCGACCTGCTCAACGCGTGCCTGCACGACGAGATGCCACGAAGCGACGCCGTCGTGGTCTTCGGCGAGGACGTGGCCGACTGCAGCCGGGAGGAGAGCCTGTCCGCGGTCAAGGGCAAGGGCGGCGTCTTCAAGGTCACGCACAACCTCCAGCGCAAGTTCGGCTCCTCCCGCGTGTTCAACACGTCGCTGGCCGAGGCCAGCATCGTCGGCCGCGGCATCGGCATGGCCGTGCGCGGGCTCAAGCCCGTGGCCGAGATCCAGTTCTTCGACTACATCTGGCCGGCGTACATGCAGATCCGCAACGAGCTGGCGGTGATCCGCTGGCGCTCGAACAACGTCTGGAAGTGCCCGATGGTGATCCGCGTGACCTACGGCGGGTACCTCCAGGGCGGCGCGATCTACCACAGCCAGTGCGGCGAGGTGCTCTTCACGCACATCCCCGGCCTGCGCGTGATCATCCCCTCCAACGCCCAGGACGCGAACGGCCTCCTCCGCACCGCCATCCGCTGCGACGATCCCGTGCTCTTCCTCGAGCACAAGCACCTCTACCGCCAGACCTACAACAAGGGGCAGTACCCGGGGCCGGACTACATGATCCCGTTCGGACGGGCCGCGCGCGTGCGCGAGGGCGCCGCCCTCACGGTGGTCACGTTCGGCGCCCTCGTGCAGCGGTCCCTGGCCGCGGCGCGGCAGGCGGAGGCGGAGGGCCTCTCGGCCGAGATCCTCGACCTGCGCTCGCTCGCGCCCTACGACTGGAACGCGATCGCGGAGAGCGTCAAGAAGACGGGCAAGGCGCTGGTCGTGCACGAAGACAGCCGGTCGTTCGGCTACGGCGCGGAGATCGCGGCCCGCATCGGCGACGAGCTCTTCGAGCACCTCGATGCGCCGGTACGCCGGGTGGGCGCGCTCGACACCTTCGTCGGCTACAACCCCGCCCTCGAGGACGAGATCCTCCCCCAGGTGCGGGACGTGCTTGCCGCGATGAGAGAGTTGGCGCGGTACTAGACCGGCTCGAACCCCGAGCGAGCTAAACGGACGGGGAGCCACTGCGGATCGTCGGAGACGGAGAGGGAGACGGGGCTCACCCGTTCCCGTCTCCGTGCCCGTGCCCGTCTCCGTCCGTTCCGCCGATCAAGCCCTACGGCTTCGAGGTTCCGGCGCGACCGTAGCGGTCTTCGATCCGAACGACGTCATCCAGCTCCGGCGTCGAGACCTCCACGATGTCGCAGTCCTCGATGCCGGTCATGCGGTGGAGCGTTCCCGGCGTGATGTGGAAGACGTCGCCGGGCTTCATCTCGACCTTGCGCAGCTCGCCGTTTTCGTCCTTGGGGCGCGTCTCG
>WNFI01545770.1_pt1 | contig 11962 bp, 11 predicted proteins | sample 5400471 | NCBI WGS metagenome assembly WNFI01 (sample SAMN13153348, study PRJNA577476) | soil metagenome | isolation source: 100 cm saprolite on Douglas fir-dominated hillslope | place: USA:California | collected 2013-09-17 | reverse complement strand
GAATTAGTCATATCGCTTCTCCTGTATCCGGCGAGCGGGAGTGCCGCCGGGTCAGGAACAGAGTGACATCCGAAGAAATTGCGCCTATTGCGGGCGCAGCGCACGGCATTTCACTCGTAACAGGTGCGCGAACGAGTCACTGGACACCAAGAAAGAGCCACCGAAGTCATGGATTTCCATGTCAGGGAGGGCCCGAGTGGTTGGAAGACTCGCGGCGCGTTCCATCACCGGATAAGATTTGCCGCTGAGTTTGGATCGAAAGGGAAGTAGATGGTCAGAACAGCGACAGGCACGATTCGGATCGGCATCGGCGGTTGGACCTACGAGCCTTGGCGGGGAACGTTCTATCCTGAAAAATTCCCGCAGAAACGTGAGCTCGAATACGCCAGCCGCAAACTCACATCGATCGAGATCAACGGCACTTTTTACGGTTCGCAGAAGCCGGAGACTTTCGCCAAATGGCGTGACGAAACGCCGGATGGTTTCGTCTTTTCTTTAAAGGCACCGCGATACGCCACGAATCGCAATGTGCTCGCCGACGCGGGCGGCACGATCGAGCGGTTCTTTGCGGGCGGCGTCATGGAGTTGAAGGACAAACTCGGTCCAATCAATTGGCAAATGACGCCCACCAAGGAATTCGAGCCCGCCGACTTCGAAGCGTTCCTGAAGCTTTTGCCGAAGGAGGTAGAAGGACGCCCGCTACGTCACGTCGTCGAGGTTCGACACGACAGCTTTCGCTCTCCGGATTTCATCGCGCTGGTGCGGAAGCATGGCGTCGCGGTCTCAATCGCAGGCGAATCCGCTTACCCGCAAATCGCCGATGCCACCGCGCCTTTCGTCTACGCCCGCATCATGGGAACGCAGGAGACGGCGGAATTGGGCTATTCCGATGCCGCGCTCGATCTCTGGGCCGCGCGAGCGCAAGCCTGGGCCTCCGGCGCCGCGGTGGATGGGCTTGACTGCGTCGAACCGCGGAGCAAGGACGGCAAACCCCGCGACGTCTACATCTATGTAATCAGCGGCCACAAGGTGCGCAACCCGGCTGCAGCGATGGCCCTGATCCGGCGTCTCGCCTGACACGCCCTCCCGGAGGGCGCGTGAAGATGTGGCTTCTCGTCGAGCAACCGATGTCCGCGAGTCGCGGCCTGGGCACTTCAACAAGATGAGTTAGACTTGCCGCATGAAACTCCATGGAAAGATCGTTCTCGTGACGGGCGGCAATTCCGGCATCGGCAGGGCGATTGCCTTGCGCGCCGCCGCGGAGGGCGCGCGGGTTGCCATCACCGGGCGTGACCCGAACAAAGGCGCGCGCGTGCTCGCCGAGTTGCAGGCGGCCGGAGCCGAAGCGGCATTCATTGCGGCCAGCCTGGGCGAGGAGGCCGACGCGGCCGACCTGATCGCGGCAGTCGCGGCGCGCTTCGGCGGCATCGATGTGGTCGTGAACAACGCAGGCTCGAGCACTCGATATTCGGACATTCACGCCGAGGACGGACCGGGCGAGAGGCTACGCAAGGTGATGCGCATTAATCTCGATGCTGCGTACCACGTGGCCGCCCATGCGCTGCCGCTGCTGCGCGCAAGGAGCGGCGGATCGATCGTCAACATCTCCTCCACTGCGGCCGTGCATGGCACCTGGGGCACGTACGGCATCGCCAAAGCGGCCGTGGAGGCGCTGACGCGGGCGCTCGCGGTCCAAGGAGCGCCGCATCGCATCCGCGCCAACGGCATCTCCCCCGGCTGGATCGCCACTGACGTGACCACCGGACACGAGGAGGTGGATCGTGCCGCCTCGCTGTTCGGCCGTATGGGCATTCCGGACGAGATCGCCCGCGCCGTGGTGTTTCTCGCCTCTTCGGATGCAAGTTTCGTGACCGGGCAGACGCTGATCGTGGATGGCGGACTGACCATCACCGACTACCCCTCGCTGCCCTGGCTCGAGGCAGAGGGTGCGTGGAAGCTGTTTCCGCACATGCAGCCGGAGTAGCCGTGGCAGTTCGTAATTCCGCATGAGCGACTTGGATTCGCGAATGACAGCGCTCGTGACGGGTGCATCACGCGGCATCGGCCGCGCGATCGCCCGAGGACTTGCCGCGCGCGGAGTGCGGGTTGCTTTGCATTACCACACGAATGAAGAGGCGGCACAGGAGGCACGCGCGCAACTCGCCGGCGACGGCCATTTTCTGTGCTCCGCGGATCTCGGGGATGCCGCCGCGGCGGCAGGGTTGTGGCGCGACGTCGTCCTGAAGTTCGGCCGGGTCGACGTCCTGGTCAACAACGCGGGTATCTTCGCCGACCACCCGCCCCTGACCACTGATTTCGCTGCATGGGAGGCGGCATGGCGACGAATCATCGGAGCGAATTTGCTCGGTCCTGCGAACTTGTCACTGCTGGCTGCCCAGGCAATGGCAGCTCAGCCGGAATCTCAAGATCCCGCTTGGGGACGCGGCCGGATCGTCAACATCTCATCGCGCGGCGCGTTCCGAGGGGAACCCGATACGCCGGCCTACGGCGCGAGCAAAGCCGGTCTCAACTCCCTGAGCCAATCGCTCGCGAAGGCACTGGCGGCGCGTGCCGTATACGTGTATTGCCTCGCGCCGGGGTTTGTCGAGACCGACATGGCGGCCAGTCACCTTGCGGGGCCAGGCGGCGCCGATATCCTGGCGCAGCATCCTCTGGGCAGGATTACCATGCCTGAGGAGGTTGCGCGCGCGGCGGTGTTTTGTGCGCTCGACGCTCCCGCGGCCATGACCGGCAGCATCATCGACGTAAACGGCGCCAGCTACTTACGGACCTAGCCTCGCTCGCTATCGCGCCACCCGCGCGATCGCACACGGAATCGTTCGGTCCCGTGTTCAGGGAGCACGATGACTCAAACCCCAAACATATGCCGCGACGGCCCGTACCTGATCATCGGTGAGCTGAGCGCCTCCCATGGGCGGCATGGGTGAGCGATATTTTTTGGGTTCCGGCACTCCGGCGGTGATCGTCTTCACGATGGCGCGGTAGCTACCATCGCCCCACAGCCTTTGGGTGTCCGTAAGATTGGGACCGAGCGTTGTGCCCGTACCGGCCGCGCCATGGCAACCCACACAGGTCGCTCCGCCGACTTGACCGTGGTAGATGCGGTCGCCCAGTGCAACCATCTCCTTCGTCGCTCCATTGGGAACGGGAAGACTCGCAGTCGCGGCGGCGGCACCGGCATCCGGATGCGTACCTTCCGGGGGCTTGGCATCAGCTGCCGCTATATTGCCGGCCGGCGCCGATGCGCTTGGACACGGAGTGAACTGCGCTGAACCGCTTCCACTACCTGCCCCGCCGCTGTAGACGATTCGGTAGATCCGTCCGCGCACATCGTCGGAGACGTAGAGCGACCCGTCGGGTCCGACTGCCAAGCCGGACGGGCGATGCGCGGCTTCGTCCGGTGATTTCACCGGCCCCGCAAATCCATCGGCAAATATCTCGCACTGACCCGAGGAGTGATCGCCCTCCAATGCTTGATAAACCACGTTGTAGCCGCCTTGCGGATAGGGCGCCCGATTCCACGATCCATGGAAGGCGATGAACACGCCGTCGTGGTACCGAGCCGGGAATTGCTGGCTGTCATACCGCACCATTCCATTCGGTGCCCAATGCGCGGGAAAGGCTGCAATCGGAGCGCTCTTGGTCGCGCACGGTCCAAGCTTCTTGCCCCCGTCGCCGCCGTACTCGGGAGCGAGGACCAATTTCTTCTGTACCGCATCGTAGTAGCACTCCGGCCAGCCGTAGTCGCCGCCCCGCGTCAAGAGCAGCACCTCTTCTGCCGGAAGCGTTGCTTCCTCCTCGGGCTTGTAGAGATCCGGCCAATTCGTACGCAGCTGGTCGCGTCCGTGCTGTGTAACGAAGAGATGGTGCCCCGTCGGATCGATGGCAAAGCCTTCAGCATTTCGGATGCCGGTCGCGAAGCGCTCGGCCGGTGAGAACTTTTGATTCGTCTTATTCGCGTCATAGCGCCAGATGCCGCCGCGCGTCTCGAGTTCGGTGCACGGGTCGATGCCCTGCGACTTCGGTGTGCGATTTCGCGACTGGCAGGCATTGGTCGCGGATGCAACGTCGACGTACAAGGATCCGTCGGCGTCGATCGCGAACGGATGCATGGGATGGTCACCGCTGAGCGGTAATCCTGACACGATCGTCACCGCGGCGCCCTGCGGGACGATGGATCCGGCCGGGAGCGTATAGCGCACGATCTTATCGTTGATCTCGGCGAACAATGCACCCTTGTAGAGGCCGATGCCGGTACCCCCCGCGCCGCCGCTCAGCACGGTTTCACCGAAACGCTGGTTCACATTGGCCTTGCCCGAACCGGTGGTGTCCTGCAGTGCGACCAGAAAGCCCCCGGCATGCGGCGTGTCGTTCCCGTAATAGCGGCCCGACCATGTGTTGACGTAAACGACTCCATTCGGCGCGACCACCATGTGACGAGCGTGTCCGACACCGTCGGCGAAGATGGTTGCACAGAAACCAGCCGGCAACATCAGCCCGCTGTCATCGCGAGGGCATCCATGGCTCGTGTCTTGCGCATTCGGCTTGGTCGGAGTTTGAGCAGATGCCGTCGCACTGACTACGAAGACTGCACCGAGCATCACGATGACAGACGGAGCACTTCTACACAGGCGGAATATACGCATTGGCTAGCCCCTCCGAAGAATGATGACGCTTCAACCATGCGTCAAATTGTTGTGGCGAAAAATAGCATGGCCCGCGACGGAATCAATATGGTAACCGTTACAGCTGAAACAGCGGCAGCACCTCCGACTAGCATAGCGAATTTTCGAGCCGCTTATGCATTGTTGTCCGCATCGCTACGAATGAAACGCGCCCTCACTCCCCTGCAATCGTCCTGCGGCTGAGACGCCCTATCGTTACGGCAGTCTACCGCCGATCGCAATTTCGCGGGCGGAGATCAACAGGAGCATCGATATGAGACATCAGAGTGTAAAAATGGCGCTGCCGCTTCTCGCCATTATTGCGGGCGGCTGCACCACCATGGGGACCGGGTTTGGCTCGACGCCGTCCGGCGCAAGTCCAACCACATTCAGCTGGAAGAGTTCCGACGGAATCTCCGGCACTATGAACGCAACGCTTTCCGACGGCACGATCTATAGCGGACAATATTTTCAGATCACCCGAGATACGACGGTCGATAGCGTCGCGCCGCTCTGGGTAGGCTGGCACTCTGGCTGGCGGGGCGCAGCTTACTGGGATGCCGGACCGTCTCAGGACTTTGTTACGCACTACTCGGGCCGGGTGGTCGCCAATCTCGCCTCACCGGGCGCAACGCACATGAGATGCAAATTTCAGCTCGTGCATCCTTCCGACGGAATGGCGGGCGGAGGCAGCGGCCAGTGTCAATTGCCGGACGGAAAGACCATTGATGCGACCTTTCCCAGGGCTTGACGGTGACGATTGCGTTACGATCGAAACTCGCGGCACTCGCCGCGAAATCGCGGCGCAACCTTCCCCGCCCAAATTCAATCCTGAGACCTAAGGCAAGCGCTCGTCGGGTTCGAACTCGAGAAGCGGTGACGCTGTCGACGGCGAGCCCGGCGTGCTGTCCAATTCAATGGAGATCCATGATGAATGAACAGAATCCCCTGTGGCTGATAGTCGGAGCGATGGCGATCTTTTTTGTAGTGGCTGCCGCTGTGCTGGCTGCGGGTTGAGAGCGTCGGCAATGATCAAGGAGCAAGCAATGAGTATTTCATACACGAAGCGAATCTTAGCCATTTGTGCATATCTTGGGCTCGCCGTTTACGGCTTGGCCGGCAGCGCCACGCGGGCTGACACGCCGAACCCCGCGGCGGACGAGGAACTGAGGCAACGCGTGACGGCCGCACTGCACTCCGATCCTTATTTCTACGACGAACATGTCAGCGTTTCGGTCGAAAAGGGCGTTGTCGTGTTGCGCGGATTCGTGGCCAGCGATTGGGATTTACAAGACGCATTGCGCATCGCCGGCAAGGCCGCCGGTGACAGGCGCGTGATCGACAATCTGTCCATCGAGCAGGGCGGACGCCGGTAGCACGTGCATGTTTACCACGCCGACCTTCGCGGATTTCATCCGTAATCCAAGCTGCAGCTCTTGCAATATGCCGAAAACGGCCGGCGCGCAGTCTGTGGACATCAACGCACAGGAGTCTTTTTCATGCCACAGGCCAATCAAATGCAGCAGCAGGAAGTCGCTGCCGAATCCGTAGACATACCCGGAACAGCGCTGCAGGTCTCGCGCGTGGCGCTGGGTACTTGGGCAATGGGCGGCTGGATGTGGGGCGGAACCGACGAACGCGAGTCCGTCGCCACGATCCGCGCCGCTCTCGATCAGGGCATCAACCTCATCGATACCGCGCCCGTGTATGGATTTGGAGTGTCCGAAGAGATCGTCGGCAAAGCCGTTGCCGCTAAGGGCTTGCGTTCACAGGCGGTCATTGCCACCAAAGTCGGTCTGGAATGGCGCGACGGCAAGGTTTACCGTAACGCGACTCGCGACCGAATCAAGCAAGAGATCGATCAGTCGCTTCGTCGCCTGCGCACCGACTACATCGATATCTACCAGGTTCACTGGCCCGATCCGCTGGTGCCCATCGAGGAAACCGCGGAGGCGATGCGCATGTTGCACGATCAGGGAAAAATTCGCGCCATCGGCGCCAGCAACTTCTCGGTCGCCCAAATGGAGCGCTTCCGCGAGGTCGCACCCCTGCACGTACTGCAGCCACCTTACAATCTGTTTGAACGAGCCATCGAATCCGACATTCTTCCCTACTGTCGCGCGAACAACATCGCCACTCTAGGCTACGGAGCGCTGTGTCGCGGCTTGTTGAGCGGCCGGATGAGCGCGGAGACGACCTTTGAAGGCGATGACCTGCGTCGAATCGACCCTAAATTCCAGCCGCCCCGGTTCGCGCAATACCTCGAGGCCATGCGGCAGCTCGATCAGTTCGCGCAGGATCGTTTCCTGCGGCGCGTGATTCACCTGGCCGTTCGCTGGATGCTCGATCAGGGCATCAGCGTGGCGCTGTGGGGCGCGCGTCACCCCGATCAGTTGCGAGCGACGCTTGGCGTCGCGGGCTGGTCGCTCGATGAGGCAAGCCGTGCGAAAATCGATAGTATTCTGAACGACACGATCAAGGACCCGGTCGGGCCCGAGTTCATGGCACCCCTGCAAAGATCCTGACTGGAAACCTGAGGAGATATCGACATGAAAACTGGATTTATCGGGTTGGGGCGAATGGGATCGGCGATGGCGGCAAATCTCGTCAAGGCTGGACACGATGTCACCGTGTTCAATCGCAATCCCGAAAAAAGTCGCCCGCTCCACGAACTCGGGGCCCACCGGGCCACTAGCATTGCAGACGCGTGTCATGGGGATGCGGTCATCACAATGCTCGCGGACGATACGGCGGTGAGCGATATCGCGCTGGCCGACGGCGGCATCGTCGGCAAGCTCCGCCCGGGCGCGATCCATATATCGATGAGCACGATCAGTGTCGGGCTGTCGAAAGAGCTGGCTCGGGCGCACGCCAAGGCCGGGCAACGCTTCGTCGCCGCACCGGTGTTCGGCCGTCCCGACATGGCTGCCGCTGCAAAGCTTTTCATCGTAAATGCAGGCGACCCTGCCGCGGTCGAAGCCTGCCAGCCGTTGTTCGCGGCGATGGGACAAAAGACGTTTTCGATGGGTACGGAGCCGGCGGCGGCCAATCTTGTCAAGCTCACCGGAAACTTCATGCTTGCGTCCGCCATCGAGGCATTGGGCGAAGCCATTGCGCTCGTCGGCAAGGCCGGCGTCGATCGCCAAGCCTTCGTGGATCTCCTGGCATCGAGCATCTTTCCTGCACCGGCGTACGCAAACTACGGTGGCGCAATCGCGGGCAACAAGTTTCAACCGGCGGGTTTCGCCGCGCCGCTGGGCTTCAAAGACATCCGCCTCGTATTGGCGGCAGCCGAATCCCTACGCACGCCCATGCCGCTCGCCAGCCTTCTGCGCGACCGATTCCTCCGGCTCCTCGCTCAAGGCGGTAACGAGCTCGATTGGGCCGCGATCGGCGGCCTCGCCACGCAGGACGCAAGCGGGGGATGACCTCCCTCGCTCGCGTCCCGTACCATAATGCCTGACTAGACCGGATACGGGATCCTGGCCCCACCGGAGGGCTCGAGCTTCAACGCCTTGGCCACGCCCTCGCCGTAGGCGGGGTCGCACTTGGCGAACAACGCAACCTGCCTGCGCTTGATCTCATCGGACACGCCTTGCATCGCAGCGGCGATGTTGGTGAACAGACGCTGCTTCTGCTCGGCGTTGAACAGACGGAACAGATTGCCGGGTTGCGTGAAGTCGTCGTTACCGTCGCGGTGATTGTAGCGGTCGGCGTCACCGTGCAGCGGCAGCGGCGGTTCGGCAAAGCGCTCATCTTCCTTGGGTCCCTTGAACGAATTGGGCTCGTAGTAGGCGTCCGGGTTCTTCGTGTTGTTGTCGAAGAAGCGCATCGCTCCGTCCTTGTGGTAGTGATGTACGGGACTCCGCGGCACGTTGACGGGCAACGCCTCGTAGTGCGTACCCAACCGGTAACGGTGCGCGTCGGCATAGCTGAACACGCGCGCCTGGAGCATCTTGTCGGGGGAGAAGCTGATGCCGGGAACGATGTTGGACGGCGCGAAGGCGGCCTGCTCGATCTCGGCGAAATAATTGTCCGGATTGCGGTTCAACTCCATCGTTCCGATATCGATCACCGGGAAGTCCTTGTGCGGCCAGATCTTGGTCAGGTCGAACGGATTCCAGCCGGTGCGCTCGGACCACGTTTCTGCCTGCGCATCGGTCATGATCTGCACCTGCACCTTCCACTTGGGGAAGTCGCCCTTTTCAATCGCGTTGAACAGATCTTCCTGCGTCGATTCGCGCGTCCGCCCGATCACTTCGGCAGCCTCCGCGTTGGTCCAGTGCCGGTGACCTTGCTGGGTTTTGAAGTGAAACTTCACCCATACGCGCTCACCTGCAGCATTAATCAGACTGTAGGTGTGCGAGCCATACTCGGGCGACAGCGACCAGAAATCCCACATCGCGGTGGGGGAGCGCAAATTGGTCTTCGGGTGGCGCTTTTGCGTATGGATGAAATCGGGGAACTTGTAGGGGTCGCGCACGAAGAACACCGGCGTGTTGTTGCCGACCAGGTCCCAGTTGCCTTCCTCGGTATAGAACTTGATCGCGAAGCCGCGTACATCACGTTCTGCATCGGCGGCACCGAGCTCGCCGGCCACCGTTGAGAAGCGCAGGATCAGTGGAGTCTTGGCGCCGGGCTGCAGAACCTTCGCCTTCGTGTATTTCGAGATGTCGCCGGTAACCGTCAGCGTGCCATGCGCCCCCCAGCCTTTGGCGTGCACCGGGCGCTCGGGAATGCGCTCGCGGTTCTGGTGCGCAAGCTTCTCGATCAATTGGTAGTCCTGCATCAGCAATGGCCCGCGAGGACCTGCACTGAGCGAATTCTGGTTGTCCGCTATCGGATTGCCGGCGCTGGTCGTCAGTTGACTGCTGGAAGGCTTGGAAACATCGTCGGTCGGCTTGCTCATGTGAGACTCCTTTTGTGCATGGGAGTGAAAGCTAGGCCATCGCTGCCAATTATGGAAATAGATTGATTGGATGCGTTCGATAGAGAACGTGTATCGGCATCGGGCACCGTCTCCCGACATGAGACCCGCTGCTCTCGCGCGGAGACGTCCGAGTCAGGCTCGCGGCTTACCGGTCCTGCACTGCTGAGTAAACTTGCGCCGCTCCGATTCGCTATCCAGCTCCGTTGCGAGACGGCACACGAGATCGTCGACATCGGCGGCACGGGACGAGGCGGTTTTCACCAGGTGTTTGGCGAGCGGACCGATATATCCGGCCAACTGTCGCTCGATATGCTGCAGTTCAGCCACATCAAAAACGTGAGTGCTCACGCCGGACGCGATCGTCGTGGGGGGAAGTACTTGTTGGGACGGCTCTGCGGCCAACTGCGTCCTGAGATAAGCGCACAGGTGCGCGTAGTGCGGCTCTCGGGGCGGCGGAAAGGCGTCCATCCAGTGCTGTGCGCTCAGGAAAAATTCGAGGCTCTTGGACGGAAGCACATCTTCGATGCGGAACGGCAGAACGCTCAGCTGCTTGTGCACCGCCCTTTCCACCTCACGGCGCACCTGTGGCGATAGATTGCTGCTGGCGGAGAAGACCAAAATCATCACACGTGCCGAGGAGATGGCGTCCATGATTTCCGCCGCCCAATCCGCCGACGGTGCAATATCTCGCGGCGCTATCCAGCAGTTGATGCCCTCCGACTCGAGCCGTGTGACCAGTTCAACGGCACAGTCACGGTCCGGCTGCGAATAACTGATGAATACATCGCGCGCCATCCGCTATTTCTCGAGCAACCGCAGAGCTTTCTCGAGGCTCTTGCGCATGCGATTGAAGGAGCGAACCATCGATGCGATTTCCCCGGCACCGCCTTGCGGGAAGTCCTCCGCGGACATATCCCCAAGGCTCAATCGATCGGCGGTCCGCGCGATCCGTCGCACCGGTCGCACCACCATGGAATAGAGCACGGCATTGACCACCATGAACACTGCGGCAAACACAGTCACCAAAGATGCCATGAAGGCGCGAAACGCTCTGTCGGCGTTCGCGGCCGCGCTTGAGAACGGCACTGATACGACCTGGGCGCCGACTATTTCGCCGGGTTGCCAACCAAAGCCGTTATCGCCGCCGTAATGTGCAACCAGAGTTCGCGGTGCGGCGGATGGCGTGCTGTGGCAGGAGGAACATTCCGCCTGGTTGCGGATGGGCCGCGCCAGATAGAGCGATTTGCCCATCGGCGTATCGCGCTCCCCGACCACTTCTTCAGCGTGCGCATCGTTCCTGAACCGTTGAATGATGTCGGCTTCCCAGTCCGCGGCCCGGTCGCGTGGATTCATCGGATTGAGCGTCGCCTCCTTGTACGTGTACTGCGGATGCCGCTCGCGAAGCCGCAGGAAATTCTGGGTCGCCGCATAGAAAGGCACGCTTTGCGGCGGAAATTCCTCCTGAATTCGCGCGCTCAGCAGCGGCAGGATCTCATTGGCGGTGTAGGCGCGGATGGCCAAGGCACTGTCCATCATAAGCCCCGCCTCATCGAATACTTCGCGCTGCGCGTTGGCTTCGAGAATGGTCCGGCAGGCGTAGCCTGCGATCAGGGCGGCGGCGATGAACACTGCGCCGAGCGCCAGATTGATTCGAACCAACAAAGTCATGCTGTAACCGCGCAGGTAGTCGAGAATCCCCTGCGTTTTCATCACTGAAACGCATTTTGAGAGTGTCGCAGGGCGACATTGTTGGCAATATGGTAGATGATTTGATTCGATAACTCACGTAGGCCTTTTAACCAGCCTCAGGAAAATAAAATGCGACTGTCCGTCAGCGTAGATCACCTGGCTATCGACAAGGTTTTGTACGATTTCGTCAACCGCGAAGCCATTCCAGGCACGGGCGTACAGGAGCGGCCCTTCTGGAGCGGATTTTCCGCTCTAGTCCGAGCTTTGGCGCCGCGAAATGCTGAACTGCTGCTGCGGCGCGACGAGTTGCAATCAAAGATCGATGCGTGGCACCGGCAAAATCCGGGCGCGGCCTTCGATCGCGCGCGCCACAAAGAGTACCTGCTCGAGATCGGCTATCTGGTGCCCGAGAAGCAACCGTTCGCCGTCGATACCGCTGCCGTAGACCCGGAGATTGCCCATATCGCCGGACCGCAGTTGGTGGTTCCGGTCAGCAACGCCCGCTACGCCCTGAATGCGGCCAATGCGCGTTGGGGCAGCCTGTACGACGCGCTTTACGGCACCGACGCCATACCCGAGGACGGCGCGCCCCGCAGCGGCGAATACAATCCGCAACGCGGCGCAAGAGTCATCGCCTTCGCCCGTGATTTCTTGGACG
>WNFI01305302.1_pt1 | contig 11962 bp, 12 predicted proteins | sample 5400471 | NCBI WGS metagenome assembly WNFI01 (sample SAMN13153348, study PRJNA577476) | soil metagenome | isolation source: 100 cm saprolite on Douglas fir-dominated hillslope | place: USA:California | collected 2013-09-17 | reverse complement strand
AGAGAGCGGATTGCGCGGAGCCGGTGCAGACGACGGAATTTGTGGAGCGGCCGAAGATGGCGCCGATTCCGCCGGTGCAGAAGATGACCGCGTCGGCGGCGAAAATTTTCACTTCCATGGAGCGGAGGTCCATGGCGGAGATGCCGCGGCAGACGCCTGCGTCGTCGAGGACGGCGGAGAGAAATGTAAAACCTTCGAATTTTTTTACTTTGCCTTCGGATTCGTGGCGCCGGACTTGTTCATCGAGGGCGTAGAGGAGTTGCTGGCCGGTGGTGGCGCCCGCAAACGCGGTGCGGTGATAGAGCGTGCCGCCGAAGCGGCGAAAATCCAGAAGGCCTTCCGGTGTGCGATTGAACGTGACTCCCAAGCGGTCCAGCAGATCAATGATGGCAGGAGCAGCTTCACACATGGCCTTCACCGGCGTTTGATTGGCCAGGAAGTCGCCGCCGTAGATGGTGTCGTCAAAGTGTTGCCAGGTGGTATCGCCTTCGCCTTTCAGGTTCTTGGCGGCGTTGATGCCGCCTTGCGCGCATACGGAGTGGGATCGTTTGACCGGGACGATCGAGAACAAGTCAACGTGTCCGCCGGCTTCGGCAATCTTGATGACCGCCGCCAGTCCGGCGAGGCCGCCGCCAACTACGATGATATTTGGAGTTGCTGCCATTTAATGTCCGCCGCCGTTCAGCGTTTTCTCTTGCGCGGGCAATTCAGCCGGGGTGTTCAGCCATTGCTGCCGGAAGAAAGCAAGCGAAATGCCAGGAGGCAGCGGTGATGCCAACTACGTAAAACGCGAGCGCCCAGGGATTTTGCATCTCAACCTGTACTTTGTTAAATGCTGCTTGCGCGTTTGCTTCCATTAGATGAACGCCGGTAAAGCGCATGGTGTACATGTGCCAGCCGATGTAAATAAACGTGATGGCCCCGGTCCAGCGCTGGGCAGAGTACATAAAATTGCCGGCCCAGGGATAATCGGCCACGTTCGTCTCTCCTCGGAACCATATATAGAAGCCGTATAGAGAGTGGTAGAGCAGCGGGATGTAGATCCCAACAATCTCCAGCACTGGGACGAACGGCAGGCCCGTAAGGAACTTGACCTGATCGCCGTAAGCGTGTGGCCCGTTGGTAGCGAATGCGTTGGAAACAAAATGTTCCAGCAGGAATGCGCCCACAGGAACAATACCGCTCAAGGAGTGCAGGCGCCGCCAAAAGAAAGACCGGCCCTGTCCCGCCTTGAGGGGCGGCACTCCGCGCTTTATTGTTGTGGTGGCAGTGGCCATGAAATTTTAGTGGATGCTGCTGACCAGAATCAGACAGCAAAGGAAACCTTTTATTATGCGACCCGTGGCGGACCGAGTCAAACACGGGAAGTTCCTGAAATGTTTCGCAACTCAGTCACTGACGCCAATCTCGAATACACTGTTTGCAAGCGAATGGAGACAACCATGGTCGAAGCCAAAGTGAATTGGGTAGACGGTGAGCGTTTTGTCAGCAGCGCGAGCAGTGGACACGCAATTGTGATCGATTCAGACCGTCAGCGAAATACAGCCGCCGGGCCGATGGAACTGGTGCTGGAAGGACTGTGCGCTTGTACGGCGACGGACGTGGTCAGTATTCTGAGTAAGAAGCGCGAGCCGTTTACCGCGGTTGAGGTACGGGCCGAGGCCGAGCGTGCCGCGACTCCTCCCACCGTGTATACGAGGATCAAGCTGGTTTATACGATTGCCGGGAATGTGTCGCGAAAAGCCGCGGAAGACGCAGTCAGACTTTCGGAGGAGAAGTACTGCTCGGTTTCAGCCATGTTGAAGACGACGGCACAAATCTCCACCGAAGTAATTTTGGATGAAAGGGCCAACTGAAAACAGAAATTGAAAAAAGTGAAGCCTTTAGCAGGGAGCAGAATCTTATCCGTCAGAGCAGAATTTTGTGTGAGGTATTCGGAGAATTCATGGGGCAGAAAAAAGTTGTAGTGTTCAGCCAGCCGGGGTGACCACCCTGCGATACGGCCAAGGCCTTCCTCTCGGAGAGAGGAATTCAGTTTGAAGTAAAAGACGTCAGCATGGACCAGCAGGCGGTTTATGAACTGGTCCGTAAGTACAACAGCCGCTCCACACCCACCATTGTGATCGGTGATGCAGTTATGATCGGTTTCGACCCTGAGCAACTGGACCGGATGCTTGCCGACTAGATTGACCAATCTTGAACCATCAGATTCCTGGGGTCCCGCAGCGGGCCGCGCACACCCGTTGCGGGGCTATTGGTTAATTGTCTTTGCTGCGCTGTGCTGGGGTGTGTCCGCTAATCTTGGCAAGGTCGTGTTCAATGGCAGCTTCTTTGCCGGCAAGCCCATGATCTCACCGCTGGTCTTAACGCAAACCCGAACTACAATTTCTTTTTTGATGCTGGCCCTGTTCCTGCTGCTGCGGGAGGGAAGGCCAGCGTTCAGGATCAGCATCAAAGATCTCGGCCGTTGCCTGCTGGTGGGTACGTTGGGTCTGGGCGGGTCGGCATTTTTTTACTATCTGGCGATCCAGAAGGCCACGGTTGCGATTGCCATTACGGTGCAATACACCGCGCCAGTATGGGTGCTGACATACATGGCATTGCGTGGCCGCGAGAGAGCGACCGGACAGCGCGTTGCCGCCGTTTTGCTGGCATTGGCAGGGGTTGCGCTGACCATCGGGCTCTTTTATTCAGATGTACGTTTGAGCGCCTATGGAGTGGCAGCGGCCATGTTCGCCGCGTTCTCCTTCTCCTTCTATAACGTGGCTGCGCAAGGACTCATTGCGCGGCACCACCAATTCAAAGTCATGGTTTACGCGTTACTGGGTGGAACGCTGCTGTGGCTGGTGGTGAATCCGCCGTGGCGTCTGGCGGCACAGCACTACTCCCTGGCACAGTGGAGTTTTCTGTTTCTTTTTGCCTGTTTCTCCATGCTCGTGCCCTTTGCCTGCTACTTCACTGGTTTGAAGTACCTGGATCCGACCCGCGCTGTGGTCATCAGCTGCCTGGAGCCAGAGTTCGCAATCCTATTGGCGGTGGGCTTTGTGCATGAAACTTTGCGGGGCTTGCAGATAGTCGGGGTCTTGGCCGTGCTGGCCGCTACAGTCCTGGTCCAGTTGCGAGGCCGCGCGGAGCTGCCGGCTTCAGGTACGGCGGGTTAAAACAGACTTAGTTTCTTGTAATCCTCGGGGAGGCCCTGGAAGATCTTACCGGAACTCAGGATGAGCACCGAGGCGGAGGGGGGGTCATTAGGCCACTCCACCAGCAGCAAGCCATCACCGTCAGGCTGGCCGGGGGTTGTGGCCCGCCATGCAACTCCACTGAGGGCCGAATTCGGAACCCGTGCCGCGATTGCAAGGTGACGATCGGCAAAGTCAGACACCGCCTTGCCCTGGCTGATCACCACAATCCGCACCAGGCCCGTCGGATTGGTGAGAATGTACGCGACGTCGCGGCCGTTGTTCTTACCAGAGAAGTCTCCGGGGATTCGTCCAGCGGGCGCGATTCCCTGGTCACGCAGCCACCGTACCAGGTCAGGGTCAAAGTCAGTTTCTTGGACCAGTCGCCACTCCTTCAGGCCGGGGATGGCCGCCGCGTCCGTCGAAGAGATGCCGGCAGGCGCCACAGGAACAGAAGTGGGCAATGTCTCTGCGGAACCCGCCAGGTTCAGCCGCAAAGCTGCAACCAGAGCGATGACCAGGGCAACTCCCACAGTAGCGCGTGCCAGCAGGCTTCCTGGCTTCCTGTAGGGCTCGATTTTAATGCTGCTCGCACCCGGCATGGCCAGGAATTTCTCCGCCAGTCGGGCCATGTTTCCGAGATACCCAACAATAACCTCCGCCGGGTGGGGACTGGAAAGCGTAGGCTCATTTACCGTCATCAATCCGGGAACTACCTCAAGAAAAACTGCCGATGAGCGTCCCAGGGCTTTTAATATTTGCTTAACGTCGCGATTGTCCACAAACAGTCTAGCCTGGGTCGGCTGGTCGCTGCTGCTAATGAACGCACTATCGAGGAACGGGTCGTCGGTGCGCAGCACGAAGCGGCCTTTTTTTCGGGAAGTCGCTGAGCGCGGGACTACGGATAGCTGGAAGGTGGCTGGAACAGCCATGACAACGCTCAGCGCCGGCGAGTCATCCGAATTGGAAAAACGCACCTGGACCGGCCGTTTTTCGTAATTGCCGGGCAAGACGAGGTCATTCCCTTCACGAAATGGCTCAGCGCCAAGCATCTTGGAGAGCCTCAACACGTCACGCCGGATTTCCGAGTACCCAGCAAGGACTTGTCGCCGCCTGGCTAAAATGACTACCAGGATGGTCGCGAGGACCAGCAAGGCCAGCGTGATCGTCAATGGATTTAGTTGCGGCATGGACAGTTCTAAGTCGCCAGACTCCCCCTGATTCCGGTCGTTCCGGACTCTATTCTATCCGCAAAACGCAAGAAAGCCTTGTCTACACTGCCCTGAAGACCAGAGGTCCCCGGCGACAGACAAACAGCGATGGTCCGCGCGACTTGATTTCGTTACGACCGATTCCAGGCAATCATAACGCAGAAAGGAGCCAGCTTATGCTGACTCCTTTGATGCGTTTCACTTTTTGATTTCAGATCCGCGGGCCGGACGATCGAAGTTGCCTACCCTAGTACTGTAGTTCATGTATGGCGAGCAGCCTGGGCGGGCCCTTAGATGCCGTGTTCTTCAGCGCGCACAAATCGTACTGGAGGGTCACACTGCCTCCGATCGTGTCACCGACATCGCACGTCAACTGGTTCGCGGTGCACTTATTCGTGATGTCCAGGCCAGCCAGAATCGCTCCATTAATGTTGGTTTTATTAACGCCGCCACCTGAGAACGTGACTGACCCGCGCACGAGAACCAAGCCATAGAAAAGCATACCTCCATCGATTTGAACGTCTCCGTCTATGATTAGGACACCAGCGCCTTGGGGGCTAGACGTCAAATGCACGCTGCCGGCAACATAGGTGATTTGCGGAACAGCCGTGGATGGATCGAGCAGGCCAGTCGTGCTGTTGACGGTGGGGTAACCACCGAACATCTGGCCACTCTGGGTGCCGCATTGCGCGTACACGGGCGGGACGGCCGCGAAATCCGGAGCACCGGTACAACCAGAGTTGAACGAGGCGTTGGTTGCCGAGCTTTTGTACTGGTTTATCAGTTGATCGGTGTTATAAGGCCAGGGATTTACGTTCTGAACGGAAGCGGTCGTGGTGAGGTTGTCACCAAAATTCGTAAACGCTTGCACGTTACCGTCCGTGTTAACCGTATTTGCCGTGTAAACAGCGTGATGAGTTGCGTTACACGTTTTTCCGGGTAGTGCCGCACAAGTCGTAGTTTGAACTGCATTGTTACCGTTACCTGTTGTTGTTGTTGTGCAATTTGCAATATCACAACTGCAATAATCAAATCCATTGACGCTGGTACTGGCTCCATTCAGCGTAATAGGCGCCTGAGTTGAAACCGTGCCGGGGACATTGAGTGGCGGCGAGGTCGCAACCTCCATCTGCGTGATCCGTCTGGAGCCGGGGTTACTGCCCACTCCTGGTGTCACGGCCAAAGAAGTCAGCAGCCATACTGGGTATGCTTTCGGATTCGCCGGGTCCGGCCCCACGCAAGTCTGACCGGGGGCGACGGCCGTCTGTGTGGAACCGTCGAAACAGACTTGATAGCCGTAATGCGTGGTCCCGTCAGCGGTAAAAGTTGACGATGGCCCACCAGCCGCCAGCAAGCCCATGAAGTTCTGCTTGTTCGTGACCCGCACCCACTTGAAAAGCAAAGGGGGGGCCGTTCCGATCCCGGTGTCTGCGGCACTGAGCGCTGTTGGGATAGGGAAGCCGCCGCTAGGGGCGGAGCAGCGGACGCCGGGGCTGGCTGCGCCAAAGGGATACGCTGCTCCGTTCAAGAATTGCTCCTGGCACAGTTCATCATCCTTGTATGTGTTGCTTTGGCTATTGTCGCCGGGGTCAATCGTTTCACCGCCGGTTGGGTTCAAAACATAGACGATACCGGCCGTATTAGCGGTGTCAGGCATGTTGCCGTCCAAACCCTGGGCCTTGGCGTACAACGTGCCTCCCGGCCCTAGTAGCAGCCGGACATTCTCCAGCCCGGCGCGGGAGGCAAAATAGGCTTTTTGAGAATCGCGATAGTTATTGTTCACGCTGTCTTCCGTTTCCGCCATGAACATGAAGCCAATCCCTATGGCGGCAAGCAATAACACTGCCAGCAACGCGACCAACATGGCCACGCCGCGTTCTTTGCGGTTTCGAACTGTCCTGGTTACGTTCATTTCCTGTTCCTCCGGGCTAATCTTGAGTAGGTTGGCCGACCTTGGCCGAGCCTATCATGTTGACTTGAATGGATTTATGCGTTGTAAAGTCATTGGTTGTGCCTTGAGTCGTCAAATTGATGCGGATCGTCTTAATCGATTGCAAGGCCAACTTTTTTTGCGCGGGGACTCCACTGGTGTCGTTACCCAGCAAGAGACCTCCGGTGGGTGGCGAGCCCGTGGTGGTCAGACTCCCGGCCGCGAGCGCCACAGCGGTCCCGTTGACGTCATAAGCTGAGAAGATTTGCTGGCCGGCGACCAGATTTTGCACCTCAGTGTAAAAGATAGGAACGCTCTGGTCCCACGGGTTGGCAGCGATTTTGGGAAGGGAACTGCGCCGTATGCAAGGACAGGGATTGGGGCCGGCGCCCGTCCAACTGCTCCCGTCGTCATAATGATATTGAATGACCTGCACGTTTCCCAATCCATCCAAATCGCCTTCAAAGGCCACGTCCGTGGTAGAAATGAACCACAAGCCGACTGCGACCAGGTTTGAATTTGCCGGATGCGTGTCAGGCAGGGTCCCGACAGTCTGGAAGCGGTTACCATACATGGCTATCGTGGGGTATCCGACCCCGTGCACGTCGCGGGCGAACTGATCAATGAACTCCCGTGACTGCTGGGTAAGATCGAGCTTCTGGTCTTCGGTGCGGTACTGGCGCTGCGCCGTTCCTATTTGCTGGAAGATGGCTGCCAGGATAATGGTAAGAATGGCCACCACTAGTAACATTTCGATCAGGGAGAAGCCGGAGCTGGGACTCTTTCGTTTGCTTATCATGCGGGCCCTCATATCCCCACCACGGTGCGCAGCGTCACTGGCAAAAGTCTGCTGAAACCCCTGCCGTTAGCGACGGAGTTCTGGCTGGCAGCGACCGTGACCAGCTTCCCGTATTTATTTGCCCCTATTGCATTCACTCTCCATCGAACGTCGTATACCGTCGTCAAACCGTTGTTTCCACAGACTGTGTAATTGATCTGGTAGCCGTTGACCGCGGCTTGAGAAAAATCAATGTTGCCCGCGAAGGGGTCCGTGGTGATGAGCGGCGCGCCGCCCGCCGCTGTGGTGATGGAAAGGTTATTACCCAGACAATCTGTAATGGTCAAAGTTGGGTCTGAATTGGCCTGGGTGCCGGCAATTGCTTCCAGGACTGCTTGGGCCGCGTTGGTTGCCGTGGTGTCGACGCGATTGGCGTTATTTCGCTGCATGCCAATAAGGACCAGCAGCGTACTGCCTAATATCGCCACCGTCAGGATCACCATGGCGACCAGCAACTCCACCATCGTGAAGCCGCCGGCCTTGCTCTTGCGCTTGATCATCGTGTCCTTTCCCTTTCCGCCGAGGTCGCCGCTATTGCCAGCATGCCGGGTAACCGCAACCGGATGCCGACCCCAGTCGCCAGGCCTTGATTCTGCCCGCCGGAGTAACGGTGACCGCTTCCCATCCGCCGTTCGATGCGTCCTGCATGAACCATTCAAAGTAGTTGGCCGCATTGCCGGGTTGCGTACAGACTGCAGGATTGCCTCCCTGCTCCACACAAGGCAGACCGCGCGCGTTGAACCCTATCGCGCCGCTGACCGTAGCCGCGGCACTGGCGTTCCCGTTACTCATCAGAGCGTCTAACTGCGTGTGGTCCGGGAGTCCGGCGGTTTGGAAAGAAACGTCTCCGTCCACCGTGACACTGCTGTTGCCGGTCTGGAAGGCGCTCTGGTCAGTATTAGCGTAGATTCTGTTGGGCGTGATCGTCGTGTCGAATTGCGCATAATAGGGCGTATTGGTCTTCACAGCCAGAATTCTTGTTTGCTGGAGGAGGCTGGCAACCGCGAGTCCTGAAGCATCTAACCTGTAAGCGTCGATCACCGTCTTCATAGTCGGGATGGCAATGGCGATTACAATGAGAACGACCGCCAGGACAATCACCAATTCGACCACCGAGAAACCACGATCACGGCGCAAAATCGTTACTCTGTGGTCCATACATACTCCAGTCAGCAGGAAGTCAGCAGTTTCCTTAGCTAGTGCAGTCGAAGTTCCAACCCGAGCCACTGTATTCTATCTCATTGCAAAATAAGCATATATGGTGATTTTGCGAGTTGGCGAAGGACCGGTCTGCAAAACGGAAATGTAACAAAATGTTACATTTTTGTAAACCTGGCAAGGGGAAAAGGAGTGTCTATTTGGCACGCAACTGAGGGCCAAGGGCTGGCGGGAGGGAATAGTCGATTCTAGCCGTCATCTTTGGAAGGCCTGTCAACAGAGAGGCCGGAATTATGATTCCCAGCGCCCGCCAACAATGCGCTTACCGCGAAGACAATCTTCTTGAGACGGAGGGCCAACATCAAAAGTGCAAGCCGCAAAAGGTCAAATGCTGCATCGTTGCTCGAAAAGTTTTGAACTGGTGCGAACGGGGCGCCCGTCTAGTCTTCAGACCGCCTCACTGGGCTGATTGCCAACCACCTGTTTGCCTGTACAATTATAAGTTATGGTCCAGTACAAACGAGTCGTCGCAGTCCTGCTGCTTGGCGCGGCTTCAATGGCGCTGGCTGGGAATAAATCCAGTCCGCCCAAGTCCGCCAACCTGAGCTTTCTCGTGGTGCGGGATTCCAATGGAAAGCCCGTGCGTAATGCGGAGATTGTCCTGCATCCGGTTGACGAGAAAGGCAAACAAAAGAGCGAGGGGTTGGAACTCAAGACCCATGAGGACGGCAGGGCCCAGATCACCGGTATTCCTTACGGCAAGATGCGCATCCAGGTGATTGCCCCAGGCTTCCGTACTTACGGCGAGGACTTTGATATCAGCCAGCCGGCGCAGGAATTTACCATCAAGCTGCAAAAGCCGGCGGAGCAGCTTTCGATTTACAAATAGGTGATCGCCGAGGAGGGTTTGCTCCGGCGCGAAACACTGCCGCTCCAACCACGCGTTCGATCCGCGGCCCAGGCAGGGAAGAACGCTCCTTGACAGGACGGTGCCCGTAGTGTCATTTCTATTAGCTTTGTTCGGGATACAGCTCGGTAAGAGAGGAAAGGCCGATTGAGAGTAAGAGTATTTTTTCACGACAAGTGTTTCGATGGAACTGTGTCTGCGGCCTTGTTTTCCCGTTTCTACCGGGAGCGCATCCGGAGCGACGCTGACTTCCAATTCAGCGGGCTGGTGCACCGGGCGGGCGCGCTGTTTAATGAAGCCGACTTCGACGGCGACGAAAACGCCATTGTCGATTTCAAGTATTCGCCGTCCGCGAAGATCGGCTGGTGGTTCGACCATCATCAAAGCGCTTTTCTTACGCCGGAAGATGCCGCGCACTTTCGCAACGGCGATCAAAGCCACAAGTTCTACGATCCTGACTATAAGTCCTGCACAAAATTTCTGGCGCACGTGGCGCAGGAAAAGTTTGGTTTTGATCCCGCGCCGCTGGCCGAACTGATCCATTGGGCCGATGTGATTGACGGCGCGCAGTTCGACAGTCCGCAGACTGCGGTGGAAATGGCGGAGCCGGCGCTGCAACTGGGCATGGTGATCGAGTCCACGAATGATCCAACTTTTCTCCCGCGGCTGATCCCGCAACTGGTGACCCAGACGCTGGAGCAGGTGATTCAGTCTCCGCTGGTGGCGCCACTTGTGCCGCCTCTTTTGGAACGGCATCGCAAGTCGATTGACATTCTGAGAGAACACGCAGTATGTGAGCGAAAAACGATTTGCTTCGATATCACCGACTACGATCTCGAGGGCTATAACAAGTTCATTCCGTATTATCTGTTCCCGGATTCGGTTTACAGCGTGGGTCTGAGCAGCAGCAGCTTTCGCGTGAAAGTGTCCGTGGGATCAAATCCCTGGACCCAACAGGAAAACATGGTGAACCTGGCCAAAATCTGCGAGCGCTACGGAGGCGGCGGCCATGCCCGCGTTGGTGCCATTTCGTTTCCTCCCGGCCAGGGCGAGGTCGCCCGTAAAGCAGCCGCAGAGATTGTTCAGGAGCTGAGAGACTCAGTGTGATGTTTATTATCAGACTGGTTGAAAAAACGGAAACGGAGGAGATCAAACTCCTCCGTTTCCGTTTGCCGGGTCGGCACAAGGTTTATCTCTTTATCTCTCAATCCGCAGATTGTTCTCCACCGAAAATACGCCCGGCACGCCGTTGGCCCGGATATAGGCAACGTTCCTGTCAAATTGGCTGTCAACTACACCTTCCAAAGCCACATGCCCGTTTTTCACGATGATGTGAATAGAAGGCACCGGCTGGATGGAGTAGCGGGACAGAGGCGAGTTACGGAAGATGGCCCGGGCTGTTTCCCGGCGAATCCGGTCGTCATTGAATGAAGCCGGCAATATCTCGATTTGATTGTTTACGTGCTCCACGCCTTCAATGTGTTTCACGGCGTTCGCGGCGTCACTTTTGAGGGTTGCATTGCGCACCTGGCCGAACAGCGTAACGGTGTCGCCGTCAACTCGGTAAGCCAGATTGTCGAAAACACTGAAATAGGGGAGCATCACCAGCTTATGCCGGACTTCACGCGTAATACGTTGCTGCATGACCTGGCTGTTGTCGAGTGTTACTCCAGCCGCAAATCCCGAGGTCCCCAGAACAAGGGCGGCAGCGAGACAAAATTGCAGAATTCTCTTCATAACAAATTCCTCCCAAATTCTTTTCTGGCTCTTAATTTTGGATGCGATTTCCGGCCGTCAGGATGCGCTCCAGAGGGCGGCACACAATTCTTAACGTCTTGATTTTCACCGTTTTAGAAGGACCTTTACAAAGTTAAAGCCCGGAGATTGACGTAAAATAGCTGGCTTGTGCCCAACCCTGTCGTCCGAACTCGAGTAGCACCTTCGCCTACGGGTGATCCCCACGTAGGCACGGCGTATGTTGCGCTGTTCAACTACTGCTTTGCCAGGAAGCATGGTGGCCAGTTCATTCTGCGCATTGAAGATACGGATACGGCGCGAAGCACTCCGCAATCCGAAGCCGCGATTCTCAGCAGTCTGCACTGGCTCGGCCTCACATGGGACGAAGGCCCGGAGATCGGCGGACCGCACGGTCCCTATCGGCAAAGCGAGCGTGGGGCCATTTATCGTGAACATGCTGAGCGTCTGTTAAGGGAAGGAAACGCGTTCCGCTGTTTCTGTACGGAAGAGCGGCTGGAGGAAATGCGCAAGCAGCAGCGGGCTGCGGGACGCAACGCCGGCTATGACGGTCTCTGTCTGAAGCTGCCGGAATCTGAAGTCAAAACGCGCATGGCTGCTGGAGAGCCATTCGTGGTGCGAATGAAAGTGCCTTCCAGCGGAACGAACGTAGTGAAAGATCTTCTGCGCGGCGATATCGAAATCAGTTGGGACCAGGTGGACATGCAAGTCCTGCTCAAGCAAGACGGCATGCCAACGTATCACCTGGCAAACGTGGTCGACGATCATTTGATGGAGATCACGCACATTCTGCGAGGAGAAGAGTGGATCAGCTCCGCGCCGAAACATCAGCTCCTGTATCAGTATTTCGGATGGCAAATGCCGGCGCTGTGCCACTTGCCGCTGCTGCGTAATCCGGACAAGAGCAAGCTCAGCAAGCGCAAGAACCCTACGAGCATTCTGTTTTATGAGCGCATGGGATATCTTCCGGAAGCTCTTCTGAAT
>WNFI01659619.1_pt2 | contig 11963 bp, 14 predicted proteins | sample 5400471 | NCBI WGS metagenome assembly WNFI01 (sample SAMN13153348, study PRJNA577476) | soil metagenome | isolation source: 100 cm saprolite on Douglas fir-dominated hillslope | place: USA:California | collected 2013-09-17 | reverse complement strand
AATAAGGCACGCGCCCGACTGCCTTGGTTCCCAAATTAAAAGTCTAAAATCCACTTTCATGGAAGGTGTTCTTTAATGTGGCGGGAACGAGGCCATTGTTGTTCTATGTCCACGGGTCTTTCTGTGACGCTGAGCGAGAAGCTCTTAGCAGCTGCCTCAAGGTGGTCCCATTCCTTTCAACTTTCTCCCCTTTCTGATACTCGTTCAGAAAGGTGGAAGTGGGCGGATCCATAGATTTCGGGACGCCCATGAAGCTGACTATGTAATCGTCAAAACTGATGAAGATAGGGCTAAACTTCTCCGCGATCATCCACGCTTTCAGGACCTCCATGTAATCACCTGCGACCAGATTGAGAGTGAATTTTATGATCGTCTGAAGGAGGTGCGAATGAAGAAGTAAGTATTATACTGGGATCTTCGCATATAGAATCTTGATGTGTTTGAGCCATGCTTAGATCGTTTACGACGGAAGATGACCTAAAACTTGCAGATTATATTGCTCGACGTTGCCCAGATCCAGGGACTGGTGGTAGGAGTGGGAATGTTATCTATCATGAGCTTGTTCAAAATGTACGTGTGACTAATGCAGCTGTCTCGTTTACCCGTGAGCACCTTACCGAGCCTTTGACAGCCAAACCTTTGGCCGTGGGCCCAAGGAGTGCACGCGCTTCAATGGAGGGATCGGTACAAGAATCACAGGCTGATGTTTAACCGTTGGATAGCCAAGATTGTGAGAGATCACCCTGAGTATCTAAAATCAAAACAAAGGTACCAAAAATCGCAACGACCCGAAGATGTCAAACATGGTTTTCGGAACGAAGGTGTCAACTTGGAGGAGCCACGACGTGCGTCACAGGCACGAACCATCATCTCGCAAAGGCAGAGCGACCAACGCCCTCCCTCACCGGATGAACGGTGGGTGCAAGTTTTAGGCCGCCACAAGTGAGGACTTATATTTTTACGGAAAATTCGTCACAGTCAGCATGACAACATTCCCCCTACAGAGTCCCATGAAGTGTAGGTAGTTCCACTGTCATATCAGTGCGTACCCTGAATCTTCCACGCTCAGGGATGGGCTAGTGCCAGGTCCCTCAAAGGAAACCAGTGAGAACGTGGCCGCCAGACTGCAGTTCAACCAGCCTAGCAGCAATTTCGTCACCCAACAATCGCCCGTGGATGCACCATACTTCAGCCGTAGGGTGTCGCATCCGACGCATAAGTTCCCAGATGACCGAAGATCCTATCGGACGCCATTACAATCGAGACCTCGTCCAAACATATCCCAGTCACATCCTCAAGACGGGGGTGAAGGGTGCGTACGTTATGGAACCGGTCAGCGACGTTACTCTAATACACAATTGTCTTAGTGTTTTCGATCAGCTTGGTGTCAACGACGATGCCCGCCGCCGGGTTTCTTCTCCTTCATCTCAGCCTGAACGGAGTGTGTTGTCCCCTGTCTCCGATAATCCTGTACCATTCGAAAAGAATGACCCATTTGCGGATATCGAAGTCATGTCTGCAATTGGCGGTGGTAACACGGGGACCTATGCATCGCGCGATATGGGTACGGAACCTGAGATTCCGCCGCCAGAAGAAGACGCGGTAGAATGTGAAGTTTCTTCTCGAGCAGGTCAACGCGGCGGACCGTCGGAACCCCGAACCCCTCACTTCCCAGTCATCCAATCGAAACGTGGAGCTGGAGCGATTTCAAAGACTGCGTCTGCAAGGTCGGCTGAGCGTGATACCTGGCAACTGGTTGATCCCAGTGAATACACCCTACAACTTCTGACCGTCGATAATACTGTTCGACCGAGCTCTCCCTCATCCCACTCTCAACGACAGGCCCTAATCCCCAAATCCCCTCAAGATTTCCCATCTCTTCAACACGACAGATCTACTACCATACCCAACACCCGACCCACTATACCAGCTGCCTCAGACGCATCTAAGCAGAACTTTTCATCGCTCACTGAGAATCGTACTCCTACGAAGTCACCTGGACATGCCTTAAACTCGGTTCCATTCAGTGCACGTTTCCCCGCCCGCATAAGCGACCAGTTCGGCGATCATGGTCGAAATGTTTATCCATCGACGCTCGATCCTCAGCTCTTATCAAGATTACTCCAGATGCAGGTTCAGTTCGGTTTCGACTCCCACGATGTATATGATACGTTTTTGAACCAAAATCGAGATTTGAAGGCGACGATGAACGTGTTGCAGGCGAATAGGGAGTTTCTGGATGCATCTTCGACAACTGACGATGACTTGATGTGATGATTGTCGGCCGGATTTCCAGAAATTGGTGTGCAAATTGCAGTATCCGACCAAGTAATTCAACCGCGATTTGACCAGGCTCTATATCGTTTGGTGTGCAGTAGTGTATCGGCCCCTCGTACACAATTTTCGTGTCTAGCGATTGCGCTATTCACATTAAGGCCGGACTCTCCAATTTCCACGGAATACACGTTGGAACTGCTTGAGCAGAAGCTTTAGCATTGAATATTGAGTTGTACGCAATGATTTTTGCATCCAGTTTAATTCCACACATTTACAGCCAAACTCTTGAGTACCAAGAACAGTCAATGGAAAAACGATGACGCATTTCGACAGAGGATTGGGACAAAGAGGAGCTAGAGGTTACTAGAATAAGGCGATAGGGGTCTCTGAATATGGATACTGAGGGAACATCCTAGACACGACGATGATGCGTCCAGCTTTCCATTCGGACGTAATATAGTCAAGATGTGAGACTTAGCGGAAAAACTATAAAGGTAGCTAGCCGATGAGACTGACTCCCATCGTGTATACACCTGACTCCTGCCTTCCCACTTTCTTTCTGCCTCAGATCTTGAAGTCGTCCTCTTCTTGTGGTCATCTTGACCTCATAGTTTCAGTGTCACCCAGGGAGAGCCAGCAAGGCGAAGAAGCAATACAAGTTTCCGTTGGCCCTTATATAGTGCCTACGGGACAAACTTGCGATGCAGAATCCCTTGGTGAGGCTTACAAATTCGGATCGAATGATAAGAAACAAGGATGCAATTCTAGCTCATACACAAGATTGAGGTAGTAAAAGAGAATATCGTTATGCCAAGTTCTTTGTGGGTAGCAGCGGCTAGTGACACACACAAATGTATGCGTCCCATTCTGCCATCGGCCACACATGGACGCGAGATGGTGGCTGAGAAGCCATCATCTCCTCCACTGGTCAGTACCAGGGACGCTGCTTTGGATTGGTTATCAGCTGTACACGTCACAATTTTTCAGAAGTAACCACCTACATCATTGTTCAGGTCCCGCCTCCACCCATGCCCTCTAGAGAACATATAAGCTGATGAATGCAAGACCAAGTGGTACAAACCGGGGGCGGCGCAGCTCCTCGTAATTTTGGATGACGAATACGGTGAAAACATTTGGTGCTTCGGGCACCTGGCGCGACCTTGTCATCAACAGACCCTTGGGGGAATTTATAGGTAAATTCAACACAAATTTTCAAGCTCCGCCGAAATCGAAAAGTAGTATAACAAGTTGACCAGCCTTGGTCCTAATCGAAGCAACGTTTTCCGATCAGCTAGAGCTCTCTCATATCCGAACCTGACTGGCTGCTGCACTCTTTCTCATTTCATCCACGTCTACTACTCAGGCTCTGAATGCCATCCAATTCACTCAAGGAATCATATGAACTGGTCTCTTCAGCGTCCCACTTGGCCCTAAGGACGTCCATATTTCAGAGCGCGGAACATGTTTTGCTAATTCCAGGAAGCAGATCTTTGTCTCACCAGAATTTATGTTGTGCCTGATCCTTTAATGCGCCACAACTCAATTCTCGCTTTGCCGCTGGCTGGAATTTATCACCGCCCGCTGGATAGTGGCAGACCTACAGAGGACCAGACCGAATGGGGCCATCTTACGCGACTCCATCCTTAGGAGTTAGGCAACACCTCTGGCTTCTAGCATATGTTGGGAAGATTTTGATCACTTGTCGCAGTGATCTTGAGGGTAGTTTCTTGTGACCACCTCCGGAACAGGGACGAACACATGAAGCATATAGCGGATGATACACTGATCTAGCTTGCTCGTCTACGGCGGTCCATCAGCTGAAGACTCCATGGATGTCTTGCACCCTTCAAGGGCTTTCTCGGTTCAAATATCACCTGTAGTCAGAAACCCATGTCCTCCGAGAGTGGGGCGAATTGGTATGACACCCAGCACTCAAGCGCTTACCGTCGTATCATTCCCGCTCGCTAGCCGGTTATGACTTCCATTAGTTGACGACGTCTCTCCCTTAAAAGAAACTCTCGACTCTGGGAGCCAGATGAGATAGAAAGGGCTCCATTCCCCTGGGTTGGAAATGCTCGCATGAGAACTATGAATTCGAGGATAACGCGCTTGCTACCTTCATATGAACCCTGGAAGATGTTTGGCCATGACACAGAACTAAGATGCATATATATCTGGACACTGGGAACTCAATCCAGACGGACCACATCGGAGAACGTCGGGACTCTTCTACATGACGGAACATCAAACCATCCTTGTACGACCAAGTGCGGCGAGCGATTAATCATCACCAAGTATTTCCATTGAGATACAACAGACATGTCATCATCATCCTTTCAACAGGCGCGCCACGACGCGATTGGGCGTGAAATCGGATGAAAGGACGACTCGGATCTTAGGCTGAAGTGTCTGCCTCGCGCAGCATGAATCCGGTTACCCCACATACACTCAGATGACTTGTCAAGTCACTTCGTGCTCTGTTCCTGTCCAAACAAACTGGGACGACTAGTGAGCAAGGGATTGATAGTGTGTTAAGATGTATCAGAGGAGGGAGGTGTTGTCACCAGAGGCGAGGCAAGATTAGAGCGATCTGACAATAGACCTGGGTAAAAAGTGAGGCAGAGAGACGGAATCATACTAGATACTTGATGGAATGGTTCAAATGGTGTCTGATGGCCTTCGTGTTCGATACGGCTTTCCCTCCCTACATTCACAGCACCTTAATCTTAGGTTGGGCAATATAGGGATGTTACTGGGACTGTTGGGCACTCGCATCTTAGGTTTTCACCAACATTGAGAGCGGGGCATCGGGAAAATACCAGGAGCAAAAATTGTCCGACACCCATAACACACCGCTGTTGCATCATCCCTTTGGTCTGGTTTTTGTAGACTAATGGCTTACATACACATATGCATTTTTGTTTGAACTCGAGGGGATAAGAAATGAAGGAGAAAAACCGGAGTGTACGACTGCACGACCTATTTCCCTATACGTAACACTGCAATGCAATGCTGTGGCTTCTGTCTTCATGTATGGTACTAGACCGGGTTGTTGCTACACATAGAAGCTACATTCCTAAAAAGACCGTCATGCGACCGTGGGGTAATAAGAGAGAAGCGCCGTCAAGATCGCATAGCCACATGCGGAGATTTCCATTTTCTCGCTCCAACACGCACTGCACCCTGTTCCTCTTCCCATTATCTCTCTTTTCTTAGTATCTGCACGCGTCAGTGAACGCCTACTCTCCTTTGAGTTTCTGAGGTCATTATTTCTCCCTCCCTTCGAATCATTCACGCTCATAGACTACACGGAGCAGTCAATCCGGTATTGGACAACATTCCTGAAAACATGAACAATGTGAGATCATGAACTATCTACCTCTTGTGCCTTTAAATGTGCTCTGACGCGTAATTTGTGTTTCCTGGCAGTTCGGTGCGGGAGGTTCTCAGACGTCCTTCCGATCCTCCATGCATGATGGTATGCGTCGGCACTCGACTGCAAACCCACCGATGAAAAAGCCGGATTTAAAGAAGAAGCTGGTCGTCGTTGGTGATGGTGGATGCGGAAAAGTGAGTCATATATCGAAGTCTAGGATCGATGATACGCTCATGGTGTTCAACCCACCCCTTCTAGACGTGTTTGTTGATCGTATACGCCGAGAACCGGTTCCCAGAGGTATGCAACACTCACGCAAGGGCGGAGTACCCTGTCGCATTGCTGAAATCTCTATCCTATTCAGGCTTATATCCCGACGGTATTTGAAAACTACGTAACTCAGGTCCACTTCGAGGGGAAGCAAATCGAACTTGCACTCTGGGATACCGCTGGACAAGAAGAATATGACCGATTACGGCCTCTCAGCTACCCTGAAAGTGACGTCATCTTGATAGTATTCTCAATCGACTTCCCTGTCAGCTTGGCTAATGTGCAAGACAAGGTATGTACCATCTTTCGTGATTAGCGCCGTATTTCAATTGTCATGTAGTGGTATCCCGAAGTAGCGCACTTTTGCGAGGATGTGCCCCTTATTCTCATCGGAACCAAGATTGATCTCCGCAAAGACGAAACGACTCGTCGGATGCTTAGTGCCCAAGGTCAGACAACCGTCACTCCGGAACAAGGACAGGCGGTTGCAAAGGAGATCGGCGCCAAGTACATGGAGTGCAGCGCCAAAACAGGCCAGGGCGTGAAGGATGTGTTTAATGCCGCTCTGAAGGAGAGCGTCAAGGGGCGTCGATGGAAAATGAAAACGACCAAAAAGTGTGTTGTACTATAGTCGGGATCCGGACGGACTCGTATTTCGATTTTGATGATCTGTATTACGTAATAATGCTCAATGCACTTCTGTGCGCGTTGTCTATCTGAGTTCTAATAAATTGTACAAGTACTACAATAGTAAGCGGATTTGTAGGTCACCTTTCCGTAAGTATATGAGACTACGGTACACCCTTCTTTTCAGCATCTGGGTCAAAATATTGCCGAGCAGTTGATGGGACCTTCAAGTTGGGCTCTCCTGAGCTATGGCCACCAGTCTTTGGCTTGGGGCGGTGTGTATCCACAGCCGCGATAGGTACAGTATAGCACTCTTCGTCACAACCGTATGCTTTCGGCGTGAGCTTGATGAGGGTATGTAAAGGAATTTTGATGTATGGAAGATCTTCTTGCGAAAGATTGTGGAAATAGGCGTATCTGGGGAAGTATAATTAAGATCTAGTGTTTGTTGCCGTCTAATTGAGCATGTCTCACAGGCATCTCAGCACGGCCTTCAAGGAATGAGAAGATAAGTTGGCAAGTCCACTGTAACAGATGAGCAGAGGACGTACCTGGTGACTAATGATTAGAATATTCTCCAGTCGTTCTAATTCCATGATTACTGGCTCAAGACGATTAACGATATCACGATAAGATTCTCCTCCTCGATATCGATAGTTAAACTTATCCTCGTCTCTGGCATCGAAATCTTCGGGGTAAGCCTCCTAAGAATCGGCAAAATTTAGCTACTGTCAGCTCCGATACTGCGGTGTTTGAACGAACTGCGATCTCCTCATACTTCATACCATCACACACCCCGGCGTCTAGTTCATCGAGAGACTTCCAAGCGAGTTTAGGATAATTTAGTGAGCCAGCAGTTTCAATTGTGCGCTGAAGCGTTGAAGTCCAAACCTGCATGGAATAGTCAAATCATTATCTCGCTTGTTCTATGGTAATCAACATTACCGTCAGAGGCGCATCACCGACGTTGGTCTTGATCAAGTCTGGGAGGGCTTTGGCATAGCATCTCCCTCGTGGGGATAGAGGCGAGTCTCCGCCTATCTTCCCTTCAACATTAAAGTGGCTCTCGCCATGCTACCCAAGCAATCATCAGGAATCAGGATAATATGATGGGTTTCAAAAAAACTTACTCGCGAGAAGAAGATACTTCGAGGCTTTAAGTGCAAGTTCATCAAATAGTAGACGATTCTACTTTGCAAGTAGCCGTTGATATGATTCATATGAGTCTGAGCTCCGACATTAATGATCTTCATGTAACTTAGGTGTTTCTCCACAATCGGTTGGTATGCACTTTCGTACTGCTGTATGCGCCTCCGGAAGTCGGCCTCGGCAACTTTTGGAGACATGTGAGCGTAATCAGGATCTCCTGATGATACTTTCAGGGCTATATTGGCGGCGATGACATCGGGATCATTGCAAAAAGATTCAAGAAAGAGAAGACGCAAGCCTGGCTCCCTCGCCACTCGAGCCTCGATAAACGCTCTATTAAATCCAGTAAAAAAATTGGCATTGACCTTTGGGGGCGTATGGAATACTGTACCTTCTCTCTCTGGTGCTATTCGTAGCATCTGTTGCATCATTTGTAAGCTAGCGCCCCTCGATTCCGGAGAAGGTGCGCCTACCATGGATAGCAACATTTCCTCCCTCTTTCAGCCATTTGATGAGTGCATTCAAACTCTCTTCCGCTAGCCGATTCCTGAGCTCGCGCGCAGACTTGTTGTCATTACTAAAATATGAAGCAGAGTGATCTTCTTTGACTCCCTCCCTAAAAAAGCAAAATAAGCTATCGGAAAAGACAGAAAGGGGAGGTGCACACATACTTCTTCTGACGCTCCTTTGCTTTTGATCGTCTGAGCTGCCCGACATTGAAAACCTGTAATCAGGGAGGCTATAAGGAATAATTCAAGGGTATGAACCGGGTAGCTGGATACCTTAACGTCATATTCAAGCCACTGATTCGGGGGAGAATAAGATGACTGGACAATCTCAATGTCATACGAAGTCCTCACCTTGAGATATCGGGTAAGCTTGTTGCTTAGGTAAGATTTGCCTCTGGCAGGAAGTCCTACCTGGATGTTGGCTTCGTTACAGACCGAGCCTTAGATGCAGATGATGAAGGGGACCCACCATGGCTACGACAATCTTGGCTTCAGAATAGTCTGGCTTGGCACCTGTGGAGGGGAGAATCATTGGTTTTTGCTTGGGGGTACACTCATTAGGTGGCGGAGTGACTTCACCTTTTCCTCCGATTCCGGATACGCGAGGAGGAGATGGCGCTGACGACCCTCCGCGAGTCCCAACATTCGAAGCATCGAAATTCCTCAGACTGCGTTCATCAAAATGAAACCAATCAAATTTCCGAAAAAAACATAACATCCCAAAAGAATACTCACACCAGGGATTTTGCTCCGAAGAATGTGGGTGGTGGTTGGGAAGACGCTCTAGGATGGTTTTCCGGTAACACATCTCTGGAAGTAACTGGGTTAGGCTTTCTAACCACAGTAGGCATTGTATGATCATCGACGCCTTTATTCATCAGCGCCTCATTAATCCTCTCCAAGTCGGCTGTGGAAGGTGCAGGGTCATGGTATGCCGCTTCGAAAACGGTCGTAGGGACGTCTATTGATTTCTCTTCGCCTTCCGACATACTGCCCTAATGATAAAGGATGAGATGGACAACAGTTGTGAGCACGTCGATATGGATCGCGAGAGAGGATGATGACATCCGATAGGCGTCTCACGGCTTGTGGCGATGCACGATTTGTATGGACGCCGCTCGTCAACTTTCCACTCTCGTCAATGGCGGGCGTTCCCCTGCGCCTCACTCGTCCTTCTTTGCATCTATCTCACCGACGGCTGGGTTCCATACAAAGTCATTTGTGTCTATCCAACATAGGTCACCCACCGTACCACAGAATCACTGCCTGTACGTTCTGTACATTCTGCCCTCGGCCGTCTTTGTCGATCCCTACGAACTAGAGCAGCGGCGGAGAGATGGATATCTTCCTTCATTCAAAGTCTTAGGGGAGACAAACCTTGAGCTACCGCTTGAAGCCGTAGACGAGGGGGGCTCCGCACTATTGTTAACCCTCCATCCGGAGTTCCCAATCAACACGATCGAAGTCCCACTTCACATGAGGTACATGCCACCCGTGAATGGGGAAGTATCTTTGGTCCATATTCGCGTGTCGTGGCCTAACGTCTTCTGGGGCTCATACGAAGGTGAATGAGTACGACATCCTCAAATCCTAAGGCTCATGCGAGCACTTGCAACTTAGGGCAATGCACCATATCAGAGAACATCGAGTCCCCCCATCTGCACAACAGAACATCCATATTTATTGTCCGACCAAATGCAAGCCAGCGAGAACTATTCCATACTATATCCGTGCCAACGGGGAATCTCTCGTCCCTTCCCATCGTTGAGTATGGGACATGTTTGGCTGTCCTTGGGGCGTTTGTTTATATATCACTAAATTTGTGGGCCGCGTCATGGCGGATGGGCGATAGAGTACGAAAAGGAAAGCAGAAGGCAGAGTAGAGTCTTCTTGGCCGCCAAGACAGCTCACGCTACGGGCGTGAATCAATGATGATTATGCCAACATTTACACACAGGTTGAGCCCCGAATGCATATCGATGGTAGCGTACTTAAAACGTGGACTTGTATCACCATGTTTCATATGATCGCGTGCGGTGCCAGTGCCTCGACGAAGAAGAGCTTTTCAAGGAACAACAGGGGGATTGCGAAAGCTAATGACTACTAGAGCCGGATGAGCGGGACATTGGTGCCACGGTAGTAATGGCCGGGATGTTTCGCTATGAATATGGGACTGAACAGGGAATATGCTACTGTGACAGTGCGGCGTCTGGCTTACCGTTCGGATAATATTAGGCATAAGGCATGGGTGATGTGACCAAGATGTGAGACTCCGAACAACGAACGCAAAACTGGAAAGCTGAGTAGCCAGATTCGTTCCTCCCCCTGGCGGTATGTAGCCGTTGACGATACGCTTTCCCTCTGGCGTAGCCTTGCACTCCTCGATTATAGCGGCGTACATCGTTATGGAATAAGACCGCCTTGGATGGATGGCTGAACCTGCAGCAAGCGGCAGCCCCATAGTCACTATCAACGTACGCCCATGTTTAAGCAGCTCGACGAATATCATTCGATAGTCGAAACAGGATGTATCATTGAAGTTCGAAGCATAAAACGTAGTACGTGGGTCCAGTCCAGATCCCTCGAGACTCGGGATGGTAGCGCCGGACGAGGCCCACGAGATTGAGTCACGCCACCATCGGTGAGGATATTCGTTCCTTCTTCTCACCCCCGTTTCTTAGCTCTCCGTCGGTACTCACGTTTCACTTTACCAATACTAAGCTTAACCCTTTTCCCCTCCATTTGTGTCCGTGTATATGAGGGCAAGACTATACCTCTGAGGTTACTACCTCAGGTTCAAGTTATCCCTCAGCGTTGCGCAGCTCCGCATAGAATTCAGCAAAGACAATCGTACATAGACACTGATGAAGAAGCTCCATCATACACCGCGAGTGAAAGTCGATGGGTGATCTGGAATGGTCGGGATGTCAGCCCTCGGGCGCAAATATGCAGGCTCCGATCCAAACCTCGTTGCGTTGTCATGGTTGATAGGCTTTTCTTTCGCTCTTACTCTTTCCCATGTAAACCATTGTTTCAACCCCGCCAGCAGGTATGTTCCGTGCTATGCCGAACAACTTCCGGGGTTCATATGAAGGTAGTTATCCTCAAATTCATAGTTCTCATGCGAGCATTAGGACAATGCAGCCCTTCTATCTCATCTGGCTCCCAGAGTTGAGGTTCTTTCGAGGGAGAGACATCGTCAACTAATGGAACCGATAACCGGCTGATGATATAACGGAAGACACAAGCCCGAGCGCTTGGGTACTACGCGACCGAGGACAACAGATGATATTCGAGAAAGCAATTGAAGGATGCAATACACCCCACTAGCGATAATAGACCTTTGACGAAGAGTGACTCAAGTGTGTGAGTAAGCACCCATATACCAGCTCAGTATTGTCCGCTATATGCTTCTGTGTTCATCCCTGTTCCGGAGGTGGTCCCAAGAAATGACTCCCAAGATCACTGCGGCAAGTGATCAGACCGGGAGTTGAAATTGAACTGAACCTGCATTGGGAGTAATCTCGACAAGAGCTGCGTTACCTCTGCACAGCCCTGCCTGGAGTCACTTCCTCCAGTTTTTAGTTCCAAGTACCACGCTCGGCCGGCCTTGCAGACGCAGTCTTCGGCTCCAGTCCCACGTTTAGGCCGGATGACTGGGAAGGGGAGACGGTCCGCCGCGTTGACCTGCTCAAGGTGAAGCTTCACGTTCTAGGAGGGCATTGTCCGAAATCGGATTGTTAGGCGCATCTTTA
>WNFI01044608.1_pt1 | contig 11964 bp, 11 predicted proteins | sample 5400471 | NCBI WGS metagenome assembly WNFI01 (sample SAMN13153348, study PRJNA577476) | soil metagenome | isolation source: 100 cm saprolite on Douglas fir-dominated hillslope | place: USA:California | collected 2013-09-17 | reverse complement strand
AGACCATATTCCCATTTGCGAAGGGGATTCGTATCACTGTTCGTCATTTCGCCTTTGCGGGGCGAAACAGCCATCATTAAGGCTAACATTGACAGTAACCACAAGAATACATATTCACCCAGGTAGGTGTAATCTCTACCATAGACGGTGAGATACGCGTTCCAGGCCGCAGACCCTATAGAAACAGCTAGCCATAGCCATCGAATCGGCAGCCGTTGGACACTGGTAGGTAGGGGGATAACCCCGTTTTCGCGTAACCGAGCATTGTCGACCGTAGCAAAAAAGACGATGATCCCAATCACCAGGAGGGTGTAACCCCTCATGCTTGTGCCAAAATCGCTGCCCCGATAAACTGTCAACTGTCCTGCGAACATCAATGCCAATCCACTGAGCAAGCCCAAGAGCCGCTGCCATGGGTGCCACATCCTCGGATCAAAAGCATACTGAATGTGTTTGGAATCTGATATCCGTGGGACTGTGATGCGGGAATCAACATTTGCGTCGGCGGTAATTGAAGTAACTTCTATCGGTTCAGCCTCGGCCAATCCTGTTAGTATTTTAGAAGCGGGTTGCGAGCTTTGGAGTGGGTCAGCCAAGGGCATCGACTGTCCATCGTCGGGCAGCATTCGTAGGAGTGTTTCCAGGACATGACGAATCCATCTCGCTCCCCACGTTTTTGGTTTGGAAGCAGATAACGCAAACATAAAAGAGAGGACAATCAAGCCAGCAAAGATGGGTTCAGAGGTTTCCGGCGGAAGATTGATAAGAATTAAGACCAGTCCGAGTAATATTGCACTAAACAGGATCCAGCGGAATCGTATCAATAAGGACATGGGCGATATTGAGACCTCCGACGAGACTACCGACCAAAGTGTAGCCTCGATCAATGCTCAAAGACATCACAATGACGTAAAAATGGGATCAATGTTTGCGTTGGTAACACATCTTCCATTAGTGTGAAACTAATACTTGCAGTCAAAATTACTTGTTCGGGCAACAGGTATTTCTAGAGCTTCACGAGCAGATTTAGTTAATCCGGTTTGCTAAGCCGTGAACGCCGCTCGGCGAGATCGGCGTCGACTTTCGCGGGGTCGGGCGGAGGGGTCGGGGCTGGCTCGCCAACGTTGATTTTGATGTGATGAACCTCCTCGTCACTTTGAGGCGAGATGGCGTTTTCGACTCGCTCACGGGCGTCGCGCAGCAGGTTGGAGAGGACCGCCCCCGGCGCTTTTGACTCCTGGTCAGGCGGTTCTGGCTGCTGCTTCTGGCTGCGGGCATCGCTGACAATCGCATCCAGCGTATTGACGCGCTCGATAAAATCCGATGTGGAGCGGCGATGCTGTTCAAGGTCGGCCTGTAACATGGCGGCTTGCTGCTGCTGGCGTTGCATCTGCTGGACGAGATCGCGGGCAGTCGCTTCGTCGCCCTGCTGAAGCGCGACATCTGCCTGCCTGTCAGCGCGATCAATTTCCTGCTGCATCGCCTCAAGTCGCTGCTTCATGGCGTCCTCTTCGGTGAGCGCCTCCTCGATCCGTTTGCGGAGTGCGGCCACTTCCTGATCGATATCCTTGCCCAAACGGGCGGGATTCACCGAGGGTTTTTTTCCGGGAACGTCATCAAGAAAATCGTTGACGCTCGAACGAACCAACGTGTTTAGCTTATCAAGCAGGCTTGGCATAGCATCCCTTTGCAAGAACTCATTCAGGCTTTTAACGCACGATCAACCTCATCCAGATGTTCGCCACGGTGCAAGGCACGCACCACATAGCGCATATTGAATGCACCGACTTGCTCCAATAATTCAGGCGAAAACCCAGAACACGCCTATCCCAGAAGGCGATATGAGCCAGCGCTACCGCAACCGTCCAGTGTTCGCCGACGGGTCGTTTCAGGTCATCATCGCTTAGTGACGCCGCCAGCTCACGTATTCGTGTGGTCGAGGCGCGGTTCTTCTCCACAAATGACCGATCCAATGCCATAACACAGCCTCCCGATAAGCTGCTTAGAGAACCTTAACTTAACTCAAATCAATGGTGCAATTCGAATTGAATATGGTCGTCCAGTTCCCCCTCTCCGTTCGCCGAGAGGGCGGCAGGGAGTGAGGTCAACGTCACCCAATCGTCCGAAACGCCGTCGGGAACGAGGTCAATACCTCGACGCCATTCTCGGTCACAACCACATTATCCTCGATCCGAATCCCGCCCTTACCCGGCAGATATATCCCCGGTTCGATAGTGAACACCATGCCTGGCTCAAGTATCTGTGTATTGCCTTCGACGATGTTCGGCGCTTCGTGGACATCCAGGCCAAGACCGTGGCCCGTGCGGTGCAGGAAATATTTGCCGTAGCCTGAGTCCTCGATCACCTCGCGTACCAGCCGATCCACGTCCTGGGCGACGACGCCGGGTTTAATCGCACGGATACCGACTTCATTCGCCATCAGCACGATGTCGTAGACTTTGCGCAGTTCGGGATCAATGTCGCCGACGGCAAAGGTGCGCGTGATGTCCGCCGGGTAGCCATCAACGGTTGTGCCAAAATCAAATAGCAGCAGTTCGCCCTCTTGCAGCGCCCGCTTGCCGGGAACACCGTGCGGCTGCCCGGTATTGGGTCCGGTCAGAACGATGGGATCGAAGGCATTGCTGCCGCCGTCCAACTCGGCCATCTCGTTCAGGAGGATGTTCATGATCTGCTGCTCGGTCATGCCGACGCGCACTCTGGCGAGGGTCTTTTCGAGCGCCGCCTCACTGATGGCGATTGCTTTGCGCATTGCCGCGAGTTCTGCTTCCTCTTTATAGAGGCGAATACGCATGAGTGTCTCATCGGCGGCGATGACGGTGCAGCCGGGCGTATATTGCTGGATCAACTGTCCTTCCAGCACGCGCATTTGCAGGCCTTCTACACCGATTTTGCGGTTGCTCAGGCCAAGCGCCTTGAACGCCTGCTCAAAGGCGGGACGGTAGCCGTCGTTGTCCGTGTAGCTAAAGAAGCGGATCGGGAATGGCAGCACGTCGATAATCTTGGGAACTTCGAGCGTCGGGATAATCATGGCTGCGTCGCCTGCCGCTGGAATAATCAGCAGTATTGGTCGTTCGCTGAGATGGTACGATACGCTGGTGATGTAGGTCAGGGTTGAGCCGGGGACCAGAACCACCGCGTCATAGCCCGCTTCCTGCGCAAGTTCCCGCAGTTTGCCGAGCCGGGTCTCTGTCAGGGTATTCATTGTGCTAGATGTCATTTTACGCCTTTGCCTAAGGTCTCTTTTTGCTGATTACGATTATAATCTAGAAACGAGGCCGCTGTAACATCGGGAGGCACATAATGCGACGACTGATGTTCTTTGCAGGCGGGCTGGTGTGTGGCGCTCTCATCGGCGCGACAGTCGTGTTACTGTTGACACCCGCATCCGGCGACGCGATCCGTGACGACACCCGCGAACGTGTCAACGGCGCGATGTCCGAAGCGCGGTTGGCAGCCGAACGGAAGCGGCAGGAGATGGAAGCGGAACTGGCCCGCATGACCGGCGCTCCGGCTCCAACTGCTGTCAAAACACGATAACCAGCCTACAAAAATCCCCCGGTCAGATCGGGGGATTTTTGATTCCGTTTCGCGCGTTGGCTATATTCTCGAAAAGGTTGTTAACATCACAGGCATCCCATATGAGTGAAACTTCTTTGCCCCGTCGCGGGCGATTTCGCCTCAGCCCCGTAACGGTCATTGCCGCCGCACTGATTTTAGTGGCTGTCGCGATAACGCTGTCCTTTTTTGAGCGAATTCCCATCGAGAATATGCCGGGCTTTGCCATTGACTGGAAGTCGCTGTACAACGGTCTGGCGGGTGGGCATATTGTCTACAAGGGCGGCAGCGTCATGATCGCACCGTGGAGCCTGCCCGTGGTCGTTCCGCTCGGCTTTCTATCGCTGCACGCCGGATGGGGCATGTTGGCGCTGATGACGGCAACAGTCCTGGTGTTGAGCGTTCCGCGCCGCCGCAGCTTCGGGTTGTATCTTCTCAGTATTATCGCGCTGATCACGTCCTGGCCCGCTATCCGGCAAATTGTCGATGGCAATTTCGAGGTGCTGGTTATCGCCGGAGCTTTGCTGGTGGTCTATGGTTATCGCCGTCAGCGACTCGTGATATTGGCGGCGGGATTGCTGCTGGCGACTGCCAAACCGCAGGAAACGTGGCTGATGATGCTGGTGCTGGCGGTTTACCTGTGGCGAACGCTGACCCGGCGGCAGTTACTCCAACTGGCAGCGATGTTGTTGATCGTAATCATGCCCGCGCTGCTGCTGTTTGGCGGATCGTGGATCGGCGCGATGCGGGGGATCATTCCGGCTCCCGGTCCCGATAACCCGGTTGACATCAGCCTGTGGGCGTCGCTTGGACGGTTGGGCGTGAGCGCGTGGATTGTGGGCGTAGTCTGGTTGTTGGGCGTGGCAGCGACGCTCTACGTAACGCTTGCCGGGAAGCCGACGCTCAGCCGCGACAAAGCGGGCATGTTGATCGCGGCGTCTCTGGTCTTTTCGCCCTACGCCGCTGGTGACAGCTTTCTCACGGTCCTGGCGATTGGCATCATTCCGATGTTACAGACCCGCCCGCGCGTCGGCTGGATTCTTCTTCTCCTTACGGACTTACAATATGTACTGCCGCATGACTTTCTGTTTGCGAATGGTGCCTACTATTGGACGGCAATGTTGATCCTGGTCTGGGCAATCTGGAGGCAGCAGTTCTTCCGCAGCGAGGTACAGCATCCAAGTGTTGGCGAAGAATTGATCGGCGCGATATAATAATTGATTTGATTGTACTTCTCGCTATCTTGAAAATATTTTACTATTTTTTCGCAAAATGTTGCCCTTTGTTGGGCAACGTGATAGCATTTTCAACAAAGTTGGGCAGCAGCTGACTCAAGGTCAGCGCTGCCAAATTGTGCAGGTTGGCACAATTGTCAACTATGCACAAACAGAAAATAATCATTGGAGGGTTCTGTGGCAACTGTATCTTTTAAGAACGTTTTTAAGAAGTACGCCGGGGATGTTGTGGCTGTAAAAGACCTCAACATCGAAGTTGCTGACAAAGAGTTTTTGGTTCTGGTCGGCCCATCAGGTTGTGGTAAAACTACCACGCTGCGTATGCTCGCTGGGTTAGAGGAAATCACCGACGGTGAAATCTGGATCGGGGATCGCATCGTGAACAACGTTGCGCCCAAAGACCGCGACATTGCGATGGTCTTCCAGAGCTACGCTCTCTATCCGCACATGAGTGTGTACGACAATATGGCCTTCGGTCTCAAGCTGCGCAAGACGCCCAAGCAGGTGATCGAGCAGCGCGTGCGCGAGACTGCTAAGAGCCCCAACATCGAGCAATTGCTGGATCGTAAACCCCGCCAACTCTCCGGCGGTCAGCGCCAGCGTGTGGCCGTGGGCCGCGCCATCGTGCGTGAACCAGCCGTGTTCTTGATGGACGAGCCACTCTCGAACCTGGATGCCAAGCTGCGCGTTGAGGCCCGTGCCTTCATTAGCAAGCTGCATCAGCGCCTGGGCACTACCTTCGTCTATGTGACCCATGACCAGGTGGAAGCCATGACGATGGGATCACGTATCGCCGTCATGAACGCCGGTGAACTTCAGCAAATCGATACTCCGGCCACGCTGTATTCGCACCCAGCCAATGTATTTGTGGCTGGCTTCATCGGCAGCCCGTCGATGAACTTCTTCAATACAACCCTGGTTGAGGAAGATGGCAAGTTGTACGTACACGCCGGTAACTTCAAAGTTCCTACGCCGCCTTCCCGCGCAGACATGTACCGTCCCTACTTGGGTAAGGATATCATTCTCGGCATCCGGCCCGAAGACCTTCACGATCCGCAGTATCAGCCGTCCAACATTCTGCCAGCGCCCATCGAAGCCAATGTCGATGTGGTTGAGCAGATGGGCAACGAGAAGATCGTGTACCTGGAGGATAGCGGCAAGACATTCGTTGCACGTATGGACCCACGTACCACGGTTTCCGTCGGGCAGCGTGTACCGGTAGTCGTCGATATGAGCAACATTCACCTGTTTGACGCGCAGACTGAAAAAGCGCTGCAATAGGACAGGTTTGAGCGACTAAAAGCCCAACATCAGTAAATTAGAGGCGATCCCTGGAAAGTGAAGGGGTCGCCTTTCGCTTTTAGTTGGACCTTTAGCCATAATTGGTGAGAATGTCGAAGGGAGTCGATGTGAATCAGTCGGATGCCGTGCGCTACAAACATATTCAGGGTGTGCTTTGGCGCGTGATGATACTGAACTTCGCTGTGGCACTGGCAAAGATCATCGCTGGCCTGCTAAGCGGGGCGTTATCAATGGTCGCGGACGGTTTCCACTCCGTGCTGGATGCCTCTTCGAATATTGTCGGCATCGCTGGAACTGGCCTTGCAGCACGCCCGGCGGATGAAGATCATCCTTACGGACATCGACGCTTTGAAACCATCGCGACTCTCTCCATTGGTGGGTTACTGCTGGTTGCTGCATGGGAAATTCTTAAAGCGGCTGTCGAACGGATAGGTAGTGGCTCGCCAGCCACTGCTTCACCGCTTAGCTTTGCCGTGATGCTTGGCACAATGGCTGTCAATATTATTGTCACGATTTACGAGACGACCAGGGGCAAGCGGTATGCCTCGGATTTTTTGCTTGCTGACGCCTCACAGACACGGGTTGATCTATTCGTTTCGTTTTCTGTCATTATTGGGCTGATCGCAACTGATCTTGGCTTCCCGTGGATGGATACGGTAGTTGCGCTGCTAATCGTTGTACTGATCGGGCGCACTGCAATCATGATCCTGTATAAGACCACGCAAATTCTGGTGGATGCGGCGGCAGTCGATCCCGGTGAAGTCCGTAACGTAGTGGCAAACGTTCCCGGCGTCGATAACATTTTGCGCGTGCGCAGCCGTGGTCCCGCCGACACGATCATGGCTGACATTGACGTGCAGGTAGAACCCGCCACCACTGCGGATCGAGCCTCCGCGATTGCCGACGAAATCAGTGATCGCGTGAAAGAGCGCTTTCAGGGCGTTAGCGAGGTGCAGGTCCACTTTGCGCCCCATCACGACAAACCACCCGATCATGCACTGGTGGCACGGGCTGCGGCGGATGCGCTTGGTGTATCGATTCACGAGGTAACGGAAATCCTGACCAGCGAGGGCCGCGTACTTGAAATGCACGTCGAAGTCTCGCCAACGCTGACACTCGCGGAGGCGCATAAGCAGGCAACCGAACTCGAACGGCGAGTCCGCGCCGCGTTACCGGATATTAACGACGTGATCACTCATATCGAACCAGCCAGCGGGCAACCTGGCGCGGTGATGCAGACCGCCAGAGCTGTCGCGCAGCGCGATCAGGCGCTTGCCATTGCCATAAGCCTGTATCCCGATGCGCATTGGCACGATGCCACGATTCGTCCGGTGATGGGCGGCTATGCGATGACCATTCACTGCTGGCTGCCGGGCAGCACCAGCGTTGAGGAAGCGCACGCCATTGCTGAGCATGTGGAGACGCAGATACGCGCCGCGCTTCCCCAGATTCAACGGGTGACGATCCATACCGAACCGCCCGACGACGACCCATCTGCCAAATGATGGTTGTCGATACACTCCACGCTATTGCTGAACAGGTTTTCGGAACAGCGCCTGACACTTCACGTTATCTCGGTGGCACACTCAATCACACTGCACAGATCGCAGTTCGCAACGAACACTATTTCGTCAAGTGGAAAGCCGATGCCCCACCACGTTTCTTTGAGACTGAGGCTCGTGGCCTGATGCTGCTTGGCGACGCGAGCGCGATCCGGGTACCAACCGTTATTGCGCATCGTGAGGCAAGCGGCGGACTGCCTGCGTTCCTCATCCTCGAATGGATCGACGAGGCAGCACAGGGGCCATCACGCCAGTTCGCCGCGAACTTCGGTCATGCCCTGGCGCGGCTGCACCGCACGACACAGCCGACTTTTGGTCTGGATTTCGACAACTTCATTGGTGAACTGCCACAATCCAACCAGCCGACCGCTAGTTGGCCCGCGTTCTACCGTGACCAGCGCATTGCGCCGCAGGTCGTGCTGGCAGGTCAGCGAGGCAACTTAGGCGAATGACCAACCCGTAGTCGTAGACCCGGCGGTATATTACGGTGAGCGCGAGATCGAGATCGCCTTTACGGAACTATTCGGCGGCTTTCCAGCGGGCTTTCTCAATGCCTACCATGAAGCACTTCCGCTTGAACCCGGTTATGCGGATCGACGTGCCCTGTACCAACTTTATCCGCTGCTGGTGCATCTCAATCTGTTTGGTGAAAGCTACGGGCAGCGTGTAGATGCGATTTGCAGGCACTACGTCGAAGGGAGCGCTCGATCCTGAAGAGGGCAATCCAACCTAATACCTATCCAGGTTGTAGATTGGCATGGGAGCGACTTGACATTGATGATAGCTTCTTGCGCTAATCGGTATGTCCGCATAAAGTATATGTCAAAAAGCGTTTCGTTATCTTAGTTGGGCAAGCTAAGGTTCTTAGCTTGCCCGAATACAAGCGCTCTTCAGGTGATACCACACCTTCAAAGTTGAGAGATCAAATGAATCAGCCTAGAGGATATGTCAACACCGAATATCTCCAAGTCGTGGGGCAGTTCGTCAATCATCTCAAACAACGTAGTTATACACTTATGCAAATACAACAAGGACACAAAGTCCTTGATGTTGGCTGTGGTCCGGCATCCGATACACTCCAGCTTGCTCTGCTCGTCGGTCAGACTGGTCAGGTCTTCGGTGTAGATGTTGACCAAGCCATGCTTGACGAAGCAGAACAACGCGCTGACAAGGCAGGTGTCGCTGCTTGGGTCAAACATAAACGCGCTGACGTCAGCGCGCTGCCCTTTGACTCTAATTACTTTGATTCGTGTCGGAGCGAGCGGGTTTTCCAGCATCTACCTCATCCTGAGCCAGCGTTGGCAGAAATGATACGCGTGACCAAAACTGGCGGTTGGATAGTCGTGCTGGATACTGATTGGGGTTCATTCTCGATGGATACTACAGACGTAGAAATTGAGCGACGCCTCGCCCGCGTTCGTGCCGAAAGAGGAGTGCACAACGGTTATTCTGGACGTCAACTCTATCGACTTTTCAAGCAGCAAACACTCACCGACATCACAATTGAAGCACATCCTCTTGTAGTGACGGATTATGCCTTTGCTCGGCTAGGTGCATTGCTCGATGAAACAGAGGACATAGCTCTTACCGCAGGCATTGTCACAGTAGAGGAACTGCAACATTGGCGGGCAAGTTTGGAACAAGCCGATGCCAGTAGTGTTTTCTTCGGAAGCGTAACCCAAGTGATGGCGGTTGCGCGTAAACCATGATTGAATAGTTGGTCAAACCCATGGACTAACAATCGCCAGCGCCGTGTCATTGGAGGTCGTTGTGCGCAAAATCAGGCCATCACCGAGATCGATTGGTTGTATTAGTGAGAAGGGTCACCAGTGCGTCTTTTTCACCTTCCCTCGTTAATTTGCGGACGGACAGTTTCAATGTTTGATCAGATGAACGCTCGTCCTCCTTTGTTAGTATTGGACAGGCCTTAATGCGGCATACTGTTATATACATTCAGCCAATTTGTCGCGATGGCTATCTGCGCCTGTTGCAGCGTCATCGCGCCACTACAAACCTGCGAATGCAGATAGTTTTCCACGGTGTCCTTCTGGTGAAAGCCGGGGGTCGGATTGGCTGGTTCGGGCCACAGGTTTGAAATGTCGTTTGACCCGCCAAGCTCCAAACTGACGAAATGGTCAACCTCGTACTCCCCTGTGGTATGACTGGCGATCCCGTACTCCGCGTAGACCTGATCTTTTTCAGACGTGGGAACATTGCGCACACTTGATGAATAACCGGACGTGCAGACCTGATCTTTGGTGACATTGAACACATCGCCCGGTGTGCAGGCGGGATCGGGCAGTTTTCCATTGCCGATGGCTGCACACCCCGATGTTTTAGTCTGGTGTCCCCACTGAATCGTTGTCGATCCAGATGAAGATGATCCAGACGAAGACGCTCCCGACGAATCGGGCGGATTGACAGTTACAGTGCCACATGCGGCTAACAGCAAGACCATTAAAGCAATACCAATTACACGTCGCGTTTCCATCACAAATCTCCCTACTAAGTCGTTTGCAGTACGAGCCAAACATTATTGAAGTTTTGTGCCCGTAAGGCCTGTTCCTCGATCCAATAGTAAATAGTACCCGCATCAGGCCAATGAATGCCAGCCCGTTCATCGGTATCGACCTGTAGCAGAAGCTGCCAGTTAGCCGCACCCGCCGCGAGTGCCGCAGCCCTGGCATCGTGACTATTTACTCCGTGCGAGGCAAACTGGGCTTCGATGCGCATATCGTCCTGAAGCTCATCGGGATAGCCCAACATGCGATGGCGGCTCACTTTATGATCAGCTTCACTTGGATATTTTGCCAGGAATGCCTCGTAGGATTTCGATTCTTGCTCCGTCCACGCTAAAGTTTTCAGATGATCAGACGGGCGTTGCGGCAGCGTCTGCTCTGGCGAAAAATCGAGAGCGGACGCGGTAAAACGCGCATTCGCAGGCAAGGCAGCAGGTGCGGCAAATCGAGTCAGCGGCACTTTGTCATCTTTGGTGTAAATGACCTTCCAACCGTCGCGCTCTGCCGGGTTGTCGCCGTATACCTGCTGCGCCGGGTCGTAAAAGAAGGACAGGAGGCCAGTATGCGGCAGGAGGTTTTGCACGTCATGAGCGGTCACGTCGCGGAGCCGTAGCTGTGCGACGAAAGACAGCGGCACATTTTTCCATAAGGGCCACGGTGTCTGAGCTGGCAAATCTGGCAGTCCGCCCATTTTTGATTGGCCCACTGCCAGTGATTGCTCATCGGCAGGCCGTGGCTTGATTCGAATGGAGGGCAATAGCAAACGCACAATGTCGCCACTGGTCTGCGCAAGGCCCTGTCCGATGAGTTGTTGCATTATCTCGTCTTTTTGCACATCAATTCCTTCCATTTGCGGCTTAACCGTGGGTATACTTAAACTTTACGGTATTAGTTCGATGCATCTTGGGGGAGTAATAGCATGTACGATGCGATTGTGGCTGGGGCTGGCCCTGCCGGGAGTACTGCTGCCATCGTCCTGGCGCAAAGCGGAATGCGAACGCTGCTGCTGGATCGTGAGGAGTTTCCGCGTGAAAAAGCCTGCGGTGACGCTGTACCGATGCCCGGTTTCAAAATTCTCCAGGACCTCAACGTAACGTTTGGTCCCGACGATCTGTACACGATTGACCATGTTTATGTGCGGGGTCCTCGCGGCATTAGCATCAAGCTCGGCTTGACGCACGATCAGGAAGTGAATCACGGGATTGTGTCGCGCTACGTGTTCGATGAGGCAATCTTCAAGCACGCCGTGGCAAGTGGTGCGGAGTTCTGCAAAGCCAGCGTACAGGGACCGATCATTGAAAACGGCAAGGTGGTCGGGGTCAAAGCGAAAGTCGGCAGAGAAACGGTTGAGTATCACAGCAAAGTCGTTATCGCCGCTGACGGCGCAACGTCGACCATCGCCCGTGACTTGAACCCGGTACAGCGTTCTGACAAGGATACCGCTATTGCGCTGCGCGGCTACGTTGAAAGCGATGTTGACCTGGATCCGACCATTGACCTCGTTTTCCTCAGTGAAGTGCAACCGGGCTATGCCTGGTTCTTTCCTATGAACAAACGCCTTGCCAACATCGGCGTCGGCATCCGCACCGATATGTACAAACGTCAGGACAAGACACTGCAAGATATGCTCAGCATCTATCTCAAGAGTCCCGAAATTAACGCGCGGGTCGGCAATCATAAGGTGACGGGCATCAAATCGTGGCAGCTTCCGCTGAATCTAATTGAGCAGAAGCGCGTTTTTGACGGGGCCATCCTTGTGGGCGACGCTGG
>WNFI01680437.1_pt1 | contig 11965 bp, 17 predicted proteins | sample 5400471 | NCBI WGS metagenome assembly WNFI01 (sample SAMN13153348, study PRJNA577476) | soil metagenome | isolation source: 100 cm saprolite on Douglas fir-dominated hillslope | place: USA:California | collected 2013-09-17 | reverse complement strand
AATGCCGCGCTGTCGTATCGATTGCGCGGCATCCCGGTGGAGATCGAAACGCTGTGGGGACTGGAAGAGCCGGCAGGCAGCGGCGATCTTCATCGCGCAATTATGCGGGGGAGCAAGGCGGAACTGATCGTGGATCAGGGACCGGAAACGGGATTCCTGACCACGCTCATCGTCAATCCGGTCGAGGCCGGCCAGGCTTTTTCCGCAGCACTGACCGACACCGTCGCCGGGATGCAGACCGAGTTCCCCGGCCTCGGCATCGAGCCCGCCGGGGCGGAGTTCCGGATCACGATCCCGAAGTCGCTGCGTACCACGCACGAGCAGCACTTCGCCGCCGTGCTGCAGACGTTTCTGACTTATCTCGACGACGGCAAGTGGCCCGACAACCTCGCTTCGGATCTCGAAACCAAGTACACGCTGCTGGCGCAAGCTCTGGAGTTGAGTCACGCTGGTCGGATCGGATGACAACTCGTTTTCCGCTATCTCAAACAACCAAAACCACTCTCACCACGGAGGACGCAGAGGACGCAGAGGAAAATCGAATCGTGTGCGTGATAAGGATGCTGCAGGCCAACCGATTCCGGGCAATGAGCGTTCGGCGCTCCCGTATATCCTTCCTCCGCGTCCTCTGCGTCCTCCGCGGTTAGTGTTGTTCTGTCGCGATTTGAACCGAGAATGTCTGTAAGATCGGGTGCAGATTTCCAAACATTACAGCGTCGAATTACTGGAAGGCGATGAACAAGATCATGATCGTGACTGGCGGCAGCCGTGGCATCGGCGCGGCCACGGCGTTGCTGGCGGCGCAGCGGGGCTACGCCGTTTGTGTGAATTACCTGCATAACCGCAAGGCCGCCGACGAGGTCGTGCGAAACATCGAGCAGATTGGCCGGCAGGCCATCGCCGTGGCCGCCGATGTCGCGTCAGAGCCGGATGCGCTGCGCCTGTTCGAGACGGTCGACCGGGAACTAGGGCGTGTGACCGCGCTGGTCAATAACGCCGGCATCCTGGAACAGCAGACGCGCCTGGAAGGGATCGACGCCATGCGTCTGAGCCGCGTATTTTCGACCAACGTAACAGGAACATTCATCTGCTCGCGCGAAGCGGTGCTGCGCATGTCGACCCGACACGGGGGCGTAGGCGGTGGCATCGTCAATGTCTCCTCCCGCGCGTCGCAGATCGGCTCGCCGGGGGAATACCTCGATTATGCGGCGTCCAAAGGGGCGGTCGATTCCCTGACTATTGGCCTGGCGAAAGAAGTCGCGGAGGAGGGCGTCCGCGTCAATGCCGTGCGGCCGGGGTTCATCTATACCGAAATGCATGCCAGCGGTGGCGAGCCGGACCGGGTCGAGCGCGTCAAGGCATTCGCGCCCATGAAGCGGGGGGGCAGGGCGGAGGAAGTCGCCAGCGCCATTCTCTGGCTGCTGTCCGAGGAGGCGTCCTATACCACCGGCGCATTCATCGAGGTGTCCGGCGGGCGATAAAAACCTCGAAACAGGCGCGTAAAAAATGCGCAAACTGTTCAAAGAAAGGCGATAATTCACATCGCAAGGGATCGGCAGTTCGTTTTCAACCATTCTTGAGAGGTGACAGATTGGCCAAACCAAACTATTCATTCGAAAAGCGGCAAAAAGAAATCGCAAAGAAGAAAAAGCAGGAAGAAAAACGCCTGCGCAAGGCATCTGAAAAAGCGGCAATACCTGCCGAGGGCGATGGCACCACTCCGCCGCCGGCCGGAGGAGAACCCCCCACGCAAGGCTGAACAGGAGACGGGTGCGTGCGGATATGGGTCGATGCCGATGCCTGTCCGAACGTCATCAAGGACATCCTGTTTCGCGCCGCCGGGCGGGCGCAAGTCACCCTGACGCTGGTTGCCAACCAGCCGATCAGGATTCCGCCTTCGCAGTTCATCAAGGCGCTGCAGGTGCCGGCCGGTTTCGATGTGGCGGACAACAAAATTGTCGAGCTGACCGAAGCCGGCGACCTGGTGGTCACCGCTGACATTCCGCTGGCCGCCGGCGTCATAGCAAAGGGCGGCCACGCCCTCGATCCCCGCGGCGAAATCTACACGAAGGACAACATCAAGGAACGACTCGCGATGCGCAAGCTCATGGATGAGCTGTGCAGCAGCGGCATCGATACCGGCGGGCCCGCGGCCTTCGGCAATGCCGACCGGCAGGCCTTTGCCAGCAAGCTCGATCGTTTCCTCGCTGGAACCTAGGGATTACACCCAACACGGAGGCACAGAGAGCACGGAGGTCACGGAGGAAAAACGGAACGAAGAAACCGTAGACCGCATACTTGTCAGTTCATTTGATGGCGGGGCACGTTCTGGTAATGTTGAGTCCGGGTGGTCGATTTTCCGAAATCTGATTTAGAGTGGGAATGCATGAAACGACTCGACAGGCTGCTTACGAACAACCGGCTCTGGGCTGCGGGTGTACGCAGCCGCGAGCCGGATTATTTCACCAAGCTCTCCCAGATCCAGGTGCCGGAGTATTTATGGATCGGCTGCTCCGACAGCCGCGTTCCGGCGAACCAGATCACCGGCCTGGCGCCGGGCGAAGTCTTTGTCCATCGCAACGTCGCCAACATCGTCGTTCACGCCGACCTGAACTGCCTCTCGGTGTTGCAGTACGCGGTCGATGTGTTGAAGGTGAAGCACGTCATCGTCTGCGGACATTATGGCTGCGGGGGCGTGACGGCGGCGCACGACAACCTCAAGCTCGGATTGATCGACAACTGGCTGCGCCATGTTCAGGACGTCGGTCAGAAGCATCGCGATGCGCTTCACGCGATCCCGAGCCGCGAAGGACGGATCACCCGCCTGTGCGAACTCAATGTGATCGAACAGGCGGTCAATGTCGCCCAGACCACCGTGGTTCAGGACGCCTGGGCGCGCGGACAGGACTTGACGGTGCATGGCTGGGCCTACGATCTGAAGGACGGCGTGATCCGGGATCTGAAGATGTCCATGGAAGGGCCGGGAGAACTGGAAGACTGCTACGCCACGGCGCTGGATCCTGTCAATGCGGTCACGGCGGCGCTCGGTTCGGGTGGTCTCAAGCTTTAGGGATTACACCCAACGCAGCAGCTCCAGCTCCAAGTGTTCCCTTGAGTGTTTCACCTTAAGGCGCAGAGGGCACAGAGGAAAAGAAATGATATCGGAAGTCCTGATTCCTTCTTGCCCTACGCGGCCATCGAGGAAAAATTGAAAATGGTTACTGGAAAAAATGAAAACGATAACGAGCTTATCTACACCTGGAAGGATCGTCACTTTTTTGAAGCCCAACAACGTCTTCGGAACGTGCAGAACGCATACTACACAGCAGCGGCATCCGTCCGGCTGTTAGCAACTAACCCCGATCTGGGTAATGCGATAGCGATTCAGGGAATTTTTAGGAAAGGCCTCAAAGGGAAAATTGATCATCAAAGACTCCTAGATGTCAGCGAATTGATTTCCGAATACGCTGCATCTCAGTTATCTGATGATTTTCAGGACTATCGGCACTTCGCCATTGTAGGAATATGCTCGGCTCTTGAATACTCACTGAAAAGTCTGTTCATTGACTTTGTCCAATGTAAAAAACTGCCATTGGATCGATTTGCCGACAAATCAATCAATGTTAATGCCTGGGATTTCGCCAGTCTCGATAGAGACGAAGACAGACTTAGCCTTCTTGCCGATAAATTTTATCAGGATGCCGCAGCAAAGAAATCCGCATTTGATAGGTTCAAGTACTACGTGTCCGAAGTCATTGCATGCTCTGGGAGAGAATGGAAAGAAGCTATCGCAAAGGTGGACGTGGAAAATTTTAACGAAGTGTACTTGGTTCGGAACTGCGTAGTTCACTACGGAGCCAAAGTCAATTCTCTGCTCGGGAAAAAACGTGGATTTGAGATTGGCAGAAAAATTGTTGTCGGAGAGGACACGTTGCTAGGTTATTTTTCTGCGATTCGAACAATGGGAGATTCGTTGGACGTTGTTGCTGCTAGTCTAGAGAGCATCTGAGCGGTGCTAAATTCGAATTCGGGTCGGACCAGCGCAAAGGATTGATCTCCTGGCATAAGGCCACAAAATTGACGTAGCCCAGAGGCTTAGCGGCGCATTTTTGCAGGAAAAATGCTCGCTGTAAGAAAAAGTGATGCCGCCTTAGTCGCATGATTTTGCCGGCAGAAATGCCGTGCTAAGGCCAAGATACGCATCCACGGCGCGAAAAATCTGGAATGAGAGAGACTTGGCATGGTCGGATCCGCTCAAGAGGTTAGGTTCTCCACCCCGTGATGGACAAGTGCCCAACCTATTTCTACCGGTACAGAAGCTTGAGCGCAGGATCTGCCGAGCACGTTGAACGAACGATCTGCCACAACGAACTCTACTTCCCCAAACCGTTCTCGTTTAACGATCCATTCGATTGCCGTCCAAGTTTCCTTTTCGAGGCTTCGAATGGAGAAATGACTTCCTACTACGAACGTCTCCTCAAGAAGTACAGTCCACACTTCGATCGAGAGATGCGGCGGAAGGAGGCAAGATCAATACTTGCGGATTGGGAAAGAAGCCCCAGGAATCCCGAAACGGTCAAGCGGATTCAAAAGCAGCACATCGACCGAATCACGGAACAGATAGGAGTCCTGTGCCTCTCAGCCGTAAAGAATGACATATTGACGTGGTCGCATTATGCAGACTCACATCGAGGAGTGTGCCTCGAGTTCGACGGCCACTTTGAGTTCTTCGCGCATACGCAGGAAGTCAAATACCCTCCTGTGCGTCCAAGGATCAACCCTTTCCGCCAAAACCCAGACGAAATGATGGAAGCTGCGTTGCTCACAAAGGCGGAGCATTGGGATTACGAACACGAGTGGCGCCTAGTCCAATACACAAAAGGTCCTGGTGTTTACCAGTTCCCGCCGGAAGCACTTACGGGTGTAATCCTCGGCGCCCAGATGTCGCTGGAGGACGAAAAGAAAGTAGTTGGCTGGATCGAGGGAAGATCTCATCCAATCCAGTTGTATCGTTCATCGCCATGTGACACGATTTTCTCACTCAACATCGAAAAGGTGTCGATTGATAGCCTTCGAACCTAATCGCATTCCAGGACGTTGGGCGATTAAGCCGTGCATCGCCCTGAACTTCAACTTTAACGAGTAGTAATGGAGGCGCAATGTTCGGATTTGGGATGTCGCCTAAGGATAAGTGGATTTTGGAGCAAACGGAACTAATGTTGGCATCTGTAGCCCTTCTTACAGGCGACAATATGAAGCCACTCGCGAGAAAAATATTCGAAGAAATGAAAGCTGAAGCAGTTGCTCAATACGGAGAGAATATTTACTCAGAGTCATATGGCGACCGTCTAGTTGCCAACGAGTCCTTGCTCGCGACGCGTCTATCAGCTGGTCTTACCGTAGACGATGTTCGTAACTACTGGAATATGCCTGTTCTGCTCGGTCAGATTCAGACCAAAGTTCTTGACCTTATAAACTTTATTATTATCGATGCCGCGCGCCAATCCGGAAAAGATATAGTGTCAGTTGGTCGAGATAGAAGGAAACGCGAGCCTCGGTATGGAGACCCCGAAGCATGGAACGCAGCTTTGCCCGCGAATCAAGGTTTCACATCAGAAGATGCTGACATTTTACATCGAGTTCTTAGCTCGCGTCGGACGGTGGCAAGCTCAAACTAATGCTGACGAACAAGGCCGCCTTCTCTCTCAATATTCGTCGTTTAACGCGATGGTTCGTGCGCTTGTCCGCGAAGGAAAGCTATGAGTGATTCGTGCGCTACTCGCTAACCCTTTGTTGCTGCGCGCTGTCCGCCAGCGCAGTGCCAGTGCATCCGTTGTCGCCCGCCGCAGAACAATACGTTAGAGAGCAATGACTGAGCCGACTGATAGGCCATCGCTCGACGATCTCGATTCGCTGATTGAGATGCCTGCTCTACCCTCAGCGGAGGACAAGCTATTTACAACTGCCGAGGACTGGTGGAACAACGCGTGTTTGAACTTTTCTGGCGGGGGTTGGAGCGCCTACGCCATTGGCTACAAGGATGCAGCCGACATCTTGGTCGCAACCGTTGATGAACGCAACTGACGACAGGACTTTCTCGTCTATCCCACTGTCTTCCTTTATCGCCAGTACGTTGAGCTTGCCCTAAAGGACCTCATACGAAAAGCACGTAGGCTTGAAGATATTTTGGAGCCTCTACCTAAGACGCACCAGATTGAGAGGCTGTGGGACATTTGTCATGGGCTGCTGTCTGCGATTTCTCCGGGAGACTCGGTGGAGGAACTCGGACACATTGGCCGGTTGATCTCTGAGTTTTCAAAAGTTGATCCGACTTCAACGGCCTTCCGTTACCCCGAGGACAAGGATGGAGGGCCCTCTCTCCCGGGCCTCTCCCAAATCAACCTCAGGAACGTACAAGACGTTATCGGAAAAATAGCGACACTCTTCGACGGCGCCGACGCGCAGATCAGTGAGTACCTGTCGATTAAGGCTGATATGGCCTCGGATTTTCAGGGGGATGACGGGCCTGCATAATTGAATGATATAGCTGTCGGTTTTCGTGCAGAGCCTCCACCGAGCTTATCGGTGAACGTATACCTGCCGAGTTCCTCACCTTGGCAGCTTCGCCTCCATCGCTGCGGCAATTATCCGCAGATCGTGTTCGCTGATCTCGAAAAGACCAAAGCGAAACTGATATCCCCAGTTTCGTTTCCCGGCCGAGAAGTCGAGTTCGTCCAGCAGCGGAGAGATCGGTGTATCGCGTGCCTTCAGCCATTTCACATCACGGCGAAACGGGCAGAAACCTTCACCCATGTCGAACTGGTAAGGCTCATAGTCTTTCGCTATGCCGATTGCCGTGAAGGCCTGCAGTTTATCCTTTCCCCTGAATGTGGCAATCGGCGAGTAGTAAATGATCCTGTCTCCGGGCTGGACACGGCGCAAAGGCGCGGCTTTGCCGTGACAGACCTGCATGAATCCTGTCTGTTGGCCGTGCCGCACGTGCTCGGCCGATGCTACAGCTATCCAGTTTTTGGTCATGGCGCGGTCGGGGCGAACACGCGCAGGCGGTGCCCGTCCGGATCGAGGGCGACGAAGGTGTGGCCGAATTCCATCTTGACGGGTGCCTGCGCGATCTTCAGGCCGCGCTTGCTCCAATCGACGTGCAGGGCGCGTACCGCGCCGGCATCGGCGACGGTGAAGGCGAGTTCGCCGCCGCCACCCGTTACGGAAGCGGCAGGTTGCACCGTGTGGCGCGCCCACAGTCCCAGCATTGCGCCGGACCCAAGCGCAAACATTACGAAGGCCGGCGACGATTCCACTGGTTTGAGACCGAGCAGATCGGAATAGAATGCGGCGCTGGCCGGCGGGCTGTCGACGTAGAGGATGACGAGGTTCGGTTGGGGCATGGGGATTCTCCTGGGTTGTGAGCGGTGCGCCGCTCGGACCCACCCAGATTAAGCGAGGCTGTTGTCAGTTTCTGTCAGCAGTCAACGTGCGGCTACTGCGGAGGAATGCCCTCGGCTGCCCGCCATTCCTTGAGAAGCGCTTGCCGGCGGCGCGGATAGCGCGACTCTTCGAGCGTCAGGGCCGTGATCCGATCCGTGCGGAAATGCCGGAACCCCTGGCGCAGTTCGCACCAGGCGACCACGACGCGCGCGCGATCGAAGAAACCAACGGCGAAGGGCCAGACCGTGCGCCGGGTTTCGGTTTCTTTGAGGTCGAGATAGGTGATGGCGAGCTTGCGCTCCAGTCGTATCGCCTTGCGGATGGCTTCGAGTTCCACGTCGCCGGCGGCGATCGGCTCGCCGGGACCGACGAGAAGCGCGGACGCATCCAGGTCGTTCCGCAGATCCGCCGGCAGCACGGCGGCAATCTTGGAAATGGCTTCGCGAGCGGCTTGCCCGAGCCGGGCATCGCCCCGGTCGGCCACCCAGCGGGAGCCCAGCGCCAGTGCTTCGATCTCATCCTGCGAGAACATCAACGGCGGCAGCAGGAAACCGGGTCGCAGGACATAGCCGAGTCCCGGCGCGCCGTCGATGGTGGCGCCTTGCACCTGCAGCGTTGCGATGTCGCGATACAGCGTGCGTAAGCTGATGCCGAGATCCGATGCGAGCTTGCCGCCGCTTACCGGATAGCGATGGCCGCGCAGGAGCTGGATCAGATCGAGCAGACGTTGGGCGCGCGACAAGTCGGTCCTTTTGGCGGAAGAGGACAATACAATACCGATTTTCCTGTTATTGCAGTATCCACGGGTCTCAAATTCTAGGGAATACATCCAACGCAGCAGCATCAGGCATAAGTGTTTAACCTTAAGACACAGAGGAAAAGGAAACAGAGGGCATTTCTTCAGCGGGATGTTTTCTCATTGGAAGGGAGGGGGCATGCTGGATCAGCGTGATGTCACGGTATTGCGATTGGTCGCCGCCGGCGACCGACGCGGGCGGTTTGCATTCATTCGTTTCGCGAGCGCCTTGGTGTTTGTGACTCTGCTGGCCGCTTGTGCACAGCAAACTCCGCCACCGAACCCCATTGCCAAACCGGAACCAGTGCCGGAGGTCGAAAGCGTCCCACCCAAACCCGAGGCCACGCAGCCGGTTCCCGCGCCCGGTCCAAGGGTCACTCGTAACGACCAGGTCATTGTGCTGCCCAAGGCGGACGGATCGGTGGGCGCTGTCGTGGTGAGGCAGAACGGCATCGAAATCGTGCTGGACAAGCCTTATGCTTCCGCGGTGATCGAAGGACCGGGGCAGGTCAGGGAACTGACTTCCGACGCCGGCTTCGTCAAGGAAAATTTTGCCACCGCCCTTGCGGCATTGCCGGCAAAGCCGGCCAGCTTCCTGCTCTATTTCCTGAAGGGTAAAGACGAATTGACTCCGGCGTCGAAGAGAGAGGTCAAGAGAATTCTCGCGGAGCTGGCCAAGCGCCCGGCAGCGGAAATCTCCGTCATCGGTCACACCGATACCTTCGCGTCCGCGAAATTCAACGACAAGTTGTCGTTGCAAAGGGCAAGACGCGTGCGGCAGTTGCTGATTGCGCGCGGTATCCCCGCAGGCAGTATTTCGGCCGCGGGGCGGGGCAAGCGGGAGCTGCTGGTTCCCACGCCGGACAAAGTTCACGAACCGAAGAACAGGCGCGTCGAAATCAATGTCAGGTAGTCAGGCTGAGTAGTGAATCCGATGCAGGGATTGACCGGCCGCCGGTCAGGCACCACAATCCGCATATGAAAACGAAATGCAACAACGCGCTTCGACGCCACATTACGATCAGCGGGACGCGCTCGTGCGCCAGGCCGCCGCTCGTGTTCGTGCGCGGCGAAGGCTCTTGGCTGTGGGATCACGAAGGCAAGCGCTACCTCGACTTCGTGCAGGGCTGGGCGGTGAATTGTCTGGGCCACTGCCCGGAGGTGATCACGAGGGCGCTGGCCGAACAGTCGCGCAGACTGATCACGCCCAGTCCCGCGTTTTACAACGAGCCGTCCATGCAGCTCGCGAAGCGCATTGTCGAGCACAGTCGCTTTCAGCGGGTGTTCTTCACCAACAGCGGGGCGGAGGCGAATGAGGGCGCGATCAAGCTTGCGCGCAAGTGGGGCGCGCTGAACAAATCCGGCGCCTACGAGATCATCACCTTCGAAGATTCGTTCCACGGCCGCACGCTGGCCACGATGTCGGCGTCGGGCAAGCCGCAGTTCCGCGACCTGTTCGAACCGAAGGTGCCGGGTTTTCCGAAGGCGAAGCTCAACGATCTCGAATCGGTCGAACGCCTGATCACCGACAAGACGGTTGCCGTCATGCTGGAGCCCATTCAGGGCGAAACCGGCGTGATTATCGCCAGCGACGCATTCATGCGCGATCTGCGCGGGCTTACCCAGCAACGCAAGCTGCTGCTGATCGCCGACGAAATCCAGACGGGCGTGGGCCGCACAGGCACACTGTGGGGCTACGAATACTCGGGCATCGAGCCGGACATCATGACGCTGGGCAAGGGCTTGGGCGGCGGCGTTCCGCTTGCCGCGCTGGTCGCGAAGGACGCAGTATCCGTATTCGAGCACGGCGACCAGGGCGGCACATTCAACGGCAACCCGCTGATGGCTGCAGTCGGTTGCGCGATCATGGACGCGATGCTTGCGCCCGGATTCCTGCAAGTCGTGTTCGCGCGCGGCACCTATCTGATGAGCGGCCTGTCGGCCCTGTCGCAACGGCATGACCTCGGTGAAGTCCGCGGCCGCGGCCTGCTGGTCGCGCTGGACCTGGTAAAGGACATCGCGCCGAAACTCGTCGAGTTGGCGCGCGACGCGGGACTGCTGCTCAATGCGCCGCGGCCGAACCTGCTGCGTTTCATGCCGGCGCTGAACGTTTCTAATGCGGAGATCGATGCAATGCTGGCCACGCTGGAGGAGATGCTGGTGCAAGCGTCGGAGGAATGACGTAATCCTCGGGAAGGGTGCTGGGGCTGGTTTCGCGAGGTGAATGAGAAAGGCGTTGCACAAATGCGCGCTCGAGAGCTGATTCAACCGATCAGGCCTGACTTGTCGTCTATCGCCAGGGGCATATTTTGCTTTCTGCTCGCCGTGTTTTCTGGTTGCGATCAACCGAAAACCGGAAAGGTTCCCGTGCCAGTGCTGCCCGACAATATCGAGTTGTGCGTGGTGCACATTGTGAACCCGCGCTTGCCCCGAATGACCGGTAAGCAGGTCGAGCAACTGCTCTCGACCGCCAGGAGCGGCGTCAAGGAGCATTTCGGCCGGGAGATCACCTTCGGGCAGCCCAGTGAAATGTCCATTCAGGAATTTTTCAGGCTCGATCGGCTTTCGCCGGACAGGAAGAAGAAAATCGCCGATAACATCTACGATTTCAAGGGAGGAACCGGGAATCGGCAGTTGATGATAAAAAATTTCGCCAATGAGATGAAGCAGGATAAATTGAACCTGAAGGATGCGATAGGTTTCGCCGCGCCTTATTTCCAGGTGACTCTTACCGGGCACAATTACCAGGCCTTCGCAGATGCTCTCGTTCAAACGCAACTGAAGCGCCTGAACCGCTGGAAGGAGATCAGACTGCCCGACGGCGATGGCCTCATAGACAGCTCCCCTTTCAACGAAATCCTGTACTGGGAGGAATTGACCCAGGCAGGGTTTCCTGCGGACGTGATCCTGACCAATCAGCTATTGGCCAGCGCAGAGTACGTCGCGAATTCAATCCATAGCGCGATACGCGGAGGCGTCACCAATGGAGTTACAACTGCAAATCCCGATACGCCGTACAAGGCCAGTGCGATTGTCAGCACCTATCCGATAGTCGGCGATGACGCAGATGTCAGAGAGCTTCGTGGAAATGAAACCTACACGCAGGAGGAAGCGGCCCGTTTTGCCGGCCTGGTTTTGACTCACGAAATCGGACACCAGCTGTTTCATTATGACCACCCTTATGCAGTGGAAGCCTGCGTCATGGATCCGCCGAGGCTTTTGCATTTTCGGGAATGGAGGCGCGGGCTGTCCGCAACCGAATGCTGGAGGGCCAAGCCTATCGCCATGACCCGCGGCGCTGTTGCAATTCCCTGCAATTTTTGCTGATCTTTGACAGCATTGATACTCTCGCCTTTGCCCATCGCCGCCTTAACGGGAGCACGCGATGTTCGCAGGCCACACTGCCGTTGCCCCCGCAGCCAAAAGCAGGGCGCCGAAAATTCCACCGGGTTGGTTTGTCGCGACGGCCTTTGCGCTGGATCTGCTCTGGCCGATCTTGCTGCTGCTGGCTGGCAGCGAGTGGGTCAGCATTGTCCCCGGCGCTGCGGCATTCAATCCGGTAAAGTTGCTTAGCCGATAAACTCAATTCAAAACACACGGATTTCTGATATGGCAAAACGCCATTGGGAACGACACCGCTCTGATCGCATCGGCTGGCTCCGCGCGGCCGTGCTGGGCGCAAACGACGGCATCGTATCGACTGCGAGCCTGGTGCTCGGGGTT
>WNFI01563867.1_pt1 | contig 11965 bp, 6 predicted proteins | sample 5400471 | NCBI WGS metagenome assembly WNFI01 (sample SAMN13153348, study PRJNA577476) | soil metagenome | isolation source: 100 cm saprolite on Douglas fir-dominated hillslope | place: USA:California | collected 2013-09-17 | reverse complement strand
CGGCGGTGTGGAACATGGCCGGCGCTGCGGGCAGGACCGTGGCGGTCTTCGGCCTCTGGGCCACCTATCCCGCCGAGCCGGTGCGCGGGCTGCTGGTGGCGGATCGCTTCGCCTCGTTCACCGCCGGCGACGCCGGCGATCGCCAGCCGCCGCCCGGCGTGGTCTTCCCGCCAAACCGCGAAGGCTGGGCGCGGCAGGGTCTCGCCGCGGCGGCGCGGGCCACCGGCTATGCCGCCGTCCATCGCTACCTGCCGTGGCTCGACGCCGGCGAGTACCAGCGGCAGGTGGCGCAACCCGAGTCCTACGCCCATCCGGCGAGCGCGCTGCGGCGCATCCTCGTCGAGACCCGCGCCTACCGGACGCTGGCGATCGACTGGATCGAGAGAGCGCGGCCCGACCTGGCGGTGGTCTACTTCCAGGGCACCGACACGATCGGGCATATGTTCGCCCCGTATGCGCCGCCGCGCCAGCCGGCGGTCACCGCCGAGGACTTCGCGCGTTACGGCGGCGTGCCGCGCCTCTATTTCGCCGAGATCGACAGCCTGCTGGGCGAGCTCCGCGATCATGCCGAACGGCGAGGGGCGGTGCTCGTCCTGGCCTCCGATCACGGCTTCCACTGGGTGGAAGGGCGTCCGGCGGCCGTCTCGAGCGCCGCCGCCGCCACCGCCGCCCGCTGGCACCGCGAGGAAGGGATCTATCTTGTCTGGGCCGCCGGGCAAGCATGGCCGCACCGGCAGCCGCGGCGGCGTGGCCCAGGTCTGCGCCACGCTGCTGGCCCTGCTCGGACTGCCGCCCGGCGCCGGGCTCGCCGCGCCTCTCGACGCCGCGCGGGCTTTCGCCGGCGGCGCGGCGACGGCGCTGCCGCCGGTCGACTATGGCCGCTTCTTCCACCCGGCCGCGGCGACGGCCACCCCTGGCGCGGGCGGCGACGACCAGATCGCCGCCCTGCGCGCCCTGGGTTACATCGGCTCCGGCGAGCCCATCCGGCGCACGGCGCCCGCGGCCGTCTCCTCCCCGGCAGCGGCGCGCGATCTCACCCGTACCGCCGCTTCCTTCGACAACGAGGGCCTCCTGCTGCGGCAGGCCGGGCAGCCGGCGGCCGCCGAGGCCGCCTTCGAGCGGGCTCTCGAGCGCCAGCCGGAGCAGCCCTCGGCGCTGTGGAACCTCAGCGACCTGCTGTTCGCCGAAGCCGAGGGTGCGGCTGCCCGAGCCGCGACCGCACGCGCAGCTGCCCGAGCGACGCCCGGCGGCGTCACCACCCGATCCGCCGAGCCGCTGCCGGCCCCCACCCGTCCCGGGCTGCTCGAGCGCGCCGACTCCCTCTTGCTGCGCGCCGTGGCCGCCGGCCTCCCGGCGGGCGCCGACCGGGTCCTCGAACGCGCCCCCCGCTACGGCCGCGCCGGCGAACGCGACCGCGGCCTGGCGCTGCTCGACGGCGCCCTGGCCGGCCATGCCGCCGAGCCGCGGCTGTGGCTCCTGCACGGCCGCTACCGCCTCGAGCAGCAGCGCTGCGACGCCGCCCGCGACGACTTCACGCGCTCGCTCCAGCTCGACCCCGCCTCCCCTCTCGCCCACGCCTCCCTCGGGCTGGCCCTGCTCTGCCGCGGCGACGAGCCCGCCGCGCTGGCCGCCTTCCGCCGCTCCCTGGCCCTCGATCCCAACCAGCCCGAGATCCGCCGCTTCCTCGCCGGCAAAGGGTAGCTTCGCGCGGCCGATGAGCCGAAACTCGTGGCCGGCGCCGCGCGTATCAGCTTTCAGGGCGGAGGCGCGCACGGCCGGCCGCGATGCGCGAGCGCCGCTCCCAGGGCTCCCGCCAACCCGCGGGCACTCCCCCCCAGGAGGTGTGATGGATCTCTGGCGCGATCTCTGCATCTCGGTACGCAGCCTCGCCCGTCAGGCTCCCGGTTTCACCGTGGTTGCCGTGCTCACCCTGGCGCTGGGCATCGGCGCCGCCGCCACGATGTTCAGCGTCGTCAAGGCGGTCCTCCTCCGCCCCCTCGACCTCGACCGTCCCGAACGCCTGGTGGCGGTTTCAGAGACCCAGCCGCCGATGCGGTACGGCGCCGTTTCGATTCCCAATCTCGAGGATTGGCGCCGCGCAGCGCGGTCCTTCCAGGTGCTCGGCGGCTACTCGACGTGGCCGGGGTTCGCGCTGGAAGCCGGCGACCGCGCCGAACGGCTGCCGGGCGTCCGGCTCTCGGCGAGCCTGCTCTCGACGCTCGGCGCGCGGCCCCTGGTCGGCCGCCTCTTCCTGCCGGAGGAGCAGGTCGCCGGCCGCGACGGCGTGGTGGTGATCGGCGAGGCGCTGTGGCGCCGCCGCTTCGCCGCCGCGCCGGGGATCGTCGGCCGCAAGGTCGTCGTCAACGGCGAGCCGCGCACCGTCATCGGCGTCCTCCCCGCCTGGCTGCGCTTCCCGCCCGGCCAGGCGGCGGCCGAGCTCTTCGAGCCGCTCGCCCCCTCCGCCGCCCGCCGCGCGCAGCGCGGCAATCACTGGCTGCAGGCGGCCGGCCGGCTGCGCGACGGCGTCTCCCTGGCGGCGGCGCAGGCCGAGATGGACGGCATCGCCCGGCGGCTGGAGCGGCAGTACCCGGACACCAACGCGCGGCGCGGCGTGCTCCTGATGCCGCTGCAGGCGCGGCTGGTGCGGGACGTGCGCGAGCCGCTCTGGATGCTCTTCGGCGCCGTCGGCCTGCTCCTCGCCATCGCCTGTGCCAACGTCGCCAACCTGCTGCTCGCCCGCGCCATCGCGCGCTGGCGCGAAACCGCGATTCGCACCGCCCTCGGCGCCAGCCGTTGGGCCCTCGGCCGGCGCTTCCTGCTGGAGGGTTTGCTGCTCGCCATGGCCGGCGCCGCCATCGGGCTGCCGCTGGCGGCCGCAGGGCTGCGCCTGCTGCTCGTGCTGGCGCCGCGCGACCTGCCCCGCCTCGGCGAGGTGGCGCTCGACCCGGGCGTCGTCCTGTTCAGCCTGGGCGCGGCGCTGGTCACCGGCGTGCTGTTCAGCCAGGCTCCGATCTGGCAGGTCGACGGGCTCGAGGCGAGTGAGATCCTCAAGGCCGGCGCCCGCGCCTCCGGCGGGCGGCGCGGCAGCCGCCTCCGGGGCATGCTGGTGGTGGCGGAGATGGCGCTCTGCCTGTGCCTGGTCTACGGCGCCGGCCTGCTGGCGCGCAGCCTGTGGAATCTCGCCAGGATCGATCCCGGCCTGCGCACGGCCTGCGTCCTCGCCGCCGACCTGTCGCTGCCGCAGGCCCGTTACGGCCCTCCCGAGCGCATCACGGCGCTCTTCAACCGGCTGCTGGCGCGGCTCGCGGCGCTGCCGGGAGTGGACGCCAGCGGGATGATCTCCCTGCTGCCGGAACGCGACTGGGGATGGAACTCGGAGCTCGCGCACGACGGCGAGCCACCGCGGCCACCGAACGTCGAGCGCACGATCGAGACCCGCGGCGTCAGCGCCGGCTACTTCCAAGCCGTGGGCATCGGCCTGGTGCGCGGGCGGCTGCTCGCCGAGAGCGACGTTCAGGGCGCCCCGTTCGTCGTCGACGTCAACGAAGCGGCGGCGCGGCGCTTCTGGCCGGGCGGCGCCGATCCGCTCGGCGCCATCGTGCGGATCGGCGACAACGACCGCTGGCGGGTCGTCGGCGTGGTGCGGGACGTGCACAACGCCGGCCCGGCCAGGGCGCCGCTGCCGGAGGTCTATTTCCCCTACGCCCAGAATGGCTCCCCGGAGATGACCCTGGTGCTGCACACCACCGGCGACCCAAGGGCGCTGGTGCCGTCGCTGCGCCGCGCGGTCGCGGCCGAGGACCCCGGGCTGCCGCTCGACCGGATCACCACCCTGGACGAGGTGGCGGCCGGATCGATCGCGGCGCAGCGCTTCCAGGCCGCCCTGCTCGGCGCCTTCGCCGCCCTGGCCGCATGCCTCGCCGCCTTCGGCCTCTACGGCCTGCTCGCCTACGCCGTCGTGCAGCGGCGGCAGGAGATCGGCATCCGGATCGCCCTCGGCGCCGGCGCCGGCGAGGTGCGCGGCCAGGTGCTGCGCGGCGCCCTTCGCCTGGCGCTGCCGGGCATCGCCCTCGGCCTCGCGGCGGCGGTGGCGCTGCGCCGCCTGCTCGCCGGCCTGGTCTTCGGCGTCAGCCCCCTCGACCTGCCGACCCTCGCCGCCGTCGCCCTCGGCCTGGGGGCGGTCGCCCTGCTGGCCGGCCTGGCGCCCGCCAACCGAGCGGCGCGGGTCGACCCCCTGGAAGCCCTACGCGAGACCTAAGACAAGACCCTCATAGATGCTTCTTGAGACCGGCATGCCCCGCACTCACCGGGCGGGTTGTCCGGCCGACGGAACCTAAAAAAGATAGCGCACGCGGCCCGCCAGGATGCGCGGCGGGATGACGTGCGTGCCGCCGAAGGTCGATTGGAAGTTGTAGAGCCCCTGCTTGTCGAAGGCGTTGAGCACGTCGAGCTGCACCTCGACAGGCAGGCCGTACTGCTTGAGCCGGGCGCCGAGCGAGAAGTCCCAGACGGTGCGCGACTTGACGCGCGTCGGGTTGGAGTTGAAGTCGATGAACGGCCCGGCGTACGCGGTGTCCGGTCCGCCGGCAAGCACGTCCGCGGGGGAACTGGCGTGGGTCACCAGGCCGGAGTCGTAGCGCTGCGTCATGCCGGCCCAGAAGCCGCTGTTGGGAACGTCCCAGAAAACCCCCAGCTGCTCCTGCAGCTTCTGATCGTGATCGATCAGGAACGGTCCCTGGTTGAGATCCAGCGGCGAGGTGTTGATGAACAGGCCGCCGACCAGCGGCGGGTCGTAGAGCGCATGCACGTGGCCGAGCGACAGGTAGCCGCGCAAGCCGCCGACCGGCCCGCCGTCCAGGCGCACGTTCCAGCCCGAGAGGTCGCCGCCCTTGAAATTGAGCGGGAAGACGATGCCGGTGTTGAAGAACTGGTCCTGGTCGGCGGTGAACTGCACCTGGCGCTTCCACCAGGAGACGTCGGCGCGCAGGTACTTGCCGAAGCCCTGCTGGATGCCGGCGTTGATGGCGTTGTGGTGCTCGGCGCGGTTGAACAGGTGGCCGAAGCCGGCGAGCGCCGACTGCTGCACCTCCGGCGGTGACAGCGACGACGCCTGGGCCGACGACGACAGCAGGATGTTCTCGTACTCCGGGGTGATGAACATCTTGTCGTAGGAGGCGCGCAGCACGGTGGCCGTCGCCGGGATGTAGTAGGCGGCGCCGATGCGCGGCTGCAGCTGGCTCTCCTCGAGGAAGAGCGAGTTGTGGTCGTAGCGCAGGCCGGCGTTCACCGTCAGGTTCCGCCAGCGCACCGTGTCCTGCGCGTAGCCCGCCGCGTAGGTGCCGGTGCGGCTGCCGTCGAACACGAATGGCGAGCCGCCGCGGGTGCCGTCGTAAGGCGCGAGGTTGGGATTGAAACTGCCCGAGGCGGGGTCGTTGAGGGTCGGGTCGGTAATCAGGAAGCTGAAGTGCTCGGCGATCGGGAAGCGCTTGGCCTGGACGCCGATCTTGAGCTCGTTGGCGCCGAGCTCCTTCGACACCGCCAGGTTGAAGCCCTGGTTGTCGAGCCGGCGGTTCTGCGCCGCGATCACCGGCGTGTCGTTCGGCGAGGCGAGCAGCTGCAACCGATTGTCCCGCGCATAGACCTGGCCTTCCGCGACGTAACCGTTGCCCGAGACGTGCTCGTACCCGGCGTTGAGGTTCCAGTCGCGGGAGTGGGCGCGCTCGTCCTGGCCGGCGAGCTCCTGCGAAGGCAGGTTGGTGACGTCGCGCTGCGTGTGGCCGCCGCTGGCGGTGATGCGGATCGAGTCCTGCCCCTGGCCCGGCAGCAGGTCGTAGCGCAGGAAGCCGCGCAGCGTCTGGCCATGATTGTGGAAGTTGTCGAACGTCACCGGATCGAGGAAGCGATCCGACGAGGAGCCGTCGAGGTTCAGGAAGATGCCGGAGCGCTTGCCGCCGTAGCCCACCCCGAGGTCCCCTTCGTAGGTCGAGAAGCTGCCGGCGCCGGCCGAGGCGTCGCCGTGAAAACCGTTCTGGCCGAGCGCCGAGCGGGTCGTCAGGTTGATGACTCCGTACGCCTTCTCGCCGTACTCCGCCGGCACGCCGCCGGTGACGATCTCGATCCCCTGGGCGATCGCCGGATTGAGCGAGTTCGAGAAGGTGATGCCGACCTGGTCGCCGATCGGCTGGCCGTCGATGACCATGAGCTGCTGCGAGTGGCCGCCCTGGAAGTGATAGCGGCCGTTCTCGTCCTTGCTGAAGCCGGGCGCGGAGGTGACGATGGCCTCGAAGGCGCGCGAGGCGACGGCGGCGGGAAAGCGCTGGATCAGCGACTTGTCGATGTCGGTGTGGGTCGTCGACTCGTCGGTCTCGAGGGCGACGTTCTCCTTCTCCGCGGTCACCGTGGTGGTCTCCGCGAAGGCGGCCGTCATGTGCAGGTCGCTCTGCACGGGAATGCTGCCACGTACCTCGACGTCGACGTGCGCTTCCTTGAAGCCGTCGAGCGCGCCGGTCAGGTGATAGGGGTTGTTCGGGACGTTGTAGAGGTTGAAGGTGCCGTCGGCGCCGGAGACCGTCTGCTGGGAGTAGCCGGTCAGGCTGTTGGCGAGGGTGACGGTGACGCCCGGCAGCGGCGCGTCTCCCGGCCCCAGCACCCGGCCGTGGACCTGGCCGGCCATCGCGCCGGCCGGCAGCGACAGCATCAGGATCGCGAAGACCGCGAAGGTCAGAGAGCAGGCGGCGGCGCCGGCGGAGCGCGACGGGTGCGACGGGTGCGACGGGCCGCAATCCGGCCCGGGACGATCGAACATGTGAAACCTCCTGAGGTTCGGCGCCGAGGGCCGCCGGGCGTCAGCCGATCTCGGCCGGCTTTGCAGCCGGCCGCGGCCGATCCAGGGGGCGCTCGGGCGGGTTTTCCAGTGGTGAGCCCGCGCGCCGCGCATGCGGCGGACGAGCGCGCCGGCGCCGCCACGGCGGCGCCGGCAGCATCCTCTCGGCTAGGGGACGACTGGAAAGACGCTGGAGGTCAGGCGAGGGGTGGAGCGCGCGCGCCGTCAGGGCGCAGCGACCGCCGCAGCGGCGAGGTCGCGACCGCCGCCGGTAGCGACCTGCCGGGCAGCGGCGTCCCCAGGCGGGCGGCCCGATCCAGCCGCACGCCCATCGACTGCACGCGGTTGAGGCAGGCCGCGCAGAGCGGGCGCTGGACCGGCGTCGCCGTCTCGGCGTGCGGCGGCTGGACGGGGTGGCTGGCGCCCTGGAAATAGACGTCCTGGTGGTGCCCGGCGAGGGCGGCGACCGGGTCGTGAGCCTCCGCCGCCGGATGGATCTCGAGGCCACCCAGCAGCACCAGCGCCGCGAGCAGCGCCGCGACCAGAGACCGGGACCCCTGGGCGGCCGAGCGGGCGCGGCGAGGGCGTGGAGGGAGCCCTGCCTTGCCGGGAAGCGAGTCCGAGACCGTCATCACGGGACATACGTTAGCACCTCGGACAAGGTTTGCGGATTTGCGCGCCTCGCCTGTTTGCGCACCTCCCCTTGCCCTGCTTGCCGCTTGTTGTTAGCATCCGGGTAGCACACAGCGGTACACCCAGGCACCACGGAGAGCGGCGAACGAGGGCACGGCCTCATGGCCACAGCCATCGGCGCGGCTCGGAGGGAGATCCCATGCTCCGGCAGAGACGGCGGACACCACGGTCGTGCGGAGGTTTTACAGCTATCGCGGCGCTGCTCGGGTTGGGCGTCATGGCCGGGATCGGCGCCTCGCCGGCGGCCGCCCAGACCACCGGCGGTGTCGTCGGCCGGGTCACCGACGCCCAGGGAGGCGCGCTGCCCGGGGTGACCGTCGAGGCGCGCAGCCCGGCGCTGCAGGGCACCCGCACGGCGACCACCGACGGCACCGGGCTGTATCACCTGACCCTGCTGCCGCCCGGCAGCTACGCCATCGCCATCACCCTCGAGGGGTTCTCCCCCGAGTCGCGGCCCGCCGTCGGCGTGGACCTCGACAAGGAGACGACGGTCAACGCCGTGCTGCACCCGGCGGTCGCCGAATCGATCACCGTCACCGGCGAGGTGCCGGCGATCGACCTCACCTCGCCGGCTCTCGGCACCAATCTCGACAGCCGCGCCGTCGAGACCCTGCCCAGCGGCCGCAACTACTCGTCGGTGGTGCAGATCACGCCCGGCGTCAGCTCGGACGCCAACCCCGAGAACACCGACCAGTCCAATATCACTGTCTACGGATCGAGCGGCAACGAGAACCTCTTCTTCATCGACGGCGTCAACACCACCGGCGTCGAGTACGGCTTCCAGGGCACGGAGCTCAACTTCGAGTTCATCCAGGCGGTCGACGTCAAGACCGGGGGTTACGAAGCGGAGTACGGCCGCGCCACCGGCGGCGTCATCAACGTCATCACCAAGTCTGGCGGCAACGAGTTCCACGGCGACGCCTTCGGCTACTACGACAACGACTCGCTGCAGCAGAGCGCCCGTCAGGTGATGTCGAGCAACGGCACACCCGCCGGCTTCACCAAGAAGGACTACGGCGCCGATCTCGGCGGCTTCCTGATCAAGGACCGCATCTGGTTCTTCGGCGCCTATGACCGCGTCAACAATACCCAGAACACCTTGCTCAGCCAGACCGTCAGCTCTGACAGCATCCGCGACCTGGCGGCGGCCAAGCTCACCTTCCATCTCACCCAGAACCAGACGGCGATCGCCACCTTCTTCCAGGACCCGCGGGATGACACCGGCGCGATCATCGACGCCAACCACTCGCTCTTCGGCGAACCACTGACCTTCGAAGGCAAGCACGCCCAGGGCGGCAAGGACTATGCGCTGCGCTACGAAGGCCTGTTCGGCAATTCCTGGGTGCTGAGCGGCCAGGTGGCGCGGCACGACGAGTCCAACTCGATCGACCCGGCGACCTCTGCCGGCGACGTGATCGAGTTCCGCGACACCAGCAATAGCGATTTTCAGACCGGCGGCTTCGGCCTCATCCAGGAGAAGACCTTCAAGCGCGATTTCGCCGGCGGCTCCGCCACCCGCTATCTTGCGCACCACGAGCTCAAGCTCGGCCTCGAATATGAGAAGGAGACCGCCCAGGTCACCCGCCGGTTCAGCGGCGGCCAGCAGATCGACGTCTTCCCGATCGCTCCGGGGGAGACGGTCTACAGCCACTTCTACTGGACGACGCCGTCGGCGACGATCGCCGCGGCTCCCGTGTCGGCGCTCAACGCCTCGCCCCAGCACCGGAACACCACCGCCTACCTGCAGGACCACTGGACGGCGCTGAGCAACCTGACGGTCAACGCCGGCGTCCGCTGGGACCGCCAGGAGATCATCGACCCGAGCGGCAACAGGGTCATCGACCTCAAGAAGGACTTCGCGCCGCGCCTGGGCGTGGTCTGGGACCCGACCAAGGACGGCCGCTCCAAGGTGTTCGGCTCCTACGGTCGCTACTACGAAGAAATCCCGATGGATCTCGTGATCCGCTCCTTCTCCTTCGAGCGCCAGGCCCGCATCTTCAACTTCAGCCCCTCCAGCACCACTCCGGATCCGGCGGCCGAGGCTGCCGTCGGGCAGAACTCGGCGATCTTCGGCGGCAACGTCGAGCCGGCCGACCCCAACCTCCACAACCAGTACCTGAACGAGTACCTGGTCGGCTATCAGCGAGAGATCTTTCCCGACGTCTCGGCCGGCATCCAGGGGATCTATCGCAGCTACGGCCAGGTGATCGAAGACTTCCTCTGCCGCACCGATGGCACCTACTGCATCGGCAACCCGGGCCAGGGCATCATGCAGCGCATCTCCACCCTCGACAAGGCGATCCAGCTCGACCTCAACAAGCGCTTCTCGCACAACTGGCAAGCGCTCGCCTCCTACGTCTACTCGAAGCTGGACGGCAACTACGACGGCACCTTTGCGCCGTTCACCAACGTCGGCGCCGATCCCAACATCTCGGCGGCCTACGACTACTACGACTTCTTCACCAACGGCATCAACCTCAACCGCATCACCAACCAGGGCCCGCTCTCGAACGACCGCCGCCACCAGCTCAAGCTGTCGGGGATCTACATCACGCCGTTCAAGCTGTCGGTGGGGCTCTCGGCCTACTACCGCAGCGGCACGCCGGTGACCGCCTACGGCTTCTCCGACATCTACGCCCGCTACGAGTTCTTCCTGACGGAACGCGGAGCGCTCGGCCGCACCCCCTCGAACTACGACGCCGACCTCCACCTCGGCTATCCGGTGCCCGTGGGGCCGGTGACCCTGAACATCATCTTCGACGTCTTCAACCTCTTCAATACTCAGCGGCCGCTGCTGCTCGACGAGCGCTGGGATTTCAGGGAGACCGACAACGCCTCGCCGACGCCGGCGAACGCCAACTTCGGGAAGCCGGTGCTGCGCACCCCGCCCACCTCGCTGCGGCTGGGGGTGCGCCTGAGCCTATGAGCTGACCGCTCCGCAAGGCGGCGCGCCCGCGGGTCGTTTTTCCGTCAATCCAGGCAGGAGTCTCGCCCAGGCGAGACCCAGGCCCATGGATGGTATCCTCGACGACATGTCCCGCTCGACCGCCGCGGCCAGGCTCACCTACGAGGACCTGCTCAAGCTTCCCGACGACGACAAGCGGCACGAGCTCATCGACGGCGTCCACTACGTCATGAGCTCGCCGGTCTTGCGGCACCAGCGCGTGGTGAGCCGGCTCGGCCTCTCGATCGGCAACTACGTGAACGCGACCGGCTGCGGCGAGGTGTTCTTCGTGGCGGTGGACGTCGTCTTCGAGCGGGAGCGGGTGCGGGAGTACTGGATTCTTGACGCCGAGAGGAACACCGTGCGGGTCCACCTCCTGGGTCCGGCCGGCTACGGCGAAGGCGTCGAGCTGTCCGCCGCCGCGGGTGACGTCCTGACGACCGACCTGCTGCCCGGCTGGAGCCTCGCCCTCTCCGCTCTCTTCGCCTGAGCTGCTATCCTCGCCCCTCGGCCATGAACCGCCTCCCTTCAGCGCTGCTCCTGGGCGTTCTCGGCGCGGCGGCTGCCGGCGGCGCCGCTGCTGCCGCTCCGACCGCCGCCGCGGCCGCTGCCGCTCCAGCCGCCGCCGACCCGGCGCCGGCCCTCCACGCCCTGTTCGCCGAGGAGTGGCAGTACACCCTGCGCGAGGACCCGCTGTTCGCCACCTCGGTCGGCGACAACCGCTACAACGACCGCTTGCCGTCGCAGTCGCCGGCCGACCAGGCGCGCCGCGCCGAGCACCAGCGCCAGGCCCTCGACCGGCTGCACGCCATCGACCGCACTCGCCTCGCCGAGCCCGACCGCGTCAGCTACGAGCTGTTCGAGCGCGAGCTCGCCGACGATCTCGTCCAGTTCCGCTTCAAGACCTACCGCCAGACGATCACCGCCGAGGGCGGCTTCCACACCGATTTCTCGCGCCTGCCCGAGGAGACGCCGCTCGCCACCCTGCAGGACTACGACAACTACCTCGCCCGCCTCCGCGCCTTCCCGGCCTACGCCCGCCAGAACACCGAGCTGCTGCGCGAGGGCCTCGCCACCGGCTTCACCCTGCCGCGCGTCGTGATGCCGGGCTACACCGACGCGATCGCCATGCACGCGGTGGCGGACGTCGAGCGCAGCGTCTTCTGGAAACCGTTCGCCGGCTTCCCCGCGGCGGTCCCGGCGAGCGAGCGCGAGCGCCTGCGCCAGGCCGGCCGCGCCGCCATCCGCGACGCCGTGGTGCCGGCCTACCGCGACTTTCTGGCGTTCATGCGCGACGAGTACATCCCGCACGCCCGCGCCACGATCGCCGCCGCCGACCTGCCGGCGGGCCGCGAGCTCTACGCCTTCCTGGTGCGCCACTTCACCACCCTCGACACCACGCCGGAGGCGGTGCACGCCACCGGCCTGCGCGAGGTGGAACGCATCCACGGCGAGATGCTCGGGGTGATCGCGCAGGTCGGGTTCAAGCAGGGCCTGCCCGCGTT
>WNFI01249244.1_pt1 | contig 11967 bp, 11 predicted proteins | sample 5400471 | NCBI WGS metagenome assembly WNFI01 (sample SAMN13153348, study PRJNA577476) | soil metagenome | isolation source: 100 cm saprolite on Douglas fir-dominated hillslope | place: USA:California | collected 2013-09-17 | reverse complement strand
CTCGATCTCACTTGAGCGGACCACGTCTTCGGTCAGCGTGTTCAGCTGGGCCTCACGACGCAGGTCGAAGCCGAGATCCTGCATCCTGCCGAGCAGACGTCCCTGCTCGCGCGAGGCCTGCCCCAGCAGAGCGGCAAGGTGGCCGCTATCCCAGGTCAGGTCAGGCCAGTCAGGGTGCTTCCAGATGTACATTTTTATCTCCGCATTTTATGCGGAGATAATGCCCTCTGTTCTCCGCATTGGCAAGTGCAATCTCCGCACATCGCGCGGAGAATGGGCCAGCTATTCTCCGCAAGGAGTCGGATTAAAGGCCATCAAGGTCCACTCGCGTACCTCGTCAGCGCTTCCATTTAGCTGGACAGATTGACCAGAACAATCCTTAGACGCAATCAGCTCAAGATATCGCTGCTGCCTCCGCAGTCGCTTCAGGTCATTGAGCTTCGATTTGACCATCAAAACCCGAGAGACGACGCGCAGGTAGCGCGACTGGTACTCATGTTCCATGTTCTCGCCCGCGCGCCAAAACTCAACAGCAAGCAGACGCGAGCTTGGATTGCTGGTTCGGCGCGCGTGCGTTGGCATTTACGGGAATCGACCTACGCGTGGTTCAACTCCGTTATATATCAATGCATGGGCAACAAAAGTCTCCGAAAGCAGGCGGACGGGCGAATCCTTGATCGGCTTTTGGCAATTCTCCGGCATCAAGTCGCTCGGTATTTACGGGGGTAAGTTGGTGTACCCGTGGGGACGCCATTAAATCAACGGCTTAGCTGCAAACGAGAAGAATCGTACGGAATCCGTCCGGAAAGAGGCGCAAGGAAAGCAGCAACATGACTCCAGCAGTGACCGAGACTGAAATGAAGCTTCGGGATGCCGAGACTCAACTCCGGCTCGCGCTCGCTCACACGGTGGAGGAGGAGACGGTGCGCTCCTGCATCAATTCCCTCATATCCTCAACACGCAGCGTCACTTTTGTGATGCAGACGGAATTTTCTGGCTGCTCCGACTTGGTGGGAGAACGCATGGTGGCACTGAATGCCTCTTCGTTATCGCCGTTGCTGCGCTTCTTTAACGAACAACGCGTCTACTCCATCCATCGGGGCGTAGTTGTGCCTGAGAAGATCACGCCCACGATAACCGAGTTCAAGATAAACGGAGTAATCCAGCCTCCTGGTCCGCGGACGATGATTTTCTATCGCTTCGACGGTGTTCACGATTATTTACCCGCTAGCGACAGCGGAGGCGTGTTCCGCCTATGCGAGAAATACCTCACCGCGTTGCGTACGCTCATCGGCGAATGGTTGGCGAAGCGCGCCGAACTTCGAGCGATACCTTATCGATAGTCGTGGCCGGAGTGTGTACCAATGCGCAACCTCGTTTCGGTGGTCGAAGCTGTGACGAATCTTCTTGCAAAGCCTAACATCGTTTGCGGTCTCTGCCTTCAGACGAAACTGGGGACTAACCTGACGACTAGATTCGTTATGGTAAAGCTTACGCCCAAGCTCGGTACGGTGGCTTTCGGCTCCTGAGCATCGACCGCACGCTTGCGACGTTTGGTGCCGTGGTCATCACGCCGAAATAGGATCTTAATCGATTGGTCCGATTCTGGGCCATCAAGTCGCTCGGTATTTACGTGGGTTAAGACGGAGTACCCGTGGGGACGCAAATTTTAAACGCGGTGAATGCCCATGACGGGTGTCGGCCCGGTCCGCCACGTAACGGTCAGCAGCGCCGATCGAGATATTCTCGCGCCAACACCTTAAGCCGCGCACCATCGAAACTCGGGTCGTGACCGCCGTGGACTACTCGCGCCGGGAGTTTCTCCAGGCGCCGCATGGTATCGACATACACCGGGATGTTGCTGCCCGGAATCTCGTCCAGCAGCGGCCCGTCGTAGATCGCGTCGCCGGAGAACAGGGTTTCGCTCCGCGCTTCCCACAGGCCGATGCTGCCGGGCGAGTGCCCGGGCAGGTGCATCACCTCGAACACGCGGTCGCCTAGATCGATCACATCGCCTTCCTGCACCAGTCGGGTCGCGGGCGCGGCCGGGCAGGCGAATAGAGAGAGATTAAAGTCGGCGCGCGGCAGCGCCGTGACAAAACATGAATCGACCACGTAGCCGGCGCGTTCGAGCGCTGCGATGTGCTCGACCGAATGCTCCTCGCGCCGCAGGCTGAAATTCTCCGACGGCCGGTCCAGGTGCTGCGCCTCGGCCCGATGCACGATGCGCTCGCTGAATTCATGCAGCGATCCGATGTGATCCAGATGGGTATGAGTGGCGACAGCCGCCAGGGCCTTCTCGAACAGATGCCGGGCGGCATCATGCAGGCTCGCGATCCCCATGCCGGTATCGATCAAGAGGTCACGGTCGCGTCCCCGGACGTGCCAGATATTGCATTGCATGACGCGAATGACATGCGGCTCCCAGATCCGCGTGATGCCGTCGGTCAGCCGCTCGTACTCGAACCAACGATCGGCAATCTGCAAGGTCATACGCACCCCCGCCTTATGCGGCCTTGAAAGCTTTCCACGCGCCGAAGGCTGCGAGGATTTCGCCGCTCTTGCGTCGCGCGCCGCTTTGCAGATATTCCATGGCGCGCAGCGATGCCTGGTGCGCCTCGATGCTCGATCCGCCCACGCAATCCTCGACCACCCGGCAGTAATAATCGCCCTGGTGCCCATCGACGAAGGTGTAATGGACGCACACATCGGTGAGCCCGCCGGTCAGGATCAGCGTCTGCACCTTGAGACCCTTCAGCAGGATCTCCAGATCAGTACCGTAGAAGGCCGAATAGCGCCGTTTGGGCACGAAATAGTCTCCCGGGCGAAAGTCGATTTCCTCGGCGGCGATCTCGGTCGAGCGCAAGCCCTCGATACAATGCACATCTTCGGCGCCGTCGAGTTCGCGTCCGAAATCCACCAAGTCCGGCCGGTGGACTTCTTGAATGAACACCACAGGGATCTGGCTATCGCGTGCCGCGGCGACCAGGGTGCGTGCCGTGCGCCGCCGTTCCTCGGGAAAGTCCATGTGGGGTATACCGTTTTCCTGGCCAGGCACGTAGCCGCCGCCGCGCTGGAAATCCACCATGATCAGCGCCGGCTTGCCCACGATCAGGGGACGCTGTGCATTTTTTTGCTGAGTCATTCGAACCTCGTGTTGAGAACCAGCCAACCATCGCCGCGCCACGGGGCGTTGAAAATGCCCAGTTGCCCAAGAATAGTTACGCCTGCCGGCAAGTAAGGTTGTGCGGCATGCAATACTCTTACGTCGCCCTCCTAAGATTATGGTGCGACTCTATGGAAGACACTCGGCTGATTGCAACCACCCGCTCCGGGGCCGGCGAGCGGCCCGACCTTGGAGCCGAGCCATCCGGCCTGTCCCGGCGAGCGGTCCTGCGCGGCGCGGCGGCAGCGGTGACCGTGTTGCACGCTCCCAGAATATTGATTGCCGCCGAGCCGCGCCGCCTTCGAGTGTCCACTTTCGGCGGGTATTTCGAGCGCATGTTCGCCGAACACGTCCACTCCGCGTTCACTAAGGCCACTGGAATCCAGGTGCAATCGATCGAACAGAGCGAGGGCGCCCAGTTCCTGTTCCAGCTGGCCGAGGCGAACAAGTCCGGCAAGCCGCCCATGGACGTCTGCTGCGCCGGCGCAATCGATGCGCTGCGCGGCCGAGCGCTGGGACTGTGGCGTACCCTGAATCCCGCCCGGATCCCCAACCTATCGCAATTGCCGGCGCGATTCATCGGGCATGGCCCGACCGGCATCGACGGTATCGGGGCCATGTCCTGGTATATGACGTTGGTGGTGAGCTCGTCTGATTTGAAGCCCTTGCCCGACAGCTGGGCCGTGCTCTGGGGCAAGCACCCGAACGCCTGGGGCGTGATGACCGGCAGCCAATCACCGATTTTTGAAATCGCAGCCAACCTCTATTTCGGCGGCAACGAGGTACTGACGCACAAGCAGGGGATCGATGCCGTGATCGGCAAGATTGCCGAGCTCAAGGGCAACGTGAAACTGTGGTGGCAGGACGAGGGAACCATGCAGACCGCACTGACCAACGAGGATGTCGTCGGCGGCACGTATATGCACGATACGGCGATAGTGATGACGCGCAACGGCACCCCGGTGCGCTCGATTTTCCCCAAAGAGGGGGCGGTGTCGAACACCAACTACTGGTGCCAGCCCAGTGCCTCGGTCAAGGTCGCCGAGGCCGAAGAATTCATCAGTTTCTGCTGCACACCGGAAGCCCAAGAGCTGATCGCGCGCCACGTGGGCTCGGCGCCGGTGCTCGAGCGCTCGAAGCTGCGCCTGTCGGATCAGGAATTTGCCGCCGTTTCAGTCTCGACCCCGCAGATCGACACGGCCACGGAGGTGCGCTTCAAATTCACCGACTATATGGAGCAGCAATTCACCCGGATGGTGACCAGCTGAATCCGGCCGCATGACGATCGGATTGGAGCTGCAGGGGATCTGCAAATCCTACGGCGGGCATAGGGTGGTCGACCACGTGTCGCTGACGGTGCCGCTGGGGCAGTTCGTGTGCTTTCTCGGACCCTCGGGCTGCGGCAAGACGACGCTGCTGCGCATGATCGCCGGCCTGGAGTTGTCCTCTTCCGGGCGAATTCTGATGAACGGCATGGATCTGACCACGACGCCGGCGCACGAACGCAATTTCGCCATGGTGTTCCAGGCACTGGCGCTGTTCCCGTTCCTGAACGTCGAGGAGAACATTGCCTTCAGTTTGCGGCTGCGGCATATCGGGTGGCGCGATCGCCGCAAGCGGGCACGCGAACTCCTCGAACTCATCAAGCTGCCGGACATCGGATCCCGCAAGATCGATCAGCTCTCGGGCGGCCAGCGTCAACGCGTTGCCATCGCGCGAGCGCTCGCGCAGGAGCCGACGCTGTTCCTACTCGACGAGCCGCTGTCGGCGCTCGACGCGCAATTGCGCGAGCATATGCAGATCGAGCTGCGGCAGCTGCAGCAGAAGCTCAAGATCACGACCATTCTCGTCACCCACGATCAACGCGAGGCGATGACGCTGGCCGACTCGGTGGTGGTCATCGCAAACGGCAGCGTGCAGCAGATCGGCTCCCCCACGGAAATCTACCGGCGCCCGGCCAATCGCTTCGTGGCGGGTTTCATCGGCCGGAACAATCTGCTCGACGCCGAGGTGCTGGACCGGCAACACCTTCGCCTCTGCGGTTCGGTGATCGATGTGGCACCGATGCCGGCCAGGTTTCGCAGCGGCGACGTGGTGACCCTGTCGATTCGGCCGGAGGAACTTCGCGTGCTGCCGCCCGGTACCCAGGGCGCCAACACCCTGCCGGGCCGGATCAGCTTCGTGCGCGAGATCGGCGAACGGGTGGAACTGCGCATCGATTGCGAGGGCCGGGAACTCATCGGCACGGCATCGCCGAGTGATTGGGCGGCGGTGGCCTGCACCGGACCCGTGACCGTGCAGTTCATGCCCGGCGCGGGCACGGTACTCACATGCTAGGCCGTCTGCGCGTCGCAGTGTTGCTGGCGTGGCCGTCGCTTGCGCTGCTCGGGCTCGTCGCCATTCCTGTTGTCCTTCTGCTGCGTATCAGCCTCGCGCCGCCGGACCCGAATGGTCTGTGGAGCGCCGGCGCGACATTCGATGCGTACCGCGGCCTCATGGATCGCTCGTTCGCGGCTGCGTTGCTTTATTCGTTAGGGCTCGCCATCCTGGTCGCGGCGGTGGGCGTGGGCTTAGGGTTTCCGCTGACATTTTTCATCACTCGGATGCGCCGCGGATGGCAAGTGCTGTGGCTCGTGTTTCTGTTCGCCACCCTGACCTTGTCGGACGTACTGATCGCCTTCTCTTGGCAGGTCATGCTGTCCAAGCGCATCGGCCTCCCCAATATTCTGGTCATGCTGGGTCTGATGGACCAAGCGGATTCTCTGACGCCCAGTGGCGGGGCGGTGCTGGCCAACCTGATCTATCTGGTGTTGCCCTTCACAGTCCTGCTTCTCTACCCCACCCTGTCGCAGCTAGCCCCGCAGTTGGTGGAGGCGGCGCGCACGCTCGGCGCCTCACCCTTCGTAGCGTTCCGGACGGTGGTCGTGCCGCTGACCAAACGATCGGCCGCGGTTGCCTTTCTGATCTCGGCCGTACTCACCCTCGGCGCCTATGTAGCCCCGGTGGTGCTGGGCCGGCCGCGTCATTGGACCATGGCCGTACTCATCAGCAACGCAGCCTTGGCCGGGCACAACGTCCCCCGCGCATCGGCCATGTCGGTGTGTCTGCTGCTCGCAGCGCTGCTGCTGAGCGGCGGTACGATTTGGATTGCCCGAAGTCGCGGCGCACGATGATGGCCCGCGCTGCCCGCCTGTTGTTCCTGGCGCTCTTGGCCGCGTTCCTGGCGGCGCCGCTGGTCGTCGTCACCGGGGTGAGCTTCAATCACACCGCGCGCATGAACTTCCCGCCGCAGCATCCGAGCCTGCTGTGGTACGGCACCTTCTTCGCCGACGCGGGCTGGAGGTCGGCCTTCGGCCGGTCCCTGATGATCGCCGCGCTGGCCTCACTCGTATCGGTCAGCATCGCATTTCCCATCGCCTACGCGAGTTGGCGGTATGGCTCAGCGGCGGCACGCTGGCTCGAATCGGTGGCACGCCTGGCGTTTCTGCTGCCGCTGATCGTGCTCGCCATCCTATTTCTGGTGTTCTGGAGTTGGTTGGGCCACGTCGGCCGGATCGAGAACACCATTCTCAGTCATGCCGTGGTCTTCGTGAGTCTGCCGCTGACCACCATCGCGCTCGGATTCCGTTCGGTGGATCCAGCCCTCATCGAAGCGGCGCGCACCATGGGCGCGCGCGATGACGATGTGCTGCGCGCGGTCCTGAATCCCATGCTCCTGCCCTATGTCATTTCAGGGATGGTCTTCGTATTCATCCTCAGTCTGAATGAATACATCATCGCGTACATGGTGGCAGGATTTGAAGTGGAGACCTTGCCGATCAAAGTGTTCAACAGCCTGCGCATGGGGTTTCAGCCCACCATGTGCGTGGGCGCGGTGCTGTTCATGGGGGTGGGAATTCTTTGCTTCAGTCTGGTCGCCGCCATCGGCGATCTGCCGAAGCTGCTCGGCGGGTCTGCGCGCTGAGCTGCGGTTGTAACGGGTCGTTCGATTGAGTGCACCGTTCTCGTGCCGTGCACGTCTTTGGTGCCGCCGAGGCGCTTTCGGCCGGTGCGCGCAGCGGCCGGTGAATCCCCGCTAAAAAGTATAACCGGCAGGTTCCGGCCCTGATTTCGCGGCCGGATCAAAGCGCCGGCCGGCGCCGCTCGCCACCAGCGCGCGCGGTGGTCCGAATCTTGCATTGCATCCTGCATTAATGTGCCCAGCGATCGTGCGGGGCCGCTCGGCCTGCAAAGTATCGCGGCGATCGATCCAACCAAGAATAGCCAATTTGTCACGAGATACTTGCCGGAGGCAGAAAATGAGGCACAGCCCGCGCCGCTTCAGCATCAAGCTCAGCGACGGCGACCTTCGCCGTCTGCACGTTTTTTGTGCGGTCACGCGCTGCGGCGGCTTCGCCGCAGCGGAGTCCGAGCTGCAAATGGGCTTACCCTCGATCAGCCGCGTCATCAAGGATCTGGAGATCCGCCTCGGCGTTCGATTGTGCCAGCGAGGGCGCGTCGGTTTCGAATTGACCGAGCAGGGACGTCATGTCTACGCCGCCAGCCTGCAACTCACGGCCGATTTGAAGCGCTTCGAAGCCAATATGAGCAGTATCCATTCGGTGCTGGCCGGCACCCTGACTCTTGGACTCATCGATACGCTGATCACCGACAGCAATCTGCCGCTCCCCCGACTACTCAAGGAATACAAGCGCAGACACGCGCACGTGGAGTTCAACATCCAGACCAAGGCAACGAACACCATCGAGCAATCGGTCATCGACGGCTCGCTGGATGCCGGGCTGGTGGTGGGGCGCCGGCACATCAACCAGCTCGATTACCGGCCGCTCTACCGTGAGCGGCTCAGTCTTTATTGTTCCGAGGAACACCCGCTGTTCCACGAGGATCTGTCGTCGATCTCGATCGAGGAAGTGTCGAGGTATGACTACGCCGGATATTCTTCGCTGGAGGACTCGAATCAATCGGGACCGACGCGCTTGCTGGTCACGCGGGCGCGCGCGGACAGCGTGGAGGCATTGGCGACGCTCGTCAGCTCCGGCTGCTTCACTGCCCTGCTGCCCGACCACTATGTCAACTCGGTGTGGCGGCTGAAGAACTTCAGGGCCATCCTGCCGGAAATCATTTCGATCTCGGTCGATATCGAACTGGTCACTCGGCACGGCACGTTCTCGCCGCTGGTGTTGACCCTGCTCGATCTCATGGATGATATCGGGGTGCCGTTGCCCGCGGAGGACGCCGTGACTACGCTGCTGGAGCGATTCAACGGCAGACGCCCGGTGAATGCCGGACTCGGAGCCAGCGTCGCATAGGACACTTTCGCCGGAGCGCAACTGAGTTTGTCCATTCAGACATGCTACCGCGACGAGCAACCCTCTAGTCTCGGACGTAGCGAAATCCTTCGCATCCAACAGGATACGCCGTGCCCGTGCGTCGATCGAACTGCTTGCCGCCGTTATTATGTACTGCCGCATTCGTCCTTCCGGTTGCGGCCGTCGCCGCCGACAGCGCCGATACCGGCGCTGCATCGTCCGACTCCTACCTCGGCGAAGTGGTCGTCACTGCGGAGAAGCGCACGGAAACGATCCGCGCCGTGCCGCAAAGCGTGTCGGTGCTAAGCGGATCCCAGCTCGAAGAGCAGCACATCAAGGACTATGCCGATCTGGCCACCACCGTTCCCAGTCTTTCCTACAGCAGTTGGGGCGGCCCGGGATTAAGCAACCTCGAGATTCGAGGCATCAGCTCGACCATCGGCGAATCGACGGTGTCGATCTATCTCGACGACGCTCCGATCACGATCCGCAACAACTCGTTCTATGCCGGCCAGCCGGAACCGCAGCTGTTTGACCTCGCGCGCGCCGAAGTGCTGCGCGGCCCGCAGGGAACTCTCTACGGGGCAAGCGCCATGGGGGGCACGATCAAACTGGAGAGCAATCCGGTGAATCTCAACAACTACGAGGGCGAGGCCTACCAGGAACTGTCGGGCACGAAGCACGGCGGGCTCAACTACGCCACCCGCGGTGTCTTGAATCTGCCCTTGGTGGACGGGACGCTGGGTCTGCGTATCGGCTTTCAAACGTCGAGAGACAGCGGCTACGTAGACCACGTCACGGCCGGCGGAATCGTCGACGGCAAGGGGATCAACGGCAATCGGGCCAACGTCGCGAAGTTCGCCCTGACTTACGTACCGACTTCCAATCTGAAGATCACATTATCCGAATTCGCACAAAGGACAGTGATGGACGACACCGGGCTCGTCAACATCGGTACTCCCAACTACTACATCAACAAGACGGTGGCGGAGCCCGGACGAGACTCATTTTCCGTCACGAGCCTCAAGATCAACTACGACCTGCGGTGGGCCGACCTGACCTCGGTCTCGAGCTATGCATGGCGGCAATTTCCGCGCACCACGGATGGCACGTATTTCAACAGCGTGTTCGTCGGATTTTTCGTCGATCAGATTCTGGCATTGCCCGGACTCGATGGTAATCTCGACGGCTACAAGCTCGCCGCGCTGCCGGGGCCGGTCTACAACTCGCTCAGCACCAAGCAATGGACGCAGGAAGTGCGCCTGTCGTCGAAGGCCTACGATCCCAACGCGGGCTTGCCGATTTCCTGGCTGGCCGGCCTGTATATTTCGGATGCCAAATATCTGGGGAGCTCTTACCAGTACATTCCGGGCTTCAACCAGACCTTTCTCGCGACTTACGGCATACCTCCGCTGCAGGCGCTGGGAGCCGCGACGCCCAATGACCTTTTCTATCAGTTCGTGAATAGTCTGGACGATCGGGAGTTCGCGGTGTTTGGCGAATTCTCCTACTACCCGATGCCGCGGTTGAGACTCACCGTCGGGGCACGGGAACTCTTCGGCAAGGATGCGGAGACGGACGTTTCCAGCGGATTCTTCGCCAGTACGCCTTATCACAGCGGGGAGTTGAAAGCCCACGCGCTGACACCCAAGGCTGCGGTGTCCTATGAGGTCACACCATCAGTGACGGCCTATGCCACGGCGGGAGAGGGATTTCGGCTCGGCGGCATCAACGCCCCGGTGCCCGCCGTGCAATGCGCGGTCGATCTTGCCGCCTTCGGGCTGAGCCAGTCGCCATCCAGTTATCAATCCGACAAGGTGTGGAATTTCGAAGTGGGCACGAAGGGGTTGTACTTCGACAAAGTGACCTCGATCAACGCGGCGCTGTACGACATCGAATGGGACCGGATCCAGCTCGACGTGCCCCTCAAGACTTGCGGATTCGACTTCATCGACAATCTCGGTCATGCCCGCAGCTATGGCAGCGAGATCGAAATCCAGCAGAAAGTCGGAGCCGAACTCACGCTCGGCGTTTCAGCACAGTACAATCACGACACCTTCACGCAGGACGTGCCCGGGCTCGGCATCACCCGGGGCGATATCGTACCCGGCTCGCCGAAGTGGTCTTCCACGGTGACTGCGGATTACCAACGCCCGCTGACGAGTGCCGTCAAAGGGTTCTTCCGCGCTGACTGGAAATACATTGGCTCGAGCCACGGCACCTTCGTTCAGACCAACCAAGACTATCTGCGGCCGGCGTATGGCCTGATGGGTGCAAGCATAGGCATCGACAGCGGATCGTGGGAGGTTTCCTTGTTTGCGAAGAATCTTCTGGACGAAAAGAAGATCATTCAAAGTCCGGCCGACAATTTCGTGGCTGAAGGGTATACGCCCGTGCCGCGCATCATCGGCGTGGCCGCCAATTTCCGCTTCTGATGGCTACCATAAAAATACTACGCGCTGCAGGGGTGATAATTGCGTTGCTGGGCGGTTTCGCGCAAGGCGCAGGGGCCCGCGGCTCGCCCTTCGCCGAATCGTGGATCGACGCCGCGCACGGTGCCGAGCCGCAAATGCAGATCCAACGGTACGACGAGGATACCTACATCCTGCGGCAATCGATCAAGACCAATTTCGAAGGACCGTTCATCTTTCTTTTCTTCGGGACAGACCGGGTGCTGCAGATCGACACCGGCGCAGGCGGCCTCAAAATTCGTCCGACCGTCGATGAGATCATTCATGACCGGCTCGAGGCCAAGGGTTTGAAGTCCATTCAGCTCGTTGTCGCGCATTCGCATTCCCACGGTGATCATATTGCCGGTGACGAGGAGTTCACCGGGCGCCCGGACACGACGGTGGTGGGTCACAGTCCCGAACAGGTGGCCGCCTTCTTCGAGATTCATTCCTGGCCCGATGAGACCGCCGCGTTTGATCTCGGCGGACGAGTGCTCGACATCATCCCGGCGCCGGGTCATGAGCCGGCCGAGATCTCCGTGTTCGACCGCCGCACGCATCTGCTGCTTACGGGTGATGAACTCTATCCGGGCCGGCTCTATGTGCCGACCCGCGAATTCGCGACCTACCGGCGCAGTATCGATCGCATCGTCAACTTCACGCGCTCACGAAGCGTCTCTTGGGTGCTCGGGAACCACGTAGAAATGACCCGAATTCCCGGACGGGACTATTCCTTCCATGCTGCCAGTCATCCGCTTGAGCATCGGTTGGAGCTGCCATATGCCAGCCTGCTCGAGCTGGGCGCGGCCTTGCACAAAATGGGCGATCAACCGCAGCTCGATGTGCACCGTGATTTCATCATTTATCCGCTGCCGTAAGCGATCCCAGGCCGTACGCGACAGGGCGAGACTTTAACGGCCGCCGGATTTACGGGGGTTAAGTTGGAGTACCCGTGGGGACGCCAATTTTAAACGCCGGTAACTCGGGGCAATTCAATTCGCTTCAGGGGCCCGCGATCGCCTGCCAGCCTTTCTGACAGCGC
>WNFI01000278.1_pt1 | contig 11967 bp, 13 predicted proteins | sample 5400471 | NCBI WGS metagenome assembly WNFI01 (sample SAMN13153348, study PRJNA577476) | soil metagenome | isolation source: 100 cm saprolite on Douglas fir-dominated hillslope | place: USA:California | collected 2013-09-17 | reverse complement strand
AAGCGCTCGATGTGGCGGCCGCGGAAGCGCGCCATGGCGAGCTCGTCTCCCGCTTCGGCCAGGAACGGGTCGGGCTGGTGCATGGTCGGCTCAAGGGTCCGATCAAGGACAAGGCGATGCGCGACTTTGCCGAGGGCGGCGCCCAGATCCTGGTCGCCACGACGGTGATCGAGGTCGGCGTCGACGTCCCGGCGGCCACGGTCATGGTGATCGAGCATGCCGAGCGCTTCGGCTTGGCGCAGCTGCATCAGCTCCGCGGCCGCATCGGCCGCGGCGAGCGGGCCTCGACCTGCCTGCTGCTCTACCAATCCCCCCTGGGGGAGACGGCAAAGGCACGGCTGGCGATCCTGCGCGAGACCGAGGACGGCTTCCGCATCGCTGAGGAGGATCTGCGGCTCCGCGGCGCCGGCGAGGTGCTGGGCACCCGTCAAAGCGGGCTGCCGCAGTTCCGCCTGGCCGATCTGGCGCTCCATGGCGACCTCTTGCCGGCAGCCCGGGACGACGCCCGCCTCGCCCTCGACCGCGACCCCGAGCTCAAGAGCCCGCGCGGACAAGCCCTGCGCACGCTCCTCTATCTATTCGAGCGGGATGCCGCAGTGCGTTATTTGCGTTCCGGCTGACCCGTGTCATCATTCGGTCATGTCGAAGCCCGATCCGACCGATCCCGCGCCGACCTTCGATGAGGTCCTGGAGCTGGCAGAGGGTCGAAACCGCGCCGAGGCGGCGCCGAAATCGGTGACCGTGGCGCTGGCTCAGCTCCTCGCCAGGGCGCATCGCGGGGACGGTTGGGGCAAGCAGCCGATCCTGGTGCAACTGCCGCCGAAGCGGAGCCAATAGCCCTTCAGGCGACGGCGCGGCTGCAGCCTCGATCTCAATCCGCCAAGTCGAACAATTTGCACCATCCGTTGCGGCTGATGCGCCCTTCGACCACCTTGCAGGCGTTGGGCGGCAGGTAAAACGAGCATTGGCCGCAGGTGATGCCGTTTTTCGGCCGATCCTGGTAAGCGGCATCGTGCCGCGACCACGCCGGCAAGGCCTCGCCTTGCAGGGCGGCAGCTCCTTGCATGGCGGCGCGGCTTGGTCGCGCCGCTAGGAGGGGCCCAACCAGGACCGCCGCCCAGGCGAGGAAGGCGCGACGGCGTTCGAGCAGACGGTCGCCCTCACGCAGGCTCGGCGGCATACCCGTAGCGGAGGTTGCTGCGGCCGGGTCCGTTCCGCTCGTGGTCCACTTTGAGCTGGGCGAAACGGTCGGCCTTGATCGCTTCCGCGTGCCGCTCGAGCCCGTAGAGCCGCTCCGAATTGCCGCTGAAGACCGCAGTTTTGATCGGACCATCCGCCGCCGCCAACCTCGGCTCGGCCACGGCCGTCCAGGCGAAGAGCTGCCCGAGATCGCCATAGACATTGGTGACGCCATACTTCTCCGGAATATCTGCAAGATCGCTGGTCCATGAGCTGCGGCCGGTCTTGTCGAATTCCGCCATGCCCTCGGCCGGATCGTCGCCGACCCAGCGATAGGCCGAGTGATAGACGAGGAAGTTGAGCTGCGGCCATTCCTTGGCGGCCTTTCCGACATCGCTGACATCGGCGTAGGGCCTGAGCTGCGGGAAGCGCTGCTCCACGCCAGGGGTGAACAGGCCCTTGTGGATGCAGACATTCCTGATGCCGGATTTCAGCGCCTTCTCGTAGAAGGGATACATCAGCTTTTCGTCGTCGAGCCGGAAGGGATAGTGGGCGAGCTCCTTATGGGTGTTGTCGCCGACGGTATAGCCCTTCCACGAGTCCGGCTTGAACCGCTCGACCGCCTCGTCCACCTGGTCGAGCCAACCGGGCCAGCCCGGCGTGATGGTGAAATGCGCCAGCATGCGGCGCGACCCCGCCTCCCGGTTCACCCGCTCGCGCGTCTCGAATACCTGCGCCTGCGGGATGAACCAGTCCTCGGGCACTTCCGAGGGCGAGTTCGACAACAGCGACACCTTGGTGTCGCTATCCATATAGATCTCTTTGAGGTAGTTGCCGAACTTCAAGTCGTCGAGGGTCTGCTCCTTCTCCGCCAGGGCCTTGTTCCATCCCATCCTGCCCACCGCCTCGCGCCCCTTGACGAAGCCCTCGAGCCTGGTGTCGTCGCGCAGGAAATGGGTATGGCCGTCGATGACGAATTGACCGGAGAGCGCCTGGGCGCGCTGATTGGCCAGATCCGGCGTCGCCGCCTCCGCCGGGCTCGCCTCGAACAGCGGTCCATAGACCTCGTTCATCGCCACGAATGCCGCTGCCATGCCGCCCGCGGTCTGGAAGAAGCGTCGGCGCGACAGGCCTTGATTCTTGGCAAGTCGATCGGCCAGCGCCGTCAAGCGAGCTTCGACCTCGCGCTGGCGGCGGCTCTGCGGCACCGGCAGGTATTCGTCGCTGGATACGATCTGGGTCGGTACCGGCGAGGGAAAGGTGGAGCTTTCTGCCGGCAGCAGACGCCTCAGCTGATCGTCCGTGAGGAATTTCATCGCGGGCTCTCCTTCGCGGGGGTGCGGACTCTCCCTCGGCTCCGAGGGGAGCGCTACGCCCTGCGAGCATAGCATTCCGTTTATCAACTCAGAATTGGGGGAAACCCTGGGAAGGCACTCGGCTCTGGCCGGCCCATTCTCCGAGCCGATCCGGCCCTAAATATGGATCGGCATGCCGAGGGTCTTGAACGCCGCCTCGGCAAAGGCCTCGCTTTGCGTTGGATGGACGTGCGTGGTTGCGGCGATGTCTTCGAGCCTGGCACCCATCTCGAGAGCTAAGCCGAAGCTCGCCGACAATTCGGCGATGCCCGCGCCCACTCCTTGAATGCCGAGCAGCACATGATTGTCGGCCCGCGCCACCACGCGGATGAAGCCTGCCTCGTTCTCCACTGTCATCGCGCGCCCATTCGCCCGGAACGGAAACAGCCCGGTCTTGATCGCGATGCCCGCGGCATTGGCTTCTTCCGGCGTGAGGCCCGCCGTGACGATCTCAGGGTCGGTGAAGCAGACGGCCGGAATGCAAACCCGGTCCCAGGATCGCTTTTGACCGGCGATGATCTCCGCCACCATCTCGCCTTGCGCGGACGCCCGGTGTGCCAGCATCGGCTCGCCGGTCACGTCGCCGATGGCGTAGATGCCGCGCATCGAGGTGCGGCATTTGTCGTCGATCCGAATATATGGGCCGTTCAAATCGAGATCGATCGCCTCCAGAGCCCAGCCCGCGGTTGCCGGCCTGCGGCCGACGGTGACCAGGATCTTGTCAGCCGGCAGCGTGATCGCCTCGCCATCCGGCTTGGCAACCGACAGCCCCTCCCCCTTTGCCGCGAGCCCCAAGGCCCGGGCCCCGGTCAAAACCGCGACCTTGAGCTCCTCCAGGCGCTTGGCAATCGGCCGGGTCAGCTCGGCGTCGTACTGGGGCAAGATCCGCGGCTCGAGCTCGACGATGGTCACCCCGCTTCCCAGCTTGGCAAAGGCGGTCCCCAATTCCAGCCCGATATAGCCGGCGCCGACGACCACGAGCTTGCCCGGTACCTCCGTCAGCGCCAGCGCCTCGGTCGACGAGATCACGGCGCCGCCGAAAGGCAAGAACGGCAGCTCGACCGGCTCGGAGCCGGTGGCAATGACCACCTGCTCGGCTCGGATCACTTGCAGACCGATTTCGGTCTCCACCGCGATCGTCTTGCCGTCTCGAAACCGCGCCCCGCCGTGGACGACCTTCACCCCGGCTTTCTTCAACAGCCCGGATACGCCGCCGGTGAGGCGGCCGACGATGCCCTCCAACCAGCGCTGAGTCCGCACCAGGTCGAGCCGGGGCTTGCCGGCGGAAATGCCGAGCGGGCTATTGCCGATCGCGAGCTCGGTTGCCTTGGCGAAGGCGTCGGCGGCGTGGATCAGCGCCTTGGAGGGAATGCACCCGATATTGAGACAGGTACCGCCCGGCTTCCTTGCTTCGACCACGACGGTATCGATGCCGAGCTGGCCCGCCCGGATGGCGCAGACATAGCCGCCGGGGCCGGCGCCGATCACCAGAAGCTTGCAGGAAATATCCTTCATGGCCTCAGCCCTCGGTGAAGATCAGCGCCGGCGTCTCCAGGAGTGTCTTGATGCGCTGGATGAACTGGGCGGCGTCCCAGCCGTCGATCACGCGGTGATCGAAGCTCGAGGAGAGATTCATGACCTTGCGGGGAACGAACGCGGAGCCGTCCCAGACCGGCCGAACCATGATCTTGTTGATGCCGATGATCGCCACCTCGGGGTGATTGATGATCGGCGTCGTCACCACGCCGCCCATGGCGCCCAACGAGGTGACGGTGATGGTGGATCCGGTCAGCTCCTCGCGCGTGGCGGTGCCGTCCTTGGCGGCTTCGGCAAGCCGATTGAGCTCCGCCGCGCAGCCCCAGAGGTCGAGCGCTTCGGCGTGCCTGACCACCGGCACCATGAGGCCGGAGGCGGTCTGGGTGGCAATGCCGATATGCACGCCGGCATGTTGGTGCACGACGCCGGCCTGATCGTCGAACAGCGCGTTCAACTTCGGCTGCTCGGCGATCGCCCGCACCATGGCGCGCATCAGGAATGGCAGGAAGGTGAGCTTCGGCCGGTCTTCGCCATCCTCTCGGCGATGATCCGACGCAGGCCGACCAGCTTGAAGTCCTCGACAGCGGTCCTCGGCTCGAGGACGGGCGTCCGCGCCACGCTTGGACCCTGGGCCAGGAACGCGTCCAGATCCTTATGTGTGATGCGGTTGGCTGGACCGGTGCCGCGAACTTGCCTCAGGTCGATTCCGGCTTCCTTGGCTCGCCGCCGAACCGCCGGAGCAGCCAAGGGCTTCTCGCCTTCCGGGCGCGGAACCCCAAGGGCGGGCTGCAGCGGCGGCGGTGGCTTCGCCGGTGCCGGCGGAGCGGGCGCCGCCTTCGCCGCGGCGCGTGCCGTCGCCTTGGGCGCTTGCTCCCGGCCGGACGCGTCTGCGGCAATCTTCAGCCGGATCAGATCCGAGCCGACCGCGACCTTGTCGCCGATTTCGGCACCCAGCCAAAGCACCTCCCCATCCACCGGCGAGGGGATCTCGACCGTGGCCTTGTCGGTCATCACCGCCGCCAGCGGCGCATCCTCGCGAACGAGATCGCCGGTTTTGACGAACCATTCGACCAGCTCGGCCTCCGCGACGCCCTCGCCGACATCGGGCAACCGGATCACATGCTCGGCCATCTCACTGCTCCATCGTCTCGAGCAAGGCGCGGCCGACCCGGGCCGGTCCCGGGAAGTAGTCCCATTCCTGCGCGTGCGGATAAGGCGTGTCCCAGCCAGCCACGCGCGCGATCGGCGCTTCCAGGTGATGGAAGCAGGTCTCTTGCACCAGCGCGGAAAGCTCCGCGCCGAAGCCCGAAGTCAGCGTCGCCTCGTGGATGATGGCGCAGCGGCCGGTCTTGCGGACCGAGGCTTGGATCGTCTCCAAATCGAGCGGCATCAAGGTGCGAAGGTCGATGATCTCCGCATCGACGCCGGTCTCATCGACGGCCGCCATGGCGACATAGACCATCGTCCCATAGGCGAGGATCGTGAGATCGGCGCCGCGGCGGCGAATGGCCGCCTTGCCGAGGGGAACGACATAGTGGCCCTCGGGAACCTCGCCCAGCTCGTGCTTCGACCACGGCGTCACCGGACGGTCATGGTGACCGTCGAAGGGGCCGTTGTAGAGGCGCTTCGGCTCGAGAAAGATCACCGGATCGGGATCCTCGATCGCCGCGATCAGCAGCCCCTTGGCGTCGCCGGGGTTCGACGGCACCACTGTCTTGAGGCCGCACACATGGGTGAACAGCGCCTCCGGGCTCTGGCTGTGCGTCTGGCCGCCGAAGATGCCGCCGCCGGTCGGCATTCGCACGACCAGCGGACAGGTGAACTGTCCGTTGGAGCGGTAGCGCAGCCGGGCGGCCTCGGAGACGATCTGGTCATAGGCCGGATACATGTAGTCGGCGAATTGGATCTCGACGCAGGGACGAAGCCCATAGGCCGCCATGCCCACGGCCGACCCGACGATCCCCAGCTCGCTGGTGGGCGTGTCGAAGCAGCGGCTCTTGCCGTACTTCGCCTGCAAGCCCTGAGTGCAGCGAAAGACTCCGCCGAAGAAGCCGACGTCTTCGCCGAAGACGACGACGTTCTCGTCCCGCTCCATCATCACATCCATGGCTTCGCGGATGGCCTCGATCATGGTCTTGCGGGGCATGGCTCACACTCCCGCCTGTTGACGCTGCCGGCGCAGATGCGGGGGCATCTCCGCGTAGACGCCTTCGAACATGTCGCGCACCGAGGGCTTGCCGCCGGAATGCATGGTGCCGTGCCTCTCAGCCTCCTTCTGCGCCGTCATCACGGTGTCCAGGATTTCCGCTTCCGCTTGCTTGTGGCGTTCCTCCGACCAGACGCCGCGCACGATCAGGTGGTTCTTCAGCCGGATCACCGGATCGCCGAGCGGCCAGGCGTCGGATTCGGTTTTCGGGCGATAAGCCGCAGGATCATCGGAGGTGGAATGCGCCCCGACCCGGTAGGTGACATGCTCGATGAGCGTCGGACCGAGGTTGCGGCGCGCGCGCTCGACGGCCCATTTCGCCACGGCGTGGACTGCAAGATAGTCGTTGCCGTCGACCCGGAGCGCGGGAATCCCGAAACCGAGCCCGCGCGCAGCGAAGGTTCCGGCACCGCCGCGGGCAATCCCCTGAAATGTGGAGATTGCCCATTGATTGTTGACGATGTTGAGCACTACCGGCGCCTTGTAGGTCGAGGCGAAGACCAGCGCGCCATGGAAGTCGGATTCGGCGGTGGAGCCGTCGCCGATCCAGGCCGCGGCGATCTTGGTGTCATGCTTGATCGCCGACGCCATGGCCCAGCCGACTGCCTGGATGAACTGGGTAGCGAGGTTGCCCGAGATTGAGAAGAAGCCGTCCTCCTTCGAAGAATAGAGAACCGGCAACTGGCGCCCCTTCAGCGGATCCTGCTCGTTCGAGTAGATCTGACACATCATGTCGACCAGCGAATGGCCGGCCGCGATCAGCAATCCCGCCTGTCGGTAGGTGGGGAAGTTCATGTCGCCCGGCAGCAGCGCTTTGCGAAAGGCGCAGCTCACCGCCTCCTCGCCCATGTGCTGCATGTAGAAGGACGTCTTGCCCTGGCGCTGGGCCAGCAGCATGCGTGCATCGAAGGCGCGCAGGGTCATCATCTCGCGCAAGCCTGCGAGCAGCTCCTGGTCGCTCAAGAGGCCGGCCCACGGGCCGACCGCCTCAGCGTCGCGATTGAGAACGCGAATGATCGAAAAGGCGAGCTCGCGGATCGATTCCGGCTCGACGTCGACCTCTGGGCGCGCCACCGATCCCGCCCTTGGAATCCGCACGCTGGAGAAGTCTGGAGCGCCGCCGGGCCGAACCGCCGGCTCGGGCACATGGAGCGTCAGTGGGCCAAAATCGGTCATGTCGTCCCAACCTCCCTTCGCGGCCTCAGCCGAGCGATGGCCGCCACTGCGCGCAGGTCGCGCAAGGCGCGTGGCGGGGCGGCTGCCGGCCACTATCAGTCTGTTCCGGCTCCTGGATAGGCGCGCGGAACCATTGAATGACCCAAGTTTGCGCGAACGCGGAGCGGGCTAACAGGTTAACTATTTATAGTTGCTTAATCTCGTCTGTGCTCGACTTTACCGCAGCGGTTCTCGGCCGCGGCCGGAGCCGCCATTCGAGCGTTCCGGTGGGTTGACGATGCCGCAGGAGACCACCAGCTTGAGCCCCTCCTCGACCGACATCGACAGCACCTTGACGTCTCTGCGCGGCAGATAGAGGAGGTAGCCCGAAGTGGGATTGGGCGTCGTCGGCACATAGACGCCGACAAGGTCGCCGCCCGTGACGCGATCGAGCTCGCCATGGGTCGGCCCGGCGATGAAGCCGATCGTCCACACCCCCGGCCGCGGGAACTCGATCAATGCCACTTGCCGGAACGCATTCGAGCGTTGCGCAAGGATGGTCTCGACGATCTGCTTGATGGCGCCGTAAAGCCCGCGCACCACCGGCATGCGCGCCAGCATGCCTTCGCTCACTCGGAGCAGCAGGCGGCCGATAAAGCCCGCGGTCAAAGCGCCGATGACGGTGAGGCTGGCGACGGCGAGGATCAGGCCGAAGCCGGGAATGTTGAACGGCAGATAGTTGTTGGGATTCCAGCGCTCGGGGATGAGCGGCGTGATCGCCCGGTCGACCGCCGAGATGAACTGCCAAGACAAATAGAGGGTGAGCGCCGTCGGCGCGGTGATCAGCACGCCGGCGAAGAAGTAGGCGCGCAGCCGGGCGCTGAGGCTGAGGTGGAGGGCGCCGAGTACGCCCTCGCCTTCGGTGATCTTGGAGTGGTCGCCGCCGCCGGCCGGATCGCTCATCGAACGCTAAGTGTCCTCGCAGGATCAAAGGGCCGGCATGCTAACCGATCGGCGTCCCGCGTCAAAAGCCGGCTTTTCGTTTGCCAGCATCGACCGCCCGGTGTAGTGCCTTTGGCTGATTGGGGGTACCGTAGAGTATAGGGGATCCCCATGTCGTCTTCTCCGAGGCCCATCCCGCGCCTGTTATCGCTCGCCACGGCCGTGCCGCCGCATGTCCTGGAGCAGGACGACGTCGTGCGCCGGGCCCGCCAAGTCTTCAATGGCCGCGCCCGCGACTTCGAGCGCCTCATTCAAGTCTACGGCAATGCCGGGATCGATCGACGCTACTCGGTGGTGCCGATCGAATGGTATCTCGAACCCCATGGCTGGGTCGAGAAGACGCGGCTCTTCCTCGAGGGTGCGCTGGCGCTGTTCGAGCGGGCGGCGCGCGCCTGCATCGCCGGTGCCGGCCTCGAGCTCGACGACATCGACGCCGTCGTTGCGGTATCGTCCACCGGCATCGCCACGCCTTCGCTCGACGCCCTGCTGATCGAGCGACTCAGGCTCAGGCGCGACGTCCAGCGCCTGCCGATCTTCGGCCTCGGCTGCGCCGGCGGCGTGATCGGGCTGGGACATGCGGCATCCTTGGCGACGGTGCGGCCGGGAGCCCGCGTTCTCTATCTCGTGGTCGAGCTGTGCGGCATCACCTTCCGCACCACCGACACCTCCAAGAGCAACATCATCGCAACCGCCCTCTTCGGCGACGGCGCCGCCGCGGCAGTGATCTCGACCGAAGGTAACGGACCCGCCCTCACCCATTACGGCTCGCACACCTGGGAGAACACCCTCGACGTCATGGGCTGGCGGGTGGAAGAGGACGGTCTTGGCGTGCTGTTCAGCCGCGATATTCCGGCGCTGGTGCGCAGCGAATTCGGTCCGGCGGTCGTCGACTTTCTTGCACGCCACGGCAAGGCTCTCCGCGACATCGACAGCTTCGTGTGCCATCCCGGCGGGGCCAAGGTGATCTCCGCCCTGGAGGCGACCTTCGGCCTACAGCATGGCGGGCTCGAGCATGCGCGCTCGGTGCTGCGCGACTACGGCAACATGTCGGCTGCAACCGTTATGTTCGTGCTCGAACGCACGCTCGCCGCCGGCGCCGGCCCGCGCCATCTGATGAGCGCGCTCGGCCCCGGCTTCAGCGCCGGATTTCTCACCCTCGAAGCGGCATGATCCTCTACGGCGTGCTCGCCCTCGTCGCCGCGCAGCGATCGCTCGAGCTCATCTATGCGCGGCGCAACACCGAACGTCTCCGCGCAGCGGGTGGCGTCGAGCATGGCAGCGGGCACTATCCGCTCTTCGTGCTGCTGCATGGCGCTTGGCTTGCCGCGATGGCGCTCCTGGTCCCAGGCGATGCGGAACTCTCTTGGCCCCTGCTCGCCCTCTATCTTGGCCTGCAGGCATGGCGCCTCTGGGTGATCCGCAGCCTCGGGCGCTATTGGACGACGCGGATCGTCGCGGTCCCGGACGCGCCTCTGATTCACGCCGGCCCCTACCGGCTGATGCCGCATCCCAACTATTTCGGTGTCGCGATCGAGATCCCGCTGCTGCCGCTCGCCTTCGGAGCCTGGCGATTGGCGGCGGTCTTCGGCCTCGCTAATCTCTGCCTCCTGGCCTGGCGCATTAGGCTCGAAGAGCAGGCGCTGGCGCCGCGCCGGGGGCTCTGATCGCCGCTATACTGGGCCGGATCGGCTCACCAAGGATTCGCCAATGACCTCTCGCGCCAGGCTCGCCAATGACAGCTATCCGGAATTCGGCCGCGCGATCCGCGGCGAATGGCAGCTCGATCCCGAGGTCGCGCATTTGAACCACGGCAGCTACGGCGCCACGCCGAAGCCGGTGCTGGCGGCTCAGGACGAGTGGCGGCGGCGCATGGAGGCCTCGCCCATGGGCTTCTTCAGCCGCGAGCTTCCGGCGGCGTTGCGGAGCGCGGCCTCGCGCCTTGCTCGCTATGTCGGCGCCCGCGCCGAGGATCTGGCGTTCGTCGACAATGCCACGACCGGTGCCGCGGCGGTGCTGTGGTCGCTCAAGCTCGAGCCGGGCGACGAGATCCTGATCAACGACCAGACCTACAATGCGGTCAAGAATGCCGCCCGGCACGTGGCGCTTCGCGCCGGCGCCGCCGTGGTCTCGGTGGAGCTGCCGTTTCCGGCTGCCGATGCCGATGAGATCCTTCGCGCCTTCATTGCCGCGATCGGTCCGCGGACCAGGCTCGCCATCATCGACCACATCACCTCGGCGACGGCGACGGTGATGCCGGTTGCGCGCATGATCGAGGCGTGCCGCGCGGCCGGGGTTCCGGTCTTCGTCGATGGCGCCCATGCGCCGGGCCAGGTGCCGCTCGATCTCGCTGCCCTCGGCGCCGACTGGTATGTCGGCAACGCGCATAAGTGGCTTTGCGCAGCCAAGGGCGCAGCCTTGTTCTGGGCCCGCGCCGACCGCCAGGCAATGCTGCATCCGGCGATCATTTCCCACGGCTATGGCTCGGGCTTCGTCGCCGAATTCGATTGGACCGGCACCCGCGATCCGTCCGCCTATCTCGCCGTGACCGCCGCCCTCGATTTCCGCGACAAGCTCGGAGACGAGCGCGTGCGCCGCTACAACCACGACCTCGTGCTCGCCGCCGCCGACAGTCTGGCCACGCGCTGGCGCACCAGTACGGCGGCCAAGCCAGAGCTGAGCGGGTCGATGGCAGCGGTGCGGCTGCCGGCTCGCTTCAAGGCGGACAAGGAGGCGGCGGACCGGCTGCGCCTCGCGCTTGCGCACGAGGCGCGCATCGAGGTGCCGGTGACGGCGCTCGCCGGCGACCTCTGGGTGCGAGTCTCGGCTCAAGTCTACAACGAGATGGCCGACTATGATCGCCTCGGCCAGGCGATCGAGAGCCTATAGCCCGGCTTCCGCGCCCGCTCGAAGTCGCTCCATGGTCGATGTCTTCCAGGCGAGGTCGTTCCGCAAGGGACAGCTCATCATTCGCCAGGGAGAGGCCGGCGATTGCGCCTATCTGATCGAGAGCGGCAAAGTTGAAATATTCAAGATGGTCAATGGCAAGCGATCCATCCTTGCGAAACTAGGCGAGGGATCGATCTTCGGCGAAATGGCGCTGGTCGACGACCAGAAGCGGAGCGCCTATGCCGAGGCCGTGGTGCCGACGACGGCGGTGGTAATCGACCGGCGCGTGCTCGAGACCGCCATCGCCGGGTCGCATCCGATCGTCCGCGCGCTGCTGCATGCCTATATCCGACAACTGCGCGCGGCCGGCGCCAGCGCACCGCCCTGATGCTTCGCCGTTGTCATCCCGGAGCCAGGGTGCGAGGCTGGTTCGAGTGATCACGAAATAGGCATCCTCGATGCTCGCCAATCAGAGACATCTCTTCGACATTCCGGCAGACGTCACCTACATCAACTGCGCCTATCTCTCGCCCTTGCTCAACACCGTGCGCGATGCCGGGCGTTGGGGCATCGATCGCAAGGTGCACCCCTGGACCATCGAGCGCCGGCATTTCTACGAGGATGTCGAGCGCGCCCGCGACTTGTTCG
>WNFI01690369.1_pt1 | contig 11968 bp, 5 predicted proteins | sample 5400471 | NCBI WGS metagenome assembly WNFI01 (sample SAMN13153348, study PRJNA577476) | soil metagenome | isolation source: 100 cm saprolite on Douglas fir-dominated hillslope | place: USA:California | collected 2013-09-17 | reverse complement strand
TGGCGCTCTGGAGATTAACCTTTTGCGCGAAGAGTTGGCGCAGATGACTGCGATTACGACGTTTACCGTGAGCCGGCTGCTCACGAGCTGGGAAAGTCAGGGTATCGTGAGCCTTCGACCACAATCTGTGAAGGTATTAAATCTCCTTTGCTTGTTGGCGATAACCGAACTCGCATGATCTCCGCGTGCTTTTTCACGGAGACGGTCGCTGCAGGAAGGAGCAGTCAACTCGTTTGTGCTTGTTTCGGGGCTATGACGCTTCCCCCTGAAACAGCGCATGAGATACCTCGGGGCCACAGAAAGCGAAACGGGGGCTCCCGCAGGCCTTAAAGGAGAATGTCAAATCATGAGAAAGATGTACAAGGTCCTATTGCCAACGCTTCTCTGTCTTGCGCCGCTAGCCGCGAGCGCTCAGTCTTTTCGCGTGCATTGCCCACCCACCACCATCACCCACCCGGTCGCGGCCAACAATAATTCGGAACCTGCGTACACCGGTCCGACTTATGCGGGCAGAAGTGGGGTTCCGGCAGCACCCGCTCACGTGAACGGCGCTATTAAATGCCAACAGATCTCGGGCGGCGACGGTTACGCGACGATGGCCGACGGCACGCAGACGTACCTGTTCTCCTTCGGACCGTTGTCTGGGCTTGCGAAGATTGCGAACGGCCAGCCCGGTACGGATTTCCCGAACGAGTTCAATACCATCTACGCGGGCCCGATGCTTCAGCCCGGTGATCCTGCCACGACGGTTAACGCGGCTGGTACGTTTACGTTCAACGGCGCCGTGGGGCAGGTTCCCGATCTGGATAACGGAGGGGCCATTAACGGACACGTGGATCCCCGCCAAATGATGGATGTCGGCGTGATGAACGGCAATATCCCGGCGCCGCTGATGGCGATCGATGAGGACGACGAGTACTTCCTTACTCTCAGCAACGTGGGCATGATCATGCGGCCGGACCTGTTCGAGCAGCACACCGTCCACTTCCACGGTTATCCCAACGCTTCGGCGTTCTACGACGGCGTGCCCGACGCTTCGGTGGCCATCAACATCGGCGCCAGCTTCACCTACTATTACCTCGCGCCGGATGCCGGCACTTACTTCTGGCACTGCCATATCACGCCTCCCGAGCACTTGCAGATGGGCATGGTCGGGCAACTCTATGTGCGCCCACGGCAAGATCGAGTTACTGGCGACCTCTTTACTGCGCTCAATAGTCAGCAACTCGATCTGCGCACCAAATGCGATTCCAACACTGATATCTTGTGCAGCAACCCCCTGCCCGCCATAAACACTGCGGCGGCTGGGGCAGCAACTGTTCTTAATGGCGGAACGAGCGGTTACGCCTACAACGACGGTGACGGTTCGACGTACTACGATGTCGAGTATCCCATCCAGATCCACGGCTTCGACCCCAACTTCCATTTCGTCGGCATGACTTTCAATCCCGAAGGTTTCGCGGATATGAAGGACAAATACTTCCTGCTGAACGGGCGTAGCTACCCTGACACGGTCACGGCAGGTTCCTTGCAGACCCAGTCCGCGGATGGCGTCAATCATTTCTCGCAGCCGCTGTCTGCGATTATCAACATTCCGGCAGGCAAAAAGGCGCTCCTGCGCATTTCCGACCTGGATGTTTCGGAATATCAAACGCTGGCCTCGCTGGGGATTCCGATGCACGTAGTCGGTTACAACGCCAAGCTTCTGCGGGATCAGGCCGGAAACAACCTCTACTACAACACCAACTCGATCACTTTGGCCGGTGGCGAGTCGCTCGACGTGATCCTGGATGCCACCGGTTATACGGCTGGCAGCGTGTTTTATCTGTACACCCCCAACCTGGACCACCTTTCTAACGACGCCGAAAATTTCGGCGGGCTCATGACCGAAGTCCGTATCAATTAGGAGAGAGGCAATGAGAGAGACGAAAATGAAAAAAGCGATCTCGATGTCCAAGCTGCTTCCGGTTGTGATCCTGACGATGGCCTCGCTGTTCACGGCTACGGCGTACGCCTCGGCTCCCGGCATCACCGGTCCGGTCTTCAATTTGACGGCGGCACCCGCCTACCTCACCCAGCCGGATGGGCAGGCGGTTTACTCCTGGGGATACGGCTGCACCGGCACGCCGAGCGGCTTTGCCCCGGCTGCTATCCCAGCCGCAACCACCTTTTGCAACGTGATGCAAGTTCCCGGCCCGACGCTGATCGTTACCGAGAACACGCAGTTCACGGTGACGCTCACGAACCAATTGCCATCGGCTGCGGGTAACACTTCGATCCTGTTCCCCGGATTGACGCTCGTCAGTACCAGCGGCGGTGTGCCGGGGCTGCTAACACAAGAGGCAACAGGCACTAGTCCAGTGACCTATACCTTGATCGCAACCTCGCCGGGAACTCGCGCCTATTACAGCGGAACGCAAGGAGACCTGCAGGTCGAGATGGGCATGTACGGCGCAATTATCGTGCTCCCGGCCACCATCCCCTCCGCTTGCAACACCGGGTTGGCTGCTTCCAACCTGACCGCGGAAGCGAACTGGGGTGAAAGTGACTTTCGGCTGGCACATGCCGCCTACAACAACATCCATGCCTGCTATAATGGACGCTCGATGCCCGACGACATGGACCCCAACTATGCTTTCCAGTATCCGCACCAGCCCTACAACGGCAATCCTCACATGCATCCAGGCGAGCAAGTGCTTATACGAGTTATCGGCCAGGGCCGGTGGCAACACCCGTTCCACGAACACGGTAACCATGTGCGCATCCTGGCGCGTGACGGGAACTTGATTCTCAGCCAAACGGCCGGCGTCACCCCTGACCTGACAGGACTCGCCGGGCCTCTGCTGTTCACCACGACGACGACTCCGGGGCTGGCCTTCGACGGGATTTTCTACTGGACGGGCAAGGGTCTCAACTGGGATGCGTACGGTCATAATCCAAACTCCACCGACGCTAGCGCCAAGCTTCCGTGTACTCCGGACGCCAACGGCTACAACACTGGCGCCCCGACTGCGATCAACTATTTCGAATGGTGCCAGGACCACAACAAGCCAGTTGAGGCTGCTCCGTTCGGCGATGTCGCGGCTGGCGGACCTACAACTCTGCCCGATGCGAATCTCTTCACGAACGGCGCCTGGTATGGCGGCAGTCCCTACCTTGGTCCCGATGCGACACTTCGTGCAACTGGATGCACCTCAGATCCTTACATCAAGAGCAACCAGACCTCCTGCGGCCAGACCGGTAGCACTCCGCCCTCGGGCACGATTGCGAACTCGCCCAGCGGCGAGGCCGGCTTTGCCTTCATGTGGCACTCACACAACGAGCGCGAAATCACCACCAACAATATTTTCCCCGGCGGAATGCTGATGATGATGCTGGTTGATTCCCGGGAATTTGTGATCGACGAGTCCATGTAATCGGGTGCGGACCTGACCGCGGCACCGACGACCACGACGTTGCCCGACGGCACCACTGTCCAGATGTGGGGCTACAGTTGCGGCACGGCGGCAGCCAACACCGCGCCGGCCGCGACCTGCGCCGCGTTGAATCCGGCGTCGGTGTCAACGGTGGCGACTGTTCCGTCCACCTGGTCGCCCGTCGTGATCACAGTTCCCACGGGGCAGATCCTGCAGATCAATCTCACGAATAATCTCTCGTTTTTACCGACGGGCGGCACGACGCCGTACAATATTCCCACTTCGCTGGTGATCGTGGGCCAGTTGGGCGGCGGTCTCGGAACGACGGCGACCTCCACGGCGAGCCCAGACCACTCCTTGGCGCAGCAGGTCACGTGGCCTATCGCCTCGCCCGGCGCGGCGAATACGCCGCCGGCGCAGGGCGCCCGCGTCCAGTCGTTCTCCACCGAAGTGGCGGCGACGCCGGCAACAACTGCTCAGACGCCGACGCCACTGACTTTCGGTAGTGCGACGACCCCCCTTAGGCCGGGCAAGTACCTGATTGAATCCGGAACGCCCCCCTCCATCCAGGGACCCATGGGCCTGTACGGAATTCTGGTGGTGACGACCGCCCCGGTAGGCGCCACGGCGGGCACGGCTTATCCGGGCTCAGCTGTCGGCGTCACACCAGTCGTTCCAGCGGTGACCTACAATGCGGAAGTTCCCCTGATGCTAAGTGAAATCGATCCCGTGCAGAACAAAGCCGTGGCTAAGGCGCTGACCTTGCCGGGGTTCACGGAAACCACTGTGTGGTCTGGCCAGCCAGGTGGTTGCGGCAATCCAGCCACGCTAAATTCCGGTAACTGCTATCCGCCGGCTGTGAACTACACACCGCTGTATTACCTTTTCAATGGAGTCGCGTTCAACAAAACCAGCGCTTCAACCTCGCTATTCGCGGCTTCACCGGCCGCCAGTGTGACCGGTACTGTCCTCGTTCGCTTCGTGAACGCCGGCCTGCGCATGCACGTGCCTTCGATCGTGGGATCGCAAACAGGGGTCGCAGTAGCCCCGGCGACTGCCCCGCCTGCCGGTTTTTCGCTCATTGCTGAAGACGGCAACGTGCTCCCGGGCGTCCCACGCGTCCAGAGCGAGGTTTTCCTGCCCGCTGGTAAGACTTACGATGTGATGATAAACGCGCCAGCGACGGTCACAACGGCCCTCCCGGTGTTCGACCGGCAGTTGAGCCTGTCAGGCAATGGCACCGCGCGCGACGCCGGGATGCTGGCCTACATCGGTATTAATGGCGCTGGACTCCCGACCTCCCCGGCAATCGCTGCTGCGGTAGCAAGGGCGGATACCTATAATTCCGTAGTTACGGGCCAGACGTTCACAGTATCAGATCCGGGCAAGGGCGTGATCGCCAATGACACCAATGTCTACGGAGTTCAGCTTGTGGGAACCGTCGCCGGACTGACTCTCAATACCGACGGAACATTCACTTACACGGGAGCTCCCACTACCTTTACATATTGTGCGAACGGTTCAGTAACCGGGACGACATGCTCCTCCACTATAACCGCTACGGTAACATTGGGAGCGGCGACGATTGAGGCAGCCGGCGGCATCCACGTTGGCAACAAAGCGTACACGTCGAATACGGCCAACTCCCTCAGCATTAAGCCCACAGGCGTCCTGTCGACGCCTTGGAGTAGTGTATGCACCCCAACACCGACGGCTCCCTGCCATGACTATGACGCGGCCGGCTATCCCCTTACGGTTGCCACGTCGGCCGGGAATGCCCCAGCTGCATCAGCAGGCTTGACGCTTACTGTGGACGCGAATGGCGGGTTCAACGCATCAGTCCCGACGTGCACTACAGCCACTGGTTGCACCTACACTTTTACCTACCATGCCCAGAACTCACAGGGCACGGTCAGCGGACCAGCGACCGTGACGCTGAGCTTCCTGCCGGCCAGCAATCTTTCCGTGACAGTTTTGGACGGCAAAGATAAGATAACCCATATAACCGACTATCGGTGGATTATTGAGGAAGATCGCTCTTTCTACGTTAATCCTAATTGCACAACGAACTCGACCGCGTTGATAGCAGGTTGCACGCCCCCGGCCGGCACCACCGTTCCTCTGACCTTTGGGACGAATTTCCATACTAGCTACATGCCGGTTGTGGCGGCGGGCTGCGTCGGGCCGGCGGGCACGGCTTTGGCCTGCGAAGCGGGCCAGACAGTTTACGATGGAGGTACTCCCTGTACGACTCCTGGCGTCCCGGCCGGTTGCAGTGCGACCGCTGGCACGTTAATGGTGTGTCGAAAGCCACGAATCCAGCCGCCTGCGGCCACGGTATGGGCGGCACTCCGGTCATCCCCACGTGCACTGGCACTGGTACTGCAGCAGTGTGCGTCTTCAACCCTGTCACTGTGTATGCACAACCCGATCCATTTCCGCCGTCAAAACTCTCCGTGTTTGTGTTCCAGGACGATTTCCCCCTCAACGGCGAGCAGGACGGGGGCGGCGGAACGGGCGCGGTGAACACCAACAACGAGGCCGGTCTTGGGCAATTCAATATCATTCTCTTTGACGATGCCGGCGGCACGGGCGATGCGACTGGGCAGATGACTTACGACATGTTCAACCAGCCGTTGGTGAACAGCCTGGCAGGAACGATAGACCCGGTCACCACGCTCGATGCCTGCCCGATTTCAACAAATTCTCGGGCTGGTGTGGCCGATCCGACTCAAACGGGAATCACCGGCACGATTGTGACTTGCCCGCAGTTCGAAGTGGACGGCGTGACTCCGTCCCCGCTGGCAGGTCAGGCCGTCGTGGCCAACTTGATGCCGGGAAGGTACGGCGTGGTGGCCACGCCGGGGGCCGACCGGATTGCGAGAGGGGAAGAATGGCTCCAAACCAACACCCTGGACGGCCAAAAGGCACACGATTCTTTCCTCCGGATCGAAGAACCAAGCTACTTCCAGGAGTATGGACCAGCGGGTTTCCACGTATCCATCGGGTTTGCCAACCCGGGAATCATCAATAGCCGCAAAGCGTCTGTCTGCGCCGGCACTGACCCTACCATCCCCGGGATTACGAGCTGCACAAATACCGTCACGGGCATGGTCACTACCGAGCGCATGAGCCGCACGCCGGATCAGAGACTCTACAGCAGCGGCGACAACAGCAGCTTTGCTTTCACCCAGTGCTTCGTAAGCTTTGGAGATCCGGACGGCGAGGACTTCGCGTTCACCAAGTGCAACGCCGATGGAACCTTTAGTTTGTCTGGTCTTCCCGACGGGGATTGGAGAGTCACTGTATTTGACCAGTGGAACGACGCGCTCGTGGACGGCCTTTCGACACCCGTTAGGCTCGCCGGCGGAGCAACAGTCGACTTGGGACAGATCGCCACCAACCAGTGGCAGGCGAATATCTACACCAAGAGCTTCTTCGACCAGAATGGCAACGGTATTCAAGACCCCGGCGAACCCGGACTCACGCTGGTTCCGACGAACATCCGCTTCCGCGACGGCAGCTACTCCAACTTCAACAACACCGACCTGGCCGGTAACGCGGGCTTCAACGAGATATTCCCGCTCTTCAGTTGGTATGTTGTTGAATCGGATACGGCGCGGTTCAAGAATACGGGTACCCACGTGGTCTACGACGCAGGCGGACCCTCCGACGGCTCGACGTGCGGAGGAACCACCGGAACGGTATGCGGAAACTCCGCCATCGGCGGAAATCTGGCGAACACTGCCGAACAGATTCCTCTACCCGCTTCCCTGCGGGTACCGGGTGCATACTACTGTTCCAACGCAGATTGCTCTACCCAGACCGGTGTAACCGGCTTCAGCGCTGGTGGACCTGGCGGTTCGACTGGTCGTATTGATCCGCCCTGGGTTGCCACAGAGGGTTGGCAGGGTTTCTCCGCCCGATGTGCCAGGCGTAACGATTAACCTGTACCAGGAGGGCTTTGCCATTGATTCAGCGACAGGAAAGCCTGGATCAACCCCCACTTTGACGTTGGTCGACACCACCAAGACCAGCAGTTGGGACGATTGGGCTCAGGGTTTCCGGTCCGATAACAATCCGAACATGAACTGCCCGGGCCAAGGTGCCGCCACGGGTACGAACGCCGATCTCTTCTATTACACGTTGTTTAACCAGCCGGATTACCTGGACGTGTACAACAACCAGCATAACGGGACGCCCCTCCACACCGTGCCGTTCAGCTCGCAGTACAAGTGCTACGACGGCATGCATAACTGGAACCAGGTCCAGCCGGCGCCTTATGACGGCATGTACCAGCTCCCCAGCATTGCGGGCAGAAATCCGACGACCGGAGCACCCACGGGTGGGACGGGAGCAGTTGCCGGTTCGAACTGCACCATTTGCGTTGCTAATCCAACCGATGGCACGCCCATGTTGCCGGCCGGCAAGTATGTTGTTGAAATGGTTGTGCCACCGGGCTATGAACTGGTGAAGGAAGAGGACAAGAACATCCTGATCGGCGACAATTACATTGCGCCGGTCACCCAGGAGTTCCCAGGATTGGGATCAGCCATATACATTCTTCCCGACCAGGCCGCAGTCGGCGCCACTTACAACGCCAACAATGCGCAGAATCCAACGCACGCAATCTCTGCGACCGCAAGGAAGTGACCGTTTCTAACGAGGCGTCGTCACTGGCGAAGTTCTGGATCTTCAGCTCGACCCACGTCGCCGCCCACTTCACCGGCGTTATCACGGACGACTACACATCGGAGTTCGATCCGTTCTCTCCGCAGTTCGGCGAGAAATTTTCGCCGGCCAGCCTGCCGATATCCATCAAAGATTTTACTGGTACCGAAATATCCCGCGTGTATACAGACCAGTGGGGGACCTACGACGGCTTGACCTACTCGACCTGGGAAGTCAACCCGCCCAATCCGACAGGATATGCGCCAACGATGATGGTCACGTGCATGAATGATCCAGGCCCGATTCCAGGGCCGGCAGGCACGATGATCACCGATCCCCTGTTCAACCCGCAATACAGCCAGTTCTGCTACGAGATCCCGTTCATGCCCGGGCAGACTCAGTACATGGACACTCCGGTAGTGCCCACGTCTGCCTTCGCGGGCGCTGGGTACAACAACGTTGACTGCTCTTACCCGGATGCCACGCCGGCAATCAAGGAAGTCGATGGCAGTGGAATCGGACCCTGGGTGCCCGCGACCGGTGGCACCCTCACGATCACTGCGTTGGGCGACCAGATGGTGCCCAATTACGCCTATGCCGGGCCTGCGGCAACGACGGCTCCGTACAATGCGAAGACCGTTAGGCGCCACTATGGCTTTGGCGCTACGCGAGGTACTGTCACGATCGGCGGCGTATCTCAGGCTCAGACCATCACAACTTGGACTGACGCAACGATCGTACTCACCACGCGCGCGCTCGGCCAGATTCCCCTGTGCTCCGTGCAGCAACAAGCGCAATACGGGGGCTCGCAGGCCCGTTGCGGTGAATTGGTCATCACCACCGCCAACACAGCCGCTGCCGGCCAGCCGTCGAACGCCAAACAGTCGATCGACACAGTAACCGTCACGATCGGTGGCAAAGCTCCAATCCCCGTCCTCGCCTCGGACTCGATCCAGAGTAAGATTGATGCTGCCGCCCCGGGTGACATGCTCATGGTTTATCCTACTTGCGCGACAACTACGGGGGCAGCCGCCGCATGTACTACTCCCTCTGCCACCAATGTGCACTCCCCCGGCGCCCACAACGAATTGTTGATCATGTGGAAGCCTGTCCGACTGCAAGGCGTCGGAGCCGCTTCCAGTATCATCAACGCGAATACCCATCCCGCGGGCAAACTGGACATTTGGCGGGAGAAGGTGGTTTGTCTGTTTGGCCTGTCGCTCAATGGTTCTCCCACTACCGCAGCCAATCCTTTTGATTCGACTGGCGCGGTCACATGCGGGAGCACTAACGGGACAGCCTGGAGTTCTTTCACCCCCACCGCCAACAACCCGCAAGTTGACCGGTTACCGCTCGAGGCCACTATCGGCTGGGATGCCAACCTCAACGGCAATCTTGCCGAACAGTTGCAGGAGCCAAGCCTGATGGGCGCGCTTGAAGGTGCGGGCATTACGGTACTGGCGAAGGGCGTGAATTTCCCCTCGAATCCGTACGACCCCACTTTGCTTGCGGGGTTCCCGGCCGGCACCACGCTTTTGCAAACCACCGTACCAAATCCGGCCGGCGCCATGTGCGGCGTTACCCCCAATCCGTTCCCGAGCAACTACTCATGCAACCCGTCGAGCATCGACGGCTTGGGCATCACCAACAGTTCCCAGGGCGGCGGCGGCATCTTCATCCACGGCTGGGGGCATAATTTGCAAATCGCCAACAACCGGATCTACAGCAACGCTGGAACGCTCTCGGGCGGCATCAACGTCGGTCAGGGCGAATATCCTCCGGCTTACATCCAGGGGGCGGGCATATTAAACGCAGCCCCTGGCTCCTGTGAGGAAAGCCCTGTACCGAATGCTGTGTTGCCGTACTGCCAAAACGTGAATGTAAACGTTCATAACAACGATATCGCGTTGAACTCCTCTAACGGCTCCGACTACTACAAGTTCAACTACAACTGGGTCTGCGGCAACCTGAGCAGCGGTGATGGTGGCGGCTTGGGTCACCTTGGGTTTAGCTACAATGGTGACATCGAGCACAACACGATCATCTTCAATCAGAGCACCAACCCGACGATCCCAACAAACGGCGGTGGTATCATCGTCATGGGCACTCCCGACGCAGACATAGTTTGCAACGGCAATGCCGCTATCGACCAGGATTGCGTGCCTTTCGGCGCACCTGGTGGTAACCCGGCCACTACTCCGCTTTCAGCTGTTGGGCCGAGCGACGGCGCTGGTCCCGGCTTGGTGATCAATGCCAACCTCATCATGGGGAACACTGCTGAAAGCGGCAACGGAGCCGGAATCGCCTTCCAGGCAGTTAACGGTTCGGATATGGTCGCCTTCCCCACGAATCCTTTACAGTGGAACAATGTGACCGTCACGAACAACATCATCGCGGACAACGTGGCCGGCTGGGATGGAGCCGGAATCTCGCTCACAGACTCGGTTGGGGTAAACATCATCAACAACACAATTGCGTTCAACTCCAGCACTGCCTCGGCAGGGCCTCTATTCAGCACGATGGGCGCTCCGCTAGGCAGCACACCGCCGCCTGCGCCGGGCGCGCCGGGCGCCCCCTGCACGACGGGCTGCGGCTCGACTACGCACCCTCAGCCCGCCGGAGTGGTGGCGATCCAACACAGCGCGGTTTTGTCGGCGAATCTCGGCCCCTTGACGGTCACCTGCCCCACCGGTCACCCAAATTGCAAGTCCGTTTCGTTTCCAAAGCTGGAGAACAACATAATCTGGCACAACAGCTCGTACAACATCAACGTGGGCGGGCTCAGCCCGGCATTCCAGCAGAACGTGATCACTCTGGTTAATGCGTTCGGAGGCGCGCCGGCGAGCCAGGCTACGACCGGCGCCTGCGTTGCCTCCACCTATTGGGACATCGGCGTGCGTGGCGACACGTCCGCCAGCTATTGGGATATCGGCGTGCGCGGCGACACGGGGCCGACCAACCACAGTGGCGGGTACACGCTCACTGCGTCGGATTCGGTCCTGACAGGCGGCGGCTCAAGTGTTACTGGCTCAGGTAACTCCACAAGCGCTCCGATCTTTGCGAGTTCGTACTGCGACGGTTCGCGGGTACCCCCGGAAGCAGCGGCAAATGCCGGGGTAGCTATTCCAGCGACGGCGTTTGGCTGGCAAGTGCCTGCGGGTATTGCGGACGCCACAGTGCCCAACCCAGTCTTCAACCTGACTCCAGCCGCCACGGTGGACGAGGGCAACAACTGGGTCAACATGACATATGGCCCGCTGTCGCTGACAAATCCGACAGTTGGCAACGGAAACACCGTGAATTACGGTGCTGGCCCTCTGCTCGGCAACTACAGAATCACGGCTGCCACCGCAGCGAGGGTCCCGACAGGTACAACGAACTTCACTGACGCTCCTGCATACGACTTCTTCGACACTCCGAGGAAGACCGGCGGCTCACTCGATGCTGGCGCGGTCAGGTTTGGAGGCGTTCTCAGTGACGCAGAATTCACCCTCTCACCGTCGTTTGTGGACTTTGGTCTTGTGCCAGTTCATGCTCCGACAACCCCGGATCAGGACGTACAGGTGATTAACTCGGGGATCTCCCCATTGGCGTTCGGCAGCGCCACGATTTCGTGCTTTGGCGTGACTACTGGATGCAGTCCGGCAAGTTTCAGCATCACATCCGTATACGATAGCTGCACCCCCGCCACTACACTTGGTTCGGGACAAAGCTGCGTGATCAACGTGGTCTTCAACCCCATCAGCACGTCGCAAGCACAGAGGAATGCAACTCTGAGTGTGACACTGGGCGGCATCATTCAGAGGATCCCGCTCAGCGGCCACGACACGATTGCGACGATAACCGTCTCCGCAATCACCCCAGCGTTGACGACAAATCCG
>WNFI01644048.1_pt1 | contig 11968 bp, 11 predicted proteins | sample 5400471 | NCBI WGS metagenome assembly WNFI01 (sample SAMN13153348, study PRJNA577476) | soil metagenome | isolation source: 100 cm saprolite on Douglas fir-dominated hillslope | place: USA:California | collected 2013-09-17 | reverse complement strand
CCGGCCTTGGCGTCCTGCTCCAGGGCGGCCTTGTACTCCCGCTCGGCGTCGGCCATCCGCTCCGATCGGAAATACGCGCTGCCGAGCGCCACTCGCACGAACGCCGGCGCCTCGCTCGCGATCGACAGGTTGTTGTTGATCGCGTCGCGCTTCAGCTGAATGCGCTGGGCCTGATCGCGGAGCTGGCGGATCTGATTCTGAGTCGCCTGTGAAGCCTGTTGACCCTGTGAGCTGGCCGACAGTGCGTTGATCGCAATGCGGATCTGATCCAGGTCCGTCTGCCGCAGGCGGTCCGCTTCCTGCGCGTTCTGAAATTTCTGGCTGGCCGCTGCCTGATACCGCTGGCGGCAGGCTTCGTACGCCGCGATCGCGTCGCCGAAGCGCTTCAGTCCCATTTGCGATCGCCCGAGCCCATAGTAGGCCAGCGTAAATGTGCGGTCGAGCTCGATGGCGAGACGGAATTCGTGGACCGCCTCCGCCCAGGATTCCGCCCGCAGCGCGTCCCATCCCTGCTTGTAGTGCGGCAGGGCGTTGTCCCGATCGGGACTGGACCTCAGCGACTCCTGTGCGGCGGCCATGGGGCCCGTAACGAGGACGGCGAGAAGGATCGCGCTCGTGAGCCGCATGGGTGCCTCCGCTCGTGAAACGAAAAACGCCCCGCGGGCCAGGGCCCGCGGGGCGTCGAGTCATACGCGCGGCGCGTCAGAACGTCAGCTTGACACCGAAACGTGCCTGCAGCGGCGGCTGGAACTGGAAGTTCTGCAGGAACCGCGGATCCACCCGCAGCCGTCCGTTCGGGAACGCCTGGCCGTCCAGCAGCGACTGGACATTGACCTGTCCGGCATAATACGCCGTCTCGTTGATTTCGAGACCGGAACCGGCGCGGCGGATTGAGTTGAATCGATCGTTGACGATCCGCTGGTCGAACAGGTTCAAGACGGTCGCGTTGACCTGCAGCTTGCGGCTCCCGCCCACCTTGAACTCGTGCTGCGCGTAGATGTCCGTCTGCGAGAACGCCGGCGTGCGCCCGTCGCTGTTGCGGCCGTTGAAGTAGAACAGGTAGTTATGACCGGGGATCACCGCCACCGTGCGGCTGATGGGAATCCCGCTCGCGACATACTCGTTCAGCCCGACTGTGGTGCCGAAGGGCAGCTGGTAGATGAACTGCCCCTTGACCTGGTGCGTGCGATCGGTCGGCAGCACGCCATACAGCGGCCTGCCCTTGCCGTCGAACTGTTCGATCGGATAGTCGAACAAGCGCCCAATGTTCGGGCTGACGCGGCCGACACCACTGCCAGCCTCATCCGACTCCGCCAGACCCGGGTAGTTGCCGTAGTCGCGGCTCAAGGTATAGCTGCCGTGGAAGCTCCAGCGCGACGCGAACCGCTTGTCGAACGCGAATTCGGCCGCGTCATACTGCCGCTTGGGCTTCGGCAGCTTGTACTGGCCAGTCGACCCGGCATAGACGTCGACGTTATTCACGATGTTGAACGTCGCCGACTGCGCCTCACCCGGGTTGCCTATGATGTACGGCTCGTCGTCCGTGACCGGATCGATGGAGCCTGTATCCTCGATGCCGCGATCGAGCTGCTTGTGGACGTAGCGGAAGCTGACCGCGGTGACGGCGCCGAGCTGATGCTCGAGACCGAACGCGGCTTCCTGCGAACGCATCGGCTTGATGCCGTTGCCGATACACGGACCCAGACAGGCATCGGGGTTCAGCGACGGGAGCCGCAGATCGCTCTTCGTGATGAACGTTCCCGCGCACGACGGCGGGCAGGCCGGGTTGCTGTTCAGCGTTTCGAAGTTCGGATTGTCGAGCGTGAAATACCACTCAATCCACTTCGCACCGCCGAACGACTCCTGGCCGAGATCCAGCTTGAAGATGTCGTAGAATATCCCCCAGGATCCGTACACCTTCCAGCGGCCATCGCCCTTCACGTCATAGGCGAATCCGGCGCGGGGCGCCAGCTTGTCCTTGAAGCCGAATTTGATCGGATACGCTCCGTAGAGGTTGTTCGCGGAGGTGTAGGCTGGGACCTTCTCATTTTCTGTCCGGATGCCGAGGTTCACGGTCAGCTTGCTGCTCATCGCCCAGGCATCCTGGACGAACAGGCCCAGGACGTTCGACTTGACGTTGCCTTGCGTGATGAAACCCTGTCTGGGGCTCGCGCCGTTGCTGCGGACCTGGTAATACCCGTACGTGCCCTGCGGCGCCGTCGAGCTGTACTGACTGCCCCAGTTCATGCTGAGCGTCTGTTCGAGGTCGCCGCTGACGATGTTGTTGCCCCGAAGATCAGCCTGAAACCCGCCCTTGAGCTGATGATCGCCGGCCGCGTGCCCGTACCACGTCGCATCCGCCTGCAGATACTTGCGCTGCAGGATGTTGAACTTGCTGGCGCTGATGGACGGCACGTTCGTGTAGCCGGTGCCGTGCTGCAGGTTGTCCGGCACTCCCGGCATGCCGATGTTGCTGCTGTTGAAGACGAACCGCACGACGTCGGGGACGTTGTAGTCGTGCGAGTTCGTCCGGAAGTAGCCCGCCCTGAAACCCAGCAGGAGCTTCGGCGTCACGGCGTAGTCGGCCACGCCGGAAAGGGAATAGTTCGGCGACTTGTTGCCCTTCTTGTAGTTGGTGGTCGGATTGTCCGTGCCGGTCAACGACGGCAGCTGGCCGTCGGACTGGCTCCAGCTGTTGTTGAACGCGATGCGCGTCCGCAGCTTGTCGCTCAGCTGCATCGTCTCGTTCGCCGTCAGGAACTGCACTTCCTGCTTGTTTTTCTGCGAAATCGTGGCGGCCGTCGCTCGACCGCTGGTCGCGGGCGTTACGGTGCGCTCGGTGCGCACGAACGTCGGCTGATAGGCGCCGAAGAACCACGCCTTGCCCGCGACGATCGGACCGCCCAGCGACCCGCCGGGCTCGTAGCGGTTGTAGGTGTCTTTCGGATATGTCCAGTACTCGGCAACGTTCGAGTCCGTGGTCGAAAGACGCAAGGTCGGATTGGCGCCACACGGTGCCGGCGACGTGTCCGCCAGCGCACCAATAGTCGTCCCGCTGACCGCGCCCGCGCCGCCGAGCGGTGCGAGGCTGGGTCGGCGGCAGGTGCCCTGCACCTTGCTGCCCTGCCAGAAGGAGAGCGCGTTCCCGGCGTAGTTGTTCGTGCCGCTCTTCGTGATGACGTTGACAACGCCGCCGGTCGACCCGCCGTACTCCGCGGGGTAGCCGCTCGACTTGACCTGGACCTCTTCGACGAAATCGGCGAGCACGTTCTGTCCGGACAAGCCATTGAACAGGCTCGTCGTCTCCATGCCGTCAACCACGTAGCGGTTCTCGGCGGCGCTCGCGCCATCGATCATGACGCCATTGGACTTGGCTTCCTGGTTCGTTCCCGCAGCCTGCGTCAGCAGCGTGGTGAAGTCGCGCCCGTGCGGCAGCAGGTTGATCTGTTCCGCGCGAATGTTGGTGGCCCGGGTGCTCTGCTTGACGTCGACCAGCGGGCTCTCGGCGGTGACCTGCACCGTCTCAGAAACGCCGCTGACGCCCATCGCGAAATCCACCTTCTTGACCTGTCCGAGGTTCACTTCGACGTCGGACTGTTTTCCCGGCTTGAATCCGGACAGGTTCGCGTTGACCGTGTAGCGGCCCGGCAGGAGCGACGGAAAGCGGTACTGACCCTGCGCATCCGTCGTTCCTTCGAGCTTGGCCCCCGAGGTACTGTCGAGCGTAATCGTGACCCCCGGAAGCACCGCCCCGGACGAGTCCTTGACAATCCCTTCAATCGAACCGCGCTGCTCCTGAGCCGCTGCCGGCCACGCAAACAGTGCTATCGCGAGCAACGTCGCGAAACTGCGTAAACGCATGAATCCATTCCTCCTGAAGTAACGATACGAGAGCGGCCCACTAGTACCAGACGCACCTGGGGGAGCAACCGAATGGGCGCACCCATGCGTACGCATGCGGCGTACCCATTCCGCAGCCATCGATTAACCCCTTTTTCCAGTGATTTCGTCAATACCTCCGCGCGGCCCAACGCAAGTAATCTGTAATTTTGGATTCCAGTCCAGTGGTTTTGGATTCGGCCAGCGCCGGAAGGTTGTGCCAGTACCTGCGGATACAATTCAGGTATGCCCCTTCCGGAGCCCGTACGGCGGGTCCCTCAGGCAGGAACTGTGCGAATAGCGGTCATCCCAGGCGACGGGATTGGAAAAGAGGTCACTGCTCAAGCGATGAAAGTGGTGACCCGCGTCGGGGAGGTATTCGGCCAGACGTTCGAGCTCGAGCACCTGCCATGGGGAGCGGACTACTTCCTCGACACCGGCATCACGATCCCGCCGGACGGCTTCGACATCCTCCGTGGGTTCGACGCGATCTTCATCGGCGCGCTCGGCGATCCGCGCACGCCCGACAACCGTCACGCGCGCGACATCCTGCTGGGGACGCGCTTCGAGCTGGATCTCTACGTCAACTATCGGCCGGTCAAGCTGCTCGACGAGCGGCTCTGCCCCCTGAAGGGGCGCGGGCCGGCCGACGTCGATTTCGTGGTCTTTCGCGAGAACACCGAGGGGCTCTACGTCGGCATCGGCGGACGCTTCAAGCCGGGCACCGACGATGAAGTCGCAATCCAGGAGGAGCTGAACACGTTCAAAGGCGTGGACCGGATCGTCCGCCACGCCTTCGCGTTCGCGAAGAGCCGCGGCCTGACCAAGGTCTGCATGGCGGACAAGAGCAACGCCATGCAGCAGGGGCACGCCCTCTGGCAGCGAGTGTTCAAGCAGGTGTCGTCGGAGTATCCGGCCGTCCAGGCGACGCACTACTACATCGACGCGCTCGCGATGTACATGGTCCTCGACCCCGCGCAGTTCGAGGTCATCGTCACCAACAACCTGTTCGGCGACATCGTGACGGATCTCGGCGCGACATTCCAGGGGGGCCTGGGGATGGCGGCGTCCGGGAACCTTCACCCAGGGCGAACGTCGATGTTCGAGCCGGTCCACGGCTCGGCCCCGAAGTTCGCGGGAAAGAACGTCGCGAATCCGATCGGCGCGATCGCGTCGGCGGCGCTGATGATCGAGACGCTCGGTCTCGCGAGAGAAGCCGCCGCCATCGACGCCGCGATTCTGAAGGCCGTGAAGGAAAACCAGGTGACGCCGGATATCGGTGGCAAGCTCGGCACTCGCGAAGCGGGTGATGTCATCACGGCAAACTGCAAACCGCCAACGGCGAACCAATGACTACAGATGTCTTCATTCTCGGCGGCGCGCGCACCCCGATGGCCGACTACACCGGCAAGCTGAAAGACTTTTCCGCAATCGAGCTCGGCGCGATCGCGGCCCGCGCGGCGATGGAACGGACGGCCGTCAAGCCCGAGGACGTAGACCACGTCGTTTTCGGGAACGTACTGCAGACGAGTTCGGACGCAGTCTACGGCGCTCGCCACGTCGGCCTGAAAGCGGGACTGCCGATCGAGGTGCCCGCGCTCACGGTGAACCGCCTGTGCGGGTCGGGCATCCAGGCGGCGATCAGCGGCGGACAGTTGCTCCAGCTTGGCGAGGCGGACCTCGTCTTGACCGGCGGAATGGAGAGCATGAGCCAGGCGCCGCACGTTATTCGCGGCCTGCGCAACGGCCTTCGTCTCGGCCAGGGGACGCTCGAGGACTCTCTGTGGTCGGCGCTGCTCGATACACACTGCGGCTGCACGATGGCCGCCACGGCGGAGAATTGCGCCGCCACGTACGGCGTGTCCCGGGCGGAGCAGGACGCCTACGCGATCCGCAGCCAGCGGCTCGCCGACAAGGCGTGGAAGACCGGGCGGCTGAAAGAGGAAGTCGTCCCGGTCGAAATGAGCGGCATCGTCGACGGCGGCGCGGCGCTGCTGCTCGCATCGGCACGAGGGGTCAACGACCACGGCCTGATGCCGCTGGCGCGCCTGACGCACTGGGCCTACGTCGGCGTCGAGCCCACCTTGATGGGGATGGGGCCGGTGCCGGCGACCCGCAAGGTCCTCGATCGGGCCGGCCTGTCGCTAAAGGACATCGATCTGATCGAAGTCAACGAGGCGTTCGCGGCGCAGTATCTGTCGGTCGAAAAGGAGCTGGGCCTCGATCGCGACCGGGTGAATGTCAACGGCGGCGCGATCGCGCTCGGCCATCCGCTCGGCATGACCGGCACCCGCCTGCTGCTGACGCTGACGCTCGAACTCCGCCGGCGCGGGCTGAAGCGCGGCCTGGCCACCGCCTGCATCGGCGGCGGTCAGGGCATCGCGGCGATTGTTGAGACATGTTGATCCGGAGATGAGATGGCGATCAAAACGGTAGGCGTGTTGGGGTGTGGACTGATGGGCTCGGGCATTGCGCAGGTGTGCGCCGCGTCGGGCTACAAGACCGTCGTCCGCGAAGTTGAGCAGTCCTTCCTGACGAAGGGCCTGGAACGCATCGACACGTTCCTGGCGGGAGGCGTGGCAAAAGGGAAGCTCACGGCGGGAGAGAAGGACCGGACGCTCGGCAACCTGTCCGGAACGACGAACCTGGAAGATCTGAAGGACTGCGACCTGATCGTCGAGGCCATCATCGAGAACGTCGAGGAGAAGGCGAAGGCCTACGCCATCCTCGACGGCGTCCTCCGCGAGCACGCCATCATGTGCTCCAACACCTCGTCGCTGTGCATCACCGAGCTGGCGGCCAGAACGACCCGTCCCGACCGTTTCGCCGGACTCCACTTCTTCAACCCGGTTCCGCTGATGAAGCTGGTCGAAGTAGTCCGCGGCCTTACCACCAGCGACGAGACGTATCGGACGGTCTTCGCGTTTGCCCAGTCGCTCGGCAAGGAGCCCGTCACCGCCCCCGACAAACCCGGGTTCATCGTCAACCGGCTGCTGGTGCCGTACCTTCTCGACGCGATTCGCGCGCACGAAAACGGCCTCGGCACGGTTGAGGACATCGACAAGGGGATGAAGCTGGGGACGGGATACCCAATGGGTCCGTTCACGCTACTGGACTTCGTCGGCCTCGACACGACGTACTACATCGCCAACATCATGTTCGAGGAGTACCGCGAGCCCGCCTACGCGCCGCCACCCCTGCTGAAGAGGATGGTCCTGGCCGGACGCCTGGGGAAGAAGTCGGGCCAGGGATTCTATAAGTACTGAGTCTGCCGATCGTCGCGATCCCCCACTGACGACCGCCAGGTCTAGGCTTCTGCGGCGTCCTTCGAGGCGTTCCTGCCGGGGGCCCAGCGGCTCGGCGAGGGCGAGGTTCTCCCGGTGGCGATAGAGCGCGTCGGGATTCGGCACCTGCGCGCTGAGGAGCGCGGCCCCCGGAAAAGCGCGCGCGAAGAGCGCCACGGCGAGGACGGCATTCGCGACGTGGCCGGTCCAGCAGATCCGGCACTGCAGCTTGCGCGCGATCAGGCTGCACGCGAGGACGAGGCTCATCGCTACGGCGGGCAGCGTCATCACGAACAGCAGCCAGCCGGGCCAATGGAGCAGGAGCCCGCTCGCCAGGAGGACGTAAAGGATCACCCCCAGCAGCGCGTTGGGGACGCCCAGCAGCCGCGATCGGGGGCTGCGGAAGAGCACCGCGCAGCCGCCGTCTTCCATGAGGCAGACCTCGGGGCCGGTCAGCCAGCCGGGCAGCACGCGGTAATGTCCGTACAGCGCCGCCGTCGCCGCCGCGGCGCCGAACGCCAGCGCGATCCAGATCAAATAGAATACGAACATGCAGGACATCATCCGCCAGCTGCTTGCGGAGCTGGGGGAGAATCCATCGCGCGAGGGGCTCATCGACACGCCGAAGCGCGTCGAGAAGGCGTTCAAGTTCCTGACCAGCGGCTACACCGCCGACGTCGACACCGTCATCAACAACGCGTTGTTCACGGTGGATTATAACGAGATGGTGATCGTCAAGGACATCGACTTCTACAGTCTGACCAGCCAGATCGCCGAGACCATCCGGTCCAAGATCGAGCCGCTCGGCGTCGCCGTCGTCATCGAGGCGACCCACCTGTGCATGGCCATGCGGGGCGTCGAGAAGCAGAACTCGTTCGCGATCACCAGCGCGATGCTCGGCGGGTTCCAGAACGACGCGCGGACGCGCATGGAGTTCCTCGAGCTGATCCGCCGGCCCGACCTGCAGTCGCGCGCCTCCCAGTGCCACAGTACCCAAGCCGCATCGTCTGCCTGACCGAGGAGACGACCGAGACTCTCTACCTCCTCGGAGAGGGCGACCGGATCGTCGGAGTGTCGGGCTATACCTGCCGCCCGCCGGAGGCGCGCCAAAAGCCGAAGGTCTCTGCGTTCATCAACGCCCGGTTCGACAAGATCGACGCGCTGAAGCCGGATCTCGTCCTCGCGTTCTCGGATCTGCAGGCGGACATCGCGCGCGAGCTGATCCGCCGCGGCTATCCGGTTTACACGTTCAACCAGCGGAGCGTCGCCGAGATCCTCCAGATGATCCGCATCGTCGGGGCGCTGGTCGGGCGAGCGGACGCCGGAGAGGTGCTCGCGGCGAAGCTCGAGGCGGGGCTCGACGGCATCCGCGCCCGCGCGGTCAACTTCGTGCGCCGGCCGCGGGTCTTTTTCGAGGAGTGGGATGCGCCGCTGATCTCGGGCATCCGCTGGGTGGAGGAGCTCGTCGAGATCGCCGGCGGCGATCCTGTGTTTCCCGAGCTTCGCGACAAGGCGCTCGGCAAGGATCGCATTGTCGATCCGGCTCTGGTCGTCGAGCGCAACCCCGACGTCACGACGAGATCAAGTCCACCTACATCCTGCAGCCGGGTCCGGCGTCGCTGACCGAAGGCGTGCGGCGCCTGCACGATATACTGCAACGATGGCACGCGCGTTGACGGCGATCATCATGGCAGCTGTGCTGGCCGGCGTTCCCGCCGCCGCCCAATCGCGCCGGACGCCGAAGCGATCACCCGCGAAAACCACCAAGGCCGCGACAGTGGCTGCCCTCAAGACCATTACGCCGGAAGTGAAGTGCCCATCGCTCATCGGCATGGGGAGCAAGACGGTGCGCAGCTTCTGCGATGTGCCGGCGGGACGCGATCCCGCCCAGGGCATCGTGATCACTCTGCCGCCGCACGCCGGTCCCGGAACCCTCACGTTCGATCTGCACGCCCGGCATCTGTACTCGGAAGACGAGGTGAAGCGCGGCAAGGCGTACTCGCGCTATCGCGCGGTGATCGGGGCCCTGACGATGAAAGGGGAGCTGTTGAATCGCGGCGCCGTCGAAGCTGAATTCCGCACGGCGGCCGACCTGTTCGATCGGATTGGGGGAGGGGCGGGACCGGGAAGCCTGAAGGCGGTCGCGCCCGCCGGACGCGAGCAGGTGTTCATCACCATTCCCGCCGGAGTCGAGCAGGTGAGCCTGCTCGGCGAGACGCTCGACGCGGTCACGTCCGCCGGTCACGAGACCGTCGTGATGCCCGGCCGTCCGGTCGCGATTGTGAGCAACCTGCTATTCGAGTACCACCCGGCGCCCGCGGGGCGCAGGTAGCTCCCCCCCTTCAGCCGGAAACGAATTATGGATAGGCGTGACGTTTTGATAATCGGCGCCGGCCCGGCTGGCCTGGCCGCGGCGATCGGCGCGACGAAAGTGGGCCTCAGCTACCAGGTCATCGAAAAGGGGGCGCTCGTCAACTCGCTCCTCCACTACCCGACCGAAATGGTGTTCTTCACCACGCCGGAGCTGATGGAGATTGGCGGGCTGCCGTTCGTCAGCCCACACGACAAGCCCTCGCGCATGGAAGCGCTCCGCTACTACCGCCGGGCGACCGACACCTACAACCTCGACATCCGGTTCGACGAAAGGGTCGTCGGCCTGACGCACGACGCGGGCGGCTTCGTCGTCGAGGCGGAGCAGGCGCGCGGCGGACGCCGCACGGTTCGGGGGCGGACGGCCGTCCTGGCGACGGGCGCCTACGATTTTCCCAACCGGCTGGACGTGCCCGGCGAGGATCTGCCGCAGGTGTCGCACTATTTCACCGCGCCCCACTCCTATTATCGCAAGCGCGTCGTGATCGTCGGCGGGAAGAACTCGGCCGCGGAAGCCGCGCTCGACCTGTTTCGCGCGGGCGCGCGCGTGACGATCGTTCACCGCCGCGCGGCGCTGGGCGACTCGATCAAGTACTGGGTCAAGCCCGATATCGAGAACCGGATCAAGGAAGGATCGATCGCGGCGCGATTCAACACCGATGTCGTCGAGATCACGCCGACGGCGGTGATCGCCGAACAAGACGGCAGGCGCGACGAGATCCCGGCCGACGGCGTCTTCCTGATGACGGGATACATCTCGGACAACCGGCTGCTCCGCGTCGCCGGCGTCGAGATCGATCCCGAAACGTGCGGCCCGGTCCACAATCCCGAGACCTACGAGACCAACGTCCAGGGACTCTACGTGATTGGCGCGATGGTGGCAGGGAAGGCGAGCGGCCGGATCTTCATAGAGAACGGCCGGTTTCACGGCGATGTGGTCATCGCCGAAATCGCGAAGCAGCTAAAAGGTAAGAGTTAACAGTTCACAGTTCACAGTTCACAGCAAACGGCGAACTGCAAACTGCAAACTGTAAACTGTAAACATCTAGTGACTCCCGTCCCGATCCCAGCTGTGTCGTGCGGCGAGGACTTTTATCTCGAGCAGCTCGATCAACGACCGGCAGCGATCGAGCAGGCCGTCGCGCTCGAGCAGCGCCTGCTTCTCCACGGGATCGAACTCCAGGTACTGCGCCAGCGCGTTGACGAGATCCTCGTCCGGCATCGACGAGGGAACCTTCGGGTCCCGCGGCTGCCCTTCGGGCTGCGGCACCAGCAGCGTTTCGAGCCGCCGCCGCTCGCCGCGCATCTCCTGGCGCACGCTGTCGGCTGAGGGCTCCGGCACGGGGTCCACGTTGGCGATGCGATAGAGCTGCGCGGTCTCCTCGCTGGCGATCCTGAACTTCTCCATGCCGCGCAGAACGATGTTGAAGCGGCCGTCCGGCAGGCGTTCGGCGTGCGTGATCACGCCGGCGCAGCCGATCGGATACACGGCCGGCCGGCCTTCGTAGTCCCTCTCCCAGCCTGGCCGCAGCAACACTATCCCGATGATGCGGTCGCCGTTCAGCGCTGCGTCCACCATCTGCCGGTAGCGCGCCTCGAAGATGTGGAGCGGGAGAAACACATTGGGGAACAGGACGACGTTCGGCAGCGGAAAGATGGGGATCGTGGGCGGGAGCATGTCAATTGGCGACTGCAGACTGCAGACTGCAGATTAACGGATTGGCGAATGGCGATTGTCGATTCGGCCGGCACGCCCTGCGGCAGGCCAATCCGCCATCGGCAATCATCAATCCGTCAATCTTCAATCTGCACTCTGCAATCGCCAATCTCCCCTCTCCAATCTTCAGTGGATGGTGCGAGTCTTCTTGTCCATGTAGTCCATGAGGACGTAGCGGCCGAGCGTCCGCGGCGTCGTGAAGTACGCCTTGCCGTGGCAGATTTCGGCCACCTTCCGCACGAAGCTCACCAGATCGTGGTCGCGCGCGAGCATGAATGTGTTGATCAGGATGCCCGCCTTGCGGCACGCCGCCACCTCCGCGAACGTCTCCGAGACGATGAACGGATCGAGCCCGAATGCGTTGCGATAGATGCGGCCGTCTGGCCGGGTCAGGGCGGACGGCTTGCCGTCCGTGATCATGATGATCTGGCGCATGTCCTTCTGCTGCTTCTGCAGGATGCGGCGCGCCAGGCGGAGTCCCTCGCGCGTGTTCGTGTAGTACGGCCCGACTTTTGAGCGCGCGAGCTGGCCGAGCGGTATCTCCTCGGCCGAGTCGTGGAAGAGCACTACCTTCAGTGCGTCGCCGGGATACTGCAGTCGGATCAGATTGGCCAGCGCCAGCGCCACACGCTTGGCCGGCGTGAAGCGATCCTCGCCGTAGAGGATCATGCTGTGGCTGCAGTCCAGCATCAGCACCGTCGCACAGGAGCTCTGATAT
>WNFI01005797.1_pt2 | contig 11968 bp, 14 predicted proteins | sample 5400471 | NCBI WGS metagenome assembly WNFI01 (sample SAMN13153348, study PRJNA577476) | soil metagenome | isolation source: 100 cm saprolite on Douglas fir-dominated hillslope | place: USA:California | collected 2013-09-17 | reverse complement strand
GGGCGCAGAATAGACCGCGTCGATGGCGTATTGCATGATCCTCAATGCGCGGCCATGGCGCTCGATTCCGGGCATTCGAAATGAATGCGATTCGTTAAAGAGGTCGACAGACGCCACATCCTCGTACGGATCCTCCGGCCAGTATTTCTTCAGCGCAGAATAAAAATATTCTGGCGGACATGCGGCGGCAAAGTACACCGAGTGACAGACATCCAGCACTTTGAAGAATGCGTCCTTCTCGACACGGGGTGCAGAATGCGCCTCGTAAAACCTCCACAGCTCATCGCAATAAGAGCGGTAATGCTCGATCAGTTCGCGCGGCTGCTCGGCGAACCAGTAGTAGGTCTGCCATCGGTCGCGCTTGCTGTCCACCGGCGGATTGGTTTGGCGCGCGGCGTAGACGACCGGCAAACGCTTGACCTTTCCTTTAATCAACGCAGCGACCGATTGGAATAATTCCTGGAATAACAACGAAGGCATGGCCTGCATTGCCGCCGAGATCTGGCCAAGATCGGCCGTTCTGAACACGGCGTAGAACAGCGATTCATATTTCTGCAACAGACGAAAAACCCTGCCTCCCCATGCATTGGCTTCAATGCTCGGCCCCGCGTATTCACGCATCACGTGGAGATCGTTTCCGTCCTCACGGAAATTGATGTAGAGGCCGTGGGCGCAGGCGTAGTCAGGGTGTGCTTCAAGAAACTCGACTGCCATCCGAAGCGCATCGACGAATACCAAATCATCATCGCCGCAAAATGAAACGTAAGGCGTGTCGACGAGCGTGAGTCCTTGAGCAAACTTGACGGCCGGGGAGGTCGTCGCCGGGTAGATTACATGGCGCAGGGCCGAGCCGTAAAACGACATCGCCGCCGCATTCGCTGAAGCAATCTCCGGATCGCTCGAGTCGAGCACGAGCAGCTTGGCCCCGGAAGGAAGTCCGTGGAAATGCCGGACGAGGCGGCGTAGAAGGACTTGCCGGTTGCGCGTAGGGATGATAAGCGTATGGCGGTCGAGCACGGTCAATTTGCGCTTAGAAATTGTCGGAGCATGCGGCGTGGCGCCTGCGTCGCGAGAACACTGGCGCCGATTGCGGTCGAGAGAGCGAGAACCAGCAGTGCCCATCCCGCTAAACCGTGGGGCAGCGCGGGTACTACGAGGCGCCAACTGGCGACGATCAGCACCGATGCCGCTATAGGAGGTCCTATATCTGCGACGTACCAGCGCCACATTTCGTGCCCTAGCAACCGCCGGTGCATAAGCGGTATTCCGATCGCGAGATATGCGAGATTGAGCGCCAGCCACGCGGACGCGGCCCCAACACCGCCGTACTGCTTGCCCAGGAGCACGATCGCTGGCACAAGAACGCACACCGCGACAACGTTTATCCAGAAGGCCAGGCTGGTCCAGCCATAGGCGAGCTGCAATGAATACGGCAAGTTCATCAGACCGTTTGCGGCGGTACCGGCAATCAAGAGGGCGAGGATGGGGGCCGCCGCGCGAGCGAGGTCTGCATCACCGGTCCAAAGCCAGATCAGATCGTGTGCAAACATGGCGACCGTCACGGCGACGGGCACGATAGCTACGCTCATTAGTTGGTTCGTGCGGTGATAGAAATCGACGAGCGTGGGCGAATCGTTGGCCGCAACGAGTTGGCTATACCGAGGGAAAACCGCGGTTGATATGGGATAGACGAGTCTCAGCAGCGCGAACGCAATGCTGGCAGCGAATGCGTAGACACCAAACGCATCGAGAGCAAGTATTTTCGACAGAACAAAACGGTCTGTCTGGGTCAAAAGAAAGGACACGATCGTCGTGCCGCTGATACCGATGGCGAAACGTCCGATCCTCGTTAGCTGGTGCTTGGAAAAGGCCGGCGGACTCTCGGCAGACGGTAAGAAGCGCCAGGTGACAATCGCATACACGGCGGCTTGGAACGCGCTAACGACAATCTGCCACCACAGAAACGCATGCAGTGTGGGTGAAATGGCGACCAATACGAAAACCGCACCCACAGCTCGAATGCGACAAGGCGACGGGCCGCAGCCAATGCTCAGCCAGAAATTGCGCGCCGCCCCAAACCGCGAGAGCAATCACCCCTCCCATCGGCCAGTAGATCCATTCCAGGGTGCGCACAAGGTCCCTGGTCTCGTACGCCAAGTTGGTCTGGGACCGGACTGCGAGCTCGCGCGTAAGTGTGGCCGATAACCCCAGGTCCAGTATGCTGAACAGCGATTGCAGAGCGACGAAGAATCCAATGACGCCGAAGCCCTCGATGCCGATGTAGCGAATGTAGATCGGCAAGAACACGACGCCGATGATCGCTCCCCAAGCCTGGCCGACATAATTGGCGACGACGTTTCTTTTGACGTCGGACATCAGCCGGCGATCGGTGGCCGGCGAATCAAGCTAGCGCGCTATGCACGACGTCGCAGGTAACCGTCGGGAGCTACCGTAATCAACAATCGCTTGTCCAATTTACGATCAATCTCGAGGGCTAGCGGCCTGCCGTCCAGCGCCGCCCTGCCTTCGATTTCGAGCCGACGAAGATATTCGACTATTGCAGTCTTTGGATTATTGCCCCTTCCCCAAGGCCGGTCGCGAAAAGAATCGTCCGGCAAATCATCGATGATGGAATCGTAGACAACGCAGTAACTATCCACGCTCGTCATCGGCGCGTAAGCTTCCAGCTCATCCAGTACGTGCTGGTGAGTGTGATTCGAATCCAGCAGCACTAACACTCGCCGCGCCGAGCGCGCTCGCTGCGCGATCGCCGAAACAACATCGGCTGCCGTGGACGATCCGACGATCATTTCGATGCGACTCGCCATTGGATGCGCTTCGATGGCAGCCCGGTTGTGCTGGCGAATATCGACATCGACCCCTACGACTCGCCGCTTGGGCCGCTGGGGATCAAGCGCCCGCCCCTCTCTCACCGCGTCGCGGTATTCGAGCAATGCTAGTATCGATGCACTCAACACCAGGGATCCGCCGTGCGCAATGCCCGTCTCGACAACGAGATCAGGATCCACCTGCCACAACAGTTCCTGCAACGCGACGATGTCCTGCGGGTATTGGATGATCGGCCGGGAAAGCCACGAAAAATTGTACGAGTAGCGGTGCTTAAGGGTTTTTTGCAGCCACTGCAGCGAAAATTCCTGCAATTCGCGGTCTGCGATCAGACCTTCAATATTGCGGCTTACCTCCAGGCGAAACTCCTCGGCGGGATCCATGGTGACTCCAGTCAGCGATGCCTTAGGAAGCGGGCGGGATTCCCTGCGACCACGGTAGAACTGGCTACGTCCTTGGTGACCACTGCTCCGGCGCCCACGATCGCGTCTTCGCCGATCTGGATGCGCGGTAACACGATCGCGCCCGTACCAATGAACGCGCGCGCACTTATCCGCGCCTCGCCAGCGATGCGAGCACCGGGTGCCAGATGAGCTCCGTCGCCGACGATGCCGTCATGGTCGACCGATGCGGCTGTATTGACGATCACCGATCGGCCGATTTGTGCGCGCGTGCATATTGCGGCTTGCGCCAGCACCTGACAACCGTCGCCGACTGTAGCGTCGGCTGCCACGAAAGCAGTCCTGTGAATGACGGTAAGAGGTTTCATTCCATGGCTGACGAGAAGGTCTAAGAGCGCCACGCGGTCCTTGCCATTGTCTCCTCCGACCGCGACGCAGGCCCACAGCACTTCCTTTGGGCGAGCATTGAGCCACTTGTCAAGGCCAGCGCTGCCCTGCAGTATTTCCACTCCGGGGATCGGTGTAATGAGCACGCGATTGTCCACTATGGCAATGATGCGGGCATCGGTACCGAGCAAAGCTTCGTGAATCACCTTTGCCTGGCCAGTAGCGCCCCATAGAACGACTTCCTTCAATTCGGCGCTCCGCAATGCTGGCGGATAATGCGAACCACGCGTTCAATATCGTCCTCGTTCAAGTCGTGATAGCTCGGCAGGTTAAGTGCACGCCGATGAAGGGCGTAGCCGACCTGGTTTTCCGGCTGCGGCTTGAACATTGGAAGCGTGCTCAGGGGCCAGAAAAATACGCGCGCGTCAATGCCGTCGGCGCTAAATGCGCCAAGAAGCTGATCCCGGTTAAACGGAACGCTTTCGGCCATGACGATCGTCGGCATCCAATAGCCGTTCACCGTGCCGGCAGGTTCCGGATTCATCGCCAATGGCAAATCCGCGAGCCGGTTCGCATAGCACTCGAAAATGTGCCTTTTTCGCGCCAGCAGCTCTTCAATGCGCTCGAGCTGCGCGCAGCCGATTGCGGCCTGAATATTTGAGATCTTGTATTTGTACCCTATGAGCTCGGCCCAGAATTGACGTGTGCGCTTTCGCGGCCGACCGTGGTTGCTGAGGGTGAGTAGGCGCTCGTAAAGCACGTCGTCTTGGGTGACCAGCATTCCGCCTTCACCGGTTGTTACGGTCTTACTACCGTGAAAGGAGAACACTCCGAACCTGCCCATGGAGCCGGCGCGCCTGCCGCGCCATATCGAGCCCAACGCTTCTGCCGCGTCTTCGACAACGGGAATGCCACGGCTCGCACCAATGCTCGATAGTGCATCCATGTCGCACAGATTGCCGTATAGATGGACAGCGACGATGGCTTTCGTTTTGGGTGTGATCGCCGCCTCGACCTTGGCTGGATCGATGCACCACGTGTCCGCCAAGACATCAACAAAAACCGGTGTAGCGCCCAGGTAGGTGATCGGAGCGGCAGAAGCGATCCAATTAATATCGCCGATGATCACTTCGTCGCCGGGACCGACGCCAAGGGCTGCGAGTCCCATATGCAATGCACCGGTGCAGCTTGATGTCGCGATAGCGTGGCCCACTCCAAGATGCGCGCAAAACGCCGCCTCGAAGCGCTCGATGTAGTCGTAGCAATGTTCTCCCCAGCCGTTGGCAGCTGCGTCAGTCGCATATCGGACCTCTAGCTCCGTGATGGATGGCTTGCTGTAGTAGATCCGGGTCATCTGAAATCGGGATACGCAGCGTCTCGGCGGGACAAAATCGGCTCAGCAAGCGGCCAATCAATGTCAAAGGTTGGGTCGTTCCAACGTACTCCGCGTGCAAGCTCCGGGCGGTAGGTTTCCGAGATCATGTAGAAGACGTCGCTGTTGTCTTCGAGCGATTGAAAGCCGTGCGCAAAGCCCTCAGGTATGTAGAGAAGCCTGCCGTTTTCGGCGGTAATTTCGAAAGCTACCCATCGCCCGAAGGTCGCAGAGTCCCTGCGCAGGTCAAGAATGACATCGTAAATAGCTCCCCGCGTGCAGGATACGAGCTTTGCCTCTTCGTGCGGCTGCGCTTGAAAATGCATCCCACGCAGCGTGCCCCTACGCGCGTTAGAGGATAGATTGCATTGAACGAAGATGTGGTGCAGCCCTCGGGCAGCAAATTCATCGCGGCAGAACGTGCGCGCGAACGAACCGCGTTCGTCCTCAATACGATCGATATCGATGATGTACGCGCCGGTAAGCGCAGTCGCGCTGAATTTCACGCCAACACCTCGGCTTCGGGAATGGGCACAACGAACTTCGCACCCCACTCCCTTACATAGCTCATTTGCTCCATGATTTCTTCTTTGATATTCCACGGCAGAATCAAGACATAGTCAGGCCGGGTCTCGCGGACGCGGTCGGGATGGAAGATCGGGATATGCGTGCCCGGCAGGAACTTGCCCTGCTTGTGCGGGCTGCGATCCACCGTGTAATCGACGAAATCGCTGCGTACGCCGCAGTAGTTGAGCAGCGTATTGCCCTTCGCGGGCGCGCCGTAGCCGACGATCGTCTTGCCAGCAGCCTTGGCTTCGATGAGGAACTCGAGCAGCTGGCGTTTGGTGCGCTTCACCCGCTCCGTAAAGCCCAGATAGGAGCGCAGCTCGGTGAGGCCGAAGCGCGCTTCCTCCTCGAGGAGCTCGCCAACGCTTGCAGTGGCCGCCTTGGTCTTGTCTTCCGCATGCGCGGCGTAGATGCGCAGCGACCCGCCGTGGGTCGGCAGCTGTTCGACGTCGAACAGCTCCAAGCCCTGACGCGCGAACACCTTTTGCACCGTGGTGAAGGAAAAATAGGAAAAGTGCTCGTGGTAGATGGTGTCGAACTGGTTCCAACGCATCAGATTAAGCAGGTGCGGGAACTCCATGGTGATCACGCCCAGCGGCTTGAGCAGGATCTTCAGGCCGCGGACAAAATCGTTGAGCGCCGGGACATGCGCCAGGACATTGTTGCCGAGCAGCAGGTCGGCGTCCTGACCCTGCGCCTGTAGNCGTTCCTGCGCTTGAAATACTGCAGGAGATAGCCGTCGTTGCTCGCAATCTCCACCACCCGGCTGGCCGGGCCGAAGCCGAAGCGGCTGATCATCTGGTCCGTATAGCGGCGCGCGTGCTCGAGCCAGCTGTCCGAATAGGATGAAAAGTAGGCGTAGTCGTCGGCGAAGATGTGCTGCGGGCTCGCGAATTGCCGCAATTGCACGAGGAAGCAGCTTTCGCAGACGTACGCGTGCAACGGATAGAAGGGCTCCATTTCGCCGAGCTGCGCGGCGGACAGGAATGCATTGGAGAGCGGCGACATGCCGAGGTCGCAGAATGTATGCTGCAGCTCGGACCCGCAGAATCGGCAGTTTCCTCCGGTCATCTTGCGGCTCGCGCCTGGAAGCGGGCGATCTGCTGCGCGCTGATGTCGCGCGCGGGCTCGCCGTCGGCCAGCCGGCGGTGCCACTCGACCACCCAGTCGAGCGCCGTCTCGAGGCCGAGCCTGGGGCGCCAGCCGAGTTTCGAGCGGGCCTTCGAACAATCCAGCGTAAGCAGTCCGGCTTCGTGCGGCCTTGGCGAGCGGTCCACTTTCCACGCGGCGCCCGCGCCCCAGCGCCGCACGAGCCCCGAGACGAGCCACTTCACGGGGCGATGGCCGCCGTTCGCTGGTCCGAAGTTCCAGGCGCCGGAAAAAGCCGCAGGGTCGGCCCATAACCGTTCTGCAAGCGTCAGGTAGCCGTGCAACGGGTCAAGCACGTGCTGCCAGGGCCGCACCGCATCGGGATTGCGCACGCGCAATGCTCTGCCTGCGGCGAACGCATGCAGCGCGTCGGGCACCAGGCGATCCTTGCTCCAGTCGCCGCCGCCGATCACGTTCCCCGCGCGAACGCTCGCCACGCCGACGCGGGCTCCGGCGAAGAAGGATCTGCGGTACGCCGCCGTCACCAGCTCCGTGCAGGCTTTGCTGCTGGCGTAGGGGTCATGGCCGCCCATCGGCGCGTCCTCCCGGTAGCCGGTCCTTTGCTCGCGGTTCTCGTAGCACTTGTCGCTGGTGACGATCAGGACGACGGAGGCGGATGTCGCATCGCGCACCCCTTCGAGCAGGTTCACCGTACCCATGACATTGGTCGAGTAGGTGCCGACCGGATCGGCATACGACGCGCGCACCAGGGACTGGGCCGCCATGTGAATGACGATCTGCGGCCTGGCGCGCCGCAACGCCGCTTTGAGCCGCGGCAGATCGCGCACGTCTCCGGTGACGGATTTCATCGAGCGGGCGAGCCCGGCCAGGACAAACAGGCTCGGCCGGGTCGGCGGTTTCAGGGCATAGCCGGTCACCTCGGCGCCGAGCGCTTGCAGCCACAGGCTGAGCCAACCGCCCTTGAAGCCCGTGTGTCCGGTGAGGAAAACCCGCTTGCCTCTCCAGAACGCCCGGCTCACTTCCAGCTTTTCCACGGCGCCCTGCCCGAGCGCCACAGTTCCTCGAGATGAGTGCGGTCTCTGAGCGTGTCCATGCATTGCCAGAAACCGCGATGCGGGAACCCGGCGAGGTTGCCTTCGCGCGCCAGCTTCTCCAGCGGCTCTCGCTCCCATGCGGTCTCGTCGCCACCGATATAGTCGAACACAGCGGGCGACAGGACGAAGAAGCCGCCGTTGACCCAGCTGTCCCCGGGCGGCTTTTCCTCGAACCTCGAGATGCGGTGCTTCTTGATGTCGAGCGAGCCGAAGCGGCCGGGCGGCTGTACCGCGGTCACCGTGGCGAGCACGCGCTGCTCGCGGTGAAAGGCGATCACGCGCCCGATGTCGACGTCGCTCACGCCATCGCCGTACGTGAAGCAGAAATCCTCTTCACCGACATAGCTGCGCACCCGCTTCAGCCTGCCGCCGGTCTGGGTGTTTTCGCCGGTGTCGACCAGCGTCACGCGCCACGGGTCGGCGCTCGCCTGGTGTACTTCCATGTGGTTGGTGGCCATGTCGAACGTGACGTCCGACATATGCAGGAAATAGTTGGCGAAGTACTCCTTGATGAGGTAGCCCTTGTAGCCCAGACAGATGACGAAGTCTTTGACACCATGGTTCGAATAGCTCTTCATGATGTGCCAGAGAATCGGCCGCCCGCCGATCTCCACCATGGGCTTCGGGCGCACGTCGGTCTCTTCGCTGATGCGCGTGCCCAGGCCGCCGGCGAGGATCACCGCCTTCATGCCTTGCCCCGTGAGAGCAGCATCCGGTGCAGGTGGAGCGCGAAGAGATCGTAGGCGGCGACTCGCATGCCGTCGACCAGCCGCTCGTAGCTGAACGCGTCGAGCGCTTTGCCTTCGTGCAGCACAACGGCGCTGCGCTCTTCCTTGCTCATGCGCACCATGTAATACGCCCGGTAGCGCTTGCCCATTCCCAGGGGCCCGAAGTCGATGTCGAACTGCGTGAGCAACTCCCGCTGGCCCGGCCGAAACTCGAGCTCCTCGTACAGCTCGCGCGACAGCGCCTGCTCCGGCGACTCGCCTTCGTCCACGGCGCCACCAAAACAGCCCCAGTGCCCTGGATACCAGATGTCGGGACGGTCATCGCGCAGCTGCATCAGGTAGCGCCCGTCGTCGAGCTGGATGATGGCGACTACCGCGTCGCATGCCGTGAGCATTGCGCCTCAACCGGCGCTCGCTGCTTGCACCAGCTTTTCCACCGACAAGCCGTGCGCCGCGAGCAGCTCTTCATGCTTGCCATAGACATGGACGAACTCATGCTTGAGCGACAGGCACTCGATGCGGCACTTCGCGCCGCTTTCCCACGCCAGCGCCTTGACCGCATCGCCGAGGCCGCCTTGCGGCACCATTTCCTCGAGCACCACCACCTTGGGATATTTCACCAGGATCCGCGCGATGCCTTCGCGATCGAGCGGCTTCAACGTGTGCACCGACGCGACGGCGATCGATCTCCCCTCCGCCGCCTGCATCGCCATCTTCAGGATCGGCCCGTAGCCCAGGATGCAGGCATCGCTTCCCTCGCGCAGCATGCGCAGCTTGCCGAACTGGAAAGGTGCCGAGGTTGCCGAGCCGAGCACCGGCTCGCCCGCCTTGCCAAGGCGCAAATAGATGGGGCCGTCCTGCTGGCCGATGCAATGCAGCGTCGCCGCCTTGGCTTCCTCTGGATCGCACGGCGCGATCACGCTCATCCCCGGCATGGCGCAGGCGATCGCCACGTCCTCCATGGCGTGGTGCGTACCGCCGAGCGTGGAATAGGTGACGCCGCCGCCGACGCCGACCACGGTCACGGGCAAGCCCTGGTAGCACAGGTCGTCGCGCACGAACTCGTAGGGCCGGAACAGCGCGAAGGTGGCGATGGTGTAAGCGAAGGGCTTGAGGCCGCGCATCGCCATGCCGGCGCACATGCCGATCATGATCTGCTCGGCGACGCCGGTGTTGACGAAGCGCTTGGGGTATTCCTTGCGCAGCTTCTCCATCGAGCCGGCGGGCGAGATGTCGGCCACCACCACGCACAGGCGCGGGTCTTTCTTCGCTTCCTCGTAGAAGACGTTGGCGAAGGTGTTCCTCACGAGCTGATCTCCTTCAGCTCGGCGATCGCCTTGGCGTACTCGTCCTTGTTGGGCGAGCGGTAATGCCAGATCGGCACGTGCTCCATGTAGGAGACGCCGCGGCCCTTCACCGTCTTGCCGATGAGGACGAAGGGCTTGCCGCCCTTGCGCGCAGCGACGGCAGCGTGCACCGCGGCGGCGTCATGGCCATTGACCTCGGCCGCTTCCCAGCCGAAGGCGAAGAACTTCTCGGCGACCGGGAACACGGCCGGGTGGTGCTCGCTGATCCGCTCGAGGCCACCGAAATCGTTGAGATCGACGAACAGCAGCAGATTATCCAGCTTGTGATTGGCCGCCATCTGCGCCGCCTCCCAGGTCGAGCCCTCCTGCAGCTCGCCGTCGGAGAGCACCACGTAGACCTGCAGCCCCTCGCCCTTCAGCATCTCCGCGTAGGCCATGCCGACGCCGATGCCCAGACCGTGGCCGAGCGAGCCGGTCGAAGCCTCGATGCCGGGCGTGCCGATATCGGGGTGCGCGCCGAGCACGCCCTGCGGTGTGCAATAGCGCTCGATCTCGGCGCTCGGCATGACGCCCAGGTCCTCGAGGATCACGTACTGCGAGACGCAGCCGTGACCCTTCGACATGACGAAGGCGTCCTCGCGGCGCTTCAGCGCGTGGTAGATGACGTCGGTGATCTCCAGGCAGGAGAAGGCGGGCGCGATGTGCAGCGCGCTCACCCTTTGCGAGACGTCGAGGATGCGGCGGCGGTATTTCAGGCAGCGGCGCCGGGACGCGGCGGCGTCGAATCGCTGGGCGGCTTGGGGTTTCGGTACCGAGGACATCGCTCAGCCGCGCATCACGTAATTGGTGGGCGTCACCCGCAGCTCATTCAGGTACTTCTTGCCCCAGACGACCATTTCCGCCAACCCTTCCTTCCAGCCGATCTGCGGCTCCCAGCCCACATCTCGCTTGATCGCGGTTGAGTCGAGCCAGTAGCGCGAATCCTGACCCAGCCGGTCGGGGGCCATCTCGCAGAGCTGCTCGAACGGCATGCCGAGGGCCTCGGCGCAGAGCTCGACGACCCGCCTGATGCTGGTGGGCTCGGCCGGCCCGGCATTGTAGGTCGTCCCGAGCGGCGCCTTCTCCGCCACCAGGTGGATAGCGCGGCCGAGGTCCCGGGCGTGGATGTAGGACTTCTCCGCCTTGCCACCGCCCTGCAGCGGCAGCTTCTGCCCGGTGAGACCGCACAGGATCGTCTTCGGCACGACGCGGTGCAGGAGCTGGCCCGGGCAGTAGGCGTTGGAAGGCCGGATGATGTTCATCGGGAACTTGAGGAACTTGTGGATCGACATGAGGTGCATGTCGAACGCCACTTTCGAGGCGGCGTAGGGGCTCGACGGCTTGATCGGCTCGTCTTCCTTCGCCGCGTGGCTCACCGAGCCGTACATCTCGGAAGTGCCGATCTGGATGAAGCGCTCGAGCCACTTGCGCTCGGGCTTCATCAGCTCCTCGCACCGAGCCGTACATCTCGGAAGTGCCGATCTGGATGAAGCGCTCGAGCCACTTGCGCTCGGGCTTCATCAGCTCCTCGCACAGGCGCGCGAGCGCCATCGAATTGGTCTCGAAGAAGCGCCACGAATTCTTCCAGGATACGGCGCCCTCGCCCTGCGCGGCATAGTTGATGATCACCTCGGGGCGGATCTTGTCGAGCTGCTCGAGCAGCAGATCCAGCTCGTAGGTGAGGTGGTAGGCGAGATACTCGAAGCCCGGCTGCTTGTCGATGCCGAGCGAGAACGGCTCGGGGCGCAGCAGGTTGCGGCCGATGCCGACCACGCGCTTCGGCTTGGCATGCTGCAGGAGATAGAACGCCGTGTGGATGCCGAAGGATCCGCCGCCGCCCAGAATCACGTAGGTCTTGCTCATCGGTTGATGATCGTCCAGTAGTAGTCGCCAGTGTATCCGGCCTCGGCATAGGCCTTGAGCCAGCCCTGCGGATAGTCGTGAAAGCGCGCGGTGATGATCCAGCTCACCGCGATCTCGCGTTCCTCGGGCGTGCGGTAGCTGTCGACCTGCACGAACGCGCGGCCTGCGCTCAGGCGATGGATCTCGCGCATGGCGACCACCACGCCTTCGCGCGCGAGGTTGTGGATCGTGTTGAGCGAGATCACGCAATCGA
>WNFI01515246.1_pt1 | contig 11969 bp, 2 predicted proteins | sample 5400471 | NCBI WGS metagenome assembly WNFI01 (sample SAMN13153348, study PRJNA577476) | soil metagenome | isolation source: 100 cm saprolite on Douglas fir-dominated hillslope | place: USA:California | collected 2013-09-17 | reverse complement strand
CGCACCCACCGACACCAGCGGCGTCGCGCCGCCACTCGCGGCAAGCGTGACATTATGCAATGAGGCGGACGCGCCAGCGGCGAGCGTCAGCGCGCTGCCCCCCGACGTCGCATCAAGCGTGACGTTGGTGAGCGTCGCTGACGTGCCGGCGGAGAGAACGACATCGCTGCTATTCGCGGCAAAATCCGTCAGTGTCAGGTTCTGCAGATTGAGCGAACCGGCCGCGACCGAGAGCCCACCCTGCCCGCCGCCGTCGATGACGCTGTTGTTGCCCTGCACAGTCAGCGACGTGCCCGACGGCAGCGCTATCGCCGGCAGCGCCGATGCGAGATCGATGGTGCCGCTCGGCGGCGACAGCGTAATCGTGTCGGCGACATTGACGGCCGCTTCGTCGCCGCCCGCATTGAAGGCGTTGATCGCCGACTGCAGCGACGCACTGTCGGTCGCGGTGAGCTGCGTGCGCGCGATATAGACGAGCGAGCCGCCCTTGCCGTCCGAAAACGCCAGTCGACGAATTCATCCCTTCGACGACGATGTCGGGAATGGCACCGTCGACGAGAATCGTGCCGTCGCCTGCGAAGGTGACGATCGCGCTTCCCGTGCCGTAGTAACTCGTATTGTGCGCCGGCAGGCCCGCACCGGCGCTATGAGCCTGCCCAAGCTCCAGCGTCCCCTGGTCGATGGTGAGGCCGCCGGTGAAGCTGTTGTTGCCACCGAGGTCGAGCGTGCCCGGACCATTGAGCACGAAGCTGCCGGCGGTCACATTGCCGCTGATCACCGTCTCCTGGCCGGCGGCCGGCGCTGCGAGGAAAGCGTTGCCGTTCACGCCGCCGGCCAGCGTGACGTCGTTCAGGGTTGCGGCGGCGCCGTTCGTCACGTCGAGCGCGCCGTGGAAAGCGCCGGAGCCCGCGTCTTGGAGCGTGACGTCGTTCAGCGTGATGTTGATATTGCTGTCGAAGATGCCGTGGCCGTTGCCGTCGATCGTGTAACCGTTGCCGTCGATCGTCAGCGTGGTGGGATTGGAGAAGCCGAGGGCGCCGGCAGGCAGAGTGATGTTGGCGAGATTGTTCTGCAGCGCGTTGGCGCCGGTGAAATTGGCTGCCAGCGTGATCGTGTAATGATTGCCGGCGCCGCCGGCATCGATGGCCTTGATCGCCGCATCGAGCTGCGCTTCGGTGCTGACCGTGAAGTCGGCTGAAGACACCACGATCGTTTGCCCGACGATGGAGAAAGCGAGGTTCGACAGGTTCTGCGTCGGATCGAGCTGGTACTGAAAGGTGCCGGCGGGCGACAGCACCGTGAGCACGTTGTTCGTGCCAAGGCTGACGGAGTTGCCCGAAGGATAAAAGGAGTCGTTCCGGATCTTGTCGCCGGCGGCCAAGCCATAAATGGTCGCGCTGATCGTGGGCGTGTCGGTCCACAGCGTCGCCGTCGCGCCGGCCTCGAACACGATCTTCGAAACGCCGCTGGCGTCGATCTCCGCCGTGCTGTTGCCGTAGAGATCCAATTCGTTGAGCGACAATTGGTTGAATTGGCTATAGCCTGGCACGTCGAGGGTCGCTGATTTGAGCGCCAGCGTTCCTGAAAACGTGAAGGCCTCGCTCGCATCACCGATCGTGAAGTTGCCGTTCTCGAGCGTGAGGTCGCCGGTGCCGGTGAGCGCCCCATGCGACGCCACGCCCGGCTGATTGTCCAGCGCCGAGAGCGTGCCGCCGCCGTTGATGGTCAGCGAGCCGTCGACAATCGTGCCGATCTGCGAGTCCTGCCCGATTTCGACGTCCGGCGCGTCGATTTCCAGCGAGGCGCCGGCTGCCACATCGAGGCCGACACCGAACAGATCGACCGGATTCTGCCCGCCCTCGATCGTCACTCCCGGTGACGCGATGGTCAACTCATAGGCGTTGGCCGCAGCCTGGTCGCCGTTGCTGCTGTGGGAGGCCGTCGGGTCCGACAATGCGACATCGCCGTCGATGAGGAGCGTCGCTCCCGGCGCCAGGCTGATCGCGGGCAGCGCGCTCGTGAGGCTGATGCCGGAGCCGAACGTGATCTCGTAAGCGATGCCAGCCTCGTAGGCGGCGCCGCCTGGACCTATGGCAGCGATCGCGTTCTGCAGATCGGTTTCGTCGTTGACGACATAAGCCGAGGCGCGCTGGACGAGGTCGGTGCCGCCGTGCCCATCGGAGGCGACGGTATAGATGGCGTTCGACGTGTCCGTATCGGCGCTCAACTGGATATTGACGGAGGTCTGGATATTGCCGCTCTTGCCCGTCACGGTCAGCGTATCGCCGTTCGCGGTGACGGATTGCGGATTGGCAAGCCCCAGGAGGTGAATGGTGTCGCCGGGCGCGAAGCCGCCGATAACGTTGGCGCCGGCATCCGCAGCGCTCACGGTCAGGGTCGAAAGCACGCCGGCGGCGAAGTCGACCGTGCCGGAGCCTGTCGTGCCGTTCTCGCCGAGTACGAGGTCGCCGCCGTTCAAGACGACATTGGCGAAACTATTCGTGCCGGACAGAACTAGTGTGCCGCTGTCGACGGTCAGCGTGCCGGCGTCGGTGTTATTTCCCGCGAGCGTCGTCGTGCCGGTGCCGTCAAAGACGACATTGCCCGTGCCGCTGATCACGCCGCTGTCGGTCACGGTGCCCGAGGTCGCGATGTCGAGCGTGGCGTCGTTCTCGTTCGGGCCGGACAGCACGCCGCCGCCGACGCGCAATTCGCCGGATTGAACAGTGACCCCGCCCGACAGCGACAGGCCGCTCGCGAGCGTCAATGTGCCGCCGGTGGCATCGATCAGGCTGCCGGTGCCCGACACCAGCCCATGCACCGTGGTGCCGCTCGATTGCTCGAGCCGGAGAGTGGAATTGTCGACGATCGCGCCCGTCATGCCGGACATATCGCCGGTGATCACGAGGCTGCCGGATTCGATGGTCGTTTGGCCGCTATAGCTCAGCGCGCCGTCGAATTCGACCGTGCCGGCGCCGGTGATGTCGAAGCCGATGCCGCCGGCGACCGCGTCGGCATAGGTTTGCGTCTGGCCAAGCGCCGGTGAGAGCGTGATATCGACCGATCCATTGGAGAACAAACCACTGCCCAGCGCGCCGCCGACATCGGCGACACCGGGAGTGTTGCCGAGATATTTGGGGGGATCTTGAAATGGCGAAGCGCCGCCCGCGCCGCCCGTCGCGCTGCCGCCCAATTCGCTCAGCGTGCCGCCGATTGTCAGCTGGCCGCCCGGGGCGACAAAGATGCTGCCGCCGGCGCCAAGACCGCCGTCACCGCCGAAGCCGCCGATAGGAAAAGTGCCAGTCGTCGGGTTGTAAACGCCAAATGTTTCGTCGCCGACGCCGCCATAGCCGTCGAAGCCGTACCTGGCCCCGGCGCCAAGCCCGGTGCTGCCGCCATTGCCGAAGCTTCCAGGCGCGCCGCCCGTCACATTGCCAAGGCCGCCCGATACCGTTTCTGGCGCCGGAGCGTAGGCGCCCGCGCCGCCGGCGCCGCCTTTCGCCGCATTCCCGGAGAGCGTGACGCCGTAGAGTCCGACGGTCGCACCACCTCCGACGAACAGGCCGCCGCCAAGGCCGGCGCCGCCACCAGCGCCTTGCTCGCCCGACTGCCCCGTGCCGCCCTGTTCGACCGCGTTCTCGATCGCCATGTCACCAAAGCCGACGCGACCGGATTCGACGACAAACCCGCCATAGCTATTGGCGCCGTCGATCACCTCGCCATTGCCGTTGATGAAGAGCGCTACGCCCGCTTTCATGTCGATCTTGGTCAGGGCCTGCGTCAGCGTGATTTCGTTGCTGCTGCCGAAATCGAGCACGATCTCCGTGTTGAGACTCGAGCTATTGGCGGTCGTAATGTAGGCGTCGAGTTCGGCCTCGTTATGTGCGGTGAGCGTCTGACGGCCCAACACGTCGGTCACCAACGTGCCTCCATTGCCGTCGCTCGTTGCCGTGAACACACTCCCCGGAACTTGATCGGGCATTTGCAGCGTGATCGCGCCCGAAGCGGACGGGATCGTCAGGTCGCTGTTCGCATCGACATACAGGGTGCCGTGGGCCGGTGGCGTCACACCGGAGAGGTCGATGTGGTCGCTCGGCTCGACGCCAGTGATCGGACCGATAGAACCCAGGCTGGGATTGAGGATCAGGTTGGCGCCCGTTCCGAAGAACGTGACGCCATTCACCCCGGCCGGCTGGACCGAGACACCTTCGATAAAGAGGGCTTGGCCGGATTGCAGGTTTACGCTGGACAGCGCATCGGCGAGTGTCGTCGCGCTGTCGGCTGAATAGGCCAGCACGATCTCGGTGTTGAGATGCGCCGCATTGGCCAAGGCGATGTCGTTGTTGAGGTCGGCCTCGTCGTGCGCGGTGAACGTCTCGCGGCCCGACGCTTCGGTCAGCAGCGTGCCGCCATGACCGTCGCTCGTTGCACTGAACAGGCTGCCCGGCACTTGATCGGGCATCTGCAGCGTGACCGCGCCCGAGGCGGACGGGATCGTCAGGTCACTGTTGGCATCGACAAACAGGTTGCTGTCAGCCGGCGGCGTCACGCCGACGAGATCGATGCTGTCGGTCGGCTCGAATCCATTGATCGGCGCGGCGAGACCCGTGTTCTCCAAGACCAGGGTTGCGCCGGTTCCGTCGAATGTGATGCCCGCCGAACCGGCCGCCTTCGCGGAATAGACTTGCAGGGTACTGCCCGACATCAGCGTGACGCCGCCGGAGAAGCTGTTCGTGCCGGTCAGCGACGCGCTGACACCGGCGGCGAGCGTGAAGCCTCCCGTGTCCCCCGCCGCATCGCTAAACGACAGCGCCACGCCCGGATTGAGCTGCAGCAAAGGCGCATCGGCCTGCAACAGGACGTTATCGGTGAGCGCGACGCTGAGCGAAAGGCCGGCATTGCCCGGCAAAGCATCCAGCAGCGGCACGAGCGTGTCGAACTCGGCGCCGGTCGAGATCGTCGTGTTCTCTTGCTCCGGCAGAAGCAAGGGGGCGCCCTGCCCATCGGGTGTGAGCACGAAGGTTTCGCCGGGCGCGACGTCACCCGAGAAATGCAGCGTGCCCGTGGTGCCAGGGACCTGCAGTGTGTCGTTGCTGGCGAGCGTCAGATCCGTCGGCGACGAAACCGATAGGCCCGGCAGCGAGATCGCGCCGAAATCGTCAGCAAAATCGATCGTATTGGACGGCAGGCTCGTGCCATCAATCCGCAAAGTGGCGCCGAAAGTCGAGTCGAATTCGATCGTGCCGGAAACGAGCTCGCCGGACTGCAGCTCGACGGTGCTATTCGACGTGATGTTCAGCCCGCCTGAAACCGTCGCGCCGGACTGCACAACAAGCGTGCTTGATGTTTCAAGGTTGACCGCGCCGGCGACCGAGGCGCCCGACGCCAGCACGACGGTGCCCAGGCTCGTGGTCGCGCCGAGATCCGATTGCGCGTAAGGATCGACGATGCCGAGATCGCCTGTAATGGCGCCCGTCAGCGTCGCCGTTTTGCCGGCGACCGGAGCGGCGTCAATCGCACCGGACCCGCTCACCGTTCCCAATTGGCCCGATCGGAACACCAAGGTGCCCGATGCCGCGACCGAGACGCCTTCGGCATCGGTGACGCTATCCAGATAGGCCGTGGTGCCGGCTTGAACGATGAGGCCGGGACCCGAAAACCCTGACAGGGTCAGATTCTCCAGGTCCAATTGGCCGCCGGAGAGGACGAGACCGGTCGAGCCGCCGCCTGCTATCGTTTGTCCGTTGCCGATGAGCTGCAGTTCGATGCCAGGCTCTGTATCGACCGCCGTCAGCGGCGAAGACAGATCGAGCGTGCCGGACGGTGCATCGAGCGTGAGTTTGAACTCGCCATTCGGAAGTTCCGACGCGGTGAGGCCGTTGACGAAGGCGGTATCATTGTCGAGATCGGTTTGCGTCGCGACGTTGCCGGAGAAGCCAATCGGGGTGATGTCCGTCCCGCCATTGCCGTCCGACTTCAGAAGGTAGAACGAATCGGCGGGAACGTCCGACGCGAATTGCAGCGTCTGGCCGTCGACGACGAGGGTGTCGTTGTCGCCCGAGATTCGCAGCGGCGAGTAGTCCGCGATGCCGGTTAGATCGATCGTATCGCCGTACTGGAAGTCCGCGATCGTCATGGTCGGCAGGAGAGTGCCGCCGATCACCAAGGTTTGCCCGACCGCGTTCAAATTGAAGGTCGCGCCCGGCGTGCCGCCGGTCGTCGGCGCAAACTCTATCTCGCCCAATCCCGCCGGAATCGAAGCGGGCAGATCGACCGTGCCGGAGATCGTGACGTTGGTGCTTTGGCCCGGCTGCGCGGTGACCGTGCCTTGCGGCGTGGTGAGCGAGAGAGTGTCGGAAGATGCATCGAAGGCGAAGCTGTACTGAGCGTTCGGCACGGCGGCCGCGATCGCATTGAGGTAGGCGATCACGGGAGCCGGATCGATGGCGAGCGCCGCAGGCGCGGCCCCACCCAGCACGGTCAGGTCGGTTCCGCCCTGACCGTCCGCCGATCCGAGGAAAAACGAGTTCGGCGCGATGCCGGTGAAATGCAGCACCTTCCCGCCAATGGTCAGGTTGCCGCTCGCATCGGCGAGGTAGAGTGCCAGAGGATTGGCGAAGGCCGTCAGATCGATCTTATCCGAGTTAAGGATTCCCGCGATCGCGTTGGTGGGGAGAACGGTGCCGTCGATCTTCAGGGTGCTGTTTGAATTAGGTGCGAAGGTGATCGTGCCGGTGCCGGCCGCATTCGCATTGGTCAGCTCGAGCGTACCGCGTACGATTTCCACACCACCTTTAAAGGTGTTGTTCGCGCCGAGCGTGATGGTGCCCTCCGTCGCGAGCCCGTTGCCGGGACCCGTGCCGTAGTTGAACGAGCCGGTGCCGGCCGAGCCGTTGATTGTGTCGTCGACGACGAGGACACCGGAAAAAACGAGCGACGTAAGGGGATTGAGCGTAATCGTGCCGCCGGAAAGCGTGACCGAGGCATGCAACGGATCAATTTGGCCGTCGGCCGTTTCGCCACCATTGTTGCTGAGGATGATCGACCGATCGCGGAAGAAAGCGCCCCCGGCCTGGCCGACGAGGTATGGGTTGAGGGTCGGAATGAGAATTGACGAGGCGTCAAACGAGGAGCCGATCTGCCCGTCCAGCAGGATTGTGACGGCCGGTGCGCTCGCGTAGTAAAGGGGAAAAGAGGGAATCCAAGTCAGCAGGCTTTGCAGCTGCGCGCCCGACCCCACATAGAATGTAGTCGCGCCGGATTGCATCAGATACGGTTCACTGACGAGCGTGCCGCCGGCGGCCGCCGTGGTGGGCGCCCCCGTGGCGCTGATATAACCTTGCGTGTAGACGGCGAAGCCATTGGCATCGGCCTCGATGGGCGCGGTGTTGTCCGGCGCGCCGATGACGGCGACGCCGCCGACCCGTCCGTTCACCAGCCCGACATAGCTGCCGCTGAACTGGCCGCCGTTGCTCTCGTCGATCAGCAGTGTGCCGTTAGTGCTGAGCTGGATCGGATTTCGCAGCTTCACGCCGGAATCGAGGATGAGATTAGCCTCGCCTTGGGCCGGAGCGTAGATCGTGCCGTATAGCGTGGTGCCTTTGGCGATTTCGAGCGTAGAGCCGGCGGCGAGATAGGTGCCGCCGAGATAGGTGTTCGTCCCTGTGAGCACCACTTTGCCGGCGCCGCCGATGTCGACCGAGCCGGCGAACGGATTTACGCCGTTGACCAGGAAGTCGTACGCATACACTCCTGTGTCGTTGGGGGTGCCGGCCTCGTCGGCAATGTTCCCGATGCTGACGACCTGACCGCCCAGCGGCGCAAGATGCAGCGTGGACATGCCCTGGAGGAAGATGCCGCTGCCGACGGCATAACCGCCGGTGCCGTAAGTTTGGATAGCTTCGGCGCCGCCCTGGACCTTGGTATTCCGGATGGTGCCGCCGCCCAGATCGGTCAATGTGCCGCCCTGCTGGACGAACATGGCGCCGCCGGCGCCAAGTCCGCCGCCGCCATAGCCAAAATATGAGGAACCGCCGCCGAACCCCGGCGAGCCTCCCCAAAAGCCCGCATCGGGGCCGGAGAGGATGCCGGCGCCGCCGCCGGCACCGCCGCCGAACCCGCCGTTCCCACCATAGAGGCCATAAGAGCCCAGCCCGGCTCGATTGGTGACACCGCCGCCGCCGCCGCCGAAGCCGCCGGCGCCGCCCGAGGAATCGGAGCCGCCGCCGCCGCCGCCACCGCCAAAGCCGCCAGCGCCACCTGGATTCGGGCTCCCCTGAGGACCGGTGTCTATGAGAGAGATGCTGAGACCCTTGACGGGCAGAACTTCCGATTTGAGCCCATCGAATTTACTCGACGGCGGCGGCCCCACGCTTGGATCGCCCGTGAGGTTGATGGTCACCGAATTTTTGATGTTAACGTTCTCGTATTTGTCCACCAAATACTGCTCAAGGTCGTTCGCCAGGCCGAAGGCCAGGGCGGCCTCCGGATCAACCAATTTGATCAAAGTTTGCAGGAAGGTAATCGGATTGAAGCTCAATTCCAGGCCGTATTGGCCGAGATTGTAGTTCCCGGCAGCAACGCCGCCGATGCCACCGCCGCCGCCGCCCACGGCCAAGCCGGCGCCGCCGCCGCCGCCATCAGTGCCGCCTTTGGAACCGGAAAAATTGTAGTTGTCCTGCACAACGAGATAGTCGGCGATGATCGATTCGGACCCGCCGTCGCCGGCGCCGGACTGACCGTCGGCGATGCCGTCTGCGCCGTCGGTCAGGTGCGAACCGACGCCGCCGCCACTGGCGCCGACGCCAAGGCCACCACCGCCGCCGCCGCCACCACTGGCACCAAAGCTATTCCCGGTGCCTGCATTGTCGCCGCCGACAACGGTCGAAAGGCCGCCATTGCCGCCCATGCCGCCGCCGCCGCCGCCGCCGCCGCCGGCATTCTGGTTAAATTCGTTGGTGCCGCCGTTGCCGCCGATGGCGGACGTGCCGTCGAAATTGACATTGCTGATGGCGACCGATGCGCCCGAGGCGACAAAAAGGCCGCCGCCGAGACCGGCGCCGCCGCCACCGGTGCCGCTGCCCCCCGCTGAATTGCCGCCATTGCCGCCGATCGCCGCGGTGTCGAGAAAGTTGAGGTTGTCGATCGTCGTCGAGCCGGAATAGGCGAGCAGGCCGCGATAGTGGTTTTCGCCGTCGATGGTGCTGTTGTTGCCGTCAATCGTCAGCGTGCCGCCGGAGCCGAGCGCAATGATCGGCAGGTCGGAGGTCAGGTCGACGCTGATGGGTGCGTCCGCGGTGCCAAGCTGGATAACGTAATCGCCGGTGCCACCGGCGATCGCGGTGAGCGCGGCGCTGAGCTGCTGTTCCGGCGTCTCCGACCCCGTAGCGGTGATGTGAGTAGCGGTGATGTAATAGGTCGTGGTCATCGGAATCCTCCCAGCATCGGATGCTGCGTCACGCACGACGACGCCGCGAGTTGCGTACAAGTCGAGTTGCAACGCCTCGCCGCGGCGCCCAACAACACAGTGCCGAAGGTCGCTGTCGTAACCGCTGTCTTGGGGCGTGGACGGCCGCTCAGCGGGTAAGCGCTCAGCTGTTCGTGAAATTTCGTGTCGCGCGTCATCACAAGCCCCCAGCCGTGCAAGTCGTCAACTCTTGGTTGTGGACTAGCCTGCAACTCTGATGGCCAACTCGGGAGGTCGTGGCCCGAATGACCCATGCCGAAATTCCACGTCCTTAGCGTCAGCTCAAACGCCGGCGCCGTCGGATTTCACATTTTTGGAGCGAGTATTAACCGCCGCCAGCATGCCCTCAAAGGGCACCTTAAGTCGGCGTTAACTTGCGAGCAACGGAACATTTTGCATCGATCGAGCAAGCGAGCAGACATCATTAAAATCAAGCGAGCGGACGTCGTTGAAATCCCAGGCCAGCCTCGGCCCATGAACTGCACTACGATTGATAATGTCTGCCACGATCCGTGCGCCGGGCGCGCAGAGGCTTGGCCGATGAGAAACCGCTTGGGAATACGCCGGAAACCAGCGTCCCGCGCTCCCGTCTGTCCGTTCGTCTAAATGATGGGGACGCCGCGCCGCTTTGCGTCGGGCGCCCCCCAGAAGGCGTCCTTCTCGACGCGGCGGAACAGATCGGGCGGAAGTATCGTCTCGCGCGGCGTATGGCCGACCGTCGGCCGCACGGTATGCAGGCCGGGCGCGCCAAGCCGCACGTCGAACTCGTCATTTGAGAATTCAACTTGATCGAAGCGGTGCGGGAATTCCGGCTCGCCGATGAATTCGTAAACCGCGCGCATGGCGCGCGCCGGATCGCTCGCCAGCGTCTCATAAGTCAACAACATCAGGCGATCGCTGTGCGGCCCATAGAACGCCTCGCGCAAAGCATTGAAGGCGTAGCCGACAAGCCCGGTGCCCGCCCCTATCATTTCGTAGCGGGCATAAACAGTGGTCGCGGCTTCGAAGTTGAAGATTTTCGATGCCTGGAGGGGGTTGCGCTGAACCAACCGCTCCACGCTGTCGAAGATCCATGGCGGGTGCCGAACGCAACAAATCGTGCGCGCTTCGGGGAACAGTTCTTTCAGCGCTCCCAACTTAGCGGCCCAGAGACGATTGGTGTCGAACACGACTTGGCGTGGATGCTCTTGCTCGTAATAATTGTCGAACAGCCCGCGCAGCACGGCGCGGCGTTTCGGGTCGTCGACAAATACCGCCGTCTCGTTGTCCTGACCCATCGCCCGCGTAACGACCGTGAACAGGCCGCCCGCAGGGCTGATGATACCGGCATGAAATCGCGGATTCTGCCGCAACAAAGCAGCGAGAAGGGTCGAGCCCGAGCGCGGCAGACCTGAGATGAAGTGAATACCTTGATCCATATTGCCATCGACCGCGTAGCGGAAGTCTCCTGTCCAAGCCCAATGAAGCACCGTTGCCTCGTTGGCCTGTGCCTGATGTATCAGGAAGAGGCGAAGTCCAGTATTTCATTTGATCGTTCGAGCGATCTTTTTCGAAAACTGCAGTTACCGGGAATCGTGCCGGCGCACGAATATGAAAATTCCGATGCGCCAACAAGTCCGGATACTTTGTAGGCGGAGCTTTCCGACTCGCGAGCCGATGATTTAACGGCTCCGCGCAATATCGCTAATGGAACAGTCAACTTCGCCGCTGGTCATATGAGCGAAGCGCCTGGACTAGCCGAGTGACCCTCGCGACTATTCCAAGCACGGCCAATGCGTTCGGCGGACCGGCTCGTCGAGAAGCAGAAAGGTCTACCGCTACTACAAGTGCTCCGATGTGCATGACCCAAGGCAAGAGCATTTGCAGGTTCGCAGATGATTACGAGGTGGTGCGCCCGAAGAGATTCGAACTCCTGACCCTCAGATTCGCAGCTTAGCGGTCGATTACTCCCTGGAATCCAAGGCGAGCACGGGTGTTTGATGGGGGGTTGCATTTTGTCTATATTTGGACTATGTCCATATACGACAATAGGTAAGACCGTATGCGGAACGACCCCGAAACACGCCCGTCTGAAGCGGCAAAAGGGCCTCAGCGCCTCGACAATTCGCGCTTTGCGCCGGCCAACCGAAGGCGGCTCAGCGCTCCCGCTCTGCGGACTTTCCTTGCCATTGCGGATCTATGGGGTTTGACGGAAGAGCAGCGTCTCCTGATCCTCGGCTATCCCTCTCGATCCACGTACCACAACTGGTGCAAGCAGGCGCGCGAGCATGGCGCTTTCACCCTCGACGTTGATGTCCTCACGCGCATCTCGGCGGTACTCGGGATCCATCAGGGTCTCGGGATTCTGCTTCCGACGGAGCAGCTCGGCGTCGAGTGGCTGCGAACTCCGCACAGCGCTGTCGCCTTCGGCGGGCGACCGCCGCTCGACCTGGTGACCAGCGGCTCCCAGGATGGGTTGCTCTCAGTGCGCCGTTTCCTCGACGGCGCGCGAGGCGGTCTCTAC
>WNFI01274891.1_pt1 | contig 11969 bp, 12 predicted proteins | sample 5400471 | NCBI WGS metagenome assembly WNFI01 (sample SAMN13153348, study PRJNA577476) | soil metagenome | isolation source: 100 cm saprolite on Douglas fir-dominated hillslope | place: USA:California | collected 2013-09-17 | reverse complement strand
GGCAGCCGCTGCGAGACCGGCCACTACCGGCCGTGACCCGCTAGGTTTCAGAAAGCGCATTGATTCTCCTCGTTCGTTCGGCATGTGAAGGCCAGCCAGGTCAGCCAGACCAGCCAGGGAAGATGGCTCGCCGTGCTTTGCTCTGCCGGCTTGAGTCCGTCCGGTTATCATTCGTCGCCGGTCCCGTCGTAGATTGCCGCGGCGGCATAAGCGACGGACGGTGACCGTGCGATTACTCAGAGTGGGCACTCGTACCCCGGGACATCCGGAACCGTCCTGCGGCGCAGTGACGGCGTCAATGGTTGCAGCCGGACGCTAACGTCGCGGCCCGGCCTGGCCTGAAATGGGCACGGGCGGGTTAAGCCGATGAGCGGGCGGCGTGTTCGCGCAGATAGCGGATCAGGCCGATGACGTCTTCTGGTAGGAGCCGTCCGATGGCGCCGCTGGAGTAGACGCTGACGACGACCCGGCCGCCGGGGTCGAGCACGAAGCCGGTTGACTGCAGGTATACCGGGTCGCTGTTGACGAAGGCGCCGGTTGCCCGAGCGATGGCGGTGGCGTCGGCGCTGTGGCCGACGGGGAACCGGAGGCCGTGCTTGGCGATCAGGTCTTGTGTGGTGGCTTCATCGTCGACAGACAGCGCGACGACCGTGGCATCGATGTCGGCAATGCCGTCCAGCGCCCGCTGGAAGGCGCGCAACTGGGCGTTGCAGTACGGGCACCAGGATCCCCGGTAGAACAGGACGACGCTGAAGTGGCCGGCCACGTCGTCGGGCAGGCGGAGGGCATTGCCGCCGGGAAGAGTCACGGCAAGCGCGGGGAACGGGTCGCCTGGGTGGAGCAATGTGGTCTGAGTCATGCCCAGTTAGCGCCAACCCTGGTCGGGGTCTTACCCGCGCCGTGGACGCGGCCGCATGTGCCGAAGCCTGCTGGTGCGCCGAAGCCTGCCGGGTGCCGGGGGTGGCGTGGCTGGATAACATCATGGTGATGGCGATGAATCGCATGGTTAACGAGACCCGCGTTCCAACTGCCCGGCTCGATCCCGAGTCAGCGCAGTGGCTTCGGGTGCTCGCCGACACAGGCACCGCGCGGGAGGCGGCACTGGCGCGGCTGCACGAAATGCTGGTTCGCATCGCGAAGGGTGAGGTCCGGCGGCGCGGCCCACGGCTGCGGGTCACCGGACCCGAACTCGACGATCTGGCCTACCAGGCGGCGGGCGATGCGCTGATGGCGATCACCCGCAAGATCGGCCAGTTCCGCGGCGAGAGCCGGTTCACGACCTGGGCCTACAAATTCGTTATCCTTGAGGTGTCGGCCAAGATCGGCCGGCACTTTTGGCGCGACCCGAGCGTGCCGCTGGACGCCGAGGATTGGGACAGGCTGCCTGACCGGTTCGGCTTCCAGCCCGAGCGGGAGGCCGAGTGGCGGGATCTGCTCGCCGCGCTGCGCCGCGCCGTCGACCGTGAACTCACCCCGCGGCAGCGCCAGATTTTCGTCGCGATCGTGGTGAACGATGTTCCACTCGATGCCCTGGTTGCTGAGCTCGCGTCCAACCGCAACGCGATCTATAAGATGTTGTTCGATGCCCGGCGCAAGCTGCGGGCCGCGCTTGCTGCCGACGGCTACCTGAGCCACGAGAATTCGGGGCACTGATGAACGGCTGGTCAGAATTCGACAACTTCCTGCGGACTGATCCGCGCGACGTGGGATGCGCCGAGGCGATGGAGTTGCTCCACATTTACGTCGACCTGCTAGCTGCCGGCGGCCCGGCGGAGCAACGGTACCCGGGCATCGCAGCGCACCTGCGCGCGTGTGGCCCGTGCGGTGAGGACTTCGAAGGGCTGCTGGCTGCCGCACGCGGCGGGGCCCACTGACCTGGACGGACGTTTCACCAGCCACCAGCACGATGCAGCGCTCGATTAGCCCTGCGGGCCCGCGACTAGCCCTGCGGGCCTGCGAACCAGCCCGAATCCATGTTTACTTCATCGAGCTTACGTAAGACCTCCGCTGCTGCGGGCGCCAATCAGGTGTGAGCGAAATAGCGCGGCCCGCGGTTCGCCGTCGGCCAGGTCCGGCCTCGCCGGAGGAGGAGTACGTCAGATGAAGATCATGTCACGCCGACGGTGGGTAACTGCCGGCGCCGCGGTCATCGCAGCAGGCGCGTCGGCCGTGCTCGCCACGACCGCGTTCGCCGCGCCGGGCACCACATCGGCCAAGCCGGGCAGCCTGGGGCCTACGACGGGCTTGCTGCCCCGGAGTCACCTCACGCTGGAGAGTGCGATCCAGGTCAACCTGAGCAAGGAAACGGTGCGGCTGCCGCTGTACCCGGGTACCGCGAACGGCAAGAGAGTGTGGTACGTGCTGCTGGACGCGTCCGACCAGGGACTGGCTCACGACCTGGGCGTGAATTACGCGCCCAAGCTCGCCAACATTGCCATCAACGACCCGGCCGCGGTGCAGACCGTGACACTCGGCTCGCCGACCCCGGCGCAGAACCCGTTCGGCCCGGCGGTCGTGAATTTCGCCGGAGCGCCGGACTTCAGCCCCAACCGCGTCCTGGTCCCCGGACCGACCGGGTTCCCGCCGGCCAAGTTCGCCCCCGGCGCCGTGGCCGGTCCCGGGTACAGCCCATTCATCAGGATCAAAGGGTCGAATGTCGTCTATGACGCGCCGATCGTCGCGACCGGCAACGGCCCGTTCGATGTCGTTCACCACACGAACACCGGCGACCGCGTCCTGGGCATCCACATCGCCGGCAAGTCCAAGCCTGGCCAGTTCGCGGAGTCCTGGGTGGACCTGCTATTCGTCAAGGGCTTCGACGCCGGCCAGCCGATCGTCTACATCAGCACCGACGCCGGCCAGCCGCTGACCGCGACGCTGGAGCGCTCAACCTACGTGCCCGCGCTGAACAACGCCGCCTACAACGGCGGCGACGACTTCCTCGGCTCGGCCCGCGAGCGGCTCTTCGGATTCATCAACGGCCAGACCGGCGCCCACAACCCTCAGGCGCAGGGATTCGTGCACCTGATCAGGGACGGTTTCGCCGCCCAGGACGCCAGCGCCGGCAACACAGCGCTGATCAACGGCCTGCGTCACGGCGGTGACCTGCTGAACGTCTTCGGCGATTTCCCGACCCTGAAGGACCCGCGGCACGCCCAGGCTTACAGTCCGCTCTGGGACGCCCAACTCGGCCTGTGGACCAAGAAGGCCATCAAGGAAGGGCTGAACAAGCGTCAGATCGACGAGGTCGTCGTGTTCAACCTGGCGGCCACCCGACCTGACCTGCTGACCGGCATCAACCTGGCCACCGGCAAGCCAGCGCCCTACGGCTCGGTCGGCGTCAACATCGACTGCGCGGTGATCGGCTTCATCGCCAAGCCGCCCACCGCCAACCTCGCTGCGCCGGCGCCGCACTCTCAGTTCCCGCCGCGCTAGCCAACCATCTGCAGGCCAGACGGCGGGTCCCCGGCCGGGGACCCGCCGTCTACTTTCTATCTCTGATCCGCCCGGCGCCGACCTAGCAGCCGACGTATCGTCACCCTCACGCGATCTTCGCCACCGAGTCCGTCTCTTGGCGGATTTCCGCGCTGGGGCTAATCTCGTGGTCAGGTGTGCCGGGAAGCCTGGTCGGCGACGTTGACAGCTGGATCCCACCGGGAGCGCGCGATGAGCGCGGAGAATGCAATTTCAGGCGAATCACGCCGGGCTGGTCCCTGGGTGCTCCTGGCCGCGATCTGGCCAGCGCCGTTACTCACTAGCGATTCGCGGCCAACTGCCAAAGTGGCTTGCTCTATTGAAGGCGCGCTGCCGTGTCCGGCGTACGCCGCGTGATTGTCGGCACGAGCGGCTCCCCGGGCAGCCTCCGGGCGCTGCGCTACGCGGAAAACCTGGCCCATGTCCACGGCGCCACTTTGATACCGGTTCTGACGTGGGTGCCGCCGGGCGGCGACCGCGCGGACCGCTTGCAGCCGTCCGGTTATCTGCGGCGCGAATGGCACGAAGCGGCCTGGCAACGCCTCCGGGATGCTCTCATCGCGGTCTGGGGAGTCGTCCCAGACGACCCATCGGTCCAGCCCCTCGTGCGGCGAGGCGAGGCTAGCCGTGTCTTGCTGGAAATCGCCTCCTGCCCCGGTGACCTGCTGGTCGTGGGAGCTGGCCGCCGTGGCGCACTGTCCAGGATGATCTCCGGCAAGGTCAGCCGATACTGCCTGGCCCATGCCCAGTGCCCCGTGCTCGCCGTTCCGCCGCCTGCCCTGGCCAAGGAAATCGGGCACGTCCGCCTTGCCTGGCATTTCCGGCGCCGCACGCTGACCCCTGATCAATTCCTCCGAGATCAGGGTCGCGCCGCTCATTAGAGGCATCGTCTCCCGGCGGCTGTCCCATTCCGTCAGCTGACCTCGCCCCCGCAGCCGTCAGGGTCTCCTGGGGTAGAGGGGGGCGGGGGCGGGCGCGAATACCGCGACCAGGACCGCCGATGCGACCAGCACCCAGGTGATCTGCCCGGCCGCGGGGTGGCCACCCATCAGCCCACGCTCGGCGGTGACAAGGTGGCTGACCGGATTGACGTCGACGAAGGCTTGCAGCCAGCCGGGCATCGTCCGCGGTCGCACGAACACGCTGCTGGCGAGCGTCAGCGGGAAGAGCACGACGGTGCCGATGCTCATGACGGCTTGCGGCGTGCGCACGACCAAGCCGATGGTGGTCCATACCCAGGACAGGCTGAGCGCGAAGACCAGCAAGAGGCCGATCCCGGCGGATACCCCTGGCGCCGCGCCGGCCGGGCGGAATCCGATGGCGACCCCGAGGATGACGACTAGGCTCGCGGCGAGGAGGTAGCGGGCGATATCGCCGAGGAGCGCGCCGACGATGGGAGCCGGACGCCAGAGAGGAAGGGACCGGAAGCGGTCAGACAGGCCTTTAGATCTGTCGGCGCTGATTCCGACGCCGGCGTACATGGTGACGAGCAGCACGGCCATGACGAGGGTGCCGGGGAGCAGGAACTGAAGGTACCGGCTGGTCGAGCCGGCGAGGGCGCCGCCGAAGAGATAGGTGAACATAAGTGTGAACACAACCGGGATGGCGATCACGTCGAAGAGCTGCTCGGGCACGTGCTTGATCTTCAGCAGCGCCCGCCAGCCGAAGATGGCGGATGCAGCCAGCGGGCCCGGAGGTTCCGGGCGGGGTGCCGCGGGGAGGCTCGGGCGCGGGGCCGGCGAAGAGGCGCGACTCGCTGCAGTGGCAGTCATGACGTCATCTCCCGTGTTGTCTGATTACTGAGGCTCCGATGGCCGGTGAGGGTGAGGAAAACCTCGTCGAGGCTCGGCTGGCCGAGTGCGAGCTCGCTGACGCCGATGCCCGCGCGGGCGAGCTCGGCTATCGCCGATGCGACCTGCTCGGCCGCCGCTGATCCTGAGGGTCCCGCAGGGATCGTCGCGGTGAGCGCCGCCGGGTCTGGCCCGGCCTGGACTGCGACGCCGAGGGACTCAGTCAGCATGCGGCCGGCCTCGGTCCTGCGCGTGGGATCGGCAACCCTGAGGCGGAGGCTTCCCGAGCCAACCGTCGCCTTGAGCTCGCTGGTGGTGCCCTCGGCGATGATCGTGCCGTTGTCGATCACGGCGATCCGGTCGGCGAGCGCATCGGCCTCATCCAGGTACTGGGTCGTGAGCAGGACTGTCGCGCCGCTGGCGACGATCGAGCGGATGATGTCCCACACCTGCGACCGGCTGGCCGGGTCCAGGCCGGTAGTGGGCTCGTCGAGAAAGTACAGGTCCATGGGTACGAGGAAGCTCGCGGCCAGGTCAAGGCGCCTGCGCATGCCGCCGGAGTAGACCTTGACCTGCCGGGACGCGGACTTCTCAAGCCCGAATGCGGTGAGGAGGTCAGCCGCGCGGCCCCTGGCTGCGCGCCGGGCCAGACCGACCAGCCTGGCGAGCAGCACGAGGTTCTCGGTGCCGGTCAGGTCCTCGTCTACAGTGGCGAACTGGCCGGTCAGAGTGATCCTGCGGCGAACCGCGTCGGCCGCGGTGACGACGTCGTGACCCAGCACCCTGGCCTGCCCGCTGTCGGGAGCGAGCAACGTGGCAAGGATCCGCACGGTCGTGGTCTTGCCCGCGCCGTTCGGGCCGAGCAGACCGTAGACGGTGCCAGAACGAATCGCCAGGTCGACGCCCGCCAGAGCCCGCTTCGTGCCGAACTGCTTCGCGAGGCCGACTGCCTCGATGGCCAGCGGAGGGCTGGCTGATCGCCGGCGATGCGCGCCGCGCGAATCCGCACTCGCGGGCGTTCTTTCCATGGCCCCGTACCTCCAGATATTATCGTCGACAGTAGTGTCAAGGTTAGTTAGTCCTTACAAGCCTGTCAAGAATAAGGAGGATCCAGCGGGCACTCCAGCGCAGCCCCAGGTCAGGCGACGACGGCGGCGGCGAGCCGACGCCGAGCAGAACCTCGCCGCGATCATGCAGGCGGCAACCGAGGCGCTCGGCATGCGGCCAGAGGCGAGCGTCGAGGACATCGCCAGGGCGGCAGGGGTCAGTCGGCAGACGGTCTACGCCCACTTCCCGTCCCGCGACGCGCTCCTTGACGCCGTCGTCGAGCGCGCGACAGCGGAGGTGACGGCGGCGTGCGAGGCGGCCGGAGTCGAGGACGCGCCGCCGGCGGAGTCCCTGATCCGGCTTCTCGACGCCGGCTGGGCAGCCAGCGCACGCTACCCGTTCCTGTGGCACCTGCCCGCCGTGAGCGCCGAAGAAGACCTCGAGCGGCACGGCCCGGTCATCGACCGGCTGCGCGACCTTATCCGGCGCGGGCAGGAGAGCGGCGACTTCGACGCCAGCCTCTCCCCCGACTGGCTACTTGCCGCCGGCCTCGCCATCGGCCGGGCTGCCGAAGACGAAGTCAAGGCAGGGCGGATGAGTATCGACGATGCCCGCAGCGCCGTCCACCACAGCTTCCTGCGCCTCTTCGGCCTGAGCGAACTCTGAGATCATCGGCTGAGAGCTCGCAAGAGAGGATCCCGTTGTGACCGAGCCCGGCCGGGCGGTTCGGCAATTCTCGCCCCGCACAGTGTGGGCCTTGCGCCTGGATACGCCCCTTCGCCGGTTCGTTCGAACCGAGACAGGCAGCGCGGCGGTACTCCTGGCGGCAACCCTGGCCGCGCTGGCGTGGGCGAACATCGACCCGTCCGGTTACGTCCGCACCTGGCATACGGAGTTGTCGATCCGCATCGGCGCGACGGGCCTGACCGCTGACCTGCGCGAATGGGTCAATTCCGGGCTGATGGCGTTCTTCTTCCTGGTCGCCGGCCTGGAGGCCCGCCGCGAGTTCGATATGGGCGAGCTGCGCATCCGCCGCCGGCTGGCGTTGCCGCTGGTGGTCGGGCTCGGCGGGATGATCGTGCCGATCGGGATCTACCTAGCCCTCAACGCCGGCCGGGCATCGGCGGGCGGCTGGGGCACCGCGATGTCCACGGACACGGCATTCGCGCTCGGGTTGCTGGCCTTGGTGGGTGCGCATGCCCCCGACCGGGTCAGCACCTACCTGCTGACCTTCTCGATCGTCGACGACGTCGCCGGGATCGTGATCATCGCCCTGGTCTTTAGCCGCCACGTCGAGGTGCCGGCGCTCGCGATCGGGCTGGCTTTCCTCGCCCTCGTCCTCGCCGCGCGCGCACGCGGCATCCGGATCGGCGCGGTTTACCTGCTGCTCGGGCTTGCTGCCTGGATCGCCTTCTTCGAATCCGGTGTCGACCCGGTGCTGGTCGGCCTCATCATCGGGATGATTGCCGTGGCCTACACCGCCACCCGGATCGACCTGGAGCAGGCGTCCGCGTCGTTCCGGCTGTTCCGCGAGCAGCCGACGCCGGATCTGGCCAGGGACGCGCGCGAGAGCGTGCGGACCGCGATCTCGCCGAATGACCGGCTCCAGCAGCTGTTTCATCCATGGACCAGCTACCTGATCGTGCCGCTGTTCGCCCTGGCCAACGCTGGGATAACGATCAGCGGCAGCTTCCTGGCCCGCGCCTTCACCTCACCCGTCACGCTCGGGATCCTGCTCGGCTATGTCCTCGGCAAGCCGGTCGGCACCGTCGGCGCGGCATGGCTCCTCTCCAAACTGAGCCGGGGCCGGATCCGGCCGCCGATCGGCTGGGCGGCCGTCACCGGCGTCGGCACGATCGCAGGCGTCGGCTTCATCGTGTCCCTGCTGATCGCATCGTTGGCTTTCCACGGCATCGAGCTAGCCGAGGCCAAGGTCGGCATCCTGTCCGCCGCGATATGCGCATCCGCCCTCACCTGGCTCGTCTTCCGGGTCACCGCGATGCTGCCGAAACGGCTGCGCCTGCGCGCATTGCTCGGCACCACCGACACGATCGTCGACCTAGCGGTGCCGGTCGACCCGAAGCGCGATCACGTGCGCGGCCCTGAACGCGCGCCGGTGACGCTCGTCGAATACGGCGACTTTGAATGCCCCTACTGCGGCCAGGCCGAGCCTGTCGTCCGCGAGCTGCTCGCGGATTACGGCGATCTCCGCTACGTATGGCGGCACCTGCCGCTCAGCGACGTCCACCCGCATGCGCAGCTCGCGGCCGAGGCATCGGAGGCCGCCGCCATTCAGGGACAGTTCTGGCCGATGCACGACCAGCTGCTCGACCACCAGGGCGAACTCACGGCGAAAGAACTGATCAGGTATGCAGCCGAACTTGGCCTGAACACCGACCGGTTCGCCCGCGACCTGCGCACCCACGCCGGAGAAGCCCAGATCTCCGAAGACATCGACTCCGCCGACCTCAGTGGCGTCTCCGGCACGCCGACCTTCTTCATCAACGGCAAACGCCATCACGGCGCCTACGACGTCGCTACCCTCTCCGACGCGGTCCGCGCCGCGCGGGCCCGCACCATCATCCGGCTAGACCGACAGCCACGACGCCCAGCCTGACCGGCCGCCGCCCAGTTAGGCGGCGACGCTGGTGATTACCGAGAACGCCGCCCCGGACGGGTCGGCGAGCGAGGCGAACCGGCCCACGCCGGGGACGTCCTGAGCCGGAAAGGTCACGGTGCCACCCTCCTCGGCCGCCTTGGCCACCACCGCGTCGCAGTCGGCCACCTCGAAGTACGGCAGCCAGCGGGAGCTGATGCCCGCAGCTGCAGCCTCGGGGCTGAGCGGCACGATGCCACCCTGGCTGCTGTCGTCCCCGCCGCCAGCGGGCTGGATGACGGTATAGCTGAAATCGCCCATCGGCATGTCCTGCGTAACCCAGGCGAACACGGCCTGGTAGAACGACCTGGCCGCCGCAGGGTCAGTCGTGTGCAGTTCCGTCCAGCACAGCGTGCCCGGATCGGTGACCGCGTCCAGGCCAACAATCTCGCCCGGCTGCCAGACCGCGAAGGGCGCGCCAGCCGGGTCGGTGAACTGGGCCATCCGACCCGCGGTGAACACGTCGAGCGGCTCGGCCAGGATCGTCCCGCCCGCCCGCTTGACCGCATCCGCCGTGGCGTTCGCGTCCGGGGTGTGGAAGTAGAGCGTCCATGATGGTGGCGCGCCCTGGTCCATCAGCGGACCGGCCGCGGCCACGGTCTTCCCGCCCAGCGTGAACATGCCGTACCCGCCCGCATCCGGCCCGGCGGACTGGAACTGCCAGCCGAACAGGGCCCCGTAGAACCTCGCTGCAGCATCTATGTCAGGTGTCCCGAGGTCCACCCAGTTGGGCGCCCCTGGTACGTACTTGGTGGTAAGCATTACTTGGCCTCCCTGCGTCACGCTCTCCCAGCCAGCCCGCCGGACGGTACCGGCCGTGCAGCTCTGTAGTCGGGACTCAGCATGGCACCAGCCACCGACAGCGGAAGGAACCAATGCCATGGCCGCGGTGAGCTATGACCTCGTGATCGTGGGCGCCGGCAGCGGAAACGCGCTGCCCACCGATGATTTGGCTGGCTGGCGGATCGCCCTTGTGGAATCGGATCGCTTCGGCGGGACGTGCCTTAACCGTGGGTGTATCCCGTCGAAGATGCTGGTCTATACGGCGGACGTCGCCCAGACGGTGCGCCATGCCGGCAGGTTCGGTATTCGCGCAAACTGGAAGGGAACCGACTGGCCGGCGATCCGCGAGAGGGTTTTCGGTCGCATCGACCCGCTTCATGCGGTTGCCGTGGACTACAGGTGTGCAGGCATGGTCGACGTGTTTCTCGGCGAAGCGCGCTTCGCGGGACCCAAGCTTCTGCGTGTCGGCGACGATGAACTCCGGGCCGACAAGTTCGTGCTTGCCACGGGTTCGCGTCCCCATATCCCGCCGATCGCCGGGTTGTCTGAAGTGCCCTACGTCACCTCGGACACCGTGATGCGGCTCGATAAGCTGCCGAAATCCATGGTGGTTCTGGGCGGTGGCTACATCGCGGCCGAAATGAGCCACATCTTCGGGTCGCTCGGCACCAAGGTCACTATCGTTGCGCGCGGCGCGCAGATGCTGTCCCAGCACGACACCGATGTGCGGATGCAATTCACCGCAGCGTACGCCGACCGCTTCGATCTGCGCCTGAACTCAGCAGTCGAAAGGCTGTCGCTAACGCGCCGGGGAATACGGGCTGAAATTCTGACCCCTTCGGGTGCCGAAACGGTCGAGGCTGAGCTGTTGCTGGTGGCGACCGGCCGGATGCCGAATAGTGACCGCCTGGATGTCGAGGCGGCCGGGATCGAGGTCGACGCCCACGGTCATGTCCGCACTGACGGCACTTATCAGACGAACGTGCCGGGGATCTGGGCGCTCGGTGACGTGGCGAACCACTTCCAGCTCAAGCACATGGCCAACGCTGAGGCCCGCCTCGTGCGGCACAACCTGCTGCACCCTGACCGACCGCAGCGGACACCGTTTTCAGTCGTGCCGTCCGCGGTGTTCGCAGACCCCCAGATCGCCTCGGTCGGCGCTACCGAGCAAGACCTGCAGGACCAGGGACGAACCTACATCGCCGCCACCCGTCACTACCGTGATGCCGCCTACGGCTGGGCGCTCGAGGACACCACCAGCTTCGTGAAGGTCCTTGCCGACCCGGCCACCCGGCTTCTGCTCGGCGCGCACATCATCGGCCCGCAGGCTTCTGCCATCATCCAGCCGCTGATCCAGGCCATGTGCCTCGGAAACACTGCCGACGAGGTGGCTTCCGGTGTCCTGTACATCCATCCCGCGCTTACCGAGGTTATCGAGCAGACGCTCCTCGAATTGTGACGAGCTCCGCGGTTCTGGTCACCCTCGGCCCAGGTTGGGATGGCTCATGCCTTGGTAAGCAGCAGCCGCGACAAGCGTGCCGAGCTCTTAGCTCAGGTCCGTCCCTAGTTCGGTAGTGATCGTGATGGCATCACCGAGCCCGGAGACGACCGCCTCCGGCGGGGATACCGCGCGCTTCCAGCGCGCCCCCGAACGTGCCGGTCAGTCAACCGGCCGCTGCCGCGACGATGTAGTCGAGGGTGGTGGCGTGCGGCGGGCTGGCGTCAGGCGTCACGCCATAATGCTCGGCGACCTCGCTATGCACGCCGAACGCGACTGGGTCGGGCTCTGCCGGCAACCTCGCCCAGCGCAGAGGCCCTTTCTCCCGTTCGATGCTCACCTTGGATCGGTAGACGACCTCACCCATATCGTGCCTCCATCCGCTGCTCACCACTACAAGACTAACGATCTGCTGGGCGCCAGCGGGGCACAGAAGATTCCATCTGGCCAGCCCGGCAGAACTTGTGATGGTAGGTGGCGAGCCACAACATCATGCACATGATCGCCTCGCTCGTCGCCGAGGACATGCACGCGGCCGTGGCGGAGCACCGGCAGCCGGATCCGGAGAGGGCTAACCATTTCTTCGGGCTGCGGCTTTGGTGTGGCTGATGATTGTCTCGGCCACCTTCTGCGGTTCGCGTACGGGTGGGTAATGGTCCACGCGCGGCATTGTGATCAGCTGGCAGCCTGGTATGCGACGGGCGGCTTCTTCGTTACAGGC
>WNFI01004670.1_pt1 | contig 11969 bp, 10 predicted proteins | sample 5400471 | NCBI WGS metagenome assembly WNFI01 (sample SAMN13153348, study PRJNA577476) | soil metagenome | isolation source: 100 cm saprolite on Douglas fir-dominated hillslope | place: USA:California | collected 2013-09-17 | reverse complement strand
GACAAAGAAGGCAACCGCGTCAACGGCGAAATCGACAAACTGTCGAAGCCCGTTAACAACGATGCCATGATCGGCCAAGTCGGCACGATTTCTGCAAACAACGATGAAACTATTGGCAAGATCATTGCCGAGGCCATGAAGAAGGTTGGCAAAGACGGCGTCATCACCGTCGAAGAGTCGAAGACTCTGGAGACTCAGCTCGAAGTTGTCGAGGGAATGCAGTTCGACCGCGGCTATCTCTCGCCTTACTTCGTTACCGATCCCGAGCGCATGGAAGTTGCGATCGAGAACGCCTACATCCTGATCAACGAAAAGAAGATCAGCTCAATGAAGGATCTGCTTCCCTTGCTCGAGCAGATTGCCAAGTCCGGCAAGCCGCTCTTAATCATTGCCGAAGACGTGGAAGGCGAAGCACTCGCCACCCTCGTCGTCAACAAACTGCGTGGCACGCTGCAAGTAGCGGCCGTCAAGGCTCCTGGCTTCGGCGATCGCCGCAAGGCGATGTTGCAGGATATCGCTATCCTGACCGGCGGCAAGGCCATCACCGAAGACCTGGGCATCAAGCTCGAGAACGTCCAGATCTCGGACCTCGGCCAGGCCAAGAAGATCACCATCGACAAGGACAATACGACCGTCGTCGAAGGCAAAGGCAAGCACGCTGAAATCGAAGGCCGCGTCCGCGAGATTCGCAGCCAAGTAGAAAAGACCACCAGCGACTACGACCGCGAGAAGTTGCAGGAGCGGTTGGCCAAGCTGGTCGGTGGCGTAGCCGTCATCAAAGTAGGCGCCGCAACCGAAACCGAAATGAAGGAAAAGAAAGCCCGTGTGGAAGACGCGATGCACGCAACCCGCGCGGCCGTGGAAGAAGGCATTGTCCCCGGCGGCGGAGTGGCTCTGGCCCGTTGCGCCGCAGCACTCGACAAAGTGAAGGCCGAAGGCGATGAGCAGACCGGCATCAACATCGTCAAGCGCGCCATCACCGAACCGCTGCGCATGATCGCCGAGAACGCTGGCGAAGAGGGCGCGGTCGTTCTGGGCAAGGTGCTGGACGCGAAGGAAACTAACTTCGGCTACAACGCCTTCTCCAACGAGTACGAAGACCTGGTCAAGGCCGGCGTCCTCGATCCCACCAAGGTTGTGCGCACGGCTCTGCAAAATGCAGGATCGATCGCCAGCCTGATGCTGACCACCGAAGCCCTGGTCGCCGAGATTCCTGAAAAGAAGGAAGCTCCGGCGGGCGGCGGCGGACACGGCGGTATGGGCGACATGTACTGACGGCGATTAGCGGGCGTCCGAGCCCGCTGCCGTCATCCTGAGCGCGTTCTTTGCGCGAAGGATCTCAGCAGTCCAGCGCCTTCGGCGCAAAATCAGAGCCCCGCTCGCAAGAGCGGGGCCTTTTTGTTCTTGACATCTGCTAGCTAGTGCCGTATGTTTCCGGCTGCTTCAGTGGAAGAGCCGGACCCAAGCTAACTCATCGAGAGTCCGACCGCTCACTGCTTCCCCTCGACTTGTTGATGTATCTCCTGTCGGTCCTTTATGGGTCGCGTGAGACTTGTTGTGTGCGAGGGCGTCCAGCAAAGAACCAAGGGGAATCTCTTTTTTCGAGTACCGGCGCGCAACTCCGCCATTCGAGGATCAAGTGATGCCTACTTCAGCCAGCACTACTATCAATTGTCTATTCAGCCACAAGTGCAGCGAAAGAGCGCACTCGATAGCGAAACATCTCCAGCGCCTGGTCGGCCCGCGCCACATTGACTTGATGGTGGACCCATTCGAGATCGGGGACGATGTCGACATCCGAATGCAGACGTTCGACATTGAAGCAGTCGTGTTTCTGTGCGAGCCTACGAGCCTCTCCTCCGAGCCCGTGCAGTTGGAACTCGATAGCGCCGCACGCCAGGAAATGCCCATTTTTACGCTCCATCTGGAAGGCGAGGTGCCGCCTTCGTTCAAGAAACGTTCATATTGGCACCTACCCCCATTGGACTCGGTGGATTTCTCGACAGGTGCAGAAAGGTTGGCGGAGTCAATCCGACGGCGTGTTTTCTTCAATCGGAAGGTCCGGCTGCTGTACCCGGAGAACTATTTCTTGCAAATGAGCGAGGTCGCTCGCGGCATCGCCCAGGATGAGGACCGCACCATCATCGCCGAGTTCGCGTGCGAATTAGCCCGCAGGTACCACAGGGTTTCCGACCCCTCAACACGCTACTGGATTGCGATTGCCCTAGGACGCGCAGATACACCGCAGGCCGAAAAGCTACTAGAGGCACTTCCGGTGCCCGCCCACCCCCTTGAGTCAGAGGGCATACGGGAGGCTCGCGAGATTATTCGACATGAACGGTCCACTCCAAGGCCATGAGGCCAAGCTAGGTTCCGAATTCAGTTTTGAAGGAGATGCTATGAAATGCTTTCTGAAGATTCGACTGCTGTTAACTCTTGTGTTTTTGTTCGGCACCTTAGCCTGTGACTCGGACCCCTCCACGTCTTCGACTCCGCCTGCACCAACACTCGATGCGACTGCGGTGGCACAGGAAATCTCGAAAGGTGTCGGTACGGTGCTGAAGACTTCAGTCGCTGGCACCAAGGGACCGGTGTTTGTGTTCGAAGAGGTACACACATCCCGCATCGGCCAACTCCAGATCGCCACGATGCTCCTCCGCTTGCATGACCGGCACAGCGTGAAGACCATCGGCCTCGAAGGCTCAGTTTGGTCTGGCCAACCTCTTCAAGCGAAGTGGTTCGAAGGCTCCGACAAGGACAAAACTCGCGAAGCGAAAGAGGATTTGACGATTCATATGGTTGCCGATGGCGAGCTGAGCTCCTCTGAGCTCATGGCCATGCTGTTCTCGGACACCCATGTCTACGGAGTAGAGGACGCGAGTCAGTATGGGCAAGGCCTAAACGTAAAGGGAAACCCCGAAGCCGAATATCTGCTAGCCATTGCCGAGCGAAGCCTTTCCGAGGCCGATGCCAAGAAGGTCTTGCAGTTGGCCAAGGCAAAGAAGCAAACAGAAGCCGTCGAATACATGCTGACGGCCGATCCCTGGGTTAAGCAGCAATACGAATCCGTCAAGAACTCCAGTACGGTTTCCTCCGAACAACTGGTCGCGACCCTCCAAGGAATTAAGGCGAAAGCTGCCGAGGTCGGCGCGCGCGTCCCACCCGAAGCCCGCCAGGATATGGACAACGAAATCAACTTCATGCAAACCGCGACCGCACGAAGCGGCACCATGGTTGACAATTTATTGCAGATACCGGGTGCCGCCGGTCAACCCGTATCGCTGATCGTCGGCGCCGCCCACGCCGACAAGGTTGTGGAACTGTTGACCCAAAAGGGAGTTTCCTTCGCCCTCATGCAGCCCACGGACTGGAATTCCAAGAAGGGGTCGATGTCCATCGCCGAGTATAAGCGCAAGGACAAGGGGGAGTGGGCTCGCAACGATCCGGGTACCTTGGGGTACGTGTTGAACACGCATCATAAGCCACCGCCGGTAATCGAGAAACCAACCAGCCACAGCTACGCGAGCATGAACCTCGCTGGCATTCTGCTGGCTCGTTCGGCCAGGTCAGGCGGATCTTGAAGCAAGATAACGGCAGCGAAAAGGAGGTCTGGGCCCGCGTTGGCACAAAGAAGGGTAAGCAGGCCAGCGAAGGTACGCCGTCGCCCAAGAATGTCGAGGAAAAACTCCTTGCGGCGGTCGACGAATTCAAGAAAGCCGACGACGGCGGAGATCACGGCGGCAAAGGGGGCAAAGGTGGCAAACACGGGGGCGGCGATGGCGCGGATGGCGGAGATGCCTCTGATGGCAGGGACGGCGGCGGTGGCGATGGCGATCACGATTCTCTCGTGCCAGGGGACATCAAGAAAAAGGGAGAAACGATCTCCAAGATCGGCATAGATACGGTGGTGGTTTACGGGGCCACCCACGCTGAAGTCGCGAAGGTCGGAAATATCAGCGACCTCTAGCCGCAGAACTCAAATCCACCGAGTTCTGCAGCAAGGTCCATTCCGGAGGTGCAGTGGAAGACGTCGGCAACGCAAAAAAAGTTGTGGGCTGGCACGAAACGGCGCGAGCGGCATTTGAATTCGCCCAGAAGTTCGCTGTGTACCCAGTTATACTGGCAGTTCTTTCGGCCACCGGGTTTGTGGGGTATGAGCGCAACCACTATGAGCATCGCATTCAGTCCCTATCTGAAGATCTGGGCTCTGAAAAACAAAAGGCGGCGAACAACGAGGTGTCACTGAACCAAACGATCAAGGAACTCAACGAGAGGCTCATTGGAAAAGATGAAGCTATCAAAGAGCGCGAACACGAGATCGCGATGCTTAAATGCACGGACAACAAGGATCGAGTCTGCATCATGGAAATGATGAGAATGATTCGTAACCTAATGAATGAGCTTCCCAAAGAAGAGCGCGTGTATTTTGTTCAGTACGTAAGCACGGGAGGGTAACCCGGTCGCCCCGAGAGTAAACAAGTCTCTGGACAACGGCGGGTTGCCCACACAACGCGGTTTTCGTTGTGTGGAATCGATGCTGCCGAGGGCGGTGGGTTCAGTTCAGGTGTCCCTACGGGACACGATTGTTTCTTGGGTTACGCAGTCCCGCCAGTGGAACTGGGGCTATTTTCAATGGTCCCTACGGGACCGCTCCGCATCTGTCGGATTTGATTTGGTTGCGCCTGATGTTTTGCTTTTTCCGCCAATGCCGTAAACCGAATCCTAATTCTATCCAACGCCACCGCCGCAGGGCCCGGAGGGACCGTCTGACAACGGCCCGGCTTTTTTCAACGCCGGGTACGCGTGCACAAAACGGAACCGCGTGCCGAAGGCACGCTTGAAATTTGACCACGAACCTCTATCACCACACATATCGCGGGTCGTAATCAACACCGTGTTTTTTCAAAAACGCCAAAAACTCATCTTCGAAACTTCGTTTGCGGTGATGCTCAGCTTGAGATCGTATGTATGCGATCGTGTGAGCCTTCTGCGAAATTCCGACGATGAACGCCGCATATCCTTCCTGCCACGCGAAATCACGCGCATGTGTCTCGTTCATCCACAGCGACGACGCTCCTTTTGTGAGTTGCACGGCCTTCGCAAGCGGCATAGTCGCGGGCAGGGACAACAAAATGTGAACGTGATTTTCGGTGCCGCCGACGATCAACGTTTTAAATCCGTTCTTGCGGGCGATGCCCCCGAGGAAGGACCAGAGCTCAGGTTGGATCTCAGGCTTGACTAGATTTTGGCGCAGTTTGGTGGAGAAGACGCAAGCACGAGATCGGAGATGTAGGTGTGCGTCACGGTTGATAGCGTACGCAAGTTCGATGGTGGGCCACGAGGATTGTTTTTTCGGAACGATACGCAAGTTCCACAACGGGAATGTGATCGCGCACGCAGCGCCCTTCAGGTGTCCCTACGAGGCACGGTTGTGCGCTTCGGCCATGCATTCCCGCCAGTAGAACTGGCGGGCTATCTTCATCGGTTCCTCCGGGACCGTGGCAGGCGGCGCGGGCCCTGGGCTGTCAAGCCCTCCGAAAATATTCTTACCTCTTCCCTTGCAACCAGATGCGGCCTCACCGCCGAAGAAAACTCGAGACCGGATGGTAAAATGGAAGCCTAGTGGTTAGCAGCAAGCCATTCCGAGCGTCTACCCAGACGGCGGAAAACGGCCTCAAAGCAACGGCCCTTAACTCCTTATTCCGCAATATTTTACCTGTAAGTCCTTGCCGCTCAAGAATCTACAGCTCATCAGCCGGATCAAAATTGCGCAACTCGTTACAAACAATAGATTTAACCAAAAAGTATTTATATTTTTTACAGGGTATATACCCATTCGCCATCTCTTCGCTCACTATTCTGCCATCCGCCCACCCACTCGCGGCTCGGGGTCTACGGCTAGTGCTTATCTTTCCAGTTCGGCCCATTTGTCTTTTGGCAAAGCCTGCTTTACGGATTCGATCTTTTGAAACCCATCCTTGAAGACCGTTTTCTTTGCGGTTTGCCGGGTGACCAGGAGAGGCGTAAGCAAGATCGCCTTCGTCGTCTGTGCACCGTTGGGCACGGTGGTAGTCGCTTCTACGGTGCCGTGCGTGGCCAGCGTAAACGCGGCTTCTGCCGCCGTCCGGGCTTCGCCTGCGATGGGTTTGTATACGGTCATCAACTGCGTGCGGTCGAACAGCCGCGCCACCGCGGTAAGGTCCGCGTCTTGCCCTGTTACCAACACTTTCCCGGACAGATGGTTGTCCGCGAGCGCCTGGATGGCGCCGCCCGCAGTCCCGTCATTCGAGGCCACGATTGCAGTGAGTGGAACCTTGAGATCATGCAACGCCTTCATCACCAGAACATATGCTTCCGTGGGACTCCAATCTGGCACCCAGACGTCAGCAACGATCTTGATCTCGCCGCGGTCGATCAACGGCTGGAGCACTTGCATTTGACCCGCACGCACGACCTTGGAGTTAGGATCTAATGGCGAACCGCCAAGAAGAATGTAATTCCCTTTGGGCGCGTGCGCGGTTAAACATTGCGCTTGCAGCACGCCCACGGAGAACAGATCGAATCCTATATAAAGGTTCACATGCGGATTGGGCACAAGCCGGTCATAGCTGATGACTGGGACGTGTCTGGCATATGCCGCTTCGACGATGCGAGCTGCCTTCGAGGAATCGTGCGGCAGGAGCACCAGAGCATTAATACCGGCGTCAAGCAGCTCTTTGACTTGCTCGAACTGCAAATCATCGTCGCCGTCGGCTGACCGGGTGATGATTTTTGCGCCAAGTTGCTGCGCGCGCATCTGGAATTCGTCGAGGTCGGTCTGCCAACGCTCGCCGTGGGTGGCCTCGAGGGAAAATCCAATCTTGATTACTGGTTTTTGCTGTGCTTGTCCCAAGCAAAGCGCCGCGCCAATGAGAACGGGCAGACAGCAGATTTTCGATAGCCGAACCCGCATAAGCTCTCCAGGCCGGGGCCAGTATTTGCATGCAGCATTAAAAAACCCGCAGCACTACATCTTCCGATGCTAAGGACAGAGGTGCACAGGAGCAATTTACTTTCGTAACGGTCACTCTTCCACAGCAACTGGTGACAGCGATTCTGTCTCCAAGTACCATGTCTTCTTCCGTCGCTGGGACTCCGACCGCGCCGCAAGTTGGGCCCAAGTCGGCTCGTTTCCAGCATTGGAAGAAGATCATCGCGGCAGGGTTCGTCGTCATGCTGGCTATCGGCCTTGTTCTCTGGATGCGGTATTCGCCCTTCGCCCGCGGTCCAGTCCTGCAAGATTTGGCGGAAGCCAGCGACAGCTCGGTTACGATTCGCAGCTTCCGGCAAGTCCACTTCCCTTTTCCCGGATGCGTGGTTGAGGGGCTAGTCTTTCACCACGGCAACGCCCAGAATCCTCCGCTGATCACGATTGAGCGGCTGACCGTTCGTGGCAGTTATCTAGAAATCCTGACTGGACACGTCGCCCGCGCCACCGCTGAAGGCATGCGTGTGACTGTGGCCCCCTTCGGCAGCAACGAAACGCTGCATACGCATCCCTCGAAAATTGTGATCGATGAAATTGTGGCGAATGGCTCGCTGGTGGAGTTTTTGTCGCGCGATCCGCAAAAACCGCCGCTGCGGTTCGACATCCACGAAGTTTCGCTCCGCAATGTGGGATGGAGCGGGCCGCTGCGCTATAAGTTCGTCCTGCACAATCCTGAACCGCCCGGCGAAATCGCGGCTCAGGGTGAATTCGGCGTGTGGCGGCAGGACAATCCCAGCGACACTCCACTGTCTGGCGAATATACCTTCGATCACGCAGACTTGGGCGTGTATGAGGGGATTGCGGGTACCCTTTCGTCGAAGGGAAAGTTCAGCGGAACGCTGAAGCACATCGATATTTCCGGCAACATCGACATTCCCGATTTTGAAGTGCGATCAACCGATCATGAAGTGCGATTAATCGCAGACTACACGGCTTACGTCGATGCCCGCCACGGAGACACTTACTTGCAACGCGTCGATGCACACTTCAAGAAAACGCGCGTGGTCGCCGAAGGCAGCATCGCCCGCACTTCGGGACGCAAGGGCAAGACCGCGCTGATTCAACTCACCACGCAGCACGGAAGAATCGAGGACATTCTGAACCTGTTCTCGCATGAGTCTCACGCTCCCATGTCGGGCCCTGCGTCTTTGAAGGCGAAGGTCGAGATTCCTCCCGGAGAGGAGCCGTTTCTGAAGAAAGTAAAACTCGACGGAAATTTCGGCGTGGATGACAGCACCTTCACCAAGCCTCAAACACAAATCAATGTGAACCAGCTCAGTGCGGGCGCGCGAGGCGAGAACAAGGACGATGCGGCCGACGTTGTTTCCGACTTGAAAGGACACACCATCATCGCCGACGGCATCGCTACGTTTTCGAATCTATCATTCGGCATACCCGGTGCCGCGGCTAACATGCAGGGGACCTATAGCATCATTACTCACAAAGTGGATCTGCATGGCACGATGCAGGTGGATTCGAAGATCTCGAAGACAGCCAGCGGTATGAAGTCGTTTGTGCTAAAGATTATCGACCCGATTTTCAAAAAGAAGAAGAAGGGCGAGATTGTGCCAGTACACATCGCGGGTACCTACGAACATCCACAGTTCGGGTTGGACCTCGGCGATCACAATCAACCCTCTAAAGCACCTCCAGAATCGCTGCCGCGACAACATTAGAATGTTGAAGGCATTTTGTGCTCGGCATCGGTAGCCCAAACAAGGACAAGCGCTGACGACACCCGACTTTCGTGTCTAAATATAACGGCACGACTCCGGATAGAGCGTATGATCGAGGAGATGCCTTACATCTCAGAACACCTCTCCAGCCTACGCCAGGAAATTACGGATTTGCGGAACCTAAATGCGCGCCTCTCCAAGAGCGGGTCAGCCACTCCACTCGATCAGACCGCGATGGAGTTGCGCAACAACCGCCTGCGCGAAATTAAGCGCGAGCTCTCGACCATGCTGAATCGCCCTAATGATCCCGCCGTCTGGTGGGAGCGCTTCAACAAGCCGACGTCAGCTGCCTAAGCGCGCGCCGGGGGCCAGCGTTCACCCCAAGCTTTTTCCACGATCAATGGGCTCAAGCCTTAGGCTTGGGCTCTTCGTCTTTCGCGGCCATTGCCGATTTGAAACCGCGGATACTTTCGCCTAATCCTTTACCGAGTTCGGGCAATTTCTTCGGGCCGAAAACTAGTAGAGCGATGCCGAAGACTATAAGCATGTGCATCGGCTGAAACAATCCTTCAAACATTAAGATCTCCTTGAGTCTCGATTCTTCAGTCTCGAATAAAAAACCGGGCGGGAAGCAAGCGCGGGCGAACCAACTCCCGCGTTGCACGCGCTTACTTCCCTGCCCTCCCCCTCACACGAACAGTCAATTACCGCCGCGCTGCGCCTTATCCGCTTCACTGGCCAGATCTTGTAGCAATTGCATGAACTGGCTCGACTGCCCGATGAAAAGGCCGTCGCCCGTGAGCGCATTGACCGCGCCCATTGCCGCGCCGTCCGTCTGCGTGGGACGAATGATCGAGCACGGAGGGAACTGCCGACTTAGGAACACAGTTGGCTCCGGCATGATCAGGTTGGTCTGGAAGTTCTCGCCACCGAATGGCGGAGAATTCAGGTCCGGGAAGGTCACCGAAACGCCGGTGACAGGATCGATCACATTGAACGCCGGAACTACATTCCCAGCTTTATCCTGCCAGGTCTGGAAGTGGCAGATCTCGGTTCCGCCGATGCTCAGCAGAATGCGCAGAACTTCCACGTTTGAAGCTCTTTGCGCCAACATTGGATAGAGACTGCTGCCGCCCTGTTCGATCCAGGGGAAATGAAATCCCGCAGTGTTGCCCACGGCCAGAATGAACGGGCCGTTACTGACATCCGCATCGGTTCGTGGGATCGCCGTGTGCTGACCTACGGCCAGGGTAGGAATGGCGTTGCGGAACTTGTCCCCAAGGTCGGGATTGCTGCCTCGGCTTCGATATCGAGTCCACCAATCCGTGTGCACGGTGAGTTGAGTCAGATTCGTGAGACGGCCGAAGGTCTTGTTAGCTCCCGCCGCCTGGCTGCTGGGCAACGTGCGAAACGCATCAAGGTTCGCGATAGCGGCGCCCTTGGCTGCGAGGTAAGCGTTGAGAAAGTTCTCGTGGGTCAGTTCATCTTCCGTGTTGTCGGAGATGTATTGATCCATGTCGCCGTCGAGCACCTTTATGGCGTTTGTGTAGTCGAGATTACCTCCGGTAGCCGCCGAGGGATAGCCCGGGATCAGCTGGCTTGCCAGCAGGGAAACTTCTCCATCTTGAATGCCGGCCAGTTCGTTGTATTGCAGCCAGATGTCGCTCTCGATAATTTCAGCTGCGGCGACGAAACGGAGAATGGCCGCATCGCCCTTGCTAATTGAGCCGCTGCCTTCTTTCGCTTGCGCACCAATGCTTAGCAGCGGTGCAGCCGAGAGCGCTGCTCCGGCGACGCCCATACCTTTGAGAAAAGATCGCCGTTGGATTGTGCGGGAGGGTTGAGGGTTCGTTTCGTGATCGGTAAGTGGCTGATCGGTTTCAGGCGTCAGCGCGGCGGAAGAAAGCTTTTCCTTGCTCATGACTTTTACACTCCGAAGTTTTGTGCGATGGCGTTAAGAATCGAGGCAGGGACTTCGACATCAACGTAAAGGCAGAATAGGACGGCCCATGAGTGCGGGTGTCACCAGTGAGTCAGAGAGTTGTCAAAGGTTCGTCTCGGGGGATGGTTCAGTTCTCAGTTTTGCGGTTTCGGTTGGCCGGCGGCGGGGCGTAAAAACCCTTCGAAAGTTTGTGGCCTACCGCGCCGAGAGCGGGACGCTCTCGGGACAGCCGGCGGGACGCCGGCGCTACTTTTCTGCGGCGCGTGAGGCTTTGTACATTGCATTCAACAATGGCTGGCTGGTACTGGCCGCCGTAATCCTGCGAGAGTTTAGGGGCACGCTTCCCACGGGTCAAGCGGCTTGCTGATTAGGAATGAGCGAGAAGGATACCTGCAAATTTCTGCACATTGTAGAGCCCTCCTCCGTGGTGTAACGTGGCGAGCGTAGGCGGAGGCGGGAAATGTCGCGATTCAATCTGGCATCATTCGTTCTAGTTGTCCTCCTTGCACCGGCCCTGCTGGGGCAATCGAATCCCGTGCCTTTTGTGAATCAGCCGCTGGTGCCAGCGACGGTGGCTCCCGGAACTTCTGCGTTTACGCTTACGGTGAACGGCACCGGCTTCGTCTCGGGCTCGGTGGTGAACTGGAATGGCAGCCCCAGAGCTACTACGTTTGTGAGCAGCTCGCAGCTGACCGCGACCATTCTGGCGACCGATGTAGCCGTCGCCGAGACCGGCACGGTCACGGTGAGCAGTCCGGGGCCGGGGGGCGGGGTGTCGAACCCGATGTATCTTGGCGTGACGAATCCGTTTCGGCAGATCACGTTTGCGAGTTCGAGCTTTGGGAATCCTAGCAATCCCTATAATTCGACCACGGCGGATTTAAATGGAGACGGCAAGCTGGATCTGGTAACGGCTAATCAAAACGGCTCTGTTTCAGTGTTCCTGGGAAATGGAGACGGCACATTCCAAGCTGAGCGAGATTACGTAGTAATATCCGGCGGCGGTACAGGATCCGTTGCGGCGGTTGATCTTAGTGGAGACGGCAAGCTCGATTTGGTTGTTAGCGCTGGGCTCCCGGTAGGGGCGTATGTGTTGCTAGGCAACGGGGACGGAACTTTCGGCGCGCCATCTTTCTACCCTGCCAACATAAACACGATGGTGACCGGGGATTTCAATGCTGACGGATTCATAGATCTTGCGTTCGTCGATTTCACAAAGAGCACGTTGGCAATATTGCCTGGAAATGGGGACGGAACTTTTAAATCGGAAATTGACTCCAACGTTTTTATCGCGGAGCCCTTCTATCTGGTCGCTGGCGACCTC
>WNFI01141413.1_pt1 | contig 11971 bp, 15 predicted proteins | sample 5400471 | NCBI WGS metagenome assembly WNFI01 (sample SAMN13153348, study PRJNA577476) | soil metagenome | isolation source: 100 cm saprolite on Douglas fir-dominated hillslope | place: USA:California | collected 2013-09-17 | reverse complement strand
CACACCGATAAATACGGCGATCAGCAAGCCGATCACCGAAATCGCGCTCAAGCCCAGGCTGACGATCACCATCTCTTCGATGCCGATCGACACTTGGCCGACCAGAATCGACGCGGCGATCATCACCAGCGCGAAAAATACCAGGTTGTACAGCACGCGATCGCGCACTGCTTCGCGAAACGTATTCAGCGCCACTACCCCCACGCGTTTCACTTTCCGCTCACCTCTACCGCCGGCGCCTGTGCGCGGTCCGCCTCCACCAAGTGCATGAAATATTCTTCCAACGTCGACTTTACCTGCGTGACTGACAGTATTTTCGCCTTCGCGCTGCAAAGCTGTTGCAAAGTTGCGTACAAGTCCGCTTCGGCAACCTGTACGTGATAGCGCTGTCCCGTCTGCGTCGCCTTGCTCAGCAACGGCTGCAACCCAGCGGGTGCTCCCGCGTATTCGAACAAAATCTCCATTCCCTGCGCTTTCATTCCCACAATTTCGTCCGGCGCGCCCACCCCGCGCAGTTTCCCGCCGACAATCACCCCCACCCGGTCGCAAAGCATTTCCGCGTCAGACAAAATATGCGTGGAAAACAGCACCGTTTTCCCTGCCTGCTTCAGTTCCAGGATGATGTCGCGCACTTCGCGCCGCCCCACTGGATCGAGGCCGGACATCGGCTCGTCCAGGATCACGACCTTGGGATCGTGCAGAATGGCCTGCGCCAACCCCACGCGCTGCAACATGCCCTTCGAATATTTCCGCAACTGAATTTTTCGCGCCGTCTCCAGCCCCACTTTTTTCAGCATGCGGTCCACCCGCACCTTCCGGTCTTGCGCGGACAGGTCATGGAATCGCCCAAAGTAATCGAGTAATTCGGCCGCGGTCAGGTAGTCGTAGAAATACGGTTGCTCTGGCAGATACCCGATATCGGCGTGCATCGAAATATCATTGATGGATTTCCCGAGGATGCGCGCCGTGCCCGCGGTCGGAAAAATCAGCCCCATCAATAATTTGATGGTAGTCGACTTGCCCGCGCCGTTGGGTCCAAGGAAGCCGAAAACTTCCCCATCCTCGACGCTCATGGTTAGCCCTTCGAGCGACGTTTTCTTCTTCAGGTGCAGAAACCCGAAGGGATAATCCTTGGTTAGATTTTCAATCTCAATCGCCGGAGTTGCCATGTTCACATTTTTTAAAACCTAAGGCCTGCCGTCAATTCCCCGCTGCCTCGGTGTGCACGGAAAGGACATACAAGAAAGGGAAACACCGCCCTCTCGCTTGCATTCTTTTGTGCTTCTAGCTGTCGCTGCGGACGGAGCCGATTTGCACCAGTTGCGCCGGCACCGGTGGAGGAGCCATGGGCTTCGGTTTGCGAGTTTGCGGGTCGCGCCAGTTGTCCAGAATTCCCACCTGCTGCACACAGGAAACCGTGCAGCGCGGCGCGCAGAACTTGTCCGTGAAATATTCATGATGGCGCATTTCCGGCGTGTACTGCGTCAGCGGAATGCCAGGGTATCCGCGCTGCTGCGAGCACCAGTGCACCAGGCCGTCCTCGCAAATATACAGATAGCGCGAACCGGAGCGGCACCGCCAATTGTGCTCGCGGCCCCGCGCCACATTGTGTTGAAACTCGTTGAAGCGCGAAAACGAGCGCTTCCCCAGCGTCATGATTTCTTCGAAAATTTCCGTTTCGCGCGGCCCCAGCGGCTTTAACTGCCCATTGAATTGATATTCACCTGAAAAACGGCGTATTGCGCCAGCCATTCCAGCCGCGTATCCAGCGTTTTCAAGCTCTTCAGGGAAACTTCATCGGGCACGGCATTGTCAATGCTGATTTGCAGGTGCTCCAGCCCGGCTTCGTTCAGCTTCTCGATTGTTTTCTTGTCCAGGAAAAACCCGTTGGTGATCATCCCCGCAATCATGCCGCGGCTCCGGATGTGCCGGATAATCTGGTCCAGTTCCGGGTGCATCAGCGGCTCGCCGCCGCTAATCGTGATAATCGACGTGCCCATGCCGGCCAGGATGTCCAGCCGGGCTTTCATCTCTGCAAGCGGTACGGGCTTGGAAAAATCGTCAAATTCGTTGCAGTAGGTGCAGGCCAGGTTGCAGCGCCGGTTCGGAATGATGTGCACCAGGATCGGGTGCTTGGTGGAAACCAGGGCCTTCCCGATCATGCGCAATTCGCGCAGCCGGGTGCGCGCGAACCGCAGAAGCCTCCGGGTGCGCACGGCAGCGGAAGGCCGCACTAACTTTGTGTCTCCGGCCATTAAGAGTGAGATAAGCCCCTCGTCCAATTATACATGACCCCGTTAGAGAGGAGGCACGCCTGTCCCAGCGTACTATTGTCCGTGGCTAATCAGGTACTTAGGCTCGAAATGGAGCAGAAACCTGATGAGCAGCCAGCCCACCGCCAGTTCGCCCGCTAACATGCCCGACCCCCGAGGCGCCAAGAGCCTCATGGTCGTCCTCAGCTTGGCGCTCGTCCTGGTCTTTTTTGCTGCCGCAATTCCGGCGCCTATTCGAGCTGCTTGGGATGAGTTCGCCCTGCGTATTCAATTGCAGAACGAGGCCCAGCCGGCGTCTCCTACGAAGCTTTCCGATCACGAAATCCAGGAAATTGCCAATTTGCCGGCGCAACAGCAGGCGGAGCGGTTGCTGGAACGAGCCGTCAATCATTACGATGGGGCGCTCGAACTGATCGGCAGATCCGTCGATAACTGGTTTGGCCAGTTAGAGTTACAGGGACAGCTCCCCAGCCTTCTGACTACCGCGCTAAATTCCAACGATCTGCATGTGCGTGCAGCGGCCCTCGAAATCGAGCTGGCTGCTTACAATCTTCCGAAACGTCCAGAGAGCGCGGACAACCTCATCGAACGCATCCGGCGCGAGCCTTCGGCGCGTCCGTGGGCGCTGTGGATGTTGGGCGTGCTGGGCAATCGCGGTGTGGAAGCGAACCGCGCCTTCGTCACCTTGATGGACCACCGGCATGACCCGGATGAGCAGACGCGGTATTGGGTCGTCGAGGGACTCTCCATGCTGGGAACCGATGAGACTGTGGCTCCCTTGTTGGAGGCTTTCCGCAGCGATCCTTCGCCGCTGGTGCGCGAGCGGGGCGGCTGCGGTCTGGCACAATCCGGCATGCTGACCCGGGAGCAACGCCTGCGCGCCGTGCCGCAACTCCTTAAAATGACGGACGATATGACCCTGGACGACGCGACACGCGGCTGGGTCTTCCAGGCCCTGCGCGATATCACCGGCGCCTCCATAGCAGCAGAACCTGCTGCGTGGCGCACCTGGTGGGCGCAACATCAACATCGCGGTTGATTCCCTACCTGTAAGCGCTCTGGCCTATCCCTCAGCCTTCCGCACCATGACGTTTCATAACGTCTTCCAGTGGAATGGTGCGTTCCTCGTCGTTGCGGATGAGGTCTAGCGCACGCTCGGCGAGAGACAGGTCCTCGAGATCATCGAGGTGCTGCAAGATCGCTTCACGAACATAAAAGGACTTGGTGCGAGCAGTCCGCCGAGCGAGTTTCTCCAAGCGCTTCTCAATCGATTGCGGAAGTCGGATAGCCAGCATTTCGCCTCGCCACAGGTATAGCAACTTGGGTCCGTCTCCCGATTTCCTAAACATAGTCAAAGAGCGTCATGAAGCCGAAGTCCATGTGCAGTTGCTGGTGGCAGTGGAAAAGCGTCAGGCCGGGGTCGTCCGCAACAAAATCTATTTCAGCTTCTTGGTAGCCTCCGAGCATCACGACATCTTTCAATATTCCCGCCGTTGGCTTTCCCGCCAGGCTGGTCAGCTCAAAACTATGACGGTGCAGGTGGATGGGATGAATATCGTCACTCGCGTTGCGCATCCAGAGACGATAGCGCTTACCTTCCTTGAGGTGAAATGAGGCCGGGGCGATCTCTCCGGTCATCGGGTAGGCCACGCCATTGATGGTCCATCGGTTGAAGCCTCCTTCCGCAGCGTTGTCTTTGGCGAAGGTCATGTCGAAGGTTTCATCCGGTGTGGCGGTGGTCGCACCGGCTTTCGCGAAGCGCGCATAGTTCCACTTGAAAGGCGGAGGCGCAATCCATTGCGCTTTGCCGGGGCGGCCCGCGTATTCGACGACAATGCCCATCCCGTGGCGCCGATCATCGTTGTCGAGATCACCCATGATCCAGACGCCCGGATGATCCATTTCCACGATGGCCGAGACGCGCTCGGCTGTACCGATCCACAACACAGGAACCTTTATTGGATTCGGCACCGGGTTGCCATCGAGCGCTATAACCTGAAACGAGTGACCTGGCAAGGCAAGGCTGCGAATTTCCGTGGCGCTGCCGTTCAAGACATGGAACAGGACTCGCTCGCCCTGTTTGACGCGAATCGGCTCGCCGTGGCCGAGCATCCGTCCGTTGATGGTGAAGAACCCATAGCCTACTTCGTATCCATGTGGCATGCCTTTAGCGAGCGAGGCCTTCATGGCCGACTCTCCTATATTTTCGAGCTCCTTGTTGCGCGTAGCCGGGGACAGGAAATCTTGCGCCATGTCTCCGCCGCGGCTGAGGCTGGGCTCGAACTCCTTCAGGACCAGAAACACCTCGCGGTCATACCTGCCTGGCTCGTGTTCCGGATCGATATACACCGCTCCCACTTCACCACCGTATTGCCCGGCGTACAGGTTCGCGCCTGCGCGATTGTGCGTGTGATAAAAACGGAAGCCCGAAGGACGGGGTATGAATGCAATCCGCCGCTTACCGTGGGCGGGAATATAGGGCGTGCCCTCCTCGGCAGCTCCGTCCACATCGGTTGGCACTTTCTGACCGTGCCAGTGCAACTGCTCCGGCGTATCCGTGTCGTTAAAGATGTCGACAGTTACTTGGCGCCCCTCTTTGAAGCGAAGCAGAGGTCCAGGAAACTGCCCGTTGTAGGTAACCAGCGAAATGATTCGCTTTGGTGCAATCTCGATCGCCGACGCTTGGATGTGCAGCGCGTAGTCTGCCGAAACCGCTTCGCCAGCGTGAGCGTCGGATTGACTGCGTTCTATCGCTGTGCCCGCTCCGGACAATCTTCCCATGGGTGAGAGAAGGAGTGCGCCGGCCGTGAGGCTAGACATCTTTAGGAAGTCACGGCGCGATTCGGGTAAGGCAATGCGCCCTCCGGCTGCGCCAGTGCACGGGGGAAGCTCCTTCATGAAATTCCTCCCTGAGTATTTTCCGGCCTGCACCGCGTGTCCAGAGCCCGGCCGCGCCGCCTGCCGAAATCAGCAAAGGGCAGCGAGCACAACATGGCGAAGTCCTTTCGCGCGTCGCTCACCATGTACCCGAGCCCGTTGTTCGGCCGCAACAGTTCCGGAATTTTCGTGGCGTGTGATCATCAGTTGCCTGGATGTAGAAGCAGACTGATCCCCAGTGCGAGAATGACGAAGGACACGACGCGGCGGAACACCGGCTCGGGAATTCTGCGCAGCACGCGCTCTCCCGCAATCGTGCCCACGACCACGCCAATGGTCGCCAGGAGCAAGACTGGCCAGATCTCCAGCACTTGTTTTCCTTGCATCAGCGCGTAAACGGGCATGCGCGCGGCATCCACCACCAGCGCAATCGCTGTCGCCGTGGCCACAAATGACTCTTTCGAGACACGCATGCCCAACATGGCGGCCGAGCGAATGCCGCCTTGGTTTCCAACCAGCCCGCCGAAAATGCCAGACAGTGCGCCGGCGATCCAAGCGCCTGCTCCTTCGAAGCGCAGCCGCTTCGACCAGCTAGTAAGGCCCATCAAACCCGCGAACACCAAAAGAGCGCCGAGGACGTAGCTGAGCACTACGCCGCTGAACCGCGTGTGAAGAAGGGCGCCGGCAAGGCCACCGGCTGCGCTCGTGATTCCAAAGCTCAGGAACACTCGCTTATCCACGTGCTCGCGAATCAGCGCGAAGCGGAGGGCCGTCGCGATCAGGTGCGGAACGGAGACGGCGGCGACCGCGAGCTTTGTTCCAACACGTATCGCCAATAAAGGAGTGAGGATGCTACCTACGCCGAAGCCGGCAATCGAGGCAACAGCGGCAGCGATAATCGCTGCAAAGATGATGAGCACATCGAAAGCCACCGGCCTCGCCTCCGCCTTGTACCGGAATCGTTACAGCTCGGCCATCAGAATGATTCCATCTTTCATGGCTGCCGTTTTGTAAGAACAACCCTAGAAGTCGCGCGCCGTGGCGTTAGGCATTCACTATCTCGGTTGTGTCTGAGGGGAGGGTAAGGCCTTTCTCGCGGCACTCTTCCTGAATCATGGCGAAGACATTGCTCAACTCTGCCAATGCCGCTTCTCGCGTATCCATCAGCGCGCAACAGCCGGCAATTACCGGAATTTCCGCGACCCAGGAACGGTCCTGTTGGCGATAAAGAACAGTCTTGTAATCTTCTAATTTCACGTACGCCTCCAAGATTGTATGTGCAGAAGCAAACCTCGCGACTGTTATCTACAACAGCCATCAATTTTACCCTTATTCCGAGCTCAGCCCGAAGGCGATGTAGGATTTGGAGCGATTGCTGCGGGAGACGAGCGGACGACCGCCAGTGTTTATCGGTTGAAAGGGTCGCGTGTGATGGTGTCAAGTGTGGGGAAGCGAATGTTCAGCGTCTTGGTGTCAATCCTCATTGGATATGTTTTGGTGTTGGCGCTCTGCCGCATATTTGAGTCGCGGCTGATCTTTTTTCCGAACTATCCCGATCGCCTCGGAGGCGACTGGAATCCTCGCGGGTTGGGCGTTCAGGACGTCTGGCTGGCTGCGGATGATGGCACGAGCGAAGCGAAGGGAAGCCGAGCGAGCGGGGCGTCTATCGTGATGCCGACGCAGCTTACGAATATCTAGTGAACACGCAAGGCAAGGATCCAAAAACTATTGTTTCCTTCGGTCAATCGCTGGGAACCGCTGTGGCTACTCATTTGGCAGCCCACCATGAAGTTGGCGGCGTGGTCTTGGAAGCGCCATTTGCATCGGCAAGCCGCGTGGCGCGGAAATTCTATTGGTTCCTTCCAGGCGTTGGGCTGCTGTTGCGTTCTCAGTTCGATACCGGAGAAAGACTCAAAGAAATCACTGTTCCTGTTATTATCGTGCATTGCAATCAAGATCCGGTCCTGCCATTCCAATTCGGCCAAGAGGTTTACGGTACCGCTCGACCTCCTAAGGATTTCCTGGAAATTAATGGGCAGTGTCATGAGGAGGCATCCGTAATTGCTCCCGAAAACTATCGCGCGGCCCTCCGAGCATTTCTGAGGAACATAGAAAGGAGAAAACCTGGGGATTAGAGCAAATGAACATCTTCACGAGCTCGGAGAAAGCGAGCTACGGACAATTGCCGCAGCGTACACTTCTGCAGGTTATTCGGGCGGAAGAAGAATGCGCCCGTCTGACCGAAGAGTTGATGCGCTTAGACGAACGTGATGACCCTACGTTGGAAGAAAGGGAACCAGCCGAGCTCTTGACCGCCTTGATCACTGATCACGAACAGCGCAGCTATCCCATCAATCGAGCCAGCCCGCAACGGGTGCTCAAGCACCTGATGGAAGCGCGCAACCTCGCGCAAAAGGATCTCTGGAAAGTATTCGGATCAAACGGGATTACGTCCGAAGTCTTTCACGGCAAACGCTCCATCAGCAAAGCCCAAGCCAAAAAGCTGGCGCAATTCTTTAACGTCAGCGTCGAGCTGTTCATCTAATCTCTCTAATCCGTAAACACTACCCCCACCGCCGTCTGACCCTTCTCCGTTTCCCCGTCGATCCGCACCACGTACCCGCGCAGTTGCATCTGCTGCATTCCGTTCACGCCAGGAGTCTCCATCGTCACCTGCAGCTCGGACTGCAATCGCGGGCTGTGCTTCAAGGAAATCAGCGCGCCCTGCAGCGACAAATCCTTCACCACCGTATCCTCTTCAAACGCGTGCCCGCCTTCCGTTACTCCGCACACGTGCGCGCGGAACTGCGCCTCGCGCCGCAAGGCCGTCCGGCTCCCCGGCATGTGCGCTTCCACCCGTTCCCCGGGTGCGCCCAGGGTAATCACCATGCCTTCGCTGGCCGCAAACACGGAATCAAACTCCTCGCGCGCATGCTTCAAAATCGTATCCACAGTGCGATCCGTAGAGTCCGGATCGTGATGAAACAGCACCAGCGTCTTCGCGCCCACTTCCCGCGCGATACGCGTCCCCTCCCGCCAGCTCGAATGCCCCCAACCCCGCCGTGTGCTTGCCAGTTGCTCCGGAGTGTACTGCGCATCGTTGATGAAAATGTCCGCCCCTGCCGCCAATTCTCGCAGGCTGTGGTCCAGCTTCGCGTCGCCCGGCTCGTTGTCCGTCGCGTATACCACCGACCCCGCCGGCGTCTCGATGCGAAATCCCAGGCAGCCCTGCGGATGGTTCAGCCATCCCGCGGTAATTTCATTCTCCCCAATTCGAAACGTATCCCCGCCATCTACCTCTTTGAACTTGCGCTTCGCACTCATCGCGGACATGTCCACTGGAAAATACGGCACGGCCATCTGCGCTTCGAACACCTGCTTCAAGCTGTCCCGCCCCAAAAATTTCGAGCGAAAGCTATAAAACTGAAATTCATTGTTCTCCGCATAGAGCGGAGCGAAAAACGGAATTCCCTGGATGTGGTCCCAGTGGTAGTGCGTGACAAATATGTGCGTTTCCGGAGAACCTCCCGCGCTCGGCGAACTTCCTCGATTTCCCAGCATGCGCAACCCAGTGCCGCAATCCAAAATGAATTGCGTGCCGTCCGGCGCAATCAGCTCCAGGCAAGGCGTGTTACCGCCATAGCGCCAAGTCGACGGATCGACCGTCGGCGTGGAGCCTCGGACACCCCAGAAGCTCAGTTTTGCAAAGGGAGCGGTCATCTCTCTCCGCGTACCGGCCTTGCGCAGCTAAAGTTCTACGCGTACGCGTGCAATCAGGAGGCGGAATCGATGTTGGCAGTGAAGCCCCGGAGCGTCAACGAAAATCAAGCCGGGGAAGTGTCAAACTGCGTAATAAGGTCGCGACGCTGCTGCGCGACGCCCTTCGAACGCGTAGAATATTTCTGGATGCGCCAGCAAGCTCACGGACCGGCTATCCAGCCCTGCGATTCTTCTGAATCCTCACACCAGCACGGCCACGAGCATTTTGGCCACTCTCATCACAGCCACGGACATGCCCACACGCATCCTGTGCTAAAACCCTCCGTACTCGGCTGGGCCATGCTCGCCACGCTCGGCCTGGTCGTCGCCGAAATTGTTGGCGGCCTCCTCGGCCGCTCCGTCGCTCTTCTCAATGACGCCGTCCACAATCTCTCCGATGTTCCCGCCCTCGGCATTTCCTGGCTCGCCATGCGCTGGGCCGAACGCCCCGCCGACTCCGAAAAGACCTACGGTTACCATCGCGCCGGAACGCTCGCCGCTTTCACCACGCGCTCGTACGCGGGCGCAACGACCTGAATTTGCGCAGCATCTTGATTCACAATTTTGGCGACGCCCTCTCCAATATCGCCATCATCGCCGGCGCCATCGCCATTCGCATCACCGGCGCGCAGTGGCTCGACCCCATCCTCGGCCTCGCCATCGGCCTTCTCGTTCTCTGGTCCAGCATCGGAATTTTGCGCGAGTCCTCCCACATTTTGCTGGAAGGGCGTCCGCGCGAAATGCATGTGGAAGAAGTGGCGCGCGCGATGCTCACCATCGAAGGCGTGCAGGAAGTTCACGACGTACATATCTGGTCGCTTGGCGGAGGGCACAACGCGCTAAGTTTGCATGCGCGTATTCCAGACATGCACATGGACGAGTGCGAACGCATCCTGATTTCGATTCAGGAAAAAGCGGCGAAAAATTTTCGGATTGATCACACCACCGTGCAGCTCGAGCGCGCCGGCCTTCCCGCCACTTCCGGCTACGTGATGCCGGAGCCCGCGAAAAAATAGCCGGGCCTTCCGCACGCAGCGCGCTGTGGAGCTTCGCAAGCTAGCGTGCGGGAGAGCCTTGCTGGGCTGGCGCCTAGGCTGGGACGCTTACGCTTAGGCTGGGACGCGGAAATTCAGGCCGCGCTGTTCGTTGAATTGTTGCGTCGCGTTTAGGTCGAGCGCGTCGCGTCCGATGGTGCGGCTCAGTCCTTCCGGTGTTACGTAGCGCAGCGTTCCGTTCACCCACGCATACGCCACGGCAAACACCAAGCCGCCGTCGCGGCGCACAAAAACATATTGTTCGACGTCCGGCTGCGGAGCGGGCGCGCTCTGCGTTTCAGGTTCGCTAGGCGCAATCGACGCCCGCGCACGCCGGCGCGCGCGTTGCTGCGCGGCGTATGCATCCGCTGCGGCGTATTCATCCGCGGCAGCGTTGTCGTCTGCTGCCGAAGACTGTGCATCGGCCGGCTGCGTATCGGCTGGCTGCCCTTCATCGTAAAATCCCGGATCGTAATACCCCGGTCCGCCCAAGATAAAGTCGCCGAAGCCAAATCCACCGCGGCCAAATCTGTCGCCGCGCATGCGTCGGTTTCCGCTGACCGCCGCCTGGTGAGGAAAGTCAAATCCCAAGCCCGGCGCATTTTGGAAGTTCGTCGCGCCAGATCCAAATCCAAATCCCAATCCCGGCACGTCGTTGAAGCCATTTCCGTTAGATCCGAATGCCGAGCTGTTGCCGCGACGTATTGGGCGGCCCGTAATCCGTGTGCGTCCGACTGGCGCGCCAGCGCGAGCGGCGCTTTGCGTTCCCGATTGCACGCGCACGCTTCCGCGCATCGGAGCCCCGCCTCCTCGAGAAATCACCGTGCCACCGCGGGCGGACATCGCAGGCGCGGACATAATCGCGCCGCCGCGATGCTGCGCTGCGGCAAACGCCGGAATCGCCAACCCCATCATCACCGTTATCGAAAGTCGTCTCATGGCCGAACCTCTTCCCATCCCCCACAACCCTTTATTTCTCTTACTAGTAAAGATGCGCCCCACACAGCAATGGTTACCGCGGAGCCGACCGCTCGGCCTTCGCACACTTGAACTTGCCCCTCGGCGCGCGCGAGCCAAAACCTGTGCTGCTGGAGCTTTTCCCTTACTGGGGGATGTGCTATAACCGTCCCCGCCGTGGAACATGCCGTGAAGCCAGGGGCGGCGCCGGTTCCGCCGGAGCCTGCGGGGAGCGCATCTTCGCAGCTCGACCCGCACGCGGAACAGAGCGCCTCGCAGGAAGATGCTTCGCAATATTGTCCCGTCTGCTCCCAGCGGCTGGAGTCGCGGCGCTGCAAACTGATTTGCGCGGTGTGCGGCTATTACATGTCTTGCTCGGACTATTACTGATATGCTTTGCGGGCCCGGCACGGTTGCCGCTGGAACCGCGATCGACGAGGAGAGAACAACATGGCACTCAAGATGACGAACCGGGAAGTGGATGGCGTGGCAGTGGTGGCGCTGGATGGGCGCATCGTGCTGGGAGAAGAGAGCAACGCGCTTCGCGAAAAAGTGAAAAGCCTGATTGCCGCCGGCAAAAAGAAAATCGTGCTGAACATGGACAACGTGACCTTCATTGACAGCGCCGGGCTCGGGACGCTGGTGGCCTCGCATCACAGCGCCAAGTCCCAGGGCGCCGGGCTCAAGCTCTGCCACCTGGGCAGCAAGTTCCAGGAAGTTCTGCAAATCACCAAGCTCCTCACCGTTTTCGACGTCTACAACACGGAAGCCGAAGCAGTAGGCAGCTTCTCCAAAGGCGCCAACGCGTAGTCGACGCGGAGCTGATCGGGATTGCGAAGAGGGCACGCCCCTGCGTGCCCTCTTGCTTTTTGCCCGGACAGTTGAGGTCGCTGGATCCCCCCTCCCCCTGGGTTTTTCATAAGTGTTGATTCTAAAGGAAGTTAAAGCTGTTTGTTTTGATACACTTTTAGAAGTGTTGATTCTAAAGATAGATACAGCAGCGCCTACGGACCGGCGAGAGATTGTGGGAGGACGCTCACGAAGCCGTATCGTGAGGGTATGCCACCCCGG
>WNFI01087747.1_pt1 | contig 11971 bp, 15 predicted proteins | sample 5400471 | NCBI WGS metagenome assembly WNFI01 (sample SAMN13153348, study PRJNA577476) | soil metagenome | isolation source: 100 cm saprolite on Douglas fir-dominated hillslope | place: USA:California | collected 2013-09-17 | reverse complement strand
GTAGCGCACCGCCGTGATCGGCGACTGCCCGGCGATGACCTGGCCGGTCATCATGCCTGGAAGTGAGACGAGCCCCACGACCATGAGCATGTTGACGGTGGGGATCATGGCCGCCACGAGCGCGCGGCGCACCGCTTCCGCCGAGGCGCGTTTCGGAGAGGCGCCCAGTGCCAGATACGACTCCACTTCGGGCCGGCGGAGCTCCATCTCGCTGTTCAGGCGCTCCGCGGCCAGAGCGGCCCCATTCATTGCGTTGCCGATGATCATGCCGAACAGCGGAATCAGATACTGCGGATCGTACCAGGGACGCAGCCGCAGGACGACCGCATCGACGTATGCGAGCGTGAGACCGGCGCCGACGAGCATCGCCGTTCCGCTGATGACGAACAGCGCGGCGCGCCGACCCTTTTGCCGGTCGGTTGCCGTCAGCGTCGCAGCGATCAACATGACGAGCAGCGCCAACAGCACGAGATACCAGCGCTGCATCGAGATGAGAAACGCGAGCACATAGCCCACGGCGACGAGCTGCACGACGGCGCGGATGGCACCAACGGCGAACCCTCGCGCGAGACCGAGACGCTGCCACGCGGAGATCGCCATTGCGACAAGCACGAGGGCGGAGGCAAGCGCGAGATCGTACCATTGCAGCGTGAGCACGCTATTGGTGACCGCTGGAGAAGCGATAGGCGCCATCATCTTCCCCGAACCAGGTAGTCGCGCGTCCGTGCTGCATTCGGCGCGGTGAACATCGCCTCGGTCGCGCCGGATTCGATGACGGTCCCGGCCTCCATGAAGACCGTGTGGCTGCTCACCGCTCGCGCCTCCTCGAGGCGATGCGTGACCATGACCACCGTGAGATGCATCCGCTCGGCGAGTGTCCGAATGGTCGCCATGATGTGGTCGGCCACGTCCGGGTCGAGCGCGGAGGTCGGCTCGTCGAGCAAGAGAACGTCGGGACTCGTCATCAACGCGCGCGCAATGCTCACGCGCTGGCGTTCGCCACCAGAGAGTGACTGCGCGTCGCGCGAGGCGAATCCGGGGTCCACGCCGGCGAGGCGTAACATTTCCCCTGCGTCCGGCATCGCGGTCGCCCACGCATCTGCCGCTGGCGGCGCGAGATCTCGCGCGAGTGCAAGATTGTCCGCCACCGTCCCCGCGAACATCACAGGCGTCTGAAACACGAACGCGACTCGGCGGCGAAGCTGCCGCACCTGAATGGACTCGATGGGCGACCCGCGGTACGACACCGTGCCTTCGGACGGATCGTCGAGTCGGTTGAGCAGCCGAATGAGTGAGGTCTTTCCCGGACGAGACTCGAACTCGTAAGGCCAAGGGCCGGGGGATTTTGAGTCCCCTGCGTCTACCGGTTCCGCCACCCGGGCGCGTGGACGATCAACATAACACGACGCACGGGAGCAACCAACCTGCTACAGCGGAGGCTGGGCTGCCAATGAGTCGGCGCGCGCCTTGAGGAGCTCCTGGAGACGACGCCGCAGCTGGTCCTGCAGCGCCGTGTACTTGGCGCGCTGGAGCGGCGTCATGAACGCCCCCCACTCCTTCTGCTCCTCCGCCTGCATCTCCACACGCTGCCGCTGAATCTGGTGAATCTGATCGAGCGCGGCCGCGATGGTCGCCTGATTGGCCGCCGAATCCGCGAGAATTTCACCGCGCAACGTCTCGCGCTGCGCCCGCTCCTGCTGATTCAGCGCACGACGACGAACATCATATCGCTGGCTCACCTGCTCGAGGCGCGTCATCTGCTCGTCGGTGAAACCGACGCGCGTCTTCGCGACCTGCCAAAGCTGCTGTCGGATGCGTTGCTCCACGGCCTGACGCTGCGCGCCCGCACCAAGGCCGGCCGGCTGGCGCGGCACCGGTTGGCGTGGAAATCCCGGCCGCGCCGCGCGTGGACGCGCGTCATCCTGTGCGCGGAGAGCGGGAATTGCAGAGACGGCGAACGCCGCGGCAACACCGGCAACAAGTAGCGCGCGCGTCATCGCACACTCCGCGGCGACATGGGCGACATCGACGAGGGTTCCACGTCGGCAGGCGGAAGCACGTCCATCGATTGGATCTCGTCGAGGAGCTTCGCAAGGTCACGGTCGCTGAGCTCATTCAGCGCTCCGCCGCCAACGGCCAGCTCACGCGCCGCCACGGAAGACGGTACAACCTCCTGCGCCACGACGGCGGAGTCTTCCAGCGGCGACGAGCCGCGGCGCGCGACGATGAGCGAGCTGCTGCCCGCGACGATGAGCGTCACCGCCGCCGCGGTGCGCCAACCGACCCAGCTCCGCCGCGTCGCCGGACGGTACGGCCGAATCGCCGCGCTGACAGCCTGCACATCGACGTGCGGCGTCACCTGCATGGTCGCGCGAAGATCGCGCAACAGGTCGAGCTCCGCACGGCATTCGTCGCAGTGCAGCACGTGCGATTCCACCCGCGCGCGCGTCACGGCATCGAGCCGCCCGTGCAGCAGATCGGGAAGCAGATCACGAACGTCGCCGTTCGGACAGTCATTCATCGAGAAACTCCTTGATGGCCCGCATCGCGTTGTGATAATGCACGCGCGCGGCGCCCTCCGTCGTGCCGGCCGCGTCGGCAATTTCCTTGTACGACAACCCTTCACCCACCCGGAGCATGAACACCTCGCGCTGCGTCCTCGAGAGCCGTTCGAGCGCCTGGTTCATACGCCGCCGAGTCTCGTTGGCCACCAACGAGTCCAACGCATCATACTCCGTCGAAGCATCGTGCTCCTGCACCTCCACCTGCTCGCCGCGCCGCCGCTCGGACCGCCTGCGGTCGAGCAACAACCGCTTCGCGATGGTGAACAACCACGTCCTGAGCGAGCTGTCACCCCGGTACGTGTCGAGCGACGCGAAGGCCCGCACGAACGTATCCTGCACCAGCTCCTGTACGTCGCCCTTCGCGCCCAGACTGGCCGCGAATCGCGCAACCGCGGGCGCGTGCCGGTCCACGAGCAGCGTTGCCGCCCTCTGATCACCCCCCTTCCACCCGGCGATGAGGTCGAGGTCGGTACGTTCATCGGCATCGAGAGCCGGATCGGTCATCCGGTCCGCAGAGTTGGACGTGATGGAAGGGACACTGTTAAGGGTGTTCACACGGCGGACGGCGGATAACATACAGACGCGCTTGCACACCTGTCCCCCATGACGACCGACCACTCCGCTCCGATGCGAATTGCCCACCGGGGCATGCCGCGCCGGGCGCCCGAAAACACGATTCCCAGCTTTGCGCTCGCGCTCGCTTCGGGAGCGCAGGGTATCGAGCTCGACGTCCACGCCACACACGACGACGTCATTGTGGTGCACCACGATGAGGATCTCGCTGACGGACGCTCCATTCGGCGCACAACCCTGGCGGACCTTCGTCCGAACCCTCCATCCGCGCACGACCTCCCAACGCTGGCAGAAGTGCTGATCGAGGTGGATGGGAAGGCCGAGTTGTTCGTGGAGATCAAAGGCGCGGGCATCGAGCAGCTCGTTGCACGGTTGCTGGAGGGCTACTCAGGGGCGGCGGCGATTCACAGCTTCGACCATGCGATGATCGGCCGACTGGCGGCGAGTGGGTGCCAGCGGCGACTCGGACTTCTCGTCGAGACGACCGTATCCGACGTGGCAGCCCTGCTCCGCCTGCGCGGCGCACGAGACCTGTGGCCACGCCACTCCATCGTCACCGAGCGAATGGTTCGCGAGTCACGTGACATCGGTGCTCGCGTCATCCCGTGGACCGTGAACGACGCCGCGGACGCGAGACGTCTGGCCTCACTCGGCGTGGACGGCATCTGCACGGATGACGTGGAGGCTCTGGCCGACGCGTTGCGCGAGGCCTAGGTTCGGCGTTCCCACGTGGTCCCTCCTTACAGAATTGCACCCCAAATGCGTCACCATATCGTCTCGCTGACCATCGGATTGGCTCTCGTCCCGCTCGTGCAAGGCGCCGCGCAGGCGCCGGCAGCCCGCGACACTGCGAAGCAACTCCCGATGCCGGGCGGCACGTCGGTTCCCAACGCGGATCCATTCCCGAGCACGTACCGTCCCTATGGCTCGCGCCCGACGGTCATCCGCAACGTGACGATACTGACCGCGGCGGGACCGACGATCAGGAACGGCAGCGTCGTCCTCCGCGACGGCAAGATCGAGGCGGCCGGACGTGACGTGACGGCGCCGCCCGATGCGGTCGTGATCGACGGTACCGGCAAATACGTCACGCCCGGCATCATCGACACGCATTCGCACATTGGCGGGGGCGGAGCGCCGGGCGATCAGGGCGCCCAGACGAACGACATCAACGAGGCGACGAGCCCGGTCACCGCGCATGTCTGGGTGGAGCACTCCGTGTGGCCGCAGGATCCACAGTTCCCCCGCACGCTCGCCGGCGGTGTCACCACCATCCAGGTTCTCCCCGGCTCGGCGAACCTCATCGGAGGCCGCAGCGTCGTGCTCAAGGTCGTACCGTCGCGAACCGCTCAGGGAATGAAGTTTCCGGGCGCGAAGTACGGCTTGAAGATGGCGTGCGGCGAGAACCCAAAGCGTGTGTACGCACAACGAGGCCCCTCGACCCGAATGGGAAACATCGCGGGCTATCGTGCGGCGTGGATTCAGGCCGAGGCCTACCGGCGGCGGTGGGACAAGTGGAACGCCAATCACCAGGGCGACCCCCCAACGCGCGACCTCGGACTCGAGACGCTCGCCGAGGTGCTGCGCGGCAACATTCTCGTGCACAACCACTGTTATCGCGCGGACGAGATGGTGCAGATGATGGACGTGGCGCGCGAGTTCGGTTATCGGATCCGCTCCTTCCATCATGGCGTCGAGGCGTACAAGATCGCGGATCTGTTGGCGCGGGATTCGATCGGTGCATCCGTGTGGGCCGATTGGGGCGCATTCAAGCTCGAGGCCGCGGATGCCGTTCGCGGTAACATGGCCCTGCTGAATCGAGCGGGCGTCCGTACCATCATGCATTCGGATGATGCGTCGGGAGAACAACGTCTCAACCAGGAAGCGGCCAAGGCCATGGCGGAAGGCAATCGCATCGGCGTTCCCGTCACTGAGGACGACGCCATCAAGTGGATGACCATCCACCCCGCATGGGCGCTTGGTCTCGATGACAAGATCGGTTCGATCGAGGTCGGCAAGAATGCGGACGTCGTCCTCTGGTCGGGCAATCCGTTCAGCGTCTACAGCCGCGCCGAAAAAGTGTGGGTGGACGGTGCCATGCTGTTCGACCGGCTCGACCCCGCGTCGCAATGGCGCACCGACTTCGAGCTGGGCTTCGTGCCGGCCAACCGTGGAGGCGCCCGCTGATGCGCCGCGCACTCACACTTGCGGTCGCCCTGCTCGCGACGACCGCGTCCACCGCCTCGACCCAGACGATCGCCATCACGGGCGCGAAGATCTATCCAGTCAGTGGTCCACCGATCGAGCACGGCACCCTCGTCATGCGCGATGGGCAAATCGTCGCCGTAGGCGCTGACGTCGCCGTGCCAGCTGGCGCGCAACGTATCGACGCAACCGGCAAGGTGCTCACCCCAGGACTGGTGAACGCCGCAACGGTACTCGGCCTCGTTGAAATCGGCGCCGTCCGAAGCACACGTGATGCATCCGCGCGCGGCCATGAAGGAATTGCGGCTGCATTCAGGCCGTGGGAAGGCCTGAATCCGGCGTCGACGCTCATCGGTCCCGCGCGCGACGCGGGAATCACCAGCGCGGTGATCGTCCCGCAGGGAGGACTCATCGCTGGTCAGGTGGGCGTCATCCATCTCGTTCCGGGCACGGCAAGCGACATGGTGCTCAAGGCGCCGGTGGCCATGTTCGCCGCGCTCGGGCCGGCGGGTTCCGTGAATGGTGCGTCTCGCGCTGAGACCATCATGCGACTGCGGGAGGTGTTGAGCGACGCCCGCGTATACAAGGCTCGGCGCGCGGACTACGAGCGCGCGCAGAGCCGTGCGCTTGCGGCGAGCCGGCTCGATCTCGAGGCGCTCTTACCCGTGCTCGACGGCCGGATCCCCATGATCATCGATGCTGACCAGGCGAGCGACATCGAGTCGGCGATTGCGCTGTCCAGGGAGTTCGGCTTCCGGCTGATCATCAACGGAGGTTCCGAGGCATGGGAGGTCGCCGATCGTTTGGCGGCTGCGAAGGTGCCCGTCCTGACGGGTGCGATGAACAACATTCCTCAGAGCTTCGCCCAGCTCGGACAACGGCAGGAGAACGCGGGTCTTCTCGCGAAGGCCGGCGTGACGGTGGCGTTGACCGGCAACGCAGGCGGCGGTGACGAGGAGGCCTTCAACGTCCGCAACATCCGATTCGAGGCTGGCAATGCCGTCGCCTACGGGATGGACTGGAACGCTGCGTTGCGGGCCATCACGCTTGCTCCAGCCGAGATCTTCGGCGTGGCGGATCGAGTCGGATCGTTGCAGCCGGGCAAGATCGCCGACGTCGTGATCTGGAGTGGCGATCCGTTCGAGTTTGCGTCGCAGCCCGAGCGCGTCTTCGTGCGTGGGACGCAGATTTCGACGCCGTCGCGACAGGACCTGCTGGAGCAGCGTTACAAGACGCTTCCTCCGTCGTACCGCGCGCCCTGACGGCGCGCGGCGTGGGCTCAGGTCGTAGACCCTTTTGCGGCGAGCGCGGCGATCTCTCGCTCGAGGCGCCCGACTTCGGCCTCCGCGCTCGCGAGGTAGGCCGCCAGCGCCGCGTACCGGTCCGGCTCGAGATCGCCGCCCGCCGCGCGGGCGCGATACACCGCATAGCCGAGTGACGCTGCCGCGGATTCGGCGCGCTGCTTGGCGCGGTGCGACTCGAGCCGCAGGCGGCCTTCGTCGAGCGCGCCCTGCGCCGCCTGCCCCGCGCGATCCAGCTCGCGTTTGAGTGTATTCCAGATGGCCATTGAGACGTCCGCTCGTGAGATCCTGGATTCACTACGTCATGTGCCGCAAGATACACGCTGATCTTCTGGCGGGTCTTGCTCTTGTGCTCGAACTTCACCACGCCATCGATGAGGGCGTAGATGGTGAAGTCGGTGCCGAGGCCGACGTTGCGGCCCGGGTGCCACTTCGTACCGCACTGGCGGACGATGATGTTGCCGGCGACGACCTTTTCACCGCCGAACTTCTTCACGCCGCGGTACTTCGGGTTGCTGTCGCGGCCGTTGCGCGACGAGCCGACGCCTTTCTTGTGAGCCATGGTATCCTCGCGTCAGCCGAGTGTGATGTCGTTGATCTTCACTTCCGTGAAGCCCTGGCGATGCCCCTGCTTTTTCGCGTAGTTCTTCCGGCGCTTCATCTTGAAGACGATGATCTTGTCGCCGAGCCCGTGCTTGACGATTTCACCGGTGACCTTGGCTCCCGACAAGGACGGGATGCCCGTCCGGACGTTCTGGCCGTCGCTGCCGAGCAGGACGTCGTTGAACTCGATGGACCCGCCGGCGTCACCGACGATGGTCGGGATCCTATATTTCTTGCCCGGCTCGACGCGAAACTGCTTGCCGCCGGTGCGAATGATGGCGTAGGACATGGAAATGCTCGTGGGCGTGTGACGTAGAGCCTAAGAAGTTAAGCCACGCGAGGTTAGCTGTCAACGCCGTGCCTCGGAGGTCAGATGTTCCCACTCAGGCACTCTCCGCAGCCGACGACTCCATGGGCCGGACGCGGAGAATCGGCCGCGTCCGCCCGTAACCTCCTCGTCCGCGAAGCGCGCAACGGGGACGTCCGCGCGTTCGCCGCCCTCGTGGACGGATACTACGCGCGCTGCCTCCGGTTTGCCCTCCACATGTTGGCCAACCGCTCCGACGCCGAAGAAGCCGTTCAGGACACGTTCATCCGAGTCTACCGCGCCCTGCCCAAGTACGAGGAGCGCGAGGCGTTCGAGCCATGGCTCTTTCGCATTCTCGCCAATCGGTGCCGAAGCGCGGGAGCTCGTGAGAAGCGGCGGTCGCTGTTCGTCGAATACGGTGACGTGCCCGAGCGCGGCATGCATCCAGGACTCGACGAAGCGATCGTCTGGCGCGAAGAGATCGGTCGCGCGCTCGCCGCACTGCCGGTGGAACAACGTGAGGCCTTCCTGATGCGCCATGTGGAGGACCTCAGCTATGAGGACATGTCAGTCGCAACAGGAGCCGGCGTGTCCGCGCTGAAAATGCGGGTGAAACGGGCGTGCGACTTCCTGCGCGCACGACTCGAGGAGACGGAGTGAGATGAGTGAGGATGACGTGTTGATCGATCGGATCGCGGACGAGCTGCGCGTGCTTCCGCATGTCGACGGCGAAGCGAAAGCCCGTGTGCTCGTGGCCGTGGCGGCCGAGCGCGATCGCGCCCGCACGATACGTGAGCGAGGTTGGCGCTGGTTCACTCCGCGAATTGCCGTCGTCGGCCTGGCCGCCGCGGCTGTGCTGGCAGTGTATCTTCGCACGGCACCGCCGGGCTCGTCCCGGGTGGAGCGTGCTCCGGCGGCGGAGGTTCCTCGGCCAGCCGCGACAGTCGCAGCGTATGACGCCTCCACTGGGGACATGGCACCTCGGCCCATACAGCTCGTGTTTCGCGCTCCGTCCGCTTCCCAGGTTCGCGTGGTTGGTGACTTCAACGGGTGGGACAAGGATCAGGCGCCCATGGCACGCGACTCGGCGAGCGGCCTCTGGAGCGCGACGCTGATGCTGCGGCCTGGCCGACATGTCTACGCGTTCGTGGTGGACGACACGCTGTGGATGCGCGATCCGCGCGCCGAGCGTGCGGCGGATGCCGACTTCGGCCGTCCCGGCTCCGTGCTCCTCGTCGGCAAGCCGTGAACATCATTCGCGCCCCACAGCTGTTGGTGCTCGCGACGTTGCTCGTCGTCGCACGCCGCACGGAAGCGCAACAGATCGCATACGCCGCCGACCTCGGTGCCGAAATGGACAGTGTGTCGCGTGCGTCCATCACGCGCGAGATCACGCTCGCGCGCGACCGCGGACTTCCGGTGGAGGCGCTCGTGGCCAAGGTGCGCGAGGGACGGCTCAAGCGCGCGAATGGCGTGCGAATCCATGTCGCAGTCGCGGCGCTCGCTCGGCGGCTCGACAGTGCTCGGGCCGGGCTCGGCCCCAACTCCACCGCGGAAGAGCTGGCCGCCGGGGCGGATGCGATTGCGGTGGGCGGTGATGTGTCGTCCCTGCGCACGTTGCGCGCGGCGACCACGCGATCCGTGGCGGCACCGGCCGGCACGTTCGCGCAACTGCTGGCGAGTGGCGTCGAGAAAGCACGCGCGTTGACCATGGTGGTCGGCCTGCTCCGCCGAAATGCGACGCCGGCGCAACTGTTGGCATTGGGCAATCTCGTCGAGTCCGACGTCGTGGCGGGCATCCGGCCGGACGAAGCCGCGGCCTTCCGACTGCGCGGCATCGAGGGTGCGTCCATTCTGTCAGGTGACAAAGTGGAGGTAGCCGCACCAGCACCGTGGACCCAAACGCCAACATCACAGTCGCAGCCGCCCAAGCGGCGACCGTGACGCCGCATTACCTCACCGGCTGCGTGCGGAGCGGCCTGCTCATCCTCGCGATGGGCAGGCCGCTCGCCGCACAACAGCGCGTAGTGGTGGATGCCGCGATCACTGCCGCGCATTTCCCTGACGACAATGCAACCGCGGTCGGGCCGTCGGTTCGCCTGTCGGCCGTTGCGGTGACGAACCGGTTCACTGCGGCAGCCGACGGCGGCGCCATCGCGGCGTTGGGAGCGACGAGTGGCTTTGCCAGTTTGCGCGGTGCGGTGCGCGCTGGCGGTGCCATGGGGTGGTCGTCGTCAATGGACGCGGAGCTCTCCACCGTCGCGGGATCGAGCCACTCCGGTGCCGCCAGCACCGGGCTCGCTGGACTGCGGGCGATGTGGAACGGCGCGACGTCCGGCGCGTGGCTGCGGGGCGTGACGCACACGTCCTCACGGGAGAATACGTCGTTGAACGGAGCTGGAGCGGACGCCGGAGCCTGGTACGCGTGGGAGAGTGGAACGATATCCGCGAGCGCCACGCAGGAATGGACGCGAGCAGAGCTCTACACCGGGCGATTCAGAACCGGATTCGTCGGCACGGTGCCGGTGAAATACAGTGAGGCGAACCTCTCACTCCACTTGACGGACGATCTCGCAAGCCTGGATGCGACGTCGACGGTGCGACGAGATCGCGACGCGCCGCGTGAAATCGACGCCGCGTACTCTGCGACGGCCGCATTCTGGACGAGCGATCGAGTCGCGCTCGTGCTCAGCGCGGCGCATCAACTTCCGGACTGGATACGGGGGGCGGATGCTGCCGACGTGGTGAGTGTCGGCGTGAGGATCCGTCAGTGGGCGCCCGTCAGGGAGCGCGCCGCGAGAGTGCTGCCGATCGTGCAGTTGTCCGATTCGGCGAGCGGTACCGGCCTGCGCGTTCGCGCGGCCGGTGCCCGAACTGTTGACGTGATGGGCGACTTCACGGGCTGGGAGGCTCAGCCCCTCGTCCGTAACGGCGACGTCTTCGAGCGCGCCATCCGCCTCGCGAGCGGATCACATCGCGTCCTGCTGCGTATCGACGGCGGCGCGTGGCGGGCGGCAGTCAACACGCCGCTCGTGGACGACGATTTCGGCGGCAAGACGGGCTTGCTGGTCGTTCCTTGACGGCCGCCTGACGAGACCCTGTCAGGCGACTGCGTACTGTTGCGTGACGTCCCTCCCCGCGCTCTTCACCACGAGCTTGAACTCGTCGGGGCGCAGCAACGGATCATCGCGAAAGCAGCGGATCGCGGCGGCCCTCGATGCCGATGCGCTTCACCGACCGCTCCATGCGTCGGAGGATCGCCTCCGCCGTGAACACGCGGCCGGTGCCGTGGCACGTGGGACACGCTTCGGTCATGCTCTGGAGGTGACTCTGCCTGACGCGCTGTCGCGTCATCTCGATGAGGCCGAGGTCCGACACGGCGAACGCCTTGGTGCGAGCGCGGTCGCGGGCGAGGTGCTGACGCAGCTCCTGGAGCACGCGGTCGCGGTTCGCGCGCGTGTCCATGTCGATGAAGTCGCAGACGATGATGCCGCCGACGTCGCGGAGACGCAGTTGACGCGCGATTTCTCGCGCCGCCTCGAGGTTCGTGCGCAGGCTCGTTTTTTCCGGGTCCTTCTTGCCCACGAACCGTCCGGAGTTGACGTCGATGGAGATGAGCGCCTCGGTCGGTTCGACGATGAGGTAGCCGCCCGACGGCAGATCGCAGCGGCGCTTGAACCACCTTGTCGCTGAAGATGTCGCGGATGAGACCGCGCGTGAGCGAGGTCTCGCGATGCACGAGTGAGGGCGGCCGCACGAAGTGCGTCTTTTTCTTGATGCGCTTCCAGCCGTTCATCAACGTCTGCAGCTCGCGCTCGATCGTGTCCGGCGTGACGTCTTCACCAACGGTGCGAACGATGACGCCGCCAGAATCCTCCGGCAGCATACCTTCGACCAGCGCACGAAGCCGCTTCCGCTCTTCGCGGTCGCCAATCTTGCGGCTGACGCCGACTCGCGAGGCAAAGGGCATGTAGACGAGGAAGCGGCCGGCCATGGACACCTGCGCCGTCACACGCGGCCCTTTCGTCGAGATCGGCTCCTTGCTCACCTGCACCAGGAGCTCCTGTCCCTTCTTCAGGACGTCCTCTATGGGCGGCGCATCGCGCTCATCGCGATCCAGCTCGCGAAAGGTCTCCTCCGCGTCCTCGTCGTCGTCGTCCTGCGCGGCATCCGGATACACGAGATCGGAGGCGTGGAGGAACGCGCTCTTGTCGGTGCCGATGTCCACGAACGCGGCCTGAAGGCCGGGAAGCACCGCGTCCACACGTCCGAGGTAGATGTCGCCGACCATACGCCGCGCGTCTGGCCGGTCGACCAGCAGCTCAACGAGCTCGTCGTCCTCGAGGATGGCGACCCGCGTTTCGCGCTGGGTCGCATTGATCAGAATCTCTCGTTTCATCGATGGCCGCGCGCGCGAA
>WNFI01249021.1_pt1 | contig 11972 bp, 11 predicted proteins | sample 5400471 | NCBI WGS metagenome assembly WNFI01 (sample SAMN13153348, study PRJNA577476) | soil metagenome | isolation source: 100 cm saprolite on Douglas fir-dominated hillslope | place: USA:California | collected 2013-09-17 | reverse complement strand
TTGCGCGATATACGACTGGTCTTTCTCCGAAAGCTTTACAAAATATTTCCAACTCGGAAGCTAATTTATTTATAAAATCAGTTTGTTTTTTAAGTTTGATTGCTTCTTTGGGATGAATTCCAATGTTTGCGATCATAAATTCAGCACGCAGTAAACCTACTCCATCAACATTTAATTTTGCGATTTCATTAGCCCTTTCTGGCTCTGCAAGATTTACATAAACTTTAGTTGCTGTTTTCATGTGCCTTGTTTTTCTGTATTTTTGTTCGTCGTTTTCTTTATTTACATCTAGTTTTACTTTCGCTCCTAAATAAACCATTCCGTGTGTTCCGTCTACTGTAACTATAAAATCATCTTTAAGTTTTTTGGTGGCATCACGCGCGCCTACGACACACGGAACTCCGAGTTCACGGCTTACTATTGCAGCGTGAGAGGTGGCTCCTCCCAAATCTGTAATTATCGCTGCTGCCTTTTTCATAGCTGGAACGTAATCTGGAGAAGTCATTGGAGCAACTAGGACATCACCTTGTTTCATTTTATCGAGCTCTTTCGGGGACTTTAAAATTCGCACTCGCCCTGTTCCTATTCCAGGGGAGGCTGAAATTCCTGTCAGTATTGGTGTTTCTGCTGTTTTGATATCTTTTTCCCCTTCTGTTTCTGTTTTTATTTTTTTGTCTAAAGTTGTAATTGGTCGAGTTTGTACTATAAATATTCCACCATCTTTGTCTTTTGCCCATTCGACGTCTTGAGGATAATAGTAGTGCTCTTGAAGTTTGGCTCCAATTTTTGCAATTTTAATTATTTCTTCGTCAGTAATTTTTTGAAACTCTCTTTGTTTTTTGGGAACTTCTATTTCTTTTGTTATTCCTTTTATTTTGGTTAATTGTATTGCCTGATCAGAAACTTCTTTTGATAAAATCAAAAAAGTGCCCTTTTGAACTACATAATGATCTGGGACGACAGAACCTTGTACAATCATTTCTCCTAAGCCCCAAACTGCGTCTACAAAAATCCTGTCTTTATCATTTTTAACTGGATCCACCGTAAACATAACCCCGCTTACTTGTGATTGAACCATTTTTTGGACTATTACACATATACCAACTTTTTCTGTTGGTATATGATTTTGCGCTCTATAAAAAATTGCGCGTGGTGTAAACAAAGATGCCCAACATTCACGAACACTATTTAACAAATTAACTTCTCCTTTGATATTTAAAAATGTTGCTTGCTGACCTGCAAAACTCATTCCTGGTAAATCTTCAGCTGTTGCTGAAGAACGAACTGCAACTAACGCTGGATTTAAAAATCCTGAAAGTTTTTTATATGCTTTTACTGTAACTTTTCCTACCTCATTGGGAATTTTTCCAGCCATTACAATTTTTTGAATATGTTTTGAAACATTTTCTAAATTATCTGGATTATTTACATCAATTCCTTCAACTAATTTATCTATTTCGGCTTTTAAATTATTTTCTTCGAGGAATAAATTATATGAAGCGACAGTTACTGCAAATCCACCTGGAACTGGAAAACCTGCTTGAGTCATTTCTCCAAGGTTCGCTCCTTTTCCTCCCACTTTTGAGACATCACCTTTATCAATATCTTTAAAAAATAAAACTAAATCATTGTCAGACATAATTAACTATACCATCTTTTCTTTGAAATAATCTACCCAGGGAATTGGGGCTGGATTAATTCCATGAAGCATTGCTATATAAAAACTAATATATGATCCAATCACAAGAATTTCAAAGATTTCATCATTTTTGTCAGGAGACTGCGTTTTATAAATATCTAATCCATAACCATTTTGTTTTACAATATCTTCTGTAATTGCATACCTTTTTATAACTCGTTCATAATAATTTTTACTTTCAATAAATAAAAAATGGAGGACATCTTTTGCTCTTGATGGATACTTTAGCCCTTCCATCAAATGGTGGTTTGATTCTGAAATTGTAAACCTTGTACTAAAAGTTTTCGCGTTTTCATTTAACTGATTTTTAAATGCGTGAGTTACTCCAATAAGATGCTCACTAGACATTAATACAACTGCCTTTGATGAAAATTTCTCTGCAATCTTTTTTGCTATATTTTTATCTGTATGAATTCTTACTCCAAAATCTCTCACAAATTTTTCTGCTGTTTCTATGTAACGCACCATATCTTCTTCGTTTGTATTTATAAAACGAAGCTTTGCAAGAATTCCAAGTATTGATGCAATGGAATACCCGAGCCCCATTCTGGGCTGATTGCTTGGATTATTTTCTGGATTAAATTTATAAACTGGGATTTTTTCGCGAGTTAATATTTCTTCCAGTTTTCCTCCTGTACAAATTCCTATTATCATTGCCCTTTTCTTTATAGCGTCATAGCAACACGATATTGTTTCTTCAGTGTTCCCTGAATAGGAAGACAGTATAACTAAACTATTTTTATCAACATAATTTGGCAGAAAATATCCGTTTACTGTATTAAAGGGAACACGCATTGATTTAAAATGCATGTGTTTAATCATACGAGCTCCGAGCGCTGACCCTCCCATTCCTGAGACAATTATATTCGTAGCATTTGCGTATTCTTTTGGAATTTCTAAATTTTTTATTTCATCCCAAGCTTGCCTAATTTGCTCTGGAAGATGTTCTATTGAAGAAAGGATATTTCCTTTATCTAATTTGGCTATTTGGGCAAGATCATCAAGCATTTTATTTATTATCTTGGATTATTTTCTCTACGAAATCAATTCCATCTTTCAACATCTTTTCCGACTCATCTTTAGAAGTGCTTTCTGCAAATACTCTAAATTCTGGTGCATTTTGGGAAGACCTGAAAAGTATCCAAGTGGTATCATCTACCCATATTTTTAATCCGTCCGTTTCTTCAATGCGTATGCCTTTAAAATTATTTTTTGCATCACTTAATATTTTGCTTTGCAAATCCCATGGATAGTCTACTTTTGTTCGGGACATATAAAACCTTGGTAAAGTTGATACCATTTCTGAAAATTTACCATCAAACTTTGAATATAAATTTAAAATCTTCATCATCATTGTTCCACCGTCTCTTGTATATTGAATTTCTGCTGAAATTGCCCCTCCATTTGGTTCAAACCCAAAACTAACCTTGTGTTTTTTCATAGCTCCAACAACATAAGGGGATCCTACTTTTGTCCTTATAACCTTTTTACCCAATTTATCAACTACCTGGGAAGCACTAATTGTCGTAATAATCGTATCCTCAGACATATTTTTAGCAATAAGAGCGCAGGTGTATTCTCCTTGAATAAAATCGCCTTTTTCATCAATAAAAACAACTCTGTCCCCGTCCCCATCAAAAGCGATGCCGAAATCACATTTTTCGTTTCTTAATAATTCTTGTAACTTTTCAATTCCAGCTTTATCTCCTGTATCTGTATCTCTTGCTATAAATGGTTCTTCAAGATCACAATTCACTTTGACTATTTCCATACCCAATTCTTCCAAAAGATTTGGTATCAAAACTGTCTGAGCTCCGTTTGCGGTATCAATGCCCACTTTCCATTTTGGAAGTTTGCCCTCAATTAATGATAATAAAAGATCTTTGTATAAATCTGTTGCTCTGGTTTCGATATTTACTTTAGGAATATTCGTTCCAACTTTAATTTTTTCTTTTATTTCCCAATATATTTCTTCGATTTCGTTTTGATCTTCTTCAGAAATTTCTTCATCATGGGCATAAAATTTGACCCCATTTAATTCTGGAGCGATATGGCTTCCTGTTATCATTATTGCGGCCTTTGCAGAAGTGTTTTTTATAAGCCAGTTCATGGAAGGAATTGGAGTAACTCCTTCATCAAATAATTCCATGTTACTTGTTGCAAGTCCTTTAAATAAATCGTTTTTTATCCTAGGGCTTGATAGCCTTGGATCCATTCCGACTGCAATTGGAGAAAGTACATGTTTTCGTTTTAAAAATTCTACAAAAGTGCGGCCTATATCAAAACAAAATTGTTCTGTAAAAAGTTCTTCTGCATTTCCTCTTATTCCGCTTGTTCCAAACAATTTCTTTTTTTCCATAGAGCTTATTTTAGATACTTTGCGATCAAAATATCAAGTGAACTTTTTAGATCTTCATTACTTGTTTTAGATTTCACATCAATTTCAGCTAATTCATTAATAACTTTACTCAAAACTTCTAGTGAAAATTTGTCTGACTGATTTTTAATTTTAGATTTCCTCCAATCAGGAATTTCTAAGGAATCTGCTGAAACTTTTACCCAGTATAAATCTCTAACGTGCCTTGATAATAAGTGAAAGACTAATTCTATTGGTTCGTTTATTACTAATTCGTTTAATAGTTTTAATGCGTTTTTTGAATTTCCTGGCCAAAAACTATCAAGAAAAGTGAATATAATTTTTGGCAGATCAAACTTTTCAATACTCGCTTCCTTTGGAAAAGCCCTGAGAATAAGAGATGGCAAATTGCCGTCATTATAAATTAATAAATTTGAATTATATTTTGGGGCATTTTTAGTAAACCATTTCCAATCGTTTAGTTTGATTTTACTGGGTTTATTTAATACAAAAACTATTTTTTCTTCAAAGAGAGACTGGCTGACTATTTTCTTTATGTCATTGATTTGGACTATATCAAATCCTTTTTTCTTTGATGAATCAATCAGTTGCCTAAATTTTTCGTATGCTTTTGTAGAATTTTCTCCGTGTATTAAACTAATTCTCATATAGATTTTGAGTTTAAATAAATAAAATCTTTCAACTTATCCTTCGCATTATTTAAAATCATTTCATAATGAAAAGGTAAAGCCTTTTCAAAATTTAATTTCAATAATTCTTTACAGCTTTTAAAACGTAATTTTAAATTTCCATCGCCATCTTTCAAAAAATTTCTAACTAATCCGTTTCCTTCTCCTCCAAACGTATCACCTGTAAAAATAATTTTTTCTTTTTCATAAAATAAACAAACAGATCCTAAACTGTGTCCTGGAGTAGTAATAACCTTTAAAGTTTTCTCGATTTCAAATTCTTTTTCAAAAAAAACGTCTGGCTTCAAATTCAACCAAGCATTTTTTTGATCTAATTTGTGCAAATAAATTTTTAATCCAAGTTTTTCCTGCCAAATACTTCCATCAGCAATTCCAGTTGATCCATGAGATAAAATAGCTACTAGAGGTTTTTCAAAAGACTTAAGATATTCAAAAATTTCTTTAGTATAAGTTGGCACATCGAAAAGAACTACTTTGTTCGATAATTCAATTAAATAGACACCCACTTTTTCTCCATAAAAATATTGATTATTAAACCTAAAAACATTCTTATCAATTTGTGTAACTAATTTCATTTACGTCTGTAATCTTTAATAAATTTATCTAATTTATCATGGAAAGCTCCTTTGGCATGAGAGTGGGCCATGAGTGCTCCTGAAAAATTTCTTGGAATATGAGCTAATTCGTGCAAAATTACTTCGTCTTTCTCACGCTCTGATAATCCATCAAACCTTTCAGAAATTACTTCAAGAACATATGCTGGATCATGATCTATTGCCATTTGCCAAACTTTATTTAATCCCCAAATTCTAGCGATTGCATTACTTGCTGAATTATATGAACGAAATGTATAAACAAGATCTGGAACTACCCAGTCAATTTCTAGATCAATCACCAAGCGAATTACTCGTTCATGAATCGCAGGATCCTTTATCCACTCGACTGGTTTATTTCTTTTTTTTCTTCTTTTTTTCCACATCTTCAACGGGTAACTTGTTTTCTATAAAGGGCGGTAATTCTGCTTCGTGCAAGGATATAAGATGGCAAAGAGCTATTGCAAGAGCATCAAATGCATTATCTAAATATGCCTTCTTTTTCTTTATGATATTATATTTTCCATCTCGCAACTCTTTATCATTTACTTTTTCTCCCAGAATATTATGGACGTGTTTTTCTACTTCTTTTTTATTTGCCCGGCCGTTTCCTGTAATTAATTTTTTAATTGTCTGGGGGGCATATTCAAAAACTTCTACCTCAAAACCAGAGCTCGCTGACGCTAGTAATATTACTCCCTGGGCCTGGCTTACTCTTATAACTGTCTTTGCGTTATTGAACATGAAAACTTTTTCCATTACTAAAATGTCTGGATGAAAGCGATCTAAAATCATTAACATTTGTTCGTGGATTTCGTGAAGCCTGATATTGGGTTTAGTTTCTTTATTTGTCTCTATTAATCCCCAATCGATTATTTTAAAATCCTCATCTGTCTTTTTTTCAATTACTCCAAAACCTGTTGTTGCTGTTCCTGGGTCTATTCCTAAAATGAGCATGAAGTCAGTATAACACTAACTATCGCGTGAAATCTTATTTATCATTATCCAAATCCAAAGGAGAAGTAGACTGATCTATTCCAGACACAGGACTTATTCCCGGAAATAACCCTCTAGACTTAAAATTGGCTACTTCATGATCTGGACAATAGTTTAATTCCCGTGCTTTGGCTAGATCTCTTCCATTTGGAGAGTAACATATCTTATGGTTTCTATCATAAAGTCTACAATCTAAACATGGGTTACCATCAACATAACCACGAGCAACATAAGATTCTATAACAAGTTTTGCCATTTCTACAAGTGAAAGTTCTGCGCTCATTTTATTTTGAAGTTTTCTTGGAAGCAACTTTTTTGACTGGGGATTTCTTTTCTACTTTCTTAACAACAACTTTCTTTCTTTTTGGTTTTTCAACTTGGTTTTTGTGAGATGCTCTTGAATAAATTCTCTCAATTTCACGAGTTGATTTTTCTCGAATGTAGTAAAGCTTTGCGTGAGTTACCCCTTCTGTACCCTTTCTTACTACTTCTATTTTTTCAATACTTGGAGTATTTATTGGAAAAATCATTTCTATTCCCACTTTTGCTGCACCAATTTTTCTTACTGTGAAGCTTTTTCCTTCGCCTTTTCCTTTTATTCCAATGACTATTCCATCAAAAACCTGGCTTCTGGTTTTTTCTCCTTCTTTTACTTTCAAGTAGACTTTGATTTCGTCTCCTACTCCAAAATTAATTTCTTTGTGTTTAGTTACTAATGCCATAACCGCTATTATACTGCATAACGAGACTACTCTTCAAGAAGCGCGTCTATTTTGTGTGATAGGTCATGAGTCCAGGAAATTCCAAAGCCTAAAGTAACATTCTTATCTGTCCCTGAAAACTTCAGTGTAACTTTATTCTCACCTGGATTTTGAAGTAATAAATCTTTAAGGAGCTTTAGTTTTGATATATCTATTCCTTCTGGAACTCTGACAAGAAAACTTTGTACTTTTGATTTTATGCTTTCTTTAGTTTCAACGCTTTCGACTAAAAAGTTTGCTTCATCATCTCTAAAATCTATTTTTCCTGTAACAAGAATTGGAGTACTTTCATTCCAAACAGTCATTCTCTCTTTGTAAATTTTTGGGAAGATAACAAGATTTATTATTCCACTTTCATCTTCCATTTTTGCAAAGGCCATTTGAGATTGGTTCTTTTTGGTGACGACAACTCTTATATCAGTTAAAAGCCCTGCAATTTTGACTGGTTCTGGGTAATGAGCATCGGCAGTTATTTCTTTCGTTTTGTGAGTTGCATAATTAGCTAGTTCCCCTATAACTTCTGATATTGGTTTGGAGGATAATGAAAAACCCATTAACTGTTTTTCAAGAGAAGATAATTCATCTTCGGTGAACTCTGCAATATCAGCAAGAACAATATTTGGAGCAGTGGACTTTATCATATCTTCTCCAAAAAGATCTTGTTGCGATGAAGCTTTTACAGGTTTTATTTTTGCTTTTATTTCATCAATTGAAGAAAGTATGGCAGCTCGTTTGCCAAAATTTCCAAAAGCTCCAACTTTTGTTAAACTTTCTAGTACTCTTTTATTTGCTCTTCTTCCATCAACACGCCCTAAAAAATCAGCAAGATTTGTAAATTCTCCCGCTTCTCTTGCCTCTAGAATTGCTTCTATTGCAGCTTTACCAACGTTTTTAATGGCAGATAGCCCAAATCTGATTGATTTATCTTCAATGGTAAAGCCTACATCGCTTTTATTTATGTCTGGAGCTAAAACTTCAATATCCATTCTTCTGCATTCAGCTATTGCTTCTGTAATTTTATCTTTATCACCTGATTCACATGTGAGAAGAGCTGTCATATATTCAACTGGGTAGTTAGCTTTCATAAACCCAGTTTGATATGAAACTATTCCATATGAAGCAGCGTGGGCTTTATTAAATCCATAGGCCTGGAAAGGCTCAAAAAGTTTCCAAAGCATATCTGCAAATTCTTGTGTCTGGCCATTTGCTACGATTCCTTTTTCAAATTTATCTTTTTGGGCTGCCATTTCTTCTGGAATTTTCTTTCCGACCGCTTTTCTAAATTTATCGGCTTCTTCCCAGGTGTATCCAGCGAGATCTAAAGCGCAAAAAAGAAGATCGTCTTGATAAACAATTAATCCATATGATGCACCTAAAAACTTTTCCATACGTGGATCCAAGTATTCGACTAATTCTGGGTTATTTTTACGTGCGATATATTCTGGAATAACAGCGATTGGGCCAGGGCGATATAAAGCAACCATCGCCATAAGGTCCTCGACTTTGTTTGGTTTTAGATCTTTGATATATTTGGTCATTCCTCCGCTTCCTAACTGAAACACTCCCATTGTGAAGCCATTTGAAATCATTTCGAAAGTTTTTTTGTCGTCTAATGGAATTTTATGTAAATCAATGTCGACATTGTATTTTTCTTTTACTATTTTAATAGCAAGCCCTAAAATTGATAGATTTCGAATCCCTAGAATATCAAATTTAATTAACCCAACGTCTTCTGCTGCATGCATTTCGTATTGGGTAATAACTTTTTCTCCGCTTGGTTCTTTTTGAATTGGAGTGAAATTAGTTATTGTAGAGGGAGCTACAACTACTCCTGCGGCGTGAACTGAAATGTGTCTTGCTGACCCTTCTACTTGTTTCGCCAAATCCAAAATCTTTTTTGCATCTGGGTCACTATCATAAACATCTTTCAATGCTGGATTTAACACAAATGCTTTTTCAACGCTCACCGGAAAGCCTTGTTTTGGTGGAGGAATCATTTTTGAAATTCTATCACCGACTCCGTAATCATAACCAAGAACACGAGCAACGTCACGCACTGAAGCACGAGCTAACATTCGCCCGAAAGTACAAACTTGGGCTACTTTATCTTTGCCATATTTTTCTGTGATGTAACCAATAATTTCATCACGCTTGTCGTCTGCAACGTCGAAATCAATGTCGGGTGGAGTCGGACGGTAGGGATTTAAAAATCTTTCAAATGGAAGATAATACTTAACCGGGTCTACTGTTAAGTATTATCTTAAGACAAAAGAAACAAAGCTTCCTGCTGCACTTCCTCTGGTATTGGTTACTATTCCAGTTTCTTTTGCCCAGTTTGCTAGATCCATAACAATTAAAAAGTACGGGGCATATCCTTTTTGATTAATAATTCCTAGTTCGTGATCAAGTCTGTCGTGTAATTCTTTTGACGGATTAGGGAATTTTTCATTTAATCTTTCGTTTGCTAACTTAACTAAATATATGTCCGCTTCTGCATCTTTTGGAACTGCAAATTTTGGAAAGAACCATTTGCCTAGAGTTGAAATTTCTAAATTACATTTTTCTGCTATTTTTACTGTGTTTTCAAGAGCATCTGGATATTCTGGAAATAAATCTGCCATTTCTTCACTACTTCTTGCATAATAAGTCGGTGTATCAACCATTCTTATTCTTTTTGTTTCACTAACTTTCCTTCCTGTTGCTACACAAACTAATACATCTTGTGCACTTGCATCTTCTTTATTTATATAATGAGCATCATTCGTTGCTATTATGGGAATTCCCATTTCTCTTGAGAGTTTTATTACTCCTTCGTTTACTATTTTTTCTGTCTCTGCCTGATGTTTAAGGTCATCTTTCATTTCAGCTGGAGCTGTCAAAACATATTTTTCATATTCGTGGCGCTGAATTTCAAGATAATAATCTTTACCAAACACATCGACAAACCATTTTGCCGTTTTCTTTGCTAAATTATAATCACTATTTATAATTGCCTGAGCGATTTCTCCTCTAACACAAGCTGAGGTGCAAATAATTCCTTTTGAATATTTTTCAATCACTTCTCTTTGAATCCTTGGTCTAAAATAATATCCTTCCAAGTGAGCTATTGAAGTAATTTTCATCAAGTTTTTGTATCCTTCCTCATCTTTTGCCAGTAGAAGAAGATGGTTGTAGTTATATCTTTCTTTTTCTGGTTTCTCGTTATGGTCTCCGAGAATTGTATAAGCTTCCACTCCAATAATTGGTCTTATATTTTCTTGTTTTGCTTTTTTATAAAAATCGATTGCTCCATACATTGTTCCGTGGTCAGTTATTGCGACCGAGTCCATATTCATTTCTTTTACTCGTGCCATAAGTTTGCCTATTTTACTTAGTCCATCAAGAAGAGAATATTCTGTATGGAGATGAAGATGTACAAACTTTGAATCAGCCATGTTAATAATATAACATAATTTGATATCTTGAAAATGATTAAGATTTAAAGTAGATTGTATTTAATGCTAACAAAAAAAGATATTGCGATTATTGAATCTATATTTGATAAGAAACTTTTACCTATTCAAAAAGATATTAAAAAAATTAAAAAGGTCGTCGAAGACACTTCTGATTTTTTGGATCGAGAAATCCTCAAAGACAGGAAAAGAATTGATAAACTTGAAGCTGAAAATAAGTCACATCAGAGCTTTTCTTAACAAATTTTGCACTAGTTTTGGATCACCTCGCCCCTTCAATTCTTTTTGGACTTGGCCTATTAAAAATCCAACTACGTTTCCATTGCCTTCCTGAAAATCTTTAACTGCCTTTGGATTGCTTTTAATAACATCAGTTACTGATGATTTTGTTTCAGCACCAGTTGCATAATCTTTTTTCATTAATTCATAAACTTTTTTAACTAAAAGAGCTGGTTCTTCAAAATTTTTGTCCAAATTTTGATTAATCATTAAGCCTGCTATATCTTTAACTGAAATACTTTCATTTTTTGCAAGTAAACTCGCCTGTTCAAAATATTCTGCCCTATTTTTATCGTCAACTAAAACTTCAATATAATTTTCAGAAAGACCTAAACCTTTATATTTTTTACGTTTTGTTTCAGGGAGCTCTGGAATTTGAGATTTAATATACGAAATCTGATCATCTGTAAATTTCATTGGAGGCAAGTCTGGCTCTGGGAAATATCTGTAATCATGCGCGTCTTCTTTAGATCTTTGTAAAACTGTTTTTCCTGATTTTTCGTCAAATCCTCTGGTTTCTTGTCCTACTTTTTCTCCTTTTTCAAGCAATTCTTTTTGACGAACCAACTCAGCTTCTACAGCTTTTTTTAGAAATCCGAATGAATTTATATTTTTTAGTTCTACTTTAAAATCTGGTAATTCTTTCGAGTCAATATTTCGAATAGATACGTTTGCTTCTAGCCGCATACTGCCCTTTTCCATATCAGCACTTGATATTCCGAGGTATCTAACAATTCTTTGGACTTCTTTCAAAAATGTGACAACTGTATCAATATCGCTAAATTCTGGTTCTGTAACTAATTCCATTAATGGAACACTTGAACGATTGAAATCTATTAAACTTTTGCCGTTCAGATGCTGAAGCTTTCCAGTATCTTCTTCAATGTGTATCCTCCGGACATTAATTCCCAATAATTTACCGTTTTTGCAGAGTGGCAGATCGTATTGAGAAATCTGGTAAGCTTTTGGTAGATCTGGATAAAAATAATGTTTGCGATCAAATTTTGATAATTTATTTATAACACAACCTAATGCAAGGCCAAACATAATAGTATCTTCAATTGCTTTTTTATTTGTTACCGGTAATGCTCCAGGAAGGCCTAAGCAGACTGGACAAACTTGTGTA
>WNFI01317860.1_pt2 | contig 11973 bp, 15 predicted proteins | sample 5400471 | NCBI WGS metagenome assembly WNFI01 (sample SAMN13153348, study PRJNA577476) | soil metagenome | isolation source: 100 cm saprolite on Douglas fir-dominated hillslope | place: USA:California | collected 2013-09-17 | reverse complement strand
GCCCGGATCCGCCGCCATCTGCGACCTGCGAGAACGCAAGGGCAGTGACCGCCGGTGAACGGCGCCGGACGGGGTGAATGAGACTAGAAATGAGACTAGGCGGCGGGGCGCGCCGAGCGGGCAGGGCATTGGCGCGCGGGTGCGCGGTGAGCGTCGAGGCTATCTCGTGGGCGCTGAACCTGGCCCTGGTCCCGGCGCACCTGCCCCGAACGCTCCCCGATTGGGATCCACGACGCTGGACGGCATGATCCGGGAACTCGTGCACCATTGCCGACGTCTTGGGCCGCGACTTCGTCGAAAAGCGCGAGGTCATCCCAGCTTCGAACGACCAAGGATCGTTAGTCGGACATCCTTCGCGCCGGTAGGCTCACCGGGGTGCAGCTCAAGCGGCTCTTCGGCACTAGTTACCGGCACCAGGCGGCTTACGGGCAGCGGCGCCGGATCGACGCCGGGGTCCGCTTGCTCGGTGACCCTGCGGGGCTGTCGCCGCGTGTCCTGACCGCCCCCGGCGCGGGCGGCCAGCGGAGAACGCGTTTGCTGGTCGTTCTGAGCGTGGCCATCTTCGCGGTCTCGGCAGCTATCGTCGTTGCTCTCGAAGCGGCCTCCACCGGGCAGCGGTGGGGCATGCTCGACCTGCAGATCTACCGCTGGGGCGGGCTGCTCGCCCGCCACTCCGGTGACCTGTACCGCAGCCAGTTCCCGCATCTCCTGCGCTATCACTTGCGTTTCACTTATCCGCCAATGGCCGCGTTGATCTTCGCGGTGTTCTCGACCATTCCGGTAGCCGTGCTCGAATGGGTGGTCATGATCACTAGCATCGCGGCGCTGGTCGCGACGTTGTGGCTGACCGGGGGGGCGCTGGGGTACCGGTGCTCAGCGGGCCGCATCGCAGCGACGCTGGCGGCCGCCGGCGTCGCCTTGTGGCTTCAGCCCGTGCAGCAGACCCTGGCCGAAGGCCAGGTAAATCTGATCCTGATGCTGGTCATCGTGGCTGACTTGTGCCTGCCGGACGCCAGAGGGGCTAAGGGAACGGGAGTGGGCCTTGCGGCGGGGTTCAAGCTCATCCCGCTGATCTTCATCCCGTACCTGCTGCTCACGCGTCGGTTCCGCGCCGCAGCGGTGTCGGTGGCGACGTTCGCGCTGACGGTCGTGGCCTCGTTTGTCGTGCTGCCCGCGCAGTCCCGGCGCTACTGGCTCAGCGGACTGTTCCTGAACTCACGCCGGGCAGGCAGCAACGCGGGGGTGAGCAACCAGTCGCTGAACGGGGCGCTCACACGGCTGCTAGGCAGCCTGCCAGCGGCGCATCCGTACTGGATTGCTTCGTCGGTGATCATCGGCGTCGGCGGGATGATGCTCGCCGCGCGTGCGGCCCGGCGCGGGCAGGAGATGCTCGGCATCCTGACATGCGCGCTGACCGGGCTGCTCATCTCCCCGATCTCCTGGGCTCACCACTGGGTGTGGATCGCGCCCGCACTTGTCGTCGCGGCCGGTATGGCCCTTCGCACGGGAGCGCCCGCCCCCGAACCCAGCCTGGGACGGCTCGCGGGCTGGAAACTAGCGCCACGCTCGCGGTGGGCAGTATGGGTCGGCGTGGCGGCGCTCGCCGCGCCGTTCTTCGCGCGGCCGCGGAGCCCGGTCCCGCGCGCGACGATCCAGGACATCCAGGCCCACCCCGCGCCGCTACTGACCGGCAACCTGTACGTGATCACCGGTCTCGGCCTGCTCTGCCTAGTAGGCCTGATCCTCAGCGGTACCGTTGCTGAACTAGATCTTGACCGCGAACGCAAGCCCTACCTAGAGCGAGGTCGACGCCAGACCAAGCTACGCGCGCCTTCTCGTCCTCTAGCCAGCCGCCAGTCGGCCGGGAGGGCGACCGACAGCCGAGCCAGTTGATCCTCGCGTGGATGGTTCCTCTCTTCAGCGGCCCAGGCCGACACGCAAGCGCTTAGCACGCTGCCGAAATGAATCGAGCCGGCGTGTCCGGAGACTCGTTTTGTTGAGTCATCCGGCCTCGGCGAGGCTGGTGTTTGTGACTGTAGTAGGCGGCCTCGAGTTCGGCGGGCGGTATGTCACCGCAGGCTTCGTAGAGCCGGCGGTGGTTGAACCAGTCGACGTATTCCAGGGTGGCGATCTCGACCTGCCGGGCGGTCCGCCAGGGGCCGCAGGGCTTGATCAGCTCGGTCTTGAACAGCCCGATCACTGACTCGGCCAGGGCGTTATCGAAGGCGTCGCCCACGGTCCCGACGGAAGCGGAGACGCCGGCGGCGGCGAGCCGCTCGGTGAACTCGATCGACGTATATTGCGACCCGGCGTCGGTGTGATGGATCAGCCCGGACAGGTCAGCCCGACCTTCCCAGCGCCGGGTCCACAGGGCCTGCTCGAGAGCGTCCAGGACCAGGGCGGTCTTCATCGTGGTGGCGGCCCGCCAGCCCAGGATCCGCCTCGAGTACGCGTCGATGACGAACGCGACGTAGACCATCCCGGCCCAGGTCGGCACGTACGTGTTATGCGCAGCTGCGCATAACACGTATTCGGCTCAGCTCGCGGTTATGTGCAGTCCGGCAGGGTGATCGTGGATGCTGTCCTGCTCTGGCGGGGTCTGACACCTGCAGGCGCTGGTTGTTGCTGCACATAATCGCGACGCTTCTTGTATCCGATCGGTTCGGAAGACAAGGAGCAGCTGATGGTATCTGGTGATCCACTGACGCTTGAGGAAGTGCTCGCGGCCTTTGACGAGCATCTACGCCGAACCCGTGGCGCCTGCGCGGGCACGCGGCGGAACTATGCGAGGTTCGTGCGGGCGTTCCTCCAGACAGTGTCCGGCGACGGCCCGGTACGGGTCGCGCTGCTCCACCCCCGGGAGGTGGCCGGTTTCGTCGGTGGCCTGCCAGGCCGGTACCGGCCGCGGACGGTGGAGCTTGCCGCGTCGTCGCTGCGCTCGTTTTTCCGGTTCCTGCGCGCGGAAGGCCTGCGCGCGGACCGGCTGGAGGACGCAGTGCCGATGATTCCGCATCGCCCGGCCGGTCTGGTCCGGCATCTGGACGCCGGCCGCTTCGGGCAGCTGATCGCCTCCTTGGATTCGTCCTCGCCGCGCGGGCTGCGGGACAAGGCGATCATCTTGTGCATGGCCCGGCTGGGGCTGCGGGCCAGCGAAATCGTCGAGCTGCGGCTGGAGGATCTCGACTGGCGCAACGCCACCGTGCGGGTGCGTGCCCGCAAGACCGGTCACGGCGCGGTGCGGCCGCTGCCTGGCGAGGTGGGGGCGGCCCTGGCGGACTACCTGCAGCACGGCCGCCCCGGCACGCCGGCACGCCAGGTGTTCGTGCAGCTCCGGCAGCACGCTGGCGCTCCGATCAGCAGCAGCGTCGTCGGACACGCGGTGGACGACGCGCTGCGGCGGGCGGGCATGGACGCGCCGATACGCGGGGCCAATCTGCTGCGCCATTCACTGGCCACCGGGCTGCTCGGCCACGGGGCCAGCCTCCGCGAGATCGCTGACCTGCTCGGGCACTCCTCGCTGGCCACGACCCGGATTACGCCGCGGTCGATTTCGCCGCGCTGCGGGAGGTCGCGCTGCCCTGGCCGCAGGTGACATCATGACCGCCCAGATCACCGCGCTGGCGGGCGATTACATCGAGCTGCGCCATGGCCTGGGCTACCGCTCGCCCAGCCAGGACCGCATGCTGCGGGCCTTCGCCCGGCACCTGGACCGGCACGGGCACGACGGCCGCGCTGGACAGCGCCACCGAAGTGCCCGCGCCGGGGCTACTCGGCCCGGCCGGGCACCGCAGACCGCCGCACGTGTACTCCGACCGCGAGATCGGCGACCTGCTGGAGGCCGCCGCCGGGCTGTCCCCGCCCGGCGGGCTGCGCCCGCACAGCTACGCCACGCTGTTCGCGCTGATCGCCTGCACCGGGCTGCGGATCTCCGAGGCGCTGGCCCTGACCTGCGGGGATGTCGACCTGGCCGGCGGCATCCTCACCGTCCGGGCCGGGAAACGCGGCCGGACCCGGCTGATCCCGCTGCACCCAACCGCCCTGCCGCCGATGCGGGATTACGCAGCCCAGCGGCGCCGCCGCTGCGGTCCGCCACAAGCCGGTGATGCGTTCTTCCGCACCGACCGCAGCGACCGGATCAGCTACAGGGCCGCCAACAACACGTTCATCGTGCTGCGCGGGCAGCTGGGCTGGACAGCGGACGGCCGCACCCGCGCGCCGCGCGTACACGATCTGCGGCACCGCATGGTGGTGCGGCGTATCCAGGCCTGGCACGCCCAGGGCGCCGACGTCGATCGCGAGATCGCCGCGCTAGCGACCTACCTCGGCCACGCCGAAGTGCGCGAGGTGTACTGGTACATGTCCGCCGTCCCCGAGCTGCTGAGCATCATCGCTGACAGGTTCCAGGGTTTCGCCGCGCACTCCCCGGCAGGTGTGTCGTGAGAGCCCCGCAAATCGCCTTCAGCCAGCTCGTGCAGGACTTCTTCCTGCGGCGCCTGGTCGCCCAGCGCGGCGCCAGCGCCCGCACCGTCGAGGCCTACCGCGACGCGTTCGAACTGCTGCTCGGCTTCGCCGGGGACCGCACCGGCAAATCGCCTGCCGCGCTGGAGCTGGCAGACCTGGACGCGCCGCTCGTGCTGGACTTCCTCGACCACCTCGAGACCGTGCGCGGCAACAGCGCCCGGACCCGTAACGCCCGGCTCGCCGCGATCCACTCGTTCATGCGCTACGCCGCAGTCCGCGACCCGGCGTCGATGCCGGTCACCGCGCGGGTGCTGGCCATCCCGGCCAAGCGCTTCGACCGGCCCGTGCTGGGCTACCTCACCCGTGAGCAGGTAGCCGCGATCCTGGCCGCCCCCGACCGCGGAACCTGGAGCGGGCACCGCGACCAGGTGCTGTTCGCCACCGCCTACAACACCGGCGCCCGGGTATCCGAGCTCACCGCGCTGCGGGCACGCGACGTGCTGCTCGACCGTCAGACCGCGGTGCACCTGCACGGCAAAGGACGCAAGCAACGCGCCATCCCGTTATGGAAGAACACCGCCGCCGAGCTACGAGGCTGGCTGGACCGGATCAGCGCCGCGCCCGGCGCGCCGGTCTTCCCCAACCGGGCCGGCGCGCCGCTGACCCGCTCCGGCATACGCGACCGGCTCGACCGGGCCGTCGCCGCCGCCGCACAGCGCTGCCCGTCCCTGCGCGGCCAGCACATCACCCCGCACACGCTGCGTCACTCGACGGCCATGCACCTGCTGCAATCGGGTACCGATCTGGCCGTCATCGCATTGTGGCTCGGGCATTCCAGCCCGGCCGTCACGCACCAGTACCTCGAAGCCGACCTCGCCGCCAAGGAAGCAGTACTACGACGGCTGACCGACCCAAGCCCGGCGCCAGCGCGGTTCCAGCCCGGCGACCGGCTCCTCGCGTTCTTGGAAGGCCTCTGATTATGTGCAGCCACCCAAGCCCGGCGCCAGCGCGGTTCCAGCCCGGCGACCGGCTCCTCGCGTTCTTGGAAGGCCTCTGATTATGTGCAGCCACACGACCGGCAATCACCAGTCAGAGCGCGGACCCCCAGCCGAACAGAACATAACCGCGAGCTGAGCCGAATACGTAAAGTCGGCGACCCACAGCCGGTCCGGGGCGGGCGGGCTGAACCGGCGCCGCACCAGGTCACCCGGCCTGGCCGCGGCCGGTGCCGGGATGGTGGTGCGGACCCTCTTGCCGCGCCGGACGCCGGCCAGGCCCAGGTCGCGCATCAGCCGCGCCACGGTGCACCGGGCCACGACCGTGCCCTCCCGGTTCAGCTGAAGCCACACCTTCCGCGCGCCGTAGACGCCCAGGTTCTCGGCATGCACCCCGGCCCCGGACCTCCTCGTCAGCGTCGAGGCACAGTGATGCCGGGCCTCGCATCAACGCGGGCGGCGGGCCAGCGTCGCACCGAGAGCAGCCAGCCCGGCGGCCTCACCCGGCGCGAACGCGAGATCGCCCACTGGTGGCACACGGCCTCACCAACCGCCAGATCGCTGACGTCCTGCACGTCGCGGAGCGCACTGCGGAGAACCACGTCCCGCACATCCTCACCAAGCTCGGCTTCCAGAACCGCAGCCAGATCGCGGCGTGGACAACCAGACAAGGCCTCGCATAACGATCCTTCGGCGCGGCGCTTGCGGCATCCGGGCTCGCTGTGGCGGGCGTGCATAACGGATCCGCGCGTGACCTATCGCCGAAGGCTTTCACGGAACGTGACCGCGCCCGTTAGCGGGCTCCGGGGTTTGCCCAGATGGCGCCGTTCCGTGGGGGCGGGGCGCCACCACGCGGCGCGTTTGCTGCGGCTGGGCGGGATGGTGCGATAGCCGTCCGGCTAACATCGCCTGATGAGTGATCAGTTCTTCATTCCGGTAGATTTCGCGGTCCCTGGTGGGCTCACGGCTGAGGTATTCCGGCTGGAACCGCTCGGGCCTCAGCACAACGCCGCGGACTATGCGGCATAGACGGCCAGCATCGGCCACATCCAGGCGACACCGGGATTCGCCGGGACGGGCTGGCCACACCAGATGAGCCTGGCGGAAAATCTGCGCGATCTCGAACGCCACGCGCAGGACTTCGCCAAGCGCCGCGGGTTCACCTACACCGTGCTCAGCACCGGCACCGGCGAAGTCATCGGCTGCGTGTACATCTACCCGCCGCGCGGTGACAGCCAGGGCGGCGCCAGCGCAGGTGAGCGTGCTGCGGCCGTCAGTTCCTGGGTGCGCGCGGACTGTGCGGAGCTCGACCCGGTGCTTTACCACACGGTCCGCGGATGGCTGGAACGCGACTGGCCGTTCCCCTCGGTCGAGTACGCGCCACGGGTCTGACCTGGTGCCACCCATCGGGCTGGCTTGTCACATGCCGGCCTGACGGAATTCCCGATTGGCGCAGCGACCGCGTCGCCATCAGTCAGCTTGGGGCCGGTCGGACCGCTCACCTTCCCGGGACTTCAGTCTCTGCTTGATCTCCTGGAGGGCGAGCTGCCCGGGCAGTTGTCGCTCCTGTCGTGGGCGGAGGAGAACGAGGCCTATGTCGACCAGCTCACCTGCGACCAGGCCAGCGTGGCCCGGGTCCTGCGCGAGCAGCGGCGGCTGAAGGTCATCGGCGGGGCCGGCACGGGCAAGACGTGGCTGGCGCTGGAGCAGGCCCGGCAGCTCGCCGCTCGCGGCGAGCGCGTCGCCCCGGTCTGCTACCCCCGCGGATTGGCCCGGGTTCCTGCAGCGGATGACCGCCGAGTGGCCGCCGAAGCACCGGGCCCGGGTACGTCGGCCTGTTCCACGCCCTTCCCCGCAGTGGGGAGCCGATCCGCCGCCTGAGGAGGATTCGGCGGAGACCACCAGGTACTACGAGGAGCGGCTGCCCGCGCAGATGGTCGAACTCGCCGCCAACGTGGGCGAGGAGCAGAAATTCGACGCGATCGTAGTCGACGAGGCGCAGGACGTCGGCGCAGCCTGGTGGCAGCCGTTGCTGGCATGCATGCGCGATCAGATCCACCAGCCGCCATTGACGCCAAGCGTGATCTGCTCTCCCTGCAAACCGGCCCAGTTTCAGCCAGACGGTAACGATTGGCGGGCTCCCCACCGCCAGGCTGGCCACACCAGACCTGCTTGGGCGCCAGCGGACGGCGGCGCATCTTGGTGAACGACCAAGCGCAAGCCGCGCCCACGGAAGGGTTGCCCCTTCACACGCTTTCGAGGCGTGCGCCCTCGGCCACTAGGCGACTCCACCGCCGCTGAGCCTACCTGAGGCGCCGAGCAGCGCGTCCGCTGGCGCGGACTTTGCCTGGCGCGGGTCATTCGGCCCGCAGGCGCTCGAAGAAGCTGGTGAGCAGCGCAGCGCACGGCTCGGCGAGCACCCCGCCGATAACCTCGACGGGCGGCCCGAGCCTGCGGTCCCGCACGACATCCCAGAGAGAGCCGGCCGCACCGGCCCGGGGATCTGCGGCACCATAGACCAGCCGGCGGATCCTGGCATTCAGTACGGCGCCAGCGCACATGGTGCACGGCTCGAGCGTGACGACGAGCGTGCAGCCGTCGAGGCGCCAGGACCCCGTCGTTTTAGCTGCTTGCCTGATGGCCACCATCTCGGCGTGCGCGGTCGGATCAGCAGTCGCGATGGCTAGGTTGTGCCCGCGGCCCGCGACAGCGCCGTCCGGAGCGAGGACGACCGCGCCGACAGGAACGTCCGAACCGGCCGGCGAGCCGGTGTCGGTTCGGACCGCCTGTTCCATTGCGAGCCGCATGCTGGGCTCGAAGGAGGCAACGTAACCGGACGTTACCCCGGCATCTGGCATGTCGCCGACCCGTCATTTCTCTGACCTGTCCGTCACTGCCCAGTCAATGACTCTAGTGCCCGATCGAAGGCGGCGCCGAAGCCAACCCTGCGGGCCAGGCTGGCAAGCACTTCATCGGGGAACAAGTCGAGGTCGCCGGAGAGCGCGCAGAGTTCCATCTCGTCCACCCCGAGATCGGCCAGGATCGACAGGTCCCCGGCCGGCAGCACCTGGTCCAGGTCCTCGTCGTAAGGGACGGGGATGTCCAGGTACTCCAGCACCTGCCTGGCGAGGGGCCAGTCCACCGAAGCGGTCAGATCGGAGAGGAAGACCGCCGTGTGGCCGCCGGTGACCCTGGTGATGACGAAGAAGTCATCGCCGACGGCCGTAAGGCCGATCACGCCTCCTATGCTGGGCTGCTGGCGCAGGGCGTGGATGCTCGATTCGAGACTCCCGATCACCGCCGCCGGGAGAACCTCGGCCTCCCAGACGTTGTCCTCGCGGTAGACGGCAATGCAGAAGTCACCGCTTGTTACCTCGGCCACAGTCGCTTCTCCGTCCAGCATCGAGCGCGTTCAGGTCGGCCGCGAGGGCCGTCCGCTCGGAAGCCGGCTCGCCGCACCAAGAACAGTAACGGCTTTCGGTCAAGAATCGGCGTGGTTGGGCGGGGCTGTGACTCCCTTGAAGCTATGGTTGCACAAGCAGTTGACTGCCATTGGTCCGCAATGGGTACTGTGGCATCGCCTTCGTGATCTACTACCTCGCCACCAACCCGCACGGAGCAGCTAACGTCGTCACCGGCGCTCTGGACTGGCTGAAGTCGGCGGGCAACTCGATGGCCAAGTTCCTCAACAACATAAAGCTGTAGCTCATGATCCCGGCGGCTACCATTAAAGAGGAACCCGCTGGCGCCGCTAGATACTTGCTCCCCAACGAAGATTGCGTAGCGATGGTCCGGCGGCATCCGGCGGTGCTTCTGCCTGCAAGCGCCTATGCAGTCGCGGGCCTGCTCGGTGCCTTTATCTTGTCGGCGACTTTGCTGCGCGGGCACACCACGCTGATCTGGATCGTCTGGGGTCTGTGGGGCCTGCTGATGGTCCGGCTGATCTGGCAGGCCATCAACTGGGCCGTCGATTACTTCGTGATTACCTCGAAGCGGATCCTGCTGACCTCGGGCGTGTTCACCCGCAGCGTGGCAATGATGCCGCTGTCAAAAGTGACGGACATGAGTTTCCGCCGGTCTTTTGCCGGCCGATTGATGGGCTACGGCGAATTCGTGGTCGAGTCAGCGGGCCAGGATCAGGCTTTGCGCACGATCGACCATATTCCCTATCCGGAGGACCTTTACCGCAGGGTTTGTGACCAGATCTTCAACGCGGACAGCGGGAAAAAGGATAAGAAAGACAAAAAGGACGAGCTCCTGCCGGAGCTGGACGACTTCGAGGTTGACGCGGAGATGGTCGCCAACCGGAACCCGCTGCCCGAGGACACGTGTGTTGGCCGCGTCGTCGACGTAGTACACACCGCTGTCGGCCGGCGCGAGCGTCACGCCGAACAGGGCGCCGTTACCGGGTGGGCTGCCCGAACGGTCGAGGAACCGCGAAGCCACCTGCATGCCGGACGGGCTGGTCTCCACGATCCGCCCATCGCCGCCGTTGACCGTGAGCACGTCGCCGTTGGGTGCGATCGTCAGGCCGAGAGGGGCGTTGAGCTTGCCGCCCGAGGTCAGTACCGCGCCGGTACCGGCTGACGTGTGCCTCGTGAGCGCGTTGCCGATTCGCGTGATCCGGTTCATGGCGGTGTCGGCGACATACAGCGAGCCATTGCGGCTGAGCCCCAGCCCTGTGGGCCCGGCCACGAAGGTAACGGGATCGGTCCGCTCGGCGAAGCCCGATCCGACCTTCGTAACGCTGTGAATCGCCGGCAGCTGGCCACGGCCGAACCCGATAACGATCCGCAGCACCGTGCCGCGATGGACCACGCCGCCTTTCGCCGCTACCGTGCCGTTCAGGACGTTGGCGACGAAGAGCACCGCGGAGCGGCCGCGGTCGACGGCAGTGGCGTCCCACGGTCCGTTAATGCCATGACCGCTGAAGATCTTCCGAACCTGGCCGCTGCTGTCCAGAACAAGCAGGCATCCAGGTGAGGAGGTCGCGGCCTGCCCGTTCTTCGACGGCAGGCTGCCGACGATGACCCAACCGTGCACGACCACGAGCGCCGTCTCGACAATCGTCGATCCAGTCCCCTGCAGGTTCTTGGAATTGTTGAAGTTGCTGACCAGGATGTCGCCCTGGTGCAGGCGGCCCTGGCTGCGCCGGACTACCACCACCCCGTAGGGGTTGACGTCACCATTGCGCGGCACGGTCGATGCGACCTTGCTCGTGTGGTGAAAGCGCCCGATGAACGCCGAGTGCGCGCCTGGCGCGGCCAAGGCCGAAGCCGTCGCTGTCAGGGCCGCCCCAGTAACGGCGGCCATGCCGACGGCTGTCAGGGTGAACTTGCGAGGAAATCGCATAAGATCTTCCTTTCGCTCCGTACCGGCAGAACTGAAACAAGGGCATGCCACAAACAGCGACCGGCCCCGCCCATCAGGGAACACGCTTGACAGTCGCTGTTGGTTCAGCCTGAGGACAAGCGATGTGGACGCGAGCGTCCGTAGGCAGCGTCGACGCGAATTTATGTCATGATATGCTGGTTATTTCTTGCCGGCACTCGGGGGGTGCCATGACACCCAAGCCGTACAAGTTTCAGGCGTTCGTCACCGTCAGCGCTGACGAGTACTCTGATCCGTCCCATCCGCCGGCCGCGGCTGCGACTCTGCCGCCCGGGCAGCTCAAGCGGATGGCCGTGCGGGGTGAACACCACCGGACGCACGGCAGTCACTTCTTCAGCGCCCTCGTAGCGAACAGCGACGACAACCCAGACTGGATCGGGGAAGACCACGCGATCGTCACCGTCATGCTCACGGCGGAGGACGCGGCCGACTATTTCAGCGCTGGCGATCATTTCGCCCTGTGGCTGGGCCACGACATCGCCGACGGAATCGTGACCAGGCGCGTGTTCCTGTGAGCTACTTGCTCGCGCGGTTATGCACGCACGGCAGCGTCGTGCGGGCACACGATCACCAAGTGGGTCGAATCAGCTTGGGAATTGGCCCCGTTACGGCCGATGTGGCCGTTCAGGTAGCGCTATTGAGCCTCTGATCTGCGGGCCGGTGAGGCATAGCCCTAATGATTCCCCTCCACTTACCCGCCCTGTCCTGGCCGTCCCAGGGCCAACGCAGGGCTCTAGGACGGCCGGTGCGGGTCTAACGCATTGTCGCCCGCCAGACGCGATAGGCCAGCACGATGTTCGCCACCGCGCCTGCGAGCGTCAGCAGCGCCCAGCCCCAGTAGCCGTCAGCCAGCAGGATGCCGGTCAGGCCGAACAGCCAGGCCGTGACCAGCAGACGGATGAGTATCGCGCTACGCAGATGCCTGCGGCCGAAGCCCGTTGCCATGTTCATGATGGTCTCCCTCTATCCGGGCCTTGGAGCGGGTCAGACCCTCTCCCCGCGTGTTCAGGGAGAGGATCCGTCATCTGCGGAGGCTCGGGGATTTGAACCCCGGATGGGCGCGAACCCAAACCGCATTAGCAGTGCGGCGCCATAGACCGGACTAGGCGAAGCCTCCTCGGCCCTC
>WNFI01003427.1_pt1 | contig 11973 bp, 9 predicted proteins | sample 5400471 | NCBI WGS metagenome assembly WNFI01 (sample SAMN13153348, study PRJNA577476) | soil metagenome | isolation source: 100 cm saprolite on Douglas fir-dominated hillslope | place: USA:California | collected 2013-09-17 | reverse complement strand
CTTCCCCAGGAACATGGCCGACATGGGAAACCGGATGCTGGAGCTGCTCGACAGCCACGAGCTCAAGGTCTACGTGCTGAACACCGGCCGGGTCGGCGGTACGGACGAGAAGAACTCCAAGAAGGTGACCATCCCGTACTCGTCGGCGATCGTCCAGGCGATCGTGGAGGACACCATCGGCTGGGAGACCGACCCCGACTTCGGTTACGAGATAGCCAGCTCACTGCCCGGCGTCGAGGATATCGAGATCCTGCAGCCCCGCAGGCTGTATGAGCGGCAGGGCCGCCAGGCTGAGTACGACGCCATGGTCAGCCGGCTCAAGAAGGAACGTCGGGAGCACCTCGTGTCCTTCCAGGGCCTGGACGAGGCGATCCTCAAGTCGATCGGCTGACGCCCAAAACGCTGTCCAGCGACAGCTCACCGTGATCGTTTACGGCTGCAGCGTGGGCGGTGCGATGGCCCGCCAGAGCGGTGTTAACGTTCCGTTATGGGAGAACTACGCCGCGCTCTGGTTACGGACGGCTGAGCCGCCGCGCGGTTCGTGCGGCGCGGGGGGACAGCGGAACTGGAGTAAGAGCTGTGCTGACATCTGCCGAACTGGGTCACAATCTTGGATACCGTTCTTAGTGAGCCGGACGGCACCGCCCTGGCAGTCACGACGTCGGCCGCCAGGACGGCCGGCGACCAGCCAGGACGACTCAGCTAGCCGATGCGGCGGCAGCGAGGAAGGGTGCCGGATGGGTCTGCGCGATCTTGTCTACCTGCTCTACGAACGGCGGCTCGAAGCATCGCTCTCGCCGTCGGCGGCTCCCAGGCACGTGGGGGTGATGTGCGACGGGAACCGCCGCTGGGCGCGATCGGCGGGCATGCTCGATGTCAGCACCGGGCACCGAAAAGGCGCTGACAAGATCTTCGAGCTGCTCGAGTGGTGCAAGCAGGCGGGCGTCGAGGTCGTCACCCTGTGGCTGCTCTCCACCGACAACCTCGTCACCAGGCCGGAAGCGGAGCTTGAGCCGCTGTTCGGGATCATCGAGGACACGGTCAGGCAGCTCGTAGCTCAGCACTGGCGGGTCAAGCCAGTGGGCGCACTCGACCTGCTGCCGGCCGAGATGGCCCAGGTACTCAAGGACGCCGGCGAGGCAACCGCCGACTATCCCGGCCTGCTCGTGAACGTGGCGGTCGGCTACGGCGGCCGGCGCGAGATTGCCGACGCCGTCCGCTCGCTGCTGCAGGAGCAGGCCACGAAGGGCACGACGATCGAGGAACTAGCGGAAATCCTGGACGTCGAGCACATCGCCGAGCATCTCTATACGGCCGGGCAGCCCGATCCCGACCTGGTGATCAGGACGTCAGGGGAGCAGCGGCTGGGCGGTTTCCTGCTCTGGCAGAGCACGCACTCCGAGTTCTACTTCTGCGACGCGTACTGGCCAGCCTTCAGGAAAGTGGACTTCCTGCGCGCGCTGCGTTCGTTCGCGGCGCGGCATCGCAGGTACGGCACGTGAACAGGATCGCACCGGCCGCGGCTACCCGCTGAGCGCCGCTGCAGTGAGCCGGCCGGGCGCCCTGGTCAGCTTGCCATGGTCGTCTAGGTAGATACTGCCGCAGGTGATCAGGATGCGGCTGCCTGAGGCGTCCGGATCCAGCGCGGCCGGCCCGCACCCGACCTGATGCGATACCACCAGCGGCTGCCCGGCCGGGGCTCCCGTGCTGGCGTCGGCCGTCTGCAAGACAACCGTGGACGTACTCGCGCACTCTTCGAGCACCACGTACCGCCCCGTCTTGCCGAGCCAGGCCATGGCAACAAGCACGCAGCTCATGCGCTTATTCATCACCAGCGGCCAGCGCGAGGTTAGCGGCGCGGGTAGCACGCTGACGGCCGTGTCCATGGTCACCGGGCTGGCCGCGGTACCGGTTACCGCGCGCCGGCCAGCCATGTAGCTGAGATGGCGCCCGTCCGGTGCCCAGGACAGGCCGGTGACGAGATCGGCCTGCGCGCTCGGCACGTTCCATGAGCGCCGGGCGCCGGAATGGCCGGGCAGCGGCAGGACCTCGATCCTTGCCTGGCCCGACCGCCCGGCAAGCGCGACGGCGACCCGGCTGCCGTCGAGGCTGACGGCCGCCGAGGTGACGGTCGCCTGAATGAATTTCGGGCCAAACGGGACGCTCCTGCCGGTCGCCTTCACCCAGGCCAGCCGCGCAGGCGCGACTCGCATCCCCCTCTCCTGGCTGGCAAGCGTGACGACCCAGCCGCCAGCCGGGTTTGTGGCCAGGACCGGCGGTGCTCCGGCAACTGCCTTGAGCGCGGGTACCTGCACTGGTGCGCTCGCCGCGCCTACCCTCGTCATCACATACCGGTCAGCGCTGTCCAGCGCGAGCATCAGCTGACCGTCGCCGGGCGGCGGCAGCGGCGACGCGGGGCTGATACTGCTCTGACCAGGAGGCGACTTGCTCGCCGCCGGACGACTAGGCTCGGCTGAGCTGGCGCTGGCCGGGCTGCGCGATGCCGGGCTAGCCGAGCCGCTAGCGCCGGTGGCGGTATATGAGACTTGCCCGCCGCCCGGTTCTGACGGGGCGGGGCGGAGGAGCCCGTGGCTCGCCGCAAGGCTGCCTGACATCTGTGGTGCGCCGAAGCCGGCGGCAAGCAAGATCGTCGCTGCGATCGTCGACAGCTGCAACCGGGCCCGGCCGTGGCGCTGCCGGCCGCGGGCGAGCACCCGTTCTGCGGGCGGAATATCGACTGGTAGCTCGGCGATCTGCTCGAAGATCTGCCGCACGCGATCGTCAGGCATGACTCGCCTCCGGCTGAGGGCGGGCGGGCCGGGGTAGCCGCGGCTGGGCGCGCTCGGCTCCGCGCCCGTTCGCTGATGCCGCGAGCAGGACAGGGGCCGCGGACGGGTCAGGCGAGGCGCTCGGGTCCGGGGGCTCGGGACGCTCGGATGGCGCGGAGCCGTTCGCGGCCGGGACGTTGTCTGGTTGCATAAGGTCGGCGGCTTCGGGACCCTGGCCCCGTGCCGCCTCCTCGGCGTGCGGAGGCTGCCCGTTCGGCTCAGCCTCCGGGCGCTGCTCTGACCGAGCGTCCCGCTCCGCCTGAGGGTCTCGTTCTGGCTCAGGCTCGACGATCCGCACGGCGGCTGCCAGCGCCGTCCGGCCCCGCGACAGCCAGCTCTTGACACTCCCTGGCGGGCAGCCAAGCTCCGCGGCGATCTGGTCCACCGTCAAGTCGCACATGTAGTGCAGCACGAGCACGGTCCGCTGCCGTTCTGGCAGCGTCCGCAGGCCGCTCACCAGCGCGACCGTGTCCGTGCTGACCTCGGGAGCATGCTGCTCGGCCGCCTGGCCAGCGGTGGCACGCGCCACCCGGATGCGGCGCCAGCGGCTAGCCGCCAGGTTGGTCGCCACCCTGCGGACCCAGGCTTCCGGCGAGTCGCAGGCGCGGACCACCGGCCAGCGCTGCCAGGCCCGGGCGAACGCCTCCTGAGCGATGTCCTGGGCCTCGGCCATGTCGCCAGTAAGCGCGTACCCGTGGCGGACCAGCCGGGCCGCGGAGCTGGAGTAGAACTCACCGAAGTCCTGTCGGCTGGCTGTCTCCGCCATCGGCTAGGCTCCGGGCCGCGCGGGACGCAGCGTCCCGGGCGCAGGCCTTGGCGCCGGCCGGCTCATAGCTCGCACATGCTTCTTGACGTATGAGAAAGGCAATTGGTTACGCCCAGGCCAATTCGGCATGACGGACGAGGCAATCCGGCCCGGCATCGGTGGACTCGTGGTGCGCCGCTACTTTCGCACCGTGCCCATGGAACGGTACCGTCTGAGACTGACGGGCGGTGCGTAGCCGCCCGGCGGGAAGGCCCTCGAGATTCTCGAGCTTCGCGTCCTGGCACGCAGGCGAGATGCGCGAAGGGCCGGCGCCCGGTCCTTCGCGGCCGGTCCCGGTCCCTCCGACACGTTTGTGTCCAACGCGGCGCCCGAGGGCGCCAGGGGAGAGTGAGTGGTCATTTCCGCAACAGCCCGTGCGTCGCGCCCGAACCGTATCAACCTTCAGGAGTCAGCAGCCAGTGCAGGTGCCGGACCCCGGCCGTCTGGCAAGCGATCAAGGCAGGCAGGCCAGGCAGCCCTCGTCATGGACCCGGGCCAGCCAGGCACCGGATCCGACCGCCGCACGTATGTGCTCGACACCAGCGTCTTGCTCGCCGACCCAGGCGCCATCGGCAGGTTCGCTGAGCACAGAGTGGTGCTGCCGCTGGTTGTGGTCACCGAGCTTGAGGCCAAGCGGAATCATCCCGAACTGGGCTTCTTTGCCCGCGCGGCGCTGCGTCATCTCGACGACCTGAGGGTTACCTACGGTCGGCTGGACGCCGATATCGACATCGGCGATCTGGGCGGAACCGTGCGAGTCGAGCTGAACCATTCCAACCCGTCGGTGCTCCCGGCGGGCTTCAGGCTGGGCGACAACGACACGAGAATCCTGTCGGTCGCGCGCAGCCTGGCCGCGGAAGGGCAGAGTGTTGTCCTGGTCAGCAAGGACTTGCCGCTTCGGATCAAGGCGGCCGCAATTGGCCTGCAGGCGCAGGAGTATCGCGCCGAGCTGCCGCCCAACTCGGGCTGGACCGGGATGGCCGAACTCGAGATCAGCCCGGCGGAGATGGATCACCTGTATCAGACAGCGACACTTGAATCCGCCGCTGCGGCTGAGCTGCCCTGCCACACGGGCCTCGTGCTCTATTCGGGCGGGGGCGGATCTGGGAGCGCGCTTGCCAGGGTCCAGCCCGACAAGTCGGTCCGGCTGATCCGGTGCGACCGGGACGTGTTCGGGCTGCGCGGCCGCAGCGCCGAGCAGCGGGTCGCGCTCGACCTGCTGCTCGACCCGGAGATCGGGATTGTCTCGCTCGGCGGCCGGGCAGGCACGGGCAAGTCGGCGCTCGCGCTCTGCGCCGGACTCGAGGCGGTGCTCGAACGCCGCCAGCACCGCAAGGTCGTCGTATTCCGGCCGCTATATCCGGTCGGAGGCCAGGAACTCGGCTACCTGCCGGGCTCGGAGGCCGACAAGATGAATCCCTGGGCCCAGGCTGTCTTCGACACCCTATCGGCGGTCACGACGCAGGACGTGATCGAGGAGGTCGTCGGGAGGGACATGCTCGAGGTGCTGCCGCTGACCCACATCAGAGGGCGGTCACTGCATGACTCGTTCGTGATCGTCGATGAGGCGCAATCGCTCGAGCGAGGCGTGCTCCTCACGGTTCTGTCGCGGGTCGGGGCAGGCTCTCGGGTCGTGCTCACTCACGACATCGCCCAGCGCGACAATCTGCGCGTCGGCCGGCACGATGGAGTCGTCGCAGTGATCGAGAAGCTCAAGGGTCACCCGCTGTTCGCGCACGTCACTCTCGTGCGTTCGGAGCGGTCGCCGATCGCCGCGCTGGTCACCGAGATGCTGGAGGATGTCGCCCCCTAGCCGCCCCACCGTCGACTGCGTCATGACCAATCCTGACGACCTCCCCACTCAGGCCACGCTCGGCCCCGGGCTGTGGCGGCCTCCTGGACAGACCGCCGTCGCGGGCCCCGTTTCCGTCATCATGCCGGTGCGCAACGCCGAGCGGAACCTCGCCGAATCGGTCAGCCATGTGCTGAGGCAGGTATATCCCGCTGGGCTTGAGCTCGTGCTCGCGGTCGGCCCGTCTAAGGACAGGACCGAGGAGATCGCGCGGGAACTCGCTGCGGCCGACCGCCGCATCACCGTAGTCGCCAACCCGTCCGGGCAGATCCCGAACGCGCTGAACGCGGCCTTGCGCGCCTCTCCGAACCCGGTCATAATCCGGGTCGACGTCAGGTCGCGCCTGCCCGCAGGCTACATCGCGGCCGCCGTCTCGACTCTGCGCCATACCGGGGCCGCCAACGTGGGCGGCGTCATGGTCGCCGAGGGCATTACGTCATTCCAGCAGGCCGTTGCGTGGGCGATGATGTCTCCCGCCGGTGTCGGCCCGGCGCGATTCCATGCCGACGGCAACGAGGGGCCGTCGGACACGGTGTACCTGGGAGCGTTCCGGCGCGAGGCCATCGAGGGTGTCGGCGGCTACAACGAGCAGTACCTCCGCGGCGAGGACTGGGAAATGAATAACCGGATCCGCGAGGCCGGCGGGCTGATCTGGTTCCAGCCCGAGCTCAGGGTGACGTACCGGCCGAGGTCAACCATCGCCGAGCTCGCCGCGCAGTACTTCCGGTACGGCCGGTGGCGGCGAGCGGTCGCGCGGCGGCACGCGGGCACGATGAAATTGCGCTACCTTTCGCCGCCCGCGACGGTGATCGCGTTGCTGATCGGAACGCTGGCCGGATTCGCCGGGCTGGCCAGCCTGGCCGACCGGACCGGCACCTGGTGGCAATGGCTGCTGACCGCAGGCCTCATCATCCCGCTCAGCTACGTGATCGGCGCGCTGGTCGTCACCGCCAATGCCGGTACGGACGGCAGGCTGAGCGGGCGGGCGGTTGCCTGGCTGCCTGTCGTCCTGGCCACCATGCACATCAGCTGGGGAATCGGCTTCCTGACCAGCTCCCGTCGCCTGACGCGCACACCGTCTGGACGGCGGGACGATGATCGTGCTGGACTGCCGTCGGATGGCGAGGTAAAGCGACCGCCATCATGAGGGCTCTCCTTCAGCGAGCGCGGCCTCAGCGATCCTGAGGTCACCTGGGTAGGTGATCTTCAGGTTGCGTTCGCTGCCGCGGACAACGCGGACCTCGATGTCCGGCAGGTACCGCAGCACGATGCCGCAGTCGTCGGTCGGCCTGAATGTTCCGGCGTCCGGGTCGGCCGCCGCTAGCTCATGGGCGCGCCGGATCACCGACAGCCGGAAACCCTGCGGAGTCTGGCAGCGGCCGAGCGACTCCCGGGGCGGGATCGACGTCATCACCCCGTCGGTCACTTCCACGATGGTGTCGGCCGTCGGGACCACCACGCCGAGAGCCTGGGAACCGGCGAGGCCGGAGACGCAGTCCGCGATGATCCGCTGATCGACCAGGGGGCGCGCGGCGTCGTGGAAGAGCACGTTGCAGTCGCCGTCGGCGCCGTCGCCGCCGGGAGCGGCGTCGAACGCCGCGACGCTGTACTCGAGCAGCGTCCGCCCGGCGAGCAACTGCAGCTGCTTCGGTGTGTTCCCGCCGACCCGGACGCCGAAGCCGCCGGCCAGCACCACGGCGACTGTCCGCATGATCGGACTTTATCTAGGCGGACCGCAGCCGCACGGCCCGGGGTTGCGCGCTCCGCTCCCGCGAGAGTGGGCTGCTCCCGCTCCCGCCCCGCGAACAACGCGGGCGCCACGTTGTCGTTCCAGCGACAGCTTGGTGCCCCCATTGTGGTTTGGCGGTCGCCGGTCCGCGGCCTGGCCCTCAGTCCGGTGGACGGACACTCCCGATTCGACCAAGGAGCGTGGCACCGGAGAGCGTGTGGGTACTGTAAGCAATTGACCGATTGCAATTAGTTACACCCGGCCATGGAGGCCCCGATCGTCTTTGGACTGAAGCGCCCGGCGAGCGAAGGGCTCGTTGCTGGTGCCGGTACCGGGCAGCGGAGCGACAGGGGAGGCACAGCGGTCAGAGTCGCGGCGCTATGCACTGCCGCCGTCGCGGAGGCCCGACGGTCGTCGGGCTGGCTGGCCGCCCGGGCGGCAGGCCGCTCGATCTCACCCAACTCGCTCTCCGGCATCTCGCTGCTGCTCGCGCTGTGCGCTGCGGCCTGGTTCTCTGGCGGGCCGCACGACGGCGCCAGGGGCATGATCGCGATGCTCGGCTGGCTGCTGGTGCTGGTGGCGGCCAGCGGCCTGGCCGCAAAGGCCGGTTCGCCCGGTGCGACGCGCGGTGCCGGAACGGCACCCGGTTTCGGCTGGGTGTCGGCCGTTTGCGCGGCAGCTGCCGAGTGCGCGATCTACGGCGGAATGGCGGCTGGCAGCCAACCGACCAGACTGATCGGGATCTGGCCGCTGGCTGTCACTGCGGTGATCTCGATCGCGACCACTGAGCTGCTCGGCGCGTGCTGGAGGGCCGCGCTTGGCGCCGGGATGCCAGGGGAGTTCGGTCGCACAGCGGTTGTCAGGCGGTGGACGGGCAGGCTTCTCGGCCTGCCGGCCGGGCTGCGCGGGCTGCTTGCGCTGCTTGCATTCGCCCTCGCGGGTGCGCCTGCCGCGCTGTTCGCGGTGCTAGCACTCCAAGTTATATCGGTCGTGACCACGATTGCGATGCTCGGGAAGATCACGCCTGCGCAGTGGCGGACTGGACGTCCCGCCGCCGCCGGCGCGCTACCGGCCGAACCTGTGTTGATCCGGCCCGCAGCTCGTTCTGCGGCGGCTCGTTCTGCGTCGGCTGGCTGGAGGCGTGACGGCGCATCGACGGCCGCCGGAGTGTCCGCATCGCCCGCGCAGGCTCCGGCGGCCAGGGTCACCGCCATCGTCGGGGTCGCCGGCTCGCCGGGCGCCACCGCGGCAGTGCGGCTCGCGGCGGTCGGCGCCCGCGCAGCTGCTGCCCAAGGCGATGGGTCAGCGGTGAGCAGAACGGCCGGGGCGACAGGTGCCGGATCGAGCCCATCAGCGGGGGCCAGCGGAGTGGCCGGACCGAGCCGATCAACCGGAGCCAGCGGGGAGGCCGAGCCTGCGCGGCAGGCCGGCGCGGCCCGCACCAACGTGCCACCTGGCGCGGCGACGCAGCCGGCCGCCGGTCAGGCCACCGCCCAGGACGCCATCCTTGCTCTCCGCGATGACGGCGCCGTGGCGCGCTGGGCTGGCCGGCTGGTGCAGGGCAACCTGATCCCCCTGCCGCCTGCCCTCGCAGGCCTGGTCGCTACCGCGATGCTGGCCGCCCTCGGGTTGCGGAACCTGCCGGGATTCGTCGCCCTGACACCGCTCCTCGTCTGGTACGCCAGCGTTATCGCGAGCGCGGGCCGCGCAGGTGCTGGCCCAGGCGGTCCAGGTACTGGTCCGGCCGCTGCCGACGCCGATTCAGCCGGTGCCCGGCCAGCTCACGGCGCATTCCTCGGCTGGGAAACCCGGATGTTCGCCGTCGGTCTCGCCGCCACGTTGGGGCTGGCCACGTACGGATACCTTTGGCTCGCGGCATATCTAGTTGTGCTCCTCGGCCGGAAGGTCATAACCGGCTAGCTCATATCCGGGGAGGAAGACCAGCGGTGACCGGACGCTAGGGCGGCTCATAACGCCAGGCACGAAACGCCGGACGGCACCAGCCCATCTCGCTCGGTGCCGCCTGGCGAATGGCCAAGGCCGGCCGCCCCCCGATCATCTGGCTCGCCCGGGACTCTCCGCCCGCTGCCCGCCGCAGAGAACTCAGCCGGCGGCGCCGAGGAAGGCCGTCCCGTAGCCCTTGCACGGGTTCGTGCTGCCCTGGTAACCGCCGTACTGCCCGGCAAGGTTGCCGACGGGCTGCGAGGGCGGCGGCCCCAGCTTGGTGAAATCCGACCCGAGTATCAGTGTCACAGTCCCGGCGGTAATCGAGCTGACCTGCCGCAGCACGACGCTCGACGCGCTCGGGAGCTGCGAGGCGACGGTCACGGCGGCCGCTAGGTCCGCGTGCCCGGCGTACTCTACGACCGACTTCTTGTAGCTGTAGTCGAAGGTGCCGCTGGCCGTGGTGGCGCTATTGGTACTCAGGATGTGGAATCCGCGCGTGCTCAGCGCGGCCGCGGTGTTGCCGGCGATGCCCTGGACCCCGGAGCCGTTCAGCACGTTGACGCTGACGCTGGACGCGCCGAGCAGCTTGGGCGGCTGTCCATGCTTGTTCTTCTTGCCCTTGCCGCCCTTGCCCTTGCTGGCTTTCGGGGCCTTGGGCAGGGCTCGGTCGCGCTCAATGGCGCTGAACAGCTTCGGTGTCTGGGTCGTGTCGTACTCGACCCAGTTCGGGTCTGGCTGGTAGGTGACCACCGGGACCCTGATGAACTGGATGTTCTTCCGTGAGATCCCGCTGACGCTCCTGGCGATCGTGACGATTCTTCCGGTGGTCAGCCCCGCGTCGGTGGTGAGCGCATGCGCCTTGGAGATGCCGTTGATGATCGCCCACGTCTTGGTGAGGCTGTTCAGGACGCGGGTCTTCAGTATCTTCTGCACCAGGCCGACCATCAGCAGCTGGTCGCGCTGGATCCGCTGCAGGTCAGAGCCGAGGCCGAAGCTTTCTCGCAGCCGCCAGAACTCCAGCGCCCTGTAGCCCTTGAGAACGTGCCGTCCGGCCTTGAGACTGAGGTGGTCATAGCTGCTCGGGTGGATCGCGGTTGGCAAGCAGACCGGCACACCGCCGATGGCGTTGATCACGCTGATGAAGCCGGTGAAGTCGAGCTGGATGAAGTTGTCGAGGCGGATGCCCGTCGTATGCTCAATGGTTTTCCACAAGCAGTTGGCTCCGCCGTCGGCGAAGCTGGCGTTGAGCTGCTCGATTGCGCCGGGCTGCAAGCTCTGGCCGGGAAACCCCGGCTCCGCTGGGCAGCTGTAGATCGGTACGACCGTGTCGCGGGGGAAGCTGACCACTGTGATGCGGCCGCCGCCGGGCGAGATGTGCGCGACCATCACGGTGTCTGAGCGCTGACCCTGGGCGTGGCCGCCGATCTTGCCGTTGCGGCCGGCGCGACTATCGGATCCGATCACGAGGATGTTCAGCGCGTTATTGAGCTTCGGCGGCCGATTGCCGAGCCCTGTGATGACTTCGTGTTTGATGCCGTCGAGCACGTTGCGGTACTTCGCGTAGGCATAGAGCGTGCCGCTGACGAGGATGACGGCCAGGCCGATGGCCGCCCATCCGGTGAGCATCATGCCGCGCGAGTACTGGCGGGAACCGCGACGGCGGCGCATACCAGTGCGCCTCATCGGACCTCCGAGCGGTGTCATCTGCGGCTGCCGCGGTGGCTGGCCGTCGGTTTCCGGGCCCAATGGTACGCCGTCGAGAGAGGAAAAAACGCCACTAAGCAACACGTCTAGGCGGCGCCGGGCTGGCAGGAAGCGCCGACCGGCCGGCGCGGCTTGGTCAATTCGGCCGCGCCGGACAGTGACCGGCGTGAATTATGGCGCGCCCCATACAGTGGTTGGCGTGCGTCCCCCGAAGCCGCAGGCCGGAAGAACCGAGGCAAGCTCCGAGCGGTCGGAACCTGGCGCGGAATCCGCGAAGCAGGGTTCGGCTAGGTCGGCCGCCGCCCCGCCGCGAATCGTGACGGTGCGCCCGCCTCGGCTGCGGCCGCGGCTGCCGAAATTGGCGCTGCCGTTCGCGCTCGTTCATGCCGAGCCTGACCCGGTATCGGACAGCGCGGCGCGCCGCGAGCGTTCCGCCCGCCTTAGGGAGCGGGCCGGCCGCGCGTTCGCCAGGCTTACCGTCCTGCCCGCGATCGCGGTCGTCGCCTGGCTGGTGCCTGGTCTGCCGCTGCTGTTCGGCGGGGCATTCGCGCCGGTCCCGATGTTGCTCATCGCCGCGCCCCTGCTGACCGCGCTCGCGGTCAACCTGCTCTCCAAGATGCCCAGCGAGTGGGCGACCGACCTGCCGGGGGAGGCTCGCGAACGCGGCTGGCCAGCTTGGTTCGGGATCATCGGCACGGTCACGATCGCCGCCGGCTTCACCATCTGGCAGCTTGCCGCGAATTCGCCATCGGTCATCGCCGCGCGGACGCCAGGTGCATATTTTCAGGCCGGCTACTGGATCGCCCAGCACGGCTCGCTGCCGATTCCCGGCTCGCTGGCGGCGTTCGGCGGTCCGCATCCTGGCCTGCACCTGTCGAGCATCGGGTTCGCCGCCCACGGTCATGATGTCCTCCCCGCGGTAACGGCCGGCCTGCCGATGCTCCTCGCGGGCGGGTTCTGGACGAGCGGAACGGGCGGCGGGGCCGTCATCAGCCCGGTGCTCGGCGGCCTGGCCGTACTCACGTTCGCCGGGCTCGTCGGCCGGCTGGCCGGCCGGCAATGGGCGCCAGCCGGGGCGCTGGCGCTGTCGCTCACGCTGCCTGAGATC
>WNFI01621947.1_pt2 | contig 11975 bp, 15 predicted proteins | sample 5400471 | NCBI WGS metagenome assembly WNFI01 (sample SAMN13153348, study PRJNA577476) | soil metagenome | isolation source: 100 cm saprolite on Douglas fir-dominated hillslope | place: USA:California | collected 2013-09-17 | reverse complement strand
GCTTTCCCCTTCCTTACGTCAGGAGACGGAAATGGCGCATGAAATCAACCGGCGGGACTTTCTCAAGCTGACGAGCCTCGGCGGCGTGGGCGTGGTGTTTGCCTCCGCCCTGCCCGGCGTCGCGCTTGGCGCGGATCAGGACGAGTTCTACTTCCTGCAGCTCTCGGACACGCATTGGGGCTTCGAAGGGCCGCCCAATCCAGACGCCAAGGGCACTTTGAAGAAGGCCGTGGCCTCGGTGAACGCCCTCGACTATCAGCCCGACTTCATCGTGTTCACCGGCGACCTCACGCACACGACCGACAATCCGGTGGAGCGTAGGAGCCCTCGACTATCAGCCCGACTTCATCGTGTTCACCGGCGATCTCACGCACACCACCGACAACCCGGTGGAGCGCAGGAAGCGCATGGCGGAATTCAAGCAAATCGCGAGCGAGCTCAAGGTCAAGACGGTGCGCTTCATGCCTGGGGAGCACGACGCTTCCCTCGACAATGGCAAGGCGTTCAAGGAGTTCTTCGGCGCCACCAACTACAGCTTCGACCACAAAGGCGTGCATTTCATCGCGCTCGACAACGTGTCCGACCCGCGCGCCCTGATCGGCGACGAGCAGCTGGCGTGGCTCGCCGCGGACCTGAAGCAGCAGAAGCGCGGCGCGCCGATCGTCGTTCTGACTCACCGGCCGCTGTTCGACCTAGCGCCGCAGTGGGACTGGGCAACGCGCGACGGCGCCAAGGCGATCGAGCTCCTGATGTCTTACCAGAACGTGACGGTGTTCTACGGCCACATCCATCAGGAGCGCAGTACAAGCTCACCGAATATCCGGTCATCAAGGCGTAGCGCGATGAGCCTGCGCAGAAAGGGACTCGCCATCGCGGCGGCGGCGGTGATCGGCGTGTTGGCGTCGGTCGCCACCTACGTCATCGCCCAGCCGGCGCAGCCGAAGGAGAAGGTGATCAAGATGACGGCCAAGCGCTTCGACTACACGCCAGGGCACCTGACGCTGAAGAAGGGCGAGCCCGTGATTCTCGAGCTGACCACCCTCGACGTGATGATGGGCTTCAACCTGCCGGACCTCGGCGTGCGTGCGGACATCATTCCCGAGAAGGTCACCCGGGTCCGCCTGGTCCCGGACAAGACCGGAACCTTCACCTTCCTCTGCGACATTTTCTGCGGCACGAAGCACGAGGAGATGAACGGCACGATCACCGTGATCGATTAGCGCCGCCTTTCTCCTTTTTTCACCGAGAGCTCGAACATGGACCGCAGGAGTTTGTTTGCCGGAATTGTTCTTCTGCCTTTGCTGGCCACGATCCCGAAGGCGATCGGCGCCAAGCTCTCCAAGACCGAAGTCAAGTATCAGGACCAGCCGAATGCGGCAAAGGATTGCGACGACTGCCTGCAATTCGTCCCCGACGCGAAGCGCAAGGGCGTAGGGACCTGCAAAGTGGTGGCAGGCACGGTCAGCGCACACGGTTACTGCCTCGCATTTACTCCCCGGCCGAAGAACGGATGATCCTCGTTGGCATCGCGTGTCGCGGCGTTCTCGCTCGCAGTGTTCCTGGCGGCCCGCAATGCCCGCGCGGCCGAGCCGATCGATACCGACGGGCCTGATTTCGTCGAATCGTCGGAGGTCGTTGGCAAGGGTCACACCCAGCTCGAAACCGATGTCACGTCGGAGCGCGTCAGCACCCTCGTTCGGCTAGGAATCGCGGACACCGTCGAGCTGCGCGCCGCGGCCGAGGGCCGGGAAGATTTTGCGATCGGCATCAAGTGGCACTCGCAGGACCGCAATCCCGCGGCGGGCATTCCAGCCCTGTCGTGGATCGTCCACTTCGAGAGGCATCCGTCCGTGCGTTCCGTGGCCACGTGGGATCTGCCTTACGACTTGGCGTTAGGCCTCATGCCGGGCGTCAGGGTCGACGCCGGTTTTATCTCCGGAATTTTCGGCGCCGCGTTGAACCGGCGGTGGTCGGCTAATTTCCGCACATTCGTCGAAATCTCCGCGCCGCAAATCGCCGCCAGCCGGGACGGCGGGGTATTGCTGTATCGATCCGTCGGCGCCGCCTACCTCCTGGGTAATGACTGGCAAATCGGCGCGCGTGCCTCATCGGCCTTTACGCGGAACACGCCGGGCGGCCAGTTGCTCTTCGAAATCGCCGGCCGATATTAGCCAACGCTAACTATCGCATTGCAGACAACCGCCGCTCCGCCGGCGTTGCCAAGTCTCAGTTCCGGTTCGCGACTTGGTTTTGAGTTCGTTCCGACCGATACCTCAACAGGTACCAGACCTCATCGCGCGGGGTCGGAGTGAAGAGGCGCTGGTTACTCTCAGGCCGGAGGGAAAATAGCTGCAACGTGGCACCAGCGCGGCATACCGACGATAACATTCTGCCTACGCGGGGCATTGGTCCTGCATTGACGTGTCTAAAAGTGATGAACCCAGCGCAGCTGCAAGCGATTTCCCTGCGGGCGGTTTCTGGCATCCTGCTCGAAGTACGTATTCACGAAAAGGAGATTCTCCTTCGACAGGCTTAGCACGGCGCCAGGGCCAATTGCCCACACGTTTTCACGGCCCGTCACCTGGTTACCATTTATTTCGCTATCCGTAATCTGACGAAACAAGTAGCCGTTGACACCGATTCGCAGGTTTGGCTGCACTGCATAGTCGAGCGCGAAATTTGCATGTACTGCCTGCCCGGCTTTCGTGCTCGTCACGCCTGGCCCGAATGCAACGTTCGGGTCCGTGTTTTTTGCGTTCCACAGGTAGTAAGTGCGGAAGGAACCGGTCCACTCCGGAGAGAACCAATATGTCCCAGCCCAGTATGGATTGAACGACCAGAAATTGCTCCCGGGATTGAAGGACTTTGTCCGATCATAGCTGCCGGTTGGCAAAATCAAGTCCAATTCCAAGCGATGTGCGAATCTGGGCCCGTTAGGTCCCATTACTGGATCGAATTGCAAAAACGGCCCGACCGTCAGATCACCTACGCCGTCGCGGGCGCTCAACGCTGCGCCTCCAATGCCATCGTCTTGGCGTGCCTTTAGGATCCAAGGGGCTAAGAGGTCGACGCCCCAGCTTCCTCCCAAAAGCCTTTGGGGAGATTGATAGACAAATTGCGTGAGGTTTACGAGAACCTCCGTCTCCTGCTTTGGAAGCGCAAGGCGGTTGCCATTGGCGTCCTTCAGTCGATCAGATTTGTAGTATTGGACGTAGTCCTGAAAATACAACCCAGGTCCAGCGGGCGCTGGAGCGCCATCCAGGAAAGAGGTTGAGCCCATGTTCACCGCGGGCTGATCAAATGAGAAAACTGGGCTAGCTATCAGCATCCCAGCTAGTCCTACTGCACGCACGCTTTTTCGTTTCATTTTTGCCTTCCCTATTTAAGGCTTCAGGTGTCAAACGCTGATTTCTGTCCGCCCTCATAACTGCGAAGCGCGGGCTATTCCTAAAGGAAGATGCCGACCGTACCGAGATGCTGGATTTCAACGTGATAGTGGTCGCCTGCAGACAAAGGGGTCATTGGACCAAGCGCACCGGAGAGAACCACATCGCCTGCTTTAAGCGGACGGCCGCGCTTAGCCATCGCATTCGCGAGCCACTGAACAGCCCGTAATGGGTGCCCTAGACAAGCCGCACCGACTCCTAGCGACACGACCTGGTCATTCGTGCGCGCCACCATGCCGCAAATTCCGAGTTCGAGCTCGTCAATGCGCCGTGCGTTGTTCCCAAGGACGTAGAGCCCGGAAGACGCGTTGTCAGCAACGGTGTCGGTGATACGAATATCCCAGCCGGTGATCCGTGAATCGACGATTTCAATGGCGCAAACTGCGAAATCAATCGCCCGTATAACGTCGGTCCAGCTGGGAGCTTCGCTCAGCAAATCGCGCCCCAGCATGAAAGCGACCTCTGCTTCCGCACGCGGTTGAATCAGTCGCCCCGACGGGACACGTTCGCCGTCCGGCACTTCCATATCGGCGAACAGCATCCCGAAGTCGGGCTGATCGACACCCAGTTGCCGTTGCACTGCGGCTGAAGTAAGGCCGATTTTTCGTCCAGCCAGCCGCGCGCCGATCGCGAGCCGTTGGCGCGTCAGCGTCTCCTGCACTTCATACGCCGTAGCTATATCGTCGGTCCCGATCAAATCTCGCACCGGTGCGCAGGGTCGATGAGATACCTGCGCGTCGTGCAGCCGTGCAGCTGCTGCCTTGATCGCCGACATCATTCCAGGCCAAACACCTTATCGAGGCGCATCGCGATGCGGATGTCACCTTTGAGACGCATCTTGCCGGTCATTAACGCAAACTTGGGATTGAGCTTCTTATCGATAATGCGCTCGAAATTTTCCATCGACACTGTGATGGTGATGTCTGAGTCGCCATCGGCGTTGTGCACATGGTTCGGCTTCGCTTTCGCGTCGATGAAGAGAATCCCGTCTTGGCCGAAGAGGAACTTGATGCGCGCATCGACGCCGGACTCGGCGCCGACCGCGTCCTGCACGCGTTTGGTGACCTCCTCGAGAGTCGACATGCAGTCTCCTTTCTTGCCCTAGATTCGTTTTAGGCGGGCCCAGATCGAGCCGTTGCGCGGCTCGCAGGCGTGCACGGTGAGCGGGTCCACGCAGGGCGGCGCCGCGGGCAGCCCAGTGCACAGATCAAAGGCGCCGCCGTGCCAGGGACATACGATGACCTGTCCCCGTAAGCTTCCCTCAGAGAGGGAGGCGAAGCCGTGTGTACAGGTGTCGTCGGTGACGTGAAACGTGCCGTCGACATTGAATACCGCTAGCGCGCGACCGCCGACGGTGACGCGTCGGCCGGTGCCCGGCTCGACCGACCACTCCTCGCAGACCTCTACGAGGTCCGCGTCACCCGTGGCGGCCCTCAATCGGCAGCCTGCAGAAAACTCAGGCACGCGCGTGCGAAGTCCCGCGGCCGCTCTATCATCGCCCAGTGTCCACAGTGCGGCACGATATAGCCCCACGAATTGTTGATTAGCTCGAGGAATTTGTAGGCATTGGCGACCGGGACCACCTTGTCGTCCTTGCCGTTCACGACGAGCGTCGGGCAAGCAACGCGCGCGATGAACTCGGGCGGATAGAAGAGTCCGCCTTGCTCCTTGATCCATTTCATGGTGGCACCGTAGGCGGCGCGGCAATCCGGCTCCAGGGACTTCTTTAGCCGGTAGTCCACGAGCTCCGGCTCGGGCTTGAAATCCGCGTTGGTGAGTGCCCGGATCAGCTTGACCATGCCCTCACGCGTGAAGTCATAGTTGATCACCGGCATCAGATCGGCATGCAGGGTAGTAGTGAGCCCCGCGCTGCCCATCAGCACGAGGCGTTCGATGCGTTCCGGACTCTCCACCGCGAGCCCGAGTGCGGTGCAGCCACCCATCGAATTGCCGATGAACGACGCCGTGCGGATCTTCATGGCGTCGAGGAAGTTGCGAAGGTGCACGAGGCGTGCGACCTGCGAGTACTCGAATCGCGAGGGATCAGGCTTCCCCGTGGCTCCAAAGCCGATCATGTCCAGCGCGATCACTCGGAAGCGCTTGGCGAATACGGGAACACTGCGGCGCCAATTGCCGATGCCGTCGGCGCCCGCCCCACCACCGTGGATCAGGATCAAGGTTTCTCCCTTGCCCGCCTCGACGTAGTGGGTGCGAATGCCGCCTGCGTCGATGTAGCGCGATTCGCTAGTCAGGGCGTCAATGTTCATGCGTGTAACTCCATTCCGCCCATGCCGGTGAACCATTCCGGCATTGGTTCGTAGTACACGGTTTCGCCCCTCCACTCTGGCGCAGCGCCGGCTGCCACTAGCCAGTTGACGATCTCTAAGCCGCCATTGCCGCCTTGCTCGACGATCTGCGGCGGACTGAGGCGCGTCAGGCTTTCTGCCTGGCCGCGCTCAAAGCTGCCTAGCACGCCGCGATCGAAAGCTTCGGATACTTCGCCATGGCGCGGGATGTTGAGCCAATGCGATAGCCCGCCCGTGGCGAGCACGGCGACGCGTTCGTTTGCTGGACGGTTCTTGTCGATGGTCTCGCGCAGCACGCCGCCCAGCGCGTGACAGCGGGCGGCGGTCGGCACGGGCTCCATGTTGATGTTCACGAGCACCGGTACGATCGGTACGTTACGGTCAGGGTCGATGAACATCATGGGCAGTGCGACACCATGGTCGGGCCGCAGCTCTTCCGCTTTGGCGAGATCGAACCCGCGCACCGCTGCGTGCGCAACGAAGGCCTCTGCGAACGCGCGGTGACCAGGACGCGGATCCAGCGGAATGTCCATGTCGCCGAACGGACGGTACTCATCCGCTACGCCGACCACGAAGGGCGCCTGCAGGCTCATGTTGATGTTGAACATATGGTCCGAGCTGATGACCACGACGAGGTCCGGTCTCTTCGCGAGCAAGCGCCGACCGACTTCGCGGATGCCTCCCACGATGCGCTTTGCGCGCGCCTCCACGCCCCGCGGCGACATAAGAATGTGGGAGCACGCGCCTGCGGAGACGAGCTGCCCCACTATTTCCCCGTCTCTTTGTATGCGTCGACGGTGATCAGCTTCGCCACCTCCGGATTGCAGGCAAGGAGATAGTGCATCTGCAGGATCGGATGCACTCCCGCTGCGGTCAGCGACGGCGGCGAGCCTTGGTCCAACCCGGTGCGCTCTTCGGCGGTGATGCCGTACGCGTCGTAGACCTCTGCGCGCTTCTCGCGGAAGCGCTGCAGCAGCCCGGGCTGTCTGAACAGGTCTTGCACGAGGCGGTTCACGGCATAGCGACCCACTAGAGATGCTCCTGGGTTTGAATGCCGCGGTTGTGCCGGCTGGCGAGCCGCCGCCATTCCACGATGGCGATGTCGGTCTCGAAGAGGAGTTCCTCCACCCAGCCGCGGTCGCGATCGCCGTAGAACTCTTCTGTTGCCTCGCGCGCCCAGACGTCGTCGTCGTTGAAGCCATCCAGCGCGAGATCCATCCACTTCTCGTCGACTTCCCTTCGAAACGCAGCGGCCTCCGCCTCGCTCGAGGTCATGCGTCCCAGCGTCTGCAGATAGATGTGCGTGTCGGCGTCCACCGGCACGTACCACTCGAACTGGTTCATGCCCTCCTGCGGCCAAGGATCGACCTTCAGGACGCCGGGCAACCAGATCGAAATGTTATCCGCGACCTTCTTTTCACCAAAGTGGCCCTCCAGTACGGGCTCTCCCTCCAGCGTGCCCTCGAATACCGGTATCGCCGATTCGCCTAAAAGGTCGAAAAGGCCGATCGGCCCCGGCGCGCCAATCGAGGGGCGCGTGCTCTTGCCCGGGTCGGTGGGCGCGAAGCCAAGCGGCAGCGCGATGTCGTTGCCCGAGACAAGGCGCGATTTCTTGTGGATGAAGATGTGGCTCGCGTCGAAACCGTTCTCGACCCCGAGGCGCCAGTTGCTTTTCACGATGCGCCGCTTGCCGTGGATCGCGCGGCCTTCATCGAGGAACCCCGGCGGCACGTCGGCGGCAAGATCGGGCGGTGCGCCGTCGCCTACGTAGAGGAAAACGAGGCCCTTCGCTTCGCGCGCATGGTAGGTCCGCAGGTGATGTTTGCCGATCAGGCTGCTGGAAGGGTTCGTGATGATGTCGACCAGCCGGCCGTCCTTCCAGTCGTAGGTAAACGCGTGGTACCAGCAGGTGATCGTGCCCTTCTTGTAGCACTCGAGACGTTTGGAGAACCTTACGCCGCGGTGCAAGCAGCGATTGCGAATCGCACGGACCACGCCGTCCACGCGGTTGACCAGGATGCTCTCGCCCAACAGGGTCACCTCGACTGGCTTACCTTCGGCCAGCTCGCGCGAAAAGATCGCCGGATACCAGTGGTTGCGGAAGCCTAACTTTGCTTCCACATACGGCCGCCAACCCTTCACGCGCTCCAGCACGGCTGGCTCCACCAGCGGCGCAGTCATCAGCTTTCCCCTCTGCTATAGTGGCCCGCATCGTGGCGCCGGAGCCCGCCTTCGTCTTGGACGCGGGCGCAAGAAGTCTTGGCATCCAGCGCAAAATCCTTGCACTAGGGGGCGGCCGATGAACTGGAGCAGCGAGGTAATTCCCGTCCGAGATCAGTTTTCTTCCTGGCGCGAGGCCTGCTGCCAGCACGTCTATGCCATCACACCCGAACGCGAGGAAACCGGTGGTTTCCGAGGGGCCATTGAGGCAAGGCGCCTGGGAGGGCTCGATGTAGTCGATCTCCAATGCGAAGGGCACCGCGTGTCGCGCCGCATCGAAGACATTAAACGTGCGCCGAGCGACACCTACTACGTCTACCGACAGGTGGGCGAGGCTGCATGGTTCATGCAGGAGCACCGCCACGTGCTTGCGTTGCGCGGCGACATCGTTCTTGCCGACCCGAACGTACCGTTCTCGACTGGCGCCTCGGGCGACTTCGACTTCCGCATCTGGCGCATGCCGCGTCGAAGCCTGGACGCTTATCTCGCGCTGCCCGGACGCATGCCCATGGTGCACCTGCCGTTCAACTCGCCCGAATGCGCGTTAGTCTCGAGTTGCCTCGATGCGCTCGCCGCGCAGGGCGAGCGCATCGACCCACGCATTGTCGGGCACGTGGCCGAGAACCTAGTGCGCCTTGTGGCTATGGCAGCGGGCATTGCGCCCGAACTGCGCGACGCTGGCCGCGAAGCGCTGCGCGCCGCCGCGCTGCAACGCGTATTACGCTATGCGGACAGGAATTTCGCCGACCCGGAGCTCTCTCCCGCGCGCGCGGCGAATGCGCTTGGTATGTCGGTCAGGAAGCTCCACATGCTTTTCGGTGCGAGCGGCAAGACCTTCAATGAATGGCTCATCGAGCGGCGCCTCGAAGAGGCGCGTCGCCTCCTATCAAGTCCGGGCACGGCGCAGAGATCCATCGCGGACATCGCGCTCGCGGTCGGGTTCAATGATCTTTCGTGCTTCTACCGGGCGTTCCGGACAAAGCTGGGCACGACGCCGGGCGAACTGCGGACCTCTTCGTAAGGCCCCACTTTTTTGGCGCTGCCGTAACTTGCCCCGTTGCAGGCAGGTTTTTACCGGCGGTGGAGCGGCAGGCTTACGGTGCGCGCGTCGGTATCTCGATGCAACGATCGCATCAATCCGATCAGCTCCGCCTTGGTCTCGATGCCGATTCCGGGTTCGTCGGGCAGGTCAACGAAGCCGTCTCTGATTCTCGCGTTGTCGGCGAATCCCCCGAAGGGCGCAAAGACGCCGGGATACGATTCATTTCCTCCGAGGTGCAGGCCGGCGGCGATGTTGAGCGACATCTGGTGGCCGCCGTGGGGAACGAGCCGCCGCGATGACCAGCCCATCTCGGACATCACCTGCAGCGTGCGAAGGTATTCCACCAGGCCGTAGGAGAGGGCGCAGTCGAACTGCAGCCAGTCCTTCTCCGGCTGCATGCCGCCGTAACGCAGCAGGTTGCGGGCATCCTGCGAGGAGAAAAGATTTTCTCCTGTCGCCATCGGCGCCCCGTAGGCCTGCGACACCCTGGAGGACCGCCTCGATGCGCCGCAGATCCTCCTCCAAGGACGCCGCGCCGATCTTCATCTTGACGACGCGATATCCGAGGTCGAGATAGCCTCGCATCTCGTCCTGCAGCGCGCTGAGTCCCTTTTCCGGGTAGTAATACCCGCCGGCGGCGTAGACCCAGACCTTGGAGTCGGCGGCTCCGTCGCCATATTTTTCCGCGAGGAGCCTATAGAGCGGTAGGCCGGCGATCTTGGCGACGGCATCCCAGAGCGCCATGTCGATCGTGCCGACGGCCACCGACCGTTCGCCATGCCCGCCGGGCTTCTCGTTCACCATCATGCGCCGCCACACCGCCGACGGATCGAGGTTGTCGCCGTTCGCGCTTTCGAGCTGGCGCGGCGGCGTGTCCAGGATGCGCGGAATGAAGCGCTCGCGCAGCATCGCGCCCTGCCCGTAGCGGCCGTTCGAGTTGAAGCCGTAGCCGATAACTCTTCTGCCGTCGCGCACCACATCGGTGATTAGCGCGACGATCGAGCAGGTCATCTTCGAGAAATCAATGTACGCGTTCGCAATGGCGGACGCGATGGATACGGTCTTCTCGCGGATCTCGAGTATTTTCAGCTCAGAACTCCCTTTCAGCCCGCATGCGCGGCGGACGCGCGCGCCGCGCGCCATTCGCGCCACGCCGCTTGCCGTTGTTGCGCGGCGCGTGATAGCCGAGGTAGCTCCAGAAGATCTGCTCGAGGTCCTGGATGGCCGTCGGCACGTCGAAGCTGGGGTGGATGAGCGAGCGCACCATGATGCCGTCGAGGTGCGTGGAGGCGATGTCCGCGGCGTGCGCCGCCTGCCGCATCGTCATCCTGCGGAAGATGCCCTTCTCCACGCCGAGCCAGATGCGGCTCGAGAGGATCTGCCGCTCCTGCTCGTAGAACTCGTGGATCGCGGCATCGGTGATCCTGGTGTTGCTGCCGGAGGTCTTGAAGTCCAGCATGATCTTCACGAGTTGCCGGATCTCCGGCGCCATCTCGGTATGGGTGTCGAACCAGGCGGCGATCATCTTCACCGGATCGCTGTGCTTTTGCTCCAGGCGCCGGAACGTCGTGATCGCCTTGTCGATGCAATACTCGAGCGTCGCGCGGAAAAGGTCCTCTTTGCTGTCGAAGTAGTAGTAGATGAGCGCGGTGTTCACCCCCAGCCCGCGTGCGATGTCCTTGATGGTGACGGTAGTCACGTCCTGCCGCGCGAACAAGGCGAGCGCGGTCGCCATGAGTTCCTCGGCACGCTTCGGAAGTTGTTTCTTCCTCATGAATCGCCGTATTTTCGTTTGAAGGCGGCCGCCGCCCCCCGGAAACATTCCATCGGCGCCTGCACGGTTCCAGCGCCGATCTGCCCGCCGTCCCGTCCGGCGACTCCGATGTTCATCGCCGGCAGCACCCCGGAGGACAGCACTTTGAAGACGTCTATGCCGGTCGGCGTGCCCTTGTACTTGAGGAAAGGGATGCGAAAGTCGCTGTGCTCGCCCACCGTTATCTCGTACAAGGCGAGGTTCCTCTTCACCATTCCCTCGGGCGAGCCGCCCTGGTATTTCTGCAGCGGGAATGCCGCGGCTTGCGCGAAGCCGCCAAGGCCGACGGTCTCGGTGATCGGGCTCTCTCCGCCCATCCACGTGATCTCGTCCTTCGTATGCCCCTCGAAGAGGACCGCGTCCACCGTGGCGTGAGGGCCGCGGAACCACTCCTCTCCGAGCCCGGCCACGCGGATCGCGAATCCCTGGCAGTTGAAAGCCATCGCGCTGACGATGCTCGAGCCCTCGATGCCGCCGATCGAGTCTGCGATCGACTTCGCCGCGGCCATGGACAGCCGCAGGAAGAAGTAATGGTCTTCCGTCATGGCGTTGACCGCCTTCTCGACGCCGGCGCGGTCCTGCTCGGCGATCTTCAGCAGGCCGGGAAAGAGCGCGCGCGCGAAAAGGAGCGACGCGGCCGTGTTCCGGCTATGAAGGTCGTCGCCCATGTGCAACGCCTGGACCATGATCGGCTTCAGAGCAATGCCGCCCGAGGCGCGCACGGCCCGGCCCAGAACAGGCGCCACGACATCGCCGATGAACCGCAGGCGATCCCTGACGCCGTCGTCGTAGACACCGTAGTTGAGCCTGCGCCGGTTGGTGCCCTCGTAGATGTTGCAATAGCCATAGTTGCCGAATTTGTCGTTGCGCACGACGAACACGGGCATCGAGGCCGTGTAGATGCCGGCCAGCGAGCCGACGCATTTCAGCTCCTGGCAGCCGCGAACCTTCACTTCGCCGCCGGCGAGCTTGCGCTCCGCTTCGGCGAGGTCCTTCGCCAGCCCCTCGAACAGCACGCCGCCGATGATCGCCGAGCGCTGGCCGCCGACGTAGCTCGACCATGGCAGCGTCGGGCCTGAAGTGAGCACCGTTTCCGGCGTGAACCCGGGTACGGCCTCGAGCGCGGGCAGGACGTCGGTCAACACCGC
>WNFI01305569.1_pt1 | contig 11975 bp, 9 predicted proteins | sample 5400471 | NCBI WGS metagenome assembly WNFI01 (sample SAMN13153348, study PRJNA577476) | soil metagenome | isolation source: 100 cm saprolite on Douglas fir-dominated hillslope | place: USA:California | collected 2013-09-17 | reverse complement strand
GCTAAACTGCTTGGTGGTGGGTGTGATAGATTCGTTCATGATGATGCTCCTCCTATCGCTACGCTGTTACTCTACGATAGGTATGGCGCATCATCCTTCTTTTGGCAAGCTCCTTTCTTGGGGCACCTTGCCACTAATTTGGGCCAAATTTAGGTAATAAGCTGCTGGACTTCTAGCAGCCACTTGATACTTGGCGCATCCCTTCAATCAGTACCTCTGCAACCTCGGGGCGTGAGAACTCGCGCGGTGGCATCTCGCCCATTTGCAACATGTGACGCACTTTCGTCCCGCTCAGGGTCACATGTTGTTCATTGCCATGCGGGCAGGTTTTCGCTGAGGCCATCGAATCGCAGGCCCGGCAGAAGAAGGTATGATCGAAGAACATCGGCGTGATGCCCAGTTTAGCCGGATCGAACTCCGCAAAGATGTGGTGAGCGTCATACGTGCCATAGTAGTTGCCTACACCGGCGTGATCGCGCCCCACGATGAAATGCGAGCAACCATAGTTCTTGCGCATGAGCGCGTGGAAGATGGCTTCACGCGGACCGGCATAGCGCATGGCGGCAGGCAGCACGCCAAGTATTACCCGGTCAGCTGGATAGTAGTTCGCCAACAACACTTCGTAACAGCGTATGCGTACAGCAGCCGGGATATCGTCCTCCTTGGTAGCTCCGACCAGGGGATGCAGGTACAGGCCATCTACCGTCTCCAGGGCGCATTTCTGAATATATTCGTGCGCACGATGCACGGGATTGCGTGTCTGGAAGCCAACGACACGCTTCCAACCGCGCTCGGCGAACATCTGGCGGGATTGGGTGGGTGTATAACGGTACCGGGCGAAGGCTTGCTGTTGCAGAGCTATTACACGCACAGATCCACCCAGAAGTACATCGCCCTGCTGGTACAGCGCTTTCACGCCTGGGTGTGCCTCTTCGGTCGTGCGGTAGACCTTACTCGCCTCGAGTCGTTTGTCGTAGCCATACTTCTCATTTATCGTCATGATAGCTTGCAGCGATCCCAGGGCATTGACAAGCGCCACCTGTGCGCCTTCTTTCAGTGTTGCAGCTTGCTCTGAGCTTATCGAGAGAGTGATCGGTATCGGCCAGGGAGAGCCATTGCTCAGGTGCAGCTCATTGACAACGCCCAGGTAATCGGCCCGGTTCATAAAGCCACCCAGGGGACTATACGCCCCAGTAGCCAGCATCTCCAGGTCGGCAAGCTGGCGCGAACCAATCTGGACTCGCGGCAGGCTTTTCGCACGTTCCTGCAATTCCACACGTTCCCGCCCGCTTGCTATATTGATGACTAACTCTCCGCCATGAGGTGCAATCAATCCGTCTACCATGAGTACGTAACCCCATCTCTCTTGTCTGATAAATTTACGCTACATATCTAGGCGGGGTGTGACCGGGTGACATCTAACGCTTCGATCTAGTGGTGATCCCAGGTAGCTAGCCTATCCGCCAGGATCCCAGCGTCTTCGTACACGCCTTCCGGTGCAAAATAGCCCAGTTCCTCAAGCCGGGCGAAGATGCGGGTGACGCTCTCCTCGACCGCCTCCTTATCTGTTTCGATCACCAGTTCAGGATGCTCCGGCTCCTCGTAGGGGTCATCCACACCGGTAAAGCCCTTGATCTTGCCTTCATCCGCCAGCTTATAGAGCCCTTTTACGTCGCGCTGGCGGCAGACTTCAAGCGGGCATTTGACGTACACTTCAACAAATTTGCCGATTTCTTTGCGTGCCCACTCGCGCGCCTCGCGATATGGAGAAATAGCAGCGGCGATGCTCACCACACCATTGCGTGTCAACAAATTGCAGACGAAAGCAATGCGCTGAATGTTGGTATTGCGGTCCTCGCGGCTGAAGCCAAGCCCCTTGCTCAGGTGGGTACGGACGATATCGCCGTCCAGTACCTCGACGTTACGGTCAATCGCTTTCAGGTGTCGCTCGATAGCCCAGGCAAGTAAACCAGATGGTAAAGCCTGTATTGATCATGAATGTAATCCTCTCGCCCAGCCGTTATTCTCAGAAAAGCTCTCCAGTGCTGTTCTTAAGTATCTCCTCATCTGTAGGTCGTAATGTGTTCGTGAGGAACCATGCCCTCACTGTGATTTCGTTGCAATAAAGGAGTTTAGCATCCCTAGCCATTCCCCGACAACCATAAAAGCAGGTAAGTAATTTCACTCCAATTTGCTCATGCCCTGAACTCGTACTGGGCAAAATACTTCCCTACGTCTTTCCCCGTACATAAAGATGAAGTTACCCGTACATTTGCCCATAGACTATTCGTAGAGGTACCCATGAATAATTTTCGCACTTTTCCGAATGCTCATAATCGACCATCTATGCTATAGTCTTATATAGTTTGAATTGATCCATCCGGGTTCGCTCCTTACTTGATGTGCTTGGGACCAGGGCATAAACCGATGAGGTTCTCGGAGGATCATGGTCTCGAGTAGGCTATCTGTACAATCACTGGTTATTCGATGGAAGTTAGGTTGCCGCCTTCCCATCTAGTAGGCCAGCTGCGGCCAACCAAGCACCTTGCCAGTTGGTTTTCGTTTTTACAAGGGTGATAAGCGACTGAAGTCAGCGGGCAATGTTAAGAGTGGAGGATGGAAAACCATGGAGCCTGGGTCTAAAATAGTGGAGAACCAGCCAGATGTGCTGCCACGGATAAGCGTCGTAATCCCGGCCCATAACGAGGCAAGGAATCTGCCATATGTGTTGCCACTGATCCCTAACTGGGTCCACGAGGTAATTCTTGTCAATGATCATTCGGCTGATGATACTGTAGAGGTGGCCTGCAGGTTGTTGCCAACTATTCGTATCATCAACACGCAGCATAGACACGGTAAAGGGGCAGCGCTGCAGGTCGGCTTTACAGCGGTCACCGGTGATATTATCGTGATGATGGACGCAGACGGCTCGAGCGATCCACGGGAAATGCCGCGCTTTATCGAAGCGCTGCTGGCAGGTGCCTACCTTGCGAAGGGATCGCGCTTCATTGCTGATGGTGGTAGTTCTGATATTACCCACCTGCGTCGGCTCGGCAGTCGCGTGTTGATCTGGATTGCTAACCAGCTTTTCGGGGTTCGCTTCACCGATATGTTCTGTGGCATTAATGCCTTCTGGAAAGACTGTCTCGATTTCTTCGAGGTTGACTGTGAGGGCTTTGAAATTGAAGCGCTGCTTCACCTGCGTATTTGCAAGGCCAACCTCGAGATTGTAGAAGTGCCTAGCTTTGAACACGCACGCATCCATGGCACTACCAATTTTCGCACGATTCGAGATGGTTGGCGGGTGCTGAAGATGATCGTGCAAGAATCGATGAATGGTCGCTCGGTGATCGGAAGGATCAAGATGCATTGCCCATATCAACTAGAGAACATTACCTGGGATGGTCTGGTCACCAAGGAGCAGATTGGAGCCATACAATGATCCCTGTCCCTTGACCCTTGTCCAACCGGGAGCTCTGCTGAAGCACTACCGGCGGTGTCGGAGGTAATAGTGGTTAATCACATGGAAGAGCAAAATATACCAATCCTCATGTACCATAGCATTTCGAGCCATGCCAGTCCAAGGTTTAGGCCATGTATCATATCGCCAGAAACGTTTGAAGAACACCTGTCCTACTTAGAACGGTGTCACTATACTCCTGTGACGGTGACACAATTTGTGCAAGCGATGGCCCGAGGAGGGGACGGACTTCCTCCTCATCCTGTGATATTGACCTTTGATGATGGCTACGCGGATTTTTATACGAAAGCCCTTCCAGCACTCCAGCGTCACGGCTTTACAGCAACGCTCTACGTCGCCACAGCGTTCCTAGGAGGCACGAGCTGTTGGTTGCAGCATATGGGTGAAGGCATGCACCCCATGCTCACGTGGGAACAACTGGCTGAGATCAGTGCGAGCGAGATTGAGTGTGCCGCACATACTCATACCCACCGGCCACTGGATATGCTGCCTCCTTCTGCTGTGCGTGACGAAATTGTTCATTCCAAAGAACTGCTGGAGGAACACCTCGGTCAACAAGTCACAAGTTTTGCTTATCCATACGGGTACTACAATGCTTGCGTGCGGCAGATTGTGCAGGCGGCCGGTTATGCTTCGGCATGCGCGATCAAACGCGCGCTGAGTTCCTTGCATGACGATCCCTATGCATTGGCGCGCCTTGCGATCAGGCCAGATGCCAGTGTGCATGCTTTAGCCACCGCCCTATCTACTGGTCGCGGACCACTGATTGCGTCCCATGTGAAGCGGGCACGTGCCCACCTGCGGCAGCGCGCACGGACTGTGTACGGAAAGCTTTGGTGCGGCTGGAGCGCCAGCTATTAAGAAAGGAAACGAGACTGAAGTGAGGACGCTGCCTAACTTTTTCATTGTCGGTGCGGCAAGATCTGGCACAACCTCCCTTGATCGGTATCTCAGCCAGCACCCGGAGATCTATATTACGCCGAGGAAAGAAACGCACTTTTTTGCTCATGACCTTCTTCCCCCGTGCTTCCAAGGGCCAGGAGATGAAAGGTTGAACAGGTTACTGATCCGGGCCGAGGATCAGTATGCTCAGCTCTTCGCCGACGTGACAGGGGCGAAGGCTATTGGCGAATCCTCAGCCTTTTACCTCTGCTTTCCTGGTACGGCAGAGCGGATTGCGCAAGCGGTTCCTGATGCGAAGATCATCATGATCTTACGTGAGCCGGCGGACCGGGCCTACAGCGCCTACACGTTTCTGGTTGGTCGGGAGGGCTTAGGGTTTGAGGAGGGCCTGACCCGGGAGGAAGAACGCAAGCAACAAGGCTTTGAGCCTATGTGGTGGTACAAAGAACTGGGTCTGTATTACGGGCAGGTCAAGCATTACCTGGAGGTGTTCGGAACACAGCGGGTAAAAGTGCTGTTGTACGACGAGCTCTTCGCCAATCCAGGGCAAACGCTGCGCGATGTCTTTACCTTCCTGGAGGTGAAGGAAGACGTAGTCATCGATACTTCCGTGCGCTATAACGTTGCGGGAGCCCCGAAGTCGCCGAGGCTCTATGCTCTGCTGGACCATTTCATCTACAACCCCAGCCCCCTGGAGAAATGTATCAAGTCTCTGGTGCCCCAACACCTGCGGCTAGCGTGGGCTAGTCAGGTTATAGGCACGTTCACACGGCCCGTTCCTATGCATCCGCAGATACATGCACAGCTCAAGGCGTACTATAGGCACGTTCACACGGCCCGTTCCTATGCATCCGCAGATACATGCACAGCTCAAGGCGTACTTTGCAGAGGATGTGGGGAAGCTGGAGGATTTGCTACACCGGGACTTGCTCTGCTGGCACTATCAGGAGCCCAGCATGGCGCAAAAGCCGTGACGGGGACTATGCAAGGAAGAAAGTGAGGTCCAGGAATGCCAACTGAGCCCAGCCCGCTGCGTGTGCTGCTGGTGGCCGCATGCTACCTCCCCTCCATGGGAGGTGTTGAGACGCACATCTACGAGGTGGGACGGCGTTTGGCGCAGGCGGGCGTCGAGGTCACGGTCCTGACGACGGATGTGAGCGGTCGGCTCCCTGCCGTTGAGGAGTTGGAGGGCATACGCATCCGCCGGGTGCGCGCGTGGCCGGCCAACAAGGACTATTACTTCGCGCCAGGCATCTATCGCGTCATCACTCGTGGCCGGTGGGACCTTGTCCACTGTCAGGGGTATCATAACCTGGTACCACCACTGGCGATGCTTGCTGCGTGGCGAGCCAGTATTCCGTTCGTTCTGACCTTCCACAGCGGCGGAGACGTGTCGCGCTTGCGCAAGGCACTGCGTGGGCTGCATTGGACGATGCTGCGCCCGCTCTTGTCGCGGGCGCGGAAATTAATCGCCGTTTCAGAATTCGAGGCTGGTTTCTTTCGAGAGCGGCTGCGGCTTCCGGCCGAGCGCTTCGTGGTCATCCCCAATGGAGCTTATCTCCCCGAGGTGATGGAGCCGCCAGGAGGCACAACAGGCGAGGTAGAAGATGCCCCTCTCATTGTCTCAGTTGGTCGGCTTGAGCGATACAAGGGGCATCAGCGGGTGATCGCAGCCGTGCCAAAGCTGCTGGAACTTGTTCCAGATGTGCGAGTGCGCATCGTGGGCGTGGGTCCGTACGCGTCAACCCTGCAGAAGCTGGCGAGGAGGCTTGGCATTGCCGAGCATGTAAAAATCCAGGCAGTGCCACCAGGGGACCGGGGCGGCATGGCTGCGCTGCTTGCACGAGCCGACCTCGTAACGCTACTCAGTGAGTATGAGTCCCAGGGTATCGCTGTTATGGAGGCGCTCACCCTCGGGCGTCCGGTGCTCGTCGCCGGTACTTCCGCGTTGCAGGAGCTTGCCGAGCGCGGCCTTGCACGCGCGATCCCCCTTGAGAGCACCCCGGAAGAAGTGGCAGCGGCAGTGGCCAGCCAACTGCGCCACCAGAGGCTGGCGCAGAACGTCGCATTGCCAACGTGGGATGCTTGTGCTGCCAGTCTTTTAGCCCTCTACCAGGCCATCGCACGGAGGGTACCATGCGCGTCCTGATGCTTTCACAGTTCTATCCGCCTATTATTGGAGGGGGAGCGATACACGCCCGGTCCCTCAGCGTCGAGCTTGTTTCGCGTGGGCATGACGTAGCCGTTGTCACACTGTGGCATCAGGGTCAAGCGGAATTCGAGCTGGACCAGGGTGTGCGGGTGTATCGAGTTCGCTCCTCGATGCGGAGAGCGCCGTGGCTCTTCGGCGACGAGGGGCGGCAGTACGCCCCGCCGTTTCCCGATCCAGAGGTGATGCTGGCGCTGCGCCGCATCATTGTGCACGAACAACCTGAGATCGTGCATGCCCACAACTGGCTCGTGTACTCCTTTCTACCACTGAAAGCCTGGAGCGGGGCCCGGCTCATCGTGACCTTACACAGTTATGATCTGGTGTGTGCGAAGACGACACTTCTGTATCAGGGCTCAAGCGCCGTTGACATGTTCCTGCCAGTGAGCCAGCCAGCAGCAGTTGGCAATGGCCTGGTTGGCAGTCGACTGCCGTTCCAGGTCATTCCCAACTTCCTGCCCGGCGATGTCGGTGTGCCGCAAGGTGATATTGAGCCCTATCTTGCGAAACTCCCCGCCGGGGATTACCTCCTCTTCGTCGGCGCTTTGAGCCGGCAGAAGGGAGTAGATGTGCTGCTGCGTGCATACGCTGGTCTTCCCAATGCCCCCCCTCTCGTTCTCATCGGGTATCCCACACCGGGGTGGTCGATTTCGAGCGTGGACTGTCCTGACAACGTCTTTGTCCTGAAGGCTTGGCCGCGCTATGCAATCATGGAGGCGTGGCGTCGTAGCATGCTGGCACTGGCTCCCTCAGTGGTGCCTGAGACCTTTGGCATGGTGGTGATGGAGGCAATGTCGACCGGGCGCCCGGTCATCGCTTCTCGTATTGGTGGCCTGATCGACCTTGTTGCTGACGGTGAGACCGGGTTCCTGGTCCAGCCGGGTGATTCATTAGCTCTACAGCAGGCCATCGAGCGGCTGCTGGCGGGCCCCGATCTTCGCAGGCGTATGGGACAAGCCGCTCTGTGCAAAGTCGTTGAGTTTCAGGCGAGCACAGTTGTGCCGCGCATTGAGCAGGTATATGAGGAACTCCTGTTGAGCAGGTAGTGAAAGCAAAAAACTTATGAATATAACAGAACTAGTAGATGGCGGGAATCCTTCTGATAATTTAATTTGTCCTCGATGCAGTACTTCAATGCCGCCAGACGCAATGTTCTGTGGTTCTTGTGGTGAGCGAATCAAAAAGAAGCAAAACGAGGAGGAGGAAGTACACACTGAAAATGGTGACAACGATGCACAAGAGCAGGAAGCTGATGAGACTGTGCGCCTCCCATCGCTCTCACAGGCACATTTGAAAGGGTTGCAATCGTACCGGTCGCTCAAGAACGATGGAAGAACTGAACAGACCGATAAAAGTAGTTCGCTATCTCAAGATGTAGAAGCTCCAGCATTTAAGGATGTTGTAGGTATGAAGCCGATCAGTGATGAGGCCCCCGAGCCTCCGCTGGTGTCCAACAATAACTCAGTCGTTACCAGATCGACATCCGATGCGTGGGGATGGCTGCCGGCACTCAGCCTGACGAGTGCCGTTGGAGTATTCCTGGTAGCGCTAGCAGGCGATGCGGGGCGTGTCGCATCACAGTGGGCCGATCTGCTGTTTTGGCTCGGCCTGTTAACGCTTTTCTTGCCAATCGCGCTGCGCCTTCTCTCATCAAAGCCGGCACGACGGGAACGCATTGCTCTTCTTGTTCTATTGGGAAGCGCGATCTACCTCTTCCGAGACTTAGACTACCCGCTTTCTTTCGCGTACAATGACGAGTTTATACACTGGCGAGAAGCACAAGACCTCGCTGCGAGCGGGCATCTCTTTCGTGCAAACCCGCTCTTACCGATTGGTCCCTTTTATCCCGGACTAGAGATTCTCACAAACGCCCTGAGCAGTCTGACGGGGCTCTCTATTTTTGTCTCGGGGATGATCGTGCTCGGCGTGGCGGGGCTAGTGCTTGTGCTGGCACTCTACCTGTTCTACGAATACCTCAGCAATTCGGCGCGAGTGGCAGGGATCGCCACGCTGCTCTATGCCGCTAACCCAAATTTTTTCGGCAATACAGGGTTCGCCTATGAGTCTCTAGCCACACCGCTCGCGGCGTTCGTTTTGTTTGCCATAGTCCGCCGGAGCTATGCGCCTAGAGGTCGCCGTAGCGGTCTGACGCTGGCGATCTGGCTCGGACTCGGGGCGGTGGTGATCACACACCATGTGACGTCGTATATGCTTGTGGCGTTTCTCCTCCTCTGGACTGCGATGTCTCTCCTTCCCCGCATAGTGGCATTTTGTCATCGCAGGCGCGATCAGAAAGATCAGGCGGGCCCGGGTGGGGTAGCACTCCTTGGCCTGGTGCTTTGTGCCGTCTGGCTGAAATACACCGGGGATTTGGCAGTAGGCTACCTGAGTCCGTACCTTGACAGCACAGTGCGTCAGTTCATGAAGATACTCGCCAGCGAAAGCGCACCCCGGCAATTGTTTCATGACGGTTCAGGGTATGTGGAGCCTCTATGGGAGCGCGTGACGTCGTTCGCTTCAGTAGGATTAATCTCGCTGGGGCTGCCGTTTGGGCTGTTCCAGATCTGGCGGCATTACCGTGCTAATGCAGTCGCCCTTGCGCTAGCTATCGGAGCACTCGTATACCCAGTCAGCCAGGTGGCTCATTTGACTCCGCCTGGACAGGTTATAGGGGCGCGGGCACAAGCATATGTGTTTGCACCGGTTGCATTTGTCCTGGCCGTCGGAGTCACGCATTTCTGGTTGTCCCGTGTGCCAAAATGGAGGTACTCGGTGGCGGTCACGGGTGCGATAGCAGTCATATTCATCGGCGGATGGATCCTGGGCACCTCACCCCTCTGGTGGCGTTTACCAGGTCCATATCTGGTATCTGCTGATCATCGTTCAATTGAGCCGGAGAGCGTGGCTGCAGCGGAGTGGGCACGCTCGTATCTCGGACCTGGACATCGAATGATCGGCGATTTCATCAACGGGCAGCTCATGGCAACGTATGGGAACGAGTGGGTTGTAACGACTGTGAACGATAAAATCATAGTATCGTCAGTGTTTCTCTCACCGCACTTTGATGCTAGCGTAGAAAGGGCTCTACGGCGAGGTGGGATTCAGTACATCGTTGTCGATCGTCGATTCAGCACTGGATTGCCGCATGGGGGATACTACTACGACGAAGCGGAGCCTGACAGGCTAATGTATACCAGGCCAATTGATCCAGCGGTGCTTGCGAAATTTGATGGCGTGAAGAATGTGAGCCGGATCTATGATAGCGGCGATATCGTCATCTATGACGTAGAAGCCATCACAAGTACGCCATCGGCCACCTCTACGCCGAAACCCTCATGCACGTTCGCGCCACCGACTGCTGTATTACCCTCCTATCCAAAGGTAGCCAGACTCTATACCGGTACCATTTACGATATATCAAGCGACCTGACTGCAGAAATGTCCCTCACGGGCATTCAACAGCAGCAGGGGAACCTCTGTGGCTCATTCACCGGACTTAATGAAACCGGTACTTTCAAGGGGAGCATTACTACTGACAATCACATTCAATTCGTAGTTAGGGACCAGGCAGGGCAAATACTTCTCATTTTTGATGGGTTTATGCAACCAGACGGCACCCTTGGCGGAAGCTATTGCCATCCTGTGGCAGGAAAATGTAGCGACTATGGTATTTGGAGTCTTCCCCCTGGGACATAAGGAGAGATAGATGATAGGAGAACTCGATAATGAACCATCGATCAACTGATATCTTCGCGGTGGTCGCGATCACTCTTGTCGCCGCCGTTTTAGCATTGCTGGTGCCACCGGACATTGCGCTTATCCGAATCTTGACGTTGCCGCTTGTGCTTGTGTTGCCGGGCTATGCGCTAACAGCTGCGCTGTTGCCCAACCGCTCGCTCGGAGTTGCGGAGCGCCTCATGTTTAGCCTGGGTCTAAGCCTGGCGGTTGTGATATTGGGTGGGCTTGCACTCAACTGGACGCCGTTTGGCTTGCGCGCAAGCTCGTGGGCGGTGCTCTTAGCTGGCATTACGCTCGCTGCCAGTGTTGTGGCGCTCGTACGCCGGCGAGGACAAAGCATATCTGCCCCAGGATGGTTAAGGGTTGGAAATGTTGGGCTCACTTTGCGCCAGGGGCTGCTGCTGGGCCTGGCTGCGGCAATAGTCTGCGGAGCGGTAGCCGTGTCGATCATCGGAGCAGAACGGCAACCCTACGCAGGATTTACCCAGCTCTGGATTCTCCCAGCAAGGGGAGCCAACGCAGAGAAGGCTGTTAGCCTTGGCGTGAGCAACATGGAGTCGGCAGCTATGGAGTACCGTCTCGCTGTTACTATGGATGGCAAGGTAGTCAAGGAGTGGCCTTCTATTGATCTCAATCCGAACGAGAAATGGGAAGCCACACTCGTGCTAACGCCAACCGGATCTGCCGGTATTGCAGGAGTGGAGGCGGATCTCTACCGTGTAGAGGCTCCCACGACGATATATCGCCATGTTGTACTATGGCTTGGCACATGAGGGGAAGCGGTGCGGTCACAGGCGTCTAAGAGGTTGTATGCGCCGCCGCAGGGCGACGGAGAAAATGGAAGCGGGTACTATGAATTTCGAGGAACAGGCCATACGGGGCCCCTGGCTATTGGCGCGCTCGCTGGCGCAGCGCGCACGCAGCGATTCTCTGCTACGCAACAGCATCTACATCATGGGTACGAATGTTGTTACAGCATTATTTGGGTACCTCTTTTGGATCGTGGCAGCCCATACCTACTCGACCTATGATGTCGGCCTGGGATCGGCACTTATCTCAGCCATGTCCTTGGCCTCGGTCCTCGCTACCCTGGGTATGGACGCCACGCTGGTGCAGACGCTACCTCGCCGTGAAGCCGGTCGCGCGTGGTCACTTACACTGAATGCTGGTTTTGCTACTGGTATCCTGGCTGGCTTGCTTACCGGGGCCATTATGGTAGTGGCTCTTCCGCTCTTCTCACACCAGTTCGTTATCGTTGAGCACAACGCCAGCTACGCCTTTGCCTTTGTAGCCGGTGTGCCGCTCATGACCGTTTCTGTGCTGCTGGATCAGGCCTTCGTGGCAGAGCGCGCCGCGAACAATATGCTCGTGCGGAACGCGGCTGTTGCGGTACTCAAGATCCCGCTGCTGGTGTTGCCAGTTGTGCTCCTGGCTCAGGTGGGCGCACTGGGTATCCTCTTATCGTGGGTCGTGGCTATGACAGTTGTGCTGATCGGAGGGTTGCTGCTGCTGCTACCACGCTTGGGGCGAGCCTACTGCCTGGCCGCACGCGGCATCGTGGGGCAAGTACGCTCGATGTTTTCATCACTTGTAGGAAATCATTTCATCAACCTCGGCGGCGGGTTATCGCAGTACCTCTTGCCG
>WNFI01105575.1_pt1 | contig 11975 bp, 13 predicted proteins | sample 5400471 | NCBI WGS metagenome assembly WNFI01 (sample SAMN13153348, study PRJNA577476) | soil metagenome | isolation source: 100 cm saprolite on Douglas fir-dominated hillslope | place: USA:California | collected 2013-09-17 | reverse complement strand
ATTTGATAGTGACGCTGCACGTCGACGATCAAAAGTTAACGCTAAAGGGTCAAGTCAAACATGCGGATCCGCACGTGGGACTCGGAATCGAATTTCACAAGATCCGTAAAGGCGAACGCCAGATCCTGCAGTTTCCGATCCGCAAGCTTGCCGAGAAGAACTTCGAAGACACCTTGCAGTTCGAAATCCATAAATAGCTGATACTGTGTAGGCGCGAGCGTCCCGCTCGTGCGGAGACCATCACGCCGCCGATGACGCTCGCGCCTGCATAGGCGCTACTTCGCGGCGACTTCTGCTACAACCTGCTCGCGATCGACATCCTTCAGCCGGGCCGCCTTGCCCTTGAGACCACGCAGATAGTACAGCTTGGCGCGGCGAACCTTGGACGAGCGTAGCAGTTCCACTTTGTCCACCACCTTGGAATGGAGCGGAAAGATACGCTCGACGCCGTGGCCAAAGCTGATCTTGCGCACGGTAAAGCTGGCCTGCGGCCCCCGGCTGCGCGCAATCACCACGCCCTCGAATGCCTGCAGGCGTTCCTTGTCGCCTTCCTTGATCTTCACGTGCACGCGGATGCTGTCGCCCGGCGCGAATTCCGGAATATCAGTACGCTTGGTCTTAGCCAGAAGTTTTTCGATGATCAGGTTAGTCACGATCTTGTCCCCCTGTGACAGAAATCTTGGAATTTGTTCCAGCTTGCTCGTCCGCGATGCGGGCCAGCAATTGTTTATCTTCGTCGCCGAGCGCGGCGCCCTCTAACAGATCGGGCCGGTTGCGCACCGTTTTCTCTAAAGCCGTCTGCCGGCGCCAGCGGCGTATCTCTTCATGGTTGCCAGAAACCAGAACCTCAGGCACCTGCAATCCGCGAAAGTCCGCCGGCCGGGTGTAATGCGGATAGTCCAGCAATCCACTCGAACCGCAAGTGGAATTGCCGCCACCGCCTTTTCCCGTCGGAGTCGCCGTAAACGACTCCTGCCGCATCGAGGCCTCGTTCCCCAACGCGCCGGGAATGAGTCGCGTGACCGTATCCAGAATCACCGCCGCGCCTAGTTCGCCGCCACTCAACACGTAGTCTCCGATGGACAGCTCGCGGTCGGCCAAGTGCTGTCCTACGCGCTCGTCGACGCCTTCGTAGCGGCCGCAGATCAGAACCATCCGTTCCAGTGTCGAGAGTTCCTCGGCCACGCCCTGGTCGAAGCGCCGGCCCTGGGCTGACAGCAGCACCACACTCTGCTTCGCGCCAACCGAAAGGCGCTCCGTACGGTCTTGGATGTTCAGTCTTTCAATACATTCAAAGATCGGTTCCGGCTTCAGCACCATGCCTTCGCCGCCGCCGAAAGGGCGGTCATCCACGGTGCGGTGCCGGTCGTGGGCAAAAGCCCGCAAATCGTGGACTTCGATCGCTGCCAAACCCGCTTCCCGGGCCCGGCGAACAATGCCATAATCCAGCGGCCCGCGAAAAAAGTCAGGAAAGATCGTTAGAATGTCGATCTTCATCGCAGAACCTTAAACCCTGTCATGCTGAGCGACCGTTCAGGATGACATCTTCTTACTGTTCTTTTGCTGCTCTTTTTCTTCCGCCGTCAGCGGAGCGTTCAGCTCGAGCATGCCTTCGGGCAGAATCATGCAAATCTTCTTGTGCTCAAGGTCCGTTCTCTTCAAGTACGCTTCCGCGTAAGGGATCTCGTACTCCTTCGATCCCGCCTTGACGATGAGCAGCGGCGCTTCACCGGCTCCAAACTGTACGTCCGCAACTGAACCAATCTCATGATGGCCGTCGAGCACCACGCATCCCACAAGATCGCTGACGTAAGTCCATCCGGGCTCCAGCTTTGATCGCTCGCGGGCCGGAACCTGCAACTCGCTTCCAATCAGCGTTTCGGCTTCCGAAATCGAATCGACGCCCTCAAACTTTAGGACCAGATAGCCCTTGTGGGGCCACAGGTCCTCAATCTTCAACTCGCGGCGAGGCCCATCTCCCTCTTTGGGCAGCGCCCAAAGCCGCATACCCTGCTGAAACCGGTCCGGGACGTCGCTATGCAACTCGGTTGCAACCTCGCCCCGGCGTCCCTGGGTCTTGAGGACGCGCGCCAGCGTAATGAACCCGTCGGCTATTCCAGAATCTCCAGCGTGAAACGCCTGTTGGATTTCAAACCGGCCGCGGCCAGCAGATTGCGCATGGCGCGTGCGGTGCGTCCCTGCTTTCCGATCACTCGGCCCATGTCGTTCGGGCCGACAGTCAGTTCGAGCACGGATTCCGCACCCTCTTCGACCTGATTCACCGAGACTTGCGCCGGATCGTCGACCAGAGCTTTGGCAATCTGTTCGATCAGGACGCGCACGTCCCCAGTTGGCTCGCTCATGATTGGCTCATCCTCGCCTGGCTAAAATCCAGGCAGGATCCTTATTTATGGTGGAATTTACCGTGACGCGCACCGGAAGATCAGGCAACCGAAGCGGCAACCGGTGCCGGCTTGGACACGATCTTAGTGACCCGGTCCGACATCTTTGCGCCCTTGGACACCCAGTAGTCGATGCGCTCGCGCTTGAGTTCAATGCTGGCGGGAGTAGTGCGAGGATTGTAAGTTCCAACCACCTCGACCGGACGCCCGTTGCGCGCGCGTTCCTTCTCGATGACCACCACACGATACTGCGGTTGTTTGCGCGCACCCGTGCGCGACAGACGAATCATTAACACAGAGCTTAAGTTCCTTTCCTAATTGCTTCAGGCAGGCTGAGACAAACCATTATTTTTGCAGAATTTAGCCGGATTAGCAAGTTTGGCTTGGAGGACGTGGTCGCGGGCGACTCGCCCCTCGCCTCTCGGGTCAACGCAGCGCGGGCGGGTCGCCCGCGACCACGTCCTCGTCCTCCATTTCACTGTAGATTCACCCCAAAATTTGTACCCATGGCCCGCATTCTTGCTAATATAACCAGTTCAGTAGAGCTCGGCTCTCCAGGGAGACAAGAACAATGACCTACGTGATCGCAGAACCGTGCATCGGAACCAAGGACACCGCTTGCGTGGACGCTTGCCCGGTGGACTGCATTCATCCTAAAAAAGATTCTCCGGCGCATGCGGAAGAGGAGATGTTGTATATCGATCCCGTTGAGTGCATCGACTGCGGCGCGTGCGTGCCCGTTTGCCCGGTGTCGGCCATCTTCGCCCTGGACGATCTCCCGGAAAAGTGGGCATCATTCACCGAGCGCAACGCAAAGTATTTCGGACGATAGCTTTGAGCTTTCAGCTCTCAGCCATCCAGCTATCGGTAAATCCCGACGTCGCACACTGATAGCTGACGGCCGAGAGCTGAAAGCTTCCTTACTTTCCATCTCCCCGCTACTCCATTACAATCAAACGTCAACCTGCTGGGCTTCCATGGCACTTAAGGAGTCGGAAGCGATCGTCCTGCGCACCTATCCTTTGCGCGAGGCTGATCTGCTGGTCACACTGTTTACGCGGGCGGAAGGAAAAGTTCGTGGCGTGGCCCGCTCAGCCAAGAAATCGAAACGGCGGTTTGGCGGCGCGCTGGAGCCGCTGACTTACGTCCGGGCGTTTTACGAAGATCGCGAGCGCCAAGAGTTGGCCCGTCTCGATTCCTGCGAAGTGCTGGAATCGCCTCTGGCCACGGAAGTAGGTTATCCGCGGGCGATCGCGCTGGCGCATGTGGCCGAACTGCTTGACGAGTTATTGCCGGATCGCGAAGTCAACGACGCTGCGTTTCGACTGGCGCTTTCGGTGCTGGCGGAACTGCGCGGGCCCGAAATCTGGATGCCGGTGACCTATTTTGAGTTGTGGATGACCCGCCTGATGGGCTATCTGCCGGACCTCAGTGAGTGCATGGTATGCGGACGCACCCTGAACGGCAGCCGGGCGTTCTTCCACGTCTTAACCGACGGCTTGATGTGCACCGAGGACAAACGGCTGGCGTCATCAGAAATTTCCGGAGAGTCGCGGGCGCTGGCTGGCCAAATGTTTCGCGCCCCCGTAGAAAGTTTTGCCGGAGCGCCCTGGCCCAAGAAGCAGGGAAGCGATCTGCGCAAGTTTCTGATACAGACGCTGCAAAGGCACATTGAGAAAAAGCTGGTGACGGCAGGAATGCTGGAGAAAATCAGCGCCTAGCCTGCTTCCGCTGAGAACCGAGAACCAGGAAGTAAGAACCGAAGAATCACGACGCAGTAGTTGCATGCCAAGTCCAAAACCCAATCCGCTTACATTCCAGGAGTTGATCCTGCGATTGCAAACCTTCTGGGCGGAGCGCGGATGCGTCCTGCAACAGCCCTATGACATCGAAGTCGGCGCCGGCACCATGGCGCCGGAAACTTTTCTGCGGGTATTGGGCCCGAAGTCGTACAAAGTCGCTTACGTGCAGCCCTCGCGCCGCCCGGCCGACGGGCGTTATGGAGAAAACCCCAATCGCCTGTTCAAGCACATGCAGTTGCAGGTCATCCTGAAGCCACCGCCAGAAAATGTGCAGGAGCTTTATCTGGAATCCCTCGGCGCCATGGGCATTGATCTCCGCCAGCACGACATCAAATTTGAAGAAGACAATTGGGAATCACCGACGCTCGGGGCGTGGGGAATCGGCTGGCAGGTGATGCTCGATGGCCTCGAGATCACCCAGTTCACCTACTTCCAGCAGTGTGGTGGAGTTGATCTGGACCCGATTTCAGCAGAACTGACGTATGGCCTGGAGCGCATTGCATCGTTCTTACAGGATAAAGACTCGATTTACGACATTGTGTGGGCCCGCGATCCGGAAACCGGTAGCATCACGACCTACGGTAACGTGCGCCTGGCCGATGAGTTGCAATTTTCAGTTTACAACTTCGAATCTGCCGACGTTGACAAGGCGTGGAAGCATTTTGACTTGTGTGAGGCGGAGTGCAAGACGTTGCTGGAGAAGTATGCGGCGCTGGGCAAAGTAACAACCGATGGCACGGGGCGCGATAAACAACGTTTTCCCCTGCTCGCAGCTTACGATCTCTGCCTGAAGTGCTCGCACCTGTTCAACATTCTGGATGCGCGCGGCGCGATCTCTGTAACCGAACGAGTGGGCGTGATCGCGCGGGTAAGGGCGCTGGCGGTGGGAATCGCGAAGGCCTTTGTGGATCAGCAGCGCGGAGAGTTGCCGGAGGAAGTGCAGCAAGAACCAGTTGCAGACAAGAAAGCGAAGAAGAGAGCGGAAGTAGCGCCCACGACTGCGTAGTATTGTGATCCTGAGCGAAGTGGAAACTTCGCCTTGCGAAGTCCGCCCAGTCGAAGGACCCCTATAGCTGGCACGATTGCAGATGTCTAGGGATCCTTCGACTCTGTAAGTTCGCTCGCGAGCGAGCGAACCTACTCCGCTCAGGATGAGGGATTAAGGGAATGCCAGATTTTCTACTTGAGATCGGTTGCGAAGAGATTCCGGCGCGCATGATTGACGCTGCGTCACTGGAGTTGCGCGAGCGCGTACAGAAGTTGCTCGACCGCGAAAGGCTGCTGCCCGCGGGCGCTCTGACCTGGCTCGACAGCCCTCGTCGCCTGGCCGTGCTGGCCGCGAACATTCCCTCCGCGCAGCCCGATGTCATCGAGCAAGTGACCGGTCCGTCGGTGAGTGTCGCCTTCAAGGACGGGCAACCGACCCCTGCCGCCCATGCGNNACCCTGCCCAAAGAGATCGCTTCCATTTACTGGCCCAAGAGCATGTACTGGCGCAAGCCGAGCGAGCGCTTCGTACGTCCGGTACGCTGGCTGGTGGCGATGCTGGACGCCGAGGCCATTCCGCTGGAGTTTGATGGAGTGCGCGCCGGGAACCAGTCGCGTGGACATCGAATTCTGGCCGACGGGTCGGTCACGATTCCACGGGCAGGAATGTCTTACATAGATACGTTAGAAAAAGTAAAGGTCCTGAGTCGCGAGCAAAGAGAGAAACAGGTTCGCAAGAATCTCGACGCTGCCACCCGTACCGTTCCCGGCGCGCGCTGGCGCGAAGACAAATCGCTGCTCGACACCGTAGTCAACCTGACTGAATGGCCGGCGGCGATCCTGGGCGCCTTCGATCCGGAGTTTTTGCAGCTGCCTGAAGAAGTTCTGGTCACGGTCATGCGTGATCATCAAAAATACTTTGCCGTGGAGGATTCCCGGGGCAGTTTGTCGCCGCATTTTCTGGCCGTGCTGAACACGGACGGTGACCCCGATGGCATCATCCGCCATGGGCACGAGCGAGTTCTGCGGGCGCGCTTCAACGACGCCCGCTTCTTCTGGCAGACTGACCAGAAGCATTCACTGCGCGAGCGGACCGCATGGCTGAAGAATGTCACCTTCCAGAAAGACCTGGGCAGTTACTACGACAAGGTGCTGCGAATACAGCGGGTATGCAGTTGGATGTGTGAGACCATTCGCCAGCGAGGCATTGCGTTTCGCCCTGGAGTGGTCCACAAAGCGGCACTACTGGCGAAAACTGATCTGACAACCGAACTGGTGAAAGAGTTCACCGAACTGCAGGGCATCGTGGGCGGCTTGTATGCCAGAGTACAGGAACTCGATCCAGACATGAAAGCCGATGCGCGCGAAGCTGTCGCGATCGCGATTTACGATCACTATAAACCGGTATCGATGGAAGACTCGGTCCCGCGGACCGTCGAGGGAGCAGTGCTCTCAATCACGGACAAGGCCGATAGCATAGCGGGAATGTTCGCGCTTGGACTGCAGCCGACGGGGTCAAAAGATCCGTTCGCTTTGCGCCGCCAGGCCAACGGAATCGTCAAAACGATTGCGGAGCACAAGCTGCCCATCAGTCTCAGCCAATTGTTCAAGGACGCTCGCGAAGCTTACCGTGGCTCAGCCGCAGAAGGAAAGTTCGCTCCCGGTTTCGATTACAGCGCTGCGGTGAAACAATTCCTGCGAGAGCGTCTGGAGTTTTACTTGCGGGATGCTCTGGGTTTCAGCTACGACGTGGTGAACGCCGTGCTGGAGGCCGATGCCGATGATGTGGTCAATGCCGTTGCGCGGGCGCAGGCAGTGAAGGGTGTTCTACATCTGCTCGAGTTTCAGGCCATCGCTGCGGCTTGCAAACGCATGTGCAACATCTTGAAGCAGGCGAAGGAAGCCGGCGTAGAGCCTGCTGCGAACTTCCAGTCTTTGTCCGATTCTGCTGACGAAGAAAAAAGCCTCGCGGTCTTCGTCGAGACTTACGCTCCCAGAGTTGAGGCGCACCGGCAGAAGAAGGAGTATCAGGACGCCTTATTCCTGCTTTCGACTGCAAGAGGGCCGGTGGACGCATTCTTCGACAAAGTCATGGTCATGGTCGAAGATGAGCGAATCCGGGCAAACCGCTTGGCGCTTCTGCAAACGTTGTTAAAAGAATTTTCCACTATTGCCGATTTCTCCGAGATCGTGACCGAAGGCAAAGAATCCAAAGAATCGAAACAATAAAGGACGAACACCCATTATGGCGACGCAAACTCTCCCTGAAAGCAGCCTGGCGACCACCGAAACGAATACAGCCGCAAAGTACGTCTTCTCTTTTGGCGGCGGCAAAGCCGACGGCAACGGCAAGATGAAGGACGTCCTCGGCGGCAAAGGCGCGGGCCTCGCCGAGATGACCAATGCTGGGCTTCCGGTGCCTCCGGGCTTCACTATCCAGACCGAAGCTTGCCGGGAATATATGCGCACCAACGGCGTTTCTGCGGAAGTCGAGCGCCAGATGGATGCCGCGCTGCACAAGCTTGAGGAGCTGCAGGGTCAGAAGCTCGGCAAGGGCGAGAATCCGCTGCTGGTGAGCGTGCGCTCGGGCGCGAAATTTTCCATGCCCGGCATGATGGACACCATACTGAATCTCGGACTCAACGATCAAAGCGTCGAGGCCTTGGCGAAACGCAGCAACAATCCGCGCTTTGCCGCGGATTCTTACCGCCGCCTGATTCAGATGTTCGGCGCCGTGGTGCTGGATATCCCGAAACCCGCTTTCGACGAAGTGTTCGACGCCAAGAAAAAACAGAAAAAGGCCAAGCTCGACACTGATCTCGACGCCAAGGCGCTGAAGGAAGTGATCGAAGAGTACAAGAAGGTCGTTAAGAAACATACCAAGCATGACTTCCCCCAGGATCCCCACACGCAACTCGTTATGGCGCGTGATGCCGTGTTCCGCTCCTGGCAAAATGACCGCGCCAAGCACTACCGGCGCATCAACAACATCGACGACATGCTGGGCACGGCAGTCAACGTCCAGGCCATGGTCTTCGGCAATCTCGGCGACACCAGCGGCACAGGCGTGGGTTTTACCCGCAATCCCGCCAGCGGGGCGAAGGAGTTCTATGGCGAGTTCCTCATGAACGCACAGGGTGAAGACGTGGTCGCTGGCATTCGCACTCCAGTCCCCATTCTCGAATTGCAGAAGGTCATGCCGAACGTGTACGACCAACTGCGTGAGATCACGACGCGCCTGGAAAAGCACTACGATCTTTCGTGTAGACCCCAACCAGGTCTACGAATTTCTGCTGCCGCGTTTGGATGAAAAGAGCGGTAAGGTGGAAGTCTTGGCCACCGGCCTTCCAGCATCGCCGGGGGCGGCGGTCGGACAGATTGTTTTTACCGCCGATGAAGCAGTCGAAAAAGCTGGGCATGGCTCGACCAAAAACCCCGTCATTCTGGTGCGTGCGGAAACGACTCCTGAAGACATCCACGGCATGGAAGTCGCCGCTGGAATTCTGACCTCACGCGGCGGCATGACCAGCCATGCGGCAGTCGTCACGCGCGGCATGGGCAAATGCTGCGTAGCCGGTGCGGGCGATATCGAAGTGAATGAAAGAGCCCGCGAGATGCGGGTGAAAGGACAATTGTTCAAGGGCGGAGACTGGATTTCGCTCGACGGCACCACCGGACGCGTAATCAAGGGCAAACTCGGCACCATGGCGGCGAAGCCTGATGATCCTGAGCTGATGAAACTCATGAGTTGGGCCGAGCCGTTCCGCAAGTTGGGCGTGCGGGCGAATGCCGACATTCCGCGCGATGCTATCCAGGCGCGGGCTTTCGGCGCCGAGGGTATTGGCCTTTGCCGCACCGAGCATATGTTCTTCGGCGAAAAGAAGTTGCCGCACATGCGGGCGATGATCCTGGCCAACACCGAGAAGGACCGCCGCGCCGCACTCAAGAAATTGCTGCCTCTGCAGCGCGCCGATTTCGTCGGAGTCTTTCGCGCGATGGACGGCTTCCCGGTTACCATTCGTACGCTCGACCCACCGTTGCACGAGTTCCTGCCGCGGCGCGAAGACCTGATGGTCGAGATCGCGGTGCTCGAAGCCACCAAACCAAAATCCCCCAAACTGAAGGGACTCAAAACCCTGTTGCGCCGGGTGGAGGAGTTGCACGAATTTAATCCCATGCTTGGACACCGCGGCTGCCGTTTGGGCATCACCTATCCCGAGATCACCGAGATGCAGGCCCGCGCCATCTTCGAAGCCGCTGTGGCCGTGGCCAAAGATGGAGTGAAGGTCTTTCCCGAAGTAATGATCCCCCTCACTGCGACGTTGAAAGAAATGGCGAATCAGGCGGCCATCGTCAATCGCGTGGCCAAGGAAGTCTTCGAGGGAAAAGAAAAAACGGTCGAATACCTCGTGGGTACGATGATCGAATTGCCCAGGGCGGCGCTGGTCGCGGATGAGATTGCTAAGGAAGCCCAGTTCTTTTCGTTTGGCACCAACGATTTGACCCAGACCACTTTCGGTTTCTCGCGCGACGATATCAACAAGGTGCTTCCTACTTATCTTGAAGAAGGCATCCTCAAGCAGGACCCGTTCGCCGTGCTCGATCAAGATGGAGTCGGCCAGTTGGTGAAGATGGCGACCGAACGCGGTCGCAAGACCCGTCCTGGTCTGAAAGTGGGTATTTGCGGCGAGCACGGCGGCGAGCCGTCATCCGTCGAGTTCTGCCACAGGGTGGGGTTGAACTATGTTTCCTGCTCGCCCTTCCGCGTTCTGACGGCACGCCTGGCGGCGGCGCAGGCTGCGGCAACCGATAAGTTGAAAGTTGAGGGCGGAAGAACCAAGTAGTTGTTTGAGACGCGGGGAGCACGAATACATGTTTGTGCTCCCTCCTCTACTCCGCGTGCTCAGTGGTTAAAGAGGTTTACTGCACTTTCTGCAGGCGGGCGATCAGCTTTTGCGCGAAATTCTGTTCTGACTCGGACCACAGCAGGCGTGCATTGGCCCCGGAATTCTTTTCCACCTTGCTGGTGAACTCCACCAATTTCTGTACGTTGGCGCGAACTCTCGTTCCGGCCTCGATGGTAAGAGGCACGTCTTCCTGCAGAAACGGCGAATCCAAGCCAAGGTCTACCTCGATGTGGCCTTCCTGCTGGTAGACGCCTTCGTCGAACTCAACACCGTGGACCAAAAATTTCACCGGCGCCGGCCGCAGTGTCCACTCTCCGTTTTCGGCCACCACCCAGAGGTCCCAAAAAGCGTCAAACATGTAAGCGTAATCTTCATGCAACAAGTCGGACGCGATGAGCACGGCCTCCTCCGGTGAAACTCCTGGTCTGAAACGCCGTTCGAGAATGGTAGGTTCGTTCCAGGAGACGGGATGGAGCGCCAAATACGTGATCCCGGGCTGCGCTACCGAGAATGGAAAGTGGCGCATCACAGCCAAGGCATGAGGCAACATGTCGTCCACCTCAAAAGTGGAAAACCAAAGACTCAGGTAGAGGGGATCAGGCATGCAAGGTGCGGGCGCGCCCGCTGTGATGCATTCTAAATTGTCATGCCCAAAGGTGGGTAGTTGGCGCGCGAAACCGAGGGCTGCCGAAGCCTTCGTACACGGAATGCAAACCACGTAGTCGAACCCGCCTGCGGCGGTTGAAAAACTCTTCGCCCGGCCATTGCTTCAGAGGTGCCGGTGGACCTCGGGTTAAGTTCAACCCAACCGAAGGTCTAGAGGTTCTCCAGCGTCCTCCAGCAGACCGACGCTGCCCCTGGGACAACCGAAATGGTAGATTTGATCAAAAATCCCCTAGCGAGGACAGGTGCCATGGCGATTCCCCTTTCCGACGAAATCAGAACTTTGCTCGATGGTCCCAACTTTGCCCATCTCGCTACCCTCATGCCTGACGGCTCACCGCAGAGCGTGCCCGTTTGGATAGGCCGTGAAGATGACCGCGTCTTGATCTGTACCGGAGAAGGCTCGCTCAAAGGAAAGAACACGAGGCGCGATCCGCGCGTCTCACTCTCGATCGTCGACTTCCATGATCCGTATAGGGAAGCCCAGCTTCGAGGGCGCGTGATCGAGCGACGCTCTGATGCCGACTTAAAGTACATGGACCCAATCTCGCTGAAGTACACCGGCAAACCGTTCCCGTTTCGCAGCCCGGAGGGAAGAGTGGTGCTCGTGATCGAACTCCAGAAGGCACGCTATACCAAACTCCCTTTCGAGCATACGCCGCCCAAGTAGGGCGGATTCTCGGGACGTTACTTGTGACGGAGGCGAGGACTGGAAAACACGCCGCACGGTCATCGCTAAAGACAAGGCAGGGACTGACGCGATTCGGTCACTGAGTGTGATAGCCTTTCTAGCGCACAGCGGAGCCATACAGCCGATCGCAACAGTTGCCTCAATCCCTATCGGGGTTTAGGATGGTAAAGTGGCAAGTGCTTGATTCCTCAGCGGTCCCCGTCGTCTAGCCTGGCCTAGGACATCGCCCTTTCACGGCGGTAACACGGGTTCAAATCCCGTCGGGGACGCCAAGATTCAAAAGGATTTACATGCATCGGGCGTCGTCGGTGCATGTAACTGTATGTAACGTTAAGCCGGCGCCACTGCTCAGGCCTTCTTTTTTGGAGCGATCATTTCGATCACCCGCGACTGCGCCTTACGTTTGGTAGCCGTGACTGCCTGCGTGTAAATGTCCATCGTGATCTTGATGGACGAGTGCCGCAGCAGCTCCTGCACCACCTTAGGATCTTCTCCGTTGGCGCCCAAAAGCGTCGAGTACGTAT
>WNFI01244149.1_pt1 | contig 11976 bp, 12 predicted proteins | sample 5400471 | NCBI WGS metagenome assembly WNFI01 (sample SAMN13153348, study PRJNA577476) | soil metagenome | isolation source: 100 cm saprolite on Douglas fir-dominated hillslope | place: USA:California | collected 2013-09-17 | reverse complement strand
CATAAGTTCGAGGCCGCGCTGGAGTTGGGCGACGGGGACTGCCCGGAGATGAGCCAGTTGGCGACGCTGGAGCCAGGGCAGAGCGGCACGGTAGCGATCACACGGAGCGGGATCATCTGCGCGTTCCACGACGCCGGCGCTCCCACCAGCTTCGCCTTCAAGGGATTGCTCGTCGTCCACTAGCTGAACGGCCGATGGGAAGACGAATGGGATCAGAGGGGCCATCTCGGGCGACGCCAAGAAGGAGGGGCGTCTTCCTGGCCGTGCTGGGCATCGGCCTCTTGGGTCCTGTGTCCCCGGCGGTGCCTTGCGACTCCTCAAGCTGCTCTCTCCTCACCCGGGGCGAGAACGGCTTGATCCCGAAGAAGAAGCTCCGACTGGACCTGTCTTTCGGCTACACCGACCAGGGGCTGCTCTTGCGGGGGAGCCAAGAAGTCGACCGCGTCTTTCGGCCGCGGGTGGATCTTGAGCATCAACTGATCTTTCCCGCCTTCCACAGGGACATCAACGGCTACGACCGGGTCGTCCAGTTCGACGCGGTATACGGCCTGGCGAGCCGTTTCAATCTTGTGGCTTCCCTGCCCGTTGCCACCTGGCACGCGCACGATGTCTCCCACGGGAGTCTCCAGCAGGAGTACGGAACGACCGGCATCGGGGATGTCCTCCTTGGCCTTCGCTTCCCCCTGGGCCCGCAGGGTATGGCGGGGGGTTTCGCGATCAAGTTCCCCACCGGGCCCTACCGGATCGGCGGCGAATTCGGCGGTGGAATACAAGACCCCACCCTCCAGCCGGGCACGGGCTCGGTGGACTTCGTGGCGTCCCTTCAATACTCGCTCCCCACCGAGCTCATGCACCTCCGGTGGTCCCTCGCCGGTTCCTACCAAGCGACGACCGCCAACAGCCTGGACTACCGGTTCGGCAATCAGGCTATCCTGGTCGCCGGAGCGGCCCGCGCCCTCAGCAAGACCCTTTCCGCCTCGCTGCAGGCCAAGCTCTTTCATGAGGACCGTAACCGTTACTTGGCCCAGGGCGTCCCCTCGACCGGGAGCACGTTTGTCTACGTGACGCCGGGCGTCCGGTTGAACGTCTCCCGCGAGGTCTCGCTGTACGGTTTCGTTCTCTTCGTCCCCTATCGCTATGTCAACGAAGGCCAACTCGGTCCGCGAGTAGCCTTCCTGACCGGTCTCTCGAAGGTCTTCTGACGAGAACCGTGGCCCGGGAGGCCGACCCGTGGTGAAGCGTATTCTGGCCGTCCTCCACAGCGAGTCCGAGCCGCTGGGCGCGCTCGCTGAGCCGATCCGCGCGGCCGGGCTCGTGGCTGACACCCGTCTCGCTTTCGACTCGCTCCCGGGCTCCCTCGCCGGCTACGGAGGGCTCATCGTCATGGGCGGTAGCATGGGCGTCTACGAGGCCGACCGCTTTCCGTTCCTCTCGCTGGAGGTTGCGCTCCTGCGCGAGGCCTTGAACGCCCGGCTTCCTGCCCTCGGCGTGTGCCTGGGCAGCCAACTTCTCGCCGCGGCCGGGGGCGCCCGGGTCTACCCCGGGGCCACGCCCGAGGTCGGATGGTGGCCCGTGACCCGCCTGGCCGAGGATCCGTGGCTTGCGGGCTGGCCGCGGCGCTTGGAGCCCCTCCACTGGCACGGCGACACGTTCGACCTTCCCCCCGGTTCTGTCCATCTGATTTCCTCCGAGCTCTACCCACACCAGGCCTTCCGCCTGGGGAGCGCCGTGGGCCTCCAGTTTCACGTGGAGGCCACGGCGGCTATGGCGCGGCACTGGATGCGGGAAGCGAACGCACCCGCCGACCAACAGAGCCATAGCGACGAGGGGGCGTCGAGAATGGCCCCCCTGGTCGCGAAGCTCGGTCAGGCCTTCGCGCGGGAAGTGGTCGGCTAACCTAGAACCCGGGTCTTGAGTCCATTCCAACCGCGGTCACTGGTGGGTCCACTTTGGAGGGCGCTTCTCGAGGAACGCCCGCAGACCCTCTTTCGCATCGCGGGTCTTCATGAGCTTCTTGAGGAAGAGTCTCTCCACCGCAGAGAGGCCGTGCTTGAAGTCTCGGCCCGCCCCGATGAGCACCGCCCGCTTGGCGAGGCGGAGGACCGGTCCGCTCTTTTCCCGAAGGCGCTCGATTGTCTCTTCTACCGTAGCCGCGAGCTTCTGGTCAGGAACAACCCGGTCAACGAGGCCGATCCGTTCCGCCTCTCGCGCTCCCAGGGTCTCTCCGGAGAGCATGAGCTGGACGGTGCGAGCGCGGCCGATGCGGTAGGGGAGGTGCGCGGCCGCCAGCGGAGGAAAGGATCCGAGCTTGATCTCGGGCAGACCAAAGGTGGCGGTCTCGCTGGCGATTACCCAGTCCGCGAAGCCAGCCAGCTCGCAGCCTCCGCCCAGGGCCGCCCCCTGCACGGCTGCGATGGTCGGGCAGCAAAGAGCATGGAGACGCCGGAAGATCTCGTGAAATGCCCCCAACATCGCCGCCGCACGACTTGGAAAGTGATCCTCCACCGAGACCCCCGCGCTAAAGGCCTTGCCCTCGGCGGAGAAGACGATCGCCCTCAGCCCGGCCTCCGGCCGAATCCCACGAAGAGCCCGGTTCAGTTCCTGGATCATCTCCAGGTGGAGCACGTTCAGGGGTGGGCGGCGGAGGGTGATGCGAGCCGCTATGCCGTCGTTCTCGAGGGTCAGGAACTGGAAGCGTCTTGCCATAGGGCCTCTTCAGAACGGGAGGAGGGCCAAGGCATAGAGGGGCAGCGCGGTTCTCAAAGAGCTGCCTCTCCCCTGCGCCTGGCCCCCGCCCCGGTTCTTTTCACCGGGTCCGTCTCGGTATGATCGACCTCGTACCGCAGGGCTTAAGGTTTCGTCCGCACGACCAGGCGGACACGGTTGCCGGGCGGATCGTACTCTACCTGGTCGACAAGGCGGTGCATGAGGAACACGCCCCGCCCGGCCGGCCTCAGGATGTGGGAGGGATCTGTCGGGTCGGAGACGTGCTGGAGGTCGAACCCGTGACCCGAGTCCTTGATCTCCACGACCGCCTGGCGACGAGGCGTGACCCGAACCGTGATGCCTACCTGGGACGCCGGCCGCAGCCGGTTCCCGTGAACGGCAGCGTTGGAAAGGGCTTCGGCAAGCGCCACCGCGAGGTCGAGCCGCTGATCGTGGCTGAGACCCGCGCCTTTCACCGCTTTTACGATACGCTCGACAGCAGGCGCAATCGCGGTGCGGCGGCTGGGCATTCTGAAGCGACGGAGGAGGCGGGAGGGGGTCGCTCCCTGGGCGCGGCGCCGCGGGGCTAAGGTTCGGCTCAGTTTCTTAGGAGAGCGCGCCATCGATTGGGCCACGATGATTGTAGCTGCCTTGGCCCTGCTAGACTAGGTCGCCCTGAGGAAGCGATTCGGGTCTGGTGACTCGCGCGGCCTTCAAAGCCGTTCGGCTCCGGGCTAACCCCCGGAGCGGTGGGTTCGATTCCCACCCGCTTCCGCCACAAGCCCCTTGGGCGGGAGCCCTCGAGCACAGGCCGTCATGCGGCTGACTTCCGGGCGGGGATCGGGAGCCGTTGCTCCTGGTTCAGGTACTCGATACCGTACAATCTCGATGACTTGATTTGAGTCTGGGCAGGTCACCGGCGGAGATTGCGGAAGTAGCGGCGCCGTCCGCACAGCTTCGTACGGCGATCTGACCACTCTCCCCAAGCACCCGCAAACCGCGGAGAGCACGAAGCGCTCGTCGTGAGTCGGATCACCTGACAGCCGCCCTCCGGCCACACCGGCATGGACCGCCCTCTACCCATGGTCCCGGGCTGACAACCCGGAGGTCCGGGATTATGCTTTAGGGCAGGAGGGGAAAGAAGCGTTGACCGATCGCAAGGCCCAGGGTATTGAGGCGACGAACCAGGCCTTCCGCCGCTACGACCAGGTGGATAAGAAGCAGACTTACCACCTGGCCGAAGGGAGTCACAAGGAGGCCTTCGACGAGGAGTACCGCATCCGGACCTGCGACATCGGGCGCTTCCTAACAGGCGGCGAGCGGGACAGGGAGGAGTTTGCCCGGGAGCTGGGGGAGGCCCTTCGGGACATCGGTTTCGCAATCCTGGAGGGGCACGGGGTCGACCCCGCCCTCTTCGGGGAGGCCGAGGAGCGGGTGGTCGAGCTCTTCGGCGACATCAGCCTGGAGGAGAAGCTACGCTTCCGCGCCCGCCGCCACGGCTCTGTCAACCAGGGGTATTTCCCGATCAAGGAGACGAGCGACATCCACCCCGACTTGGTGGAGGGCTGGGTCTTTTGCCGCCGGGCCTTCGACCTCGGCGACGATCTGTCTTTCCGCCCGGAGGCGTTCTGGCCCCGTCCGGGAGTCGAGCCCGTGTTCCGCCGGCTATGGCTTGCCGAAGAGGCACTGATCCTGCCAGTCATGCAGAGCGTTCTGCGCTATCTCGGCTGCGACTCACATCTGTACGACCGCAAGCTCACCCATACGAACTTCGGCCAGCGTCTCAACTACTACCCGCCGTTGACCGCCGAAGACGAGCGGTCAGGGGCCGGGCGGCTCCTGGGTCACGAGGATGTCGACCTATTCACCTTTCTACCGGCCCCCCGGCTGGAGGGGCTTCAGGTCCTGAATCGCTCGAACATGAAATGGATCTGTCTGGACGCACCGCCCGGTACGATCATCCTCAACACCGGCGACTATATGCAGCGGATCACGAACGACGTCCTTCCCTCCACCACCCATCGGGTGAGCCTGCCCCGCGATCCAGCCCTGCGCCGGCAAGCCCGGGTGTCCTTCCCCACTGCCGTCTACGTTTGGGAGGAGGAGGTCCTCGAGGTACTGCCCGGTCTGGCCCATCCCAAATACGAGCCCATCAAAGCCCTGCACTTTCACACCCGCATCACGAGCAAGCTCTACGGCGACGACTACGCGGTCGCCGAGTAGAGGCTGCGCTCAATGGATAATCGTTCGGCCAAGAGCGTAGGTCGCGGCCAGGGTGAGGAGCGCGACCGCGGTCACGCGCGGCTGCTGCACGGCCGCGCCCAGGAAGAGCAGGAGGTAGGTGCCCAGGAAGAGGAGGGGCAGGGCGGGGTAAAGGGGAACGCGGAAGGGGGCCTCCGCCCCCCGGGCGCGAAGCCGGAAGAGCACGAGAACCATGAAGCCGTCGGTCACCAGGATGAACACGATCGCGATCGACACCAGCTTCTCGAACGTCCCAGTGGCGGCCAAGGCCACCGCCACAGCGCCTACCAGAATCGTGGCTGTCCAAGGTGTGCCCCGGGGATTGACCCTAGCGAGCGCGCGTGGGCCGAGACCGTCGCGGGCGAGGCCGAAAACCACGCGCGGGGTCACGAAAAGGTTGCCGTTCAGCGAGGCAAGAACGACGAGCAGGGCGAGCGCCGCTAGCAGCGCCCCCGCGCGGACCCCGAAGATCTCGGCGACCACGTCCCCGGGCACCAGTACCGAGGCCGCGATGCGCTCGAAGGGCAGTACCTGAAGGAACGCGGCGTTCAGCAGCAGGTAGAGGGAGGTGACCCCCAGGATGGCGAGCAGTAGAATGCGGGGGGAGCTCTCCTTTCCAACCGGCGCCCGTCCCCGCCACCGCCGCCGCCACGACCACACCCGCGAGGGCCAAGACCTTGGCCGTGGTGGCCACGTTCTGGGCCCAGCGCCCAACCGCCACCCCCAGCACATTGAGGGCGGTGAAGAAGGCCACGAGGGCGGCAGCCAGGGTGCGCGGCTGGCCCGACCGCCACCCGAGGAGCCGACCAAGGTACTCCCCGCTCACCACCCCGATGGCGGCGATGGCGACGCAGTAGGAGAGGGCCTCGATCCAGCCGACCACGAAGGCGCCGCGCCGGCCGAAGGCTTCGCGGGCGTAGACGTACTTGCCACCCGCCTGCGGGTGACGGGTCGCGAGCTCCGCGAAGAGCAGGGCCCCCAGGAAGCCCACCGCCCCACCAAGTGCCCAGACAAGGAATGTGAGTCCGGGCCGCCCGAGCAGGGTGGCCACGATACCGGGGGTGCGGAAGATCCCCGAGCCGACCATGATGCCCACCACCATGGCCAGACCGTCGCCCGTGCGCAGCGTGCGTCGGAGCCGGACGCCGCCCATCTCGTTGCGAGCCTCGCGCCCGGGAGCGGCTTGGGCAAGGTCCTGAGATCTTCCGACCGGGATGCTCGCCCCCCCTTTAGGTGTTCCGGGTTCGACCTCCGCCAAGTCCCTGCTTTGGATAGCTCGACTATAGACTGGTGTTGTCTGGTTGGGAAGACTCTAGGGCTCGATCTCCCAAGGACGCTCCCACTCCCGCAAGTTTCGCTGTCTGGCAAGCAAGGGATAGTGGAGTCGCTGTAGTTCAATGACTTGACCTACCTTTTCCTGCAATGACATTCCTTCGCGTTCACGTCTGAGATCTGCCTTGCCCTTTCAGAGCCGCGCAATCAGTTCCGCGGATGGGCGGGAGCGACTGCTATCACCGGAGGCGTTCGTCGAGCGAGGGACCAATGTCGTTCGAGTATCTCAACCAAACGACGACGATCCAATCCGGGCCATGAAACCCATCAGCTACGAGGCGTCAGCAGCTGACGGGAAGGGCCTGCGGGGGAGCGACCCGGCTCAGGGGGATAGATGGGGGGGAACGGCGAGAAGTTGTCAATGCGGCGGCGCAAGGGTGCTACAGGAGAGGGGTGACGGGAGCACGGCCGGACTCGGCGTAGCCGAGGAGGTTCGAGCAGTCCTTGCGCTGTCCCCGAATTGTCCCTCTTTTCGGTCCGGATGGTGCGCTCAATCCAAACCGTGAAGCGCTAACCCTTGTCGCTATGTGGATGGGTCGGATGGAGCGGATGGATCGGACGGTTTTGTCGGGTTCGATTCCCACCCGCTTCCGCCACAAGCCCCTGGTGCATCAATTCGCTGGCCGCTCGCGTTGCGTGGATTGTACGGGTTCCGTACGGGTTCTCTGTTGGCCGTCATGGGTTACTACGTTCCGGGCGATGGGAAGGCTCTCGACGTAGGCCACTGTCTTGGTGATCGCCGCCCGGATGTCGTGCTCGGAGACGATGTTATAGCGGTCGAAGGTTGACCCTGTCCTGTGGCCGCCGATCTTCATGGCCACGGTGAAGTCGGTGCCGGAGAGATCGGCCAGCTTCGACGGCACGAGCGTCGGGGGCGGAGGAGTGGGCGTGGATCCCGCGGTCGAGTTCGAGGTCTGGCAAGCGGCGAGGCCGCCCAGAAAGGCGGCCGCGGCCAGGATCCACCGGCTCCTGGAAGAAACGCGCACGCTGGATTTACTGTAGTATCCGACGGCAGATGGTGCTTGGCGAGTCGGCCGTTTCGGGTAGTGTGTCCTGACTCACGGCCCAATTCTCCGGCGGGGCCCGGTCTTGAAGAGGCGTGTCCCCGACGCACTCGCCCGTTGACTTCGTGTGCTATGGGTCCCTAACATGGCTCGCAAAGGCAGGGCCCTCGTCTCTGCCCCGGGGCATGGTCCATAGTCCGGAGGTACACTCGACCGCTTTCGGCGGGAGGCGGAGGCCGCATCGGGCCTCAACCACCCGAACATCTGCACCGTCTACGACATCGGTGAGGAGCACGGTGAGCACTTCATTGCCATGGAGTGTCTGGAAGGGGCGACGCTCAAGCAGCGCATCAAGGGCAAGCCTCTCTCCCTAGAACTGTTGCTGGCCTGGGGAATTCAAATTGCCGAGGGGCTAGACGCCGCTCACGCCGAAGGCATCATCCACCGCGACATCAAGCCGGCGAACCTCTTCATCACCAAGCGTGGTCTCGTCAAAATACTCGATTTCGGGCTAGCGAAGCCGACGCCCGGGCTAAGCGTCGGTAGCTCGGAGACGCTGACGGCGGCCTCGGAAGAGCCCCTGACCAGACCCGGTATGGCCGTCGGCACGGCCGCGTACATGTCGCCGGAGCCGGCACTGGCCAAGGAACTCGACACGCGGACGGATCTGTTCTCCTTTGGCGTAGTGCTTTATGAGATGGCGACCGGCGTGCTGCCGTTTCGCGGGGACAGCTCAGCGGGCATACTCGACGCCATTCTTCACAACGTACCCATCGCTCCCGCGCGACTGAATCCGGACCTTCCTCGGGAACTCGACCGAATCATCGGTAAGGCCCTGGAGAAGAGCGGCGAGTTGCGGTACCAACAGGCACCCGACTTACGCTCCGATTTGCAGCGGCTGAAGCGGGACACGGAGTCGGCGCGGCTGCCGACCCTTGCCAGCGGGGAAGGCACAATGGGCAGCCGTGCGCCGGGGCGGAAGGGCAAGCTCTATAAGGGGCTGGGCCTGGCCGCCTTGGCCGTTCTCGCCCTGGTGGGCGGAGCTTACCTCCGATTCCATCGCCCACCCCCGCTCACGGAGAAGGACACCATCGTCCTCGCTGACTTCACAAACAAGACAGGGGATGCGGCCTTCGACGACGCGCTCCGGCAAGGGCTAGCCGTGCAGCTCGAGCAGTCGCCTTTCCTCAGCATCGTGTCGGAGCGCCAGATCCAGCAGGCGTTTCGCCTTATGGGCCAACCACCGGATGCGCGGCTCACGCCGGAAATTGCGCACGACCTCTGCCAGCGGACGAGGAGCGCAGCGGTGCTCGACGGCTCCATCGCCCAGATTGGAACCCGGTATAGCCTGATCCTGAGGGCCGTAGACTGCTCGAGGGGAGAGTCGCTCGCGGGTACGGAGGCCCAAGCCAGCGACAAGAACCGTGTCCTCGACGCTCTAGGGAAAGCAGCCTCGGAAATGCGCGCCAAGCTCGGAGAGTCGCTGAGCACGGTCGAGAGGTTCGACACCCCCGTCGAGGAGGCCACCACGCCCTCGCTAGAAGCCCTTCAGGCCTTTAGCCGGGCCCGGAAGGCCATGACAAGAGTGGAATACGCGGCCGCGGTGCCGCTTCTTCAAAGGGCGGTGAGCGTGGATCCGAAGTTCGCCGTGGCTTACGCCGCGCTCGGGACAGTCTATTCGAATATCGGGCAAACCAACCTCTCTGCTGAGAATGCGCGAAAGGCCTTCGAGTTGCGCGAGCGGGTGAGCGAACGGGAGAAGCTCTACATCGAGGCTCACTATCACCAATATGTCACCGGCGACCTGGAAATGGCTCGTCGCAGCTCCGAACTCTGGGCGCAAACCTACCCGCGAGACTGGGTGGCACCCAACAACCTAGGGGCCATCCACGTGAGATTGGGTCAGTGTGAAAACGCACTCAACGACTTCCGAGAGGCCCTGCGCCGCGACTCGGGAAGCGGTCTCCTTTATGCCAACCTCGTCGATACCTTGCTGTGTCTGAATCGCCTGGACGAGAGCCGCGCCACGACCGCGGACGCGAGGGCCAAGAAACTCGATTCTCCTTTCCTCCACCTCCTCTCCTACCAGCTGGCTTTCCTGCAGAAAGACGCGGCAGGAATGTCCCAGGAGGTGGCGTGGGCCGCGGGAAGTCCGGGAATGAAGCCCATTCTGCTCGACCTCGAGGCTGACACGGCTGCTTGTGCCGGGCAGCTCAGAAAGGCCCGCGAGCTTTCGGGGCAGGCGGTGGTCCTTGCCAAGCAGGGCGGGGACAAGGAGACAGCAGCAGCCTATGAGGCCGAAGCGGCGGTTTGGGAAGCCCTCTTCGAGAACACCGCCGCCGGCCGGCAGAGGGCGGGGGCGGCGCTCGCGCTTTCGAAGGGACGCAACGTCCAGTACGGGGCAGCGTTGGCCGTCGGAATCGCGGGGGATGTGGCCCAAGCTCAGGCGCTCGCCGATGACTTGGCCAAGCGCTTCCCTGAGGATACGGTTGTGCAGTTAAACTACCTGCCCACGTTGCGCGCTGAGCTCGCGCTTCGCCGCACGGATCATGCAAAGGCCCTGGAGGATCTGCGGACCGCCGTCCCCTACGAGTTGGGCGTCCAGGGCAACATTGGCTTTACCGCCGCCTTGTATCCGGTCTACGTGCGCGGGCAGGCATACTTGGCCGCTCATGAAAGCCCCGCGGCCGCTGCCCAGTTTCAGAGCATCCTCGACCACAGTGGCATCGTGCGGAATGCACCCATCGGCGCCTTAGCCCACCTCGGTCTCGCCCGCGCCCACACGCTCTCGGGCGACGCCACGAAAGCCCGCCGCGCCTATCAGGATCTCTTCGTGCAGTGGAAGGACGCCGACGCCGAGGTCCAGATCGTGAGGCAGGCCAAGGCGGAGTACGCGAAGCTGCAGTAGCCACTCCCACGGGAGTTCCAAGGGGGCTCGGGTCCGGAGGGAATCCTTGCTCTTTGGTCGAGCTACTAGCGGAACACTGGCGCGATAAGTTTGATTAAGCATTGAGTCCTGGCCGAAGGCGGGGGAGTCCCCGGTTCAAAGCTCAAGCTCGCGCTCGAGGGGGCTTTGCAGCGATGGCCCGATTCACCGGCTCCTGATGTGTCTCACCGGGTAAGCGAAGGGATTGGCCTCATTCGCCAGGGCCTCGAACTCCTCGACCACGTCGCCGATGCTCCGGTGCTCATATGTCTCGACGGGCCAAGCGACCATGCCGCGGAAGCGCCGTCCCTCGAGAAGCCACCGGATCGCGATCGCCTCGGCCGGGCGATCGTTGGTGACGAAGACGCGATCGTCCGTGGCCGCGCGGTCGAAGAGGACTTCGTCTCTTGTCCTCTCGGGATAAAGGTCGATGGCCCGCACGACGTCCCAGCCTCGGTCCCGCAGAGCTCGGACGAAGTGATCGTTGACGCATGCGTCGGTGAGGACGGGGAAACGCCCGGCCACTACCGGGTTGTCTTCCGGCTCAGATACTCGGCCTTAGCGCGCTCGTGATCGGCCTCCCAAGCCCGGTCCTGCTCGAAGGAGGCCTCGATCTCCTCGGGATGCTCGTAGGAGTAGGACAGCGCGGCGTAGACCTGAGCCAGGTTAAGCGAAGGATAGGCTTCGAGCATTCTCTCGGGAGAGTACCCCTGCCGCTTGAGGGAGACGATGTCCATGACCCGGATCCGCGTCCCGTCGATGCAAGCCTTGCCACCGCAGACCTCCGGGTCCTTGGTGACATGAGAGTAGACCGTCTTCGCCGCAGTGGCCATGACAAGCCCCATTTTACCCTCTCGCGGGAATGCGGGCATGCAATGCCACCCTTTTTTCTCTTCTTTAGATGGTGCCGTTTCGGCGCCGCCGAGACCGTGCCCACGTATTTACGACCCCCGGCCAAGCGGCTTAAGGTTCTGGCTCGGCCTCCCGCATCGGCTCTGAATGAGGACTTACGCAAGATTGGCTCCGTTTAGTCTGGCCCCCGTCCGAGGCGAGGAGAAGGGCGGGCGAGCGCGAGATCCTGTCCGTGTTTTGTCCGTGTTCTCGCTGGAACTCGGGGATGCTCGGGGCACGAGGGCGCGCCCTAAGCCTCTGAATCTTCTGACTCGGGCTTCCCGTGCTGCTCCTCACTGGGTGGCGTTTCTTGCGTTCGATTCCCACCCGCTTCCGCCACTGCCGGGCCGTAACTACCAGACCCTAATAGACCGGAGCTTGCCGTAGAACTGCCGCTGTCCGTGTTTTGTCCGTGTTCGTTGCCCGTGCTCGGCGTCATCGCAACGACATTGCGCTCGACCGGAAGCGACGCAACGTAGGCAGCGGTGCGATTCACCGCCGCACGCAGGTCCTCGGTCGAAACGATGTATACGCACCTCGACGCGTTATTTGTTCCGGGGTCAAGGTGGTAGGATGTCGAAATGAAGGGATCGACCAAGAAGAGTGCGCGTACGTCGAGGGTCCGAGCTCCCCAGCGGGCTATCCTCTCGAAGATGCGCGACCTTCCGCCCGAGAAAGTCGCCGAGGTCGAGGACTTCATCGACTTCCTGCGCCAGCGCCAGGAAGATCGTCGAGTGACCCACGCTGCGAGCAGGATGTCCAAGAAGGCGCTCGACGAGGTCTGGAGCAATTCGGCGGATGCCGCCTACGATCGGCTATAGGTTCGGCGACATCGTCCTCGTTCCCTTCCCGTTCACGGATCAGTCAGCGATCAAG
>WNFI01202126.1_pt1 | contig 11976 bp, 11 predicted proteins | sample 5400471 | NCBI WGS metagenome assembly WNFI01 (sample SAMN13153348, study PRJNA577476) | soil metagenome | isolation source: 100 cm saprolite on Douglas fir-dominated hillslope | place: USA:California | collected 2013-09-17 | reverse complement strand
CGGCGTTCAGGGCAAAAAGGTGTTGGGCGAAGACCCGGCCTCCGGCCTCGAAGTGACGCTGCGCGGCGGTCGTTTCGGTCCCTATTTGCAGCTCGGTGAGCAGATCAAGCCGCCGAAGCCAAAGAAGGGCGAGAAAAAACAGGAAGCCGAGAAGCCCAAGCGCGCCAGCGTTCCGAAAGGCGTTTTGCCCGACGACATCGATCTCGAAAAGGCGCTCGGTTTGCTCGCCCTGCCGCGCGAAGTCGGGCTGTCTCCCGAAGACGGCGAGCCAATTCTCGCCGGCATTGGACGGTTCGGTGCTTACGTCAAGCACGGTAAGACCTACGCGAATCTGGAAGACGGCGACGACGTGCTGACCATCGGCCTCAATCGTGCGGTCACCCTGGTCGCCGAGAAGAAAGCCAATCCGAAGAAAGGTCGCCGCTTCGGCGCCGATCCTGGCAAGGTTTTGGGAGAACACCCCGACCAAGGCGGGCCGGTTGTCGTCAAGAATGGCCGCTACGGGCCTTACGTGAGCCATAACGGCATCAACGCAACCATCACCGGCGATAAGACGCCGGAGACGATTACCTTGACCGAGGCGATCGTGCTGCTCGATGCCCGCGCCGATCAGCTCGGCTCACAGCCGCGGCGTGCGGCTGGCCGCAAGAAGGCCGGCGAGTCATCGGAAGCGCCAAAGGGCCGCAAGAAGAAAGCCGCCGAAACGGCGGATACGGCCGAGAAAGCCGCCAAGCCGCGCAAGAAGGCGGCGAAAAAGGCTGCCAAAATCTCGGCCGCCGAATAACTAGCGATGCCGAGTTCTAAACATTACATTGCGTTCAATCGCGCCGTTTTGGCGCAGGACTGTTATTTTGAAAAAACACGCTAATAAAGCACCCTCCCTTCCCTCAAAGGCCGACATCCTCGCCTTCATCGGCAACAATCCCGGCAAAGTCGGCACCCGCGAAATCGCTCGCGCATTCGGTTTGAAAAACGCGCTCCGCGCAGACCTCAAGCGTCTGCTGCGTGAACTCGCCGACGAAGGTTCGATCGAAAAGCGGCGCAAGAAGCTGCACCATGCCGGCGCCCTGCCCTCCACCGTCTTCGCCGACGTCACCGCGCGCGACAGTGACGGCGATCTCGTCGCCACGCCGGACGAATGGGACGAGGACGCCCGTGGCGCCGCTCCGAAAATCCGCATTCACACGCCGCGTAAGGCAGGGCCGGGCGAAGCCGCGGGAATCGGCGACCGCGTACTTCTGCGGGTGGAAGAAATCGAGACGGAAGACGACGTCCATTATCGCGGCCGCATCATCAAGATTATCGATCATCCCAAACATCGGGTGCTCGGAATCTTCCATAAAGTTGCGCATGGCGGCGGACGGCTCGAACCGGTCGACAAGAAAATGATCGGCAAACAACTCGTAATTCCCGCCGGCGCGACCGCTGACGCCGAGGATGGCGATCTCATCGCGGTCGAAACATCACGGGCACCGCGATTGGGTCTGCCAACCGGCCGCGTCGTCGAGCGTCTTGGCTCCCTCAAAAGCGAACGCGCAGTCAGCCTGATCGCGATTCACGCGTATAGCATCCCCTCCGTGTTCCGCCGTGAGACGCAACTCGAAGCTGACGCCGCCAAACCCGCGACACCCCACGGCCGCGAAGACTGGCGCCACGTTCCTTTTGTCACCATCGTAACCCCGGGCTCTGCGCTCGACCGCGAAGCGCTCATACGTGGCAACTCGGTCTATTTCCCGGACCGCGTGGTGCCGATGCTGCCGGAGCGCATTTCGAACGATCTCTGCTCGTTGCGACCGCACGAGGACCGTGCCGCCCTCGCCGTGCGGATGGTGATCGGCGCCGATGGCCGCAAGCGGTCGCACACTTTTCACCGCATCCTTATGCGTTCGGCCGCAAAACTTTCCTATCAGCAGGCGCAATTGGCGATCAGCGGACGTCCTGATGAGGATACCGAAAGATTGGTCGAGCCAATGCTCACGCCACTTTATGCGGCCTACGAGACGGTGGCGCGGGCGCGTGTCGAGCGACAACCTCTCGATCTCGATCTGCCAGAGCGGAAGATTGTTCTTAAGGGCGACAGCACCGTCGACCGCGTGATGACCGTCGAGCGGCTGGAAGCGCACCGGCTGATCGAGGAATTCATGATCCTCGCGAATGTCGCGGCCGCCGAAACGCTCGAACGTGCGCGCTGCCCCCTCATCTATCGCGTGCACGACGAACCCGCGATCGAAAAGGTGCAGGCGCTGCGCGAGTTTTTGGCGACCCTCGACATCCCTTTCGCCAAAGGCGGCGCGCTCAAGCCCGAAGCGTTCAATCGTATCCTGGCGCGCGTGAAGGGCCGGGATGCCGAGCAACTCATCAATGAGATTGTTTTGCGCACGCAGGCGCAGGCAGAGTATTCAGCCGAAAACTACGGTCACTTCGGCCTCAATCTTCGCCGCTATGCGCACTTCACCTCACCGATCCGCCGCTATGCCGATCTGATCGTGCATCGTGGCCTGATCCGTGCGTTGAAGCTTGGATCCGACGGCCTGCCCGAAAGCACCGACCAGAAAGCCCTGGCCGAAGTCAGCGCACAGATTTCCGCTACCGAGCGTCGCGCGATGTTGGCCGAACGCGAGACAAACGACCGCCTGATTGCGCATTTCCTTGCCGATCGCATCGGCGCGCAATTCGACGGCCGCATTTCCGGCGTTACCCGAGCAGGACTGTTCGTAAAATTGCGCGAGACTGGCGCCGATGGATTCGTGCCCGCGCGAACCATTGGCGACGAATATTTCCGCTACGAGGAAAAAGGGCACGCCATGGTCGGCTCGCGCTCTGGCGAGACCTACCGCCTCGGCGACCCGGTGACGGTTAAGCTGGTGGAAGCCGCGCCGGTTGCCGGGGCACTCCGCTTCGAACTGTTGTCGGAAGCGCGGGCTGGGCGCCCGAGCCGGCGCGCGCGCCAAGAAATGCGGCCGAACGATCGCTTCGTGCCAAACCGCCATCGCGGCAAGCGACGGAAGGGACGATGACGAAAGACCTCGGAAAAATTTGGGCTGAGCGCATGACAAAGTCAGAGCGCGACACGTCATTTCCTGACAGCGAACCGCGCGACGCCGCGACGTTGATGCTGATCGACCGCTCCGGGACCAAGCCGAAGGTGCTGCTTGGGCGCCGCCACGCCGGGCACAAGTTTATGCCGGGGAAATTCGTCTTTCCGGGCGGCCGCATCGAGCCCATGGACCGGCTGATGACCGCATTGAGCGAGCTGCATCCGGACACCCAGAAGAAACTCATGGTGCAGGTTTCAGAACCTAATGCCGAATTTGCGCGCGCCTTTGCGCTGGCGGCAGTGCGCGAAACCGCGGAAGAAACCGGCCTTCTGCTCGGCGTGAAACGCGACCAGCCTCCGGCGGTGCCCGGCGAAATCTGGACCGAGTTTGCAAAGGCCAAGGTGCACCCCGACCTCGGTCAGATCCATTTCGTCGTCGATATGCCGACGATCACAGGCATTGTTTTGGAGGAGTTGCTGGCGCGGGTGGAATCCGGCATGGGCCACCAACTTCCGGTGCCCTATTACTTCATGGTCGACCAGCAATTCTTCCGGGAACTGCTGTAAACATTCGAAAACAGTGCTTTTCTTGACATTTGCCGCTTCGGCGCTAGTTTCCGCGCCAAAGGCATCCCCGCCACCGCACGAGACGACTTAAGGAAAACTCCATGGCCAAAGCCGCCAGTCTCAAGATCAAGCTGGTCTCCAGCGCCGGCACCGGTCACTACTATGTGACCCGGAAAAATTCGCGTACGCAAACCGACAAGATGAAAAAGAAAAAATACGATCCGATCGCGAAAAAACACGTCGAGTATAGCGAATCCAAAATCAAGTGATTGCGGAGGCATCTACGATGCTTCGCACGCTCTTTATCGCCTTGTTACTTTTGCCGCTCGCCTGCGCGCAGGCCGGCGCCGCCGAAAAGCACAAGCTCGCGCTCCAGATCAGCGACAATGACCCGGCCAAGATGAACGCCGTTCTCAACGTCGCCACGAACGTGTCAAAATATTACTCCGACAAAGGCGAAGAGATCGATATCCAGATTGTCGCCTTCAATGCCGGGCTCCACATGCTGCGTGAGGATACCTCCCCTGTAAAGCCGCGGCTGAAATCGTTCAAGCAAGGCATGCCTAACGTTTCTTTCATGGCCTGCGAAAACACGCTCGAGGCGATGACCCGCACGGAGGGCAAAGAACCCCCGCTGGTCGAAAATGCCGAGCGTGTGAAGGCAGGTGTGGTCACGCTGATCGAACTCAGCGAAAAGGGCTGGACGATCGTCCGGCCTTAGCAGACGCAATCACCCAATTGGTGGCCGGCCGGAAGCGGCAGCATGAGGAGGCCACTCGCACCGCTCCCGGGCCGGCCGAAACCCTACAGACCCAGGAGATGCGGCGGACCTGGCACCGGCAGGGTTTTCAAGGGCCAGCGTAGGGCGAGTCGGCGACAGTGTCACCGGTGCCATCCCCTGTTTGTCCCTCACCCGACAACTGCACCAAGTTCGCTAAGCCTTTAGGCACTCAAGCGATTTGCCTGGCCGGGTCAGGTTCAGCCGGGTGCAAACATGGGCGGCGCAACTTGCGATGTCACACCCCGGCCTGTCGCCGGCATCGATGTGCACGCGGCCGCCTCACCGACGAACATGCACGTGCGGCCAGTCGCGGAACACGCATGGATGATTATCGGGACGGTGTAAGCGTTCTGGCTGAATTTGTCGGCCGCTTCGACTTGCGCCGAAGTGTCGGCACCGCGAAACAGCTTCAATGTGCCGGGAGCCAGCCGAAAAAGATATCGATCTTCCCCTGCGCGAATAGTGTCATTCACCTGTAGTGCATCGACTTCGAAATCAAATTTTTTCTTGTCGCCGGGCACCTTGGACACCAGAGAAAGCGATCTCGAATAAACGGTCACCGCTGTCGCATTCAGAAATGCCGCGTAAATCTTCTGCCACTCGCCGGCGTCTTTTCCGGCCGACGAGACGCACTTGCCATCCTGCTCAAAGTCAATTTGCCGAATGACTGCTGGTCCCAAGCCCAGGTTCTTGATGCTCAGGCTCATATCCGCAAAGACCGGCAGCAGCGACGGCCGCGGCTGAATGGAGATTTCCTTGTATTCCAGGTCTCGCCGTTGAGCGTCAACGGGGTGATACAGCGACAACGCCGCGATGAACATTGAGCTCATCGCCACGATCGTAGGAGCGGATTTTGCGAATGCTCCGAAGAACCGCTTAAGCAAAGACGCCTCCCTCGCAACTGGCTAAGTTCGGCTCCTGCCGTCGATTCCTATCTTTTCGCTGGATCCCCTGCCGCAACCTCAGGCGGCGTCCGGAACCACGCGATTTCGGCCGTCGCGTTTAGCGCGATAAAGCGCTTGATCGGCCCGCTTGAGAATGGTCGCCGCATTGTCGGACGGCTCGGAAAGTGCGGAGATACCAATCGAAATCGTGACTCCGATGTTGCGCTTGCCTTGCTCAATCGTAAACGGCTCACTGGCAATGCGCCGGCGCAAACGCTCGGCGACCATTGTCGCCACGGCCATATCGGTTTCGGGCATTACGATGACAAATTCTTCGCCGCCATACCGGCACGCGAGATCGATATTGCGGATCGCCTTGCGGATTCGCAGCGAGAATTCGCGCAACACGTCATCACCTGCGTCGTGACCATAGCCGTCATTGACCGCTTTGAAATAGTCGATGTCGACCACCAGCACTGTGATTGGCTTGCCGCGGGCGGCCGATTGCTCCACCAGCGTACCCAGGTGCGTTTCCATGTAGCGGCGGTTGAAGAGGCCCGTTAATCCGTCGGTGATCGCCAACTCGATCGACATCTGCACGTTGTCGCGCAGCCGTTCGGTGTAGCGCCTCTTCTTGATCTGGGTGCGCACACGCGCAAGCAATTCGTTTTTGTCTATTGGGCGCGTCAAATAGTCGTTCACGCCGATTTCCAATCCGCGCGCCAGTTGCGCGACGTTGTTGGCTTCGGCAAGCGCCAGGATGGGGATATTTCGGGTGCGCTCGAGCGAGCGGAGCTGGCTGCACAAACGAAGGCCGTCGAAGTCCTTTAGCCCGAGCGAGGCGATCACGAGGTCATAGTCGCCTTCGGCGGCACGAAACAACGCCTCGTTCGGATCGACTTCAACGTCAACGGTGTGCTCGGCTGACAAGACAGACGTCAGGCGCTCATAAGAGCTTTGCCGGTCGTCCACGATCAGCACGCGGCCATTGCGGCCGGTTTCCAGCACCGCCTCGCGCTCGGGGCTCTGGATGCCGATTTCCTTCGAGGTGACCGCGCGCATGCGGAGCTCATCGGTGACCATTTTCAGCCGCGCCAGCGAACGCACACGCGACAGGAGCGCGATGTCGCTGACCGGCTTGGTCAGGAAGTCGTCGGCGCCGGCTTCCAGGCCGCGCACACGGTCGGACGGCTGATCGAGCGCAGTCACCATGACGACAGGAATATGATGGGTGAGCGGATTGGATTTGAGCTTGCGACAGACCTCGAAGCCATCGAGCTCTGGCATCATCACATCGAGCAAAACGATATCGCACTCGGCGCGCTCACAGAGCGCCAGCGCCTCGACACCATTGTACGCGGTCGTAACGTCAAAATATTCGGCCGACAGCCGCGCCTCGAGCCCCTCGCGGATACGCTCCTCATCGCCCTTCATGGCAAACGCCGTGACCGCCACGACCGGGATGGCTTTGAGCTCTGGATCATCTTTGAGCCATTTGGTCACTTCGAGACCCGAAACTTCGGGCAACTGGATGTCCATCAAAATCAAATCCGGCCGGTGCTTGCGGGCGAGATCGAGCGCTTCAATGCCGTTGCGGGTGCCGATAGTTTGGTAACCATGGGCTTCAAGAAGGTCGTGGAAGAGCTTCATATTGAGCTCGTTGTCTTCCACGATCAGGACGGTCTTTGGCATTACCCCTTTCCCGCCCTTTTTGTCCCCAATGCGCGTGAAGTCGCGCAGGCGCAGTCGCCACCACGCCCTCGCTCGGGCATGATCGGCACGGTAGTGCCGATTTGTTACGGAAAGGCAAATTTACTTGATGAAGCAAAGCCATCCGTTCACACGGGAACAGGCAGAAGGGCTTGCGATTCAGGCCCTTACGTTCATTGCTGGGGATGGTGAACGCCTCGGGCGCTTTCTCGCCGTAACCGGCATTGGTCCAGCTGAGATTCGCTCCGCTGCGCGTGAGCTAGGGTTTCTGGCCGGCGTACTCGACTATTTAGCGTCCGACGACAGACTGATCACAGCCTTTGCAAGCGAGGTCGGTCTCGACCCCGCCGATGTCGACCGGGGGCGGACAGCGCTTGCCGGCCGTCCCTGGGAACGCGAGATGCCATGAATTTTTGTCGCGACTGCCTTGCCGACACGCCCGCTCAGCCGGTGCGTTGCCCGCTTTGTGGTTCGCCGCGATTGGTGCGCCACCCCGACATCGATACGCTCACCATCGCCCATGTCGATTGCGACGCTTTTTACGCAACCATCGAAAAGCGTGACGATCCTTCGCTGGCCGACAAACCGGTGATTATTGGCGGCGGCAAGCGCGGCGTCGTAGCGGCTGCATGTTATGTCGCGCGCACTTACGGAATTCGCTCAGCAATGCCGATGTTCGAGGCCAAGCAGCGTTGCCCGGACGCTGTCGTGGTAAAACCGAACATGGCAAAATATGTACAGGTCGGGCGCGAAGTGCGCAGTGCGATGTTTGCGCTCACACCGCTGGTTGAGCCTCTGTCGATTGATGAAGCATTTCTCGATCTCACCGGCACCGAACGGCTGCACGGCATGAGCGCCGCAAAAGTACTCGCGCGATTCGCTGCCAACATTGAACGCGACCTTGGCATCACCATTTCGATTGGACTCTCGGCCAACAAATTTCTTGCCAAAATCGCCTCAGACATGGACAAGCCGCGCGGCTTTGCCGCGCTCGGACAAAGCGAAGCTGTCGCGTTTCTTGCGCCGAAACCGGTCGGTTTCATCTACGGCGTTGGCGGGGTGAGTGCCGCCAGGCTCGCGAGCGACGGCTTTCGCACGATCGCCGATCTGCAACGCGCCGATGAGCGCGATTTGATGCGCCGTTATGGCGAAGAGGGGGCGCGCCTATGGCGCCTCGCGCGCGGAAGGGACACACGCGCGGTCGACCCCGGGCGCGACACCAAAAGCGTGTCGGCAGAAACCACTTTCGAACGGGATATCGGAGACTTCCGCCCCCTCGAACAGCATTTGTGGGATTTAACTGAACGCGTATCGGCGCGCCTCAAGGCCAACGCGCTTGCAGGCTCGACCGTGACGCTCAAACTCAAGAGCGCGGATTTCAAAATCCGCACGCGCGCACGCGCGCTTGCTGCACCTACGCAACTCGCGGCACGCATTTTCGCAGCCGGCCGCGATCTGCTCGCGCACGAGATAGGCACCACCCGCTTCCGCCTTATCGGAATCGGCGTCAGCCATCTGGAGGATGCCACTGGCGATGACCTGGCGGATCTCATCGACCGCCGCGCCGCTGAGGCCGAACACGCAATCGACAGACTGCGTTCAAAGTTCGGCCGCGACGCCGTCGTGAAAGGCCTGGCGTTCGATGACGATCAACCCGCGCCTAAGGGCACGGCTTCGGCGTCTTCAACTCCAGCGAAGTCATCTCGCCGGTAATCGTAAAATCGCTGTAATCGAGGACGAGCGCGCGCGAGATGCCGTTCTCATAAAGTTCAAAGCCGATCGAGTAGACCGGCGTTTGCTCACCGCCCTTTTCGTCCTTTTCGTCCTTTTTCTCAAAATAGCTGATCGTTACTGGCCAGCGGGTGAGCTTTGCCTGTTCCGGCATCTTCCCTCCCGCATCCTCGGCCGGCTTTTCGCCGGGTGTTATCGGGCGGCCAATAACTGTGAGGGTATTATAGAGTTTCTCGCCGGTTTCCGATCCGTCATAGACTGGAAATTCCAGAACGGACTTGCCCTCGCGCGCGGCGGCAATAATTCGCCGCATGTGTTCGGTCGGAAATACCGCACCGGCCGGCACGGTCAAATTCTTTTCCTTCGGCTTGCTGAGACTTATCGCCACCGTTTTGGCGTTTCGCTCGGCCTGGCCGTCAACGATGTCCGTGCGTTGTTCGTTAAAAAGATTTTCCGAATTGAAGCGGAATTTCTTGGCCTCGCCGTCTTCCCAAGTGGTCGAGCGCAAATCGCTGAGCGCGGCCTGGCCTTCACCGGAGTCTAGCTCGGACACCTGACGGAATTGCAGCTGATAGCCTTCGCAGGCACTGCCGGAAAAGTCGTAGAGAATGCGGCCTCGGACCGCCTCGATGCCACGGCTACCATGCGATTTGGAGAGCTTGAGGTCATAGATCGCCCGATGCGGCGCCAATAAAACGTGGTCCGCTGGAGGGGCCGCCGCTGCAGGTCGGTGGAGCGCCATCCCCGCAACGCCAAACGCCAGGATCGAAGCAGTCCATCGGCTGGCGCTAATATTGATGTTCATCGATTTGGGCCTTTCCGCCGCAGCGTGGGAGCCACGCGCAAGAGCAGAAAGATGCAAGATCTGGGCAAGATAGAGGCCGTTACAGATTCCAGCAACCGCGCCGATCGGCGCCTTGCACGGTAGCGCGCAATCGGCCAAGGATCGCGACAAATCACCGCCCCGGGGAGGACACCATGGCAGGATTCGTCGAAAAGAAGCTCGCAAGCCTGGATATCGCCCTGCCGACCCCGGCAAGCCCGATTGCCAATTACGTGCCGTTCGTGCGCAGCGGCAACACGCTCGTCGTCTCCGGCCAGCTTTGCTTTGGCAGCGACGGCAAGTTGACCGCAAAAGGTCAGCTCGGCGGCGGCGTGTCGCTCGAGGACGGGCAGAAAGCGGCGCGCGCCTGCGCCGTGAACTTGCTGGCGCAGCTGAAGGCCGCGCTTGGCGATCTCGACAAAGTGACGCGTGTGGTGCGGCTGGGCGGTTTCATCAATTCGGCGCCCGGATTTACTGATGGCCCAAAGGTTATGAACGGCGCATCCGACCTGATGGTGGAGGTATTCGGTGAAAAGGGCCGTCATGCGCGCAGTACTGTGGGCGTCGCCGCACTGCCGGCGGATGCCGCCGTTGAAGTCGAGGGTCTCTTCGAGATTTCCAACACGTGATCCCGAAAAGCGGCACTGATTTTCAAAAAGCATGCTCAAACCGACATAAGCCCAAATGCCTGCGCTCGAATGGCTCACCGCGCGTCCGATTGCCCATCGCGGCCTCCATGACGCGCCGAGCGGCGCCATCGAGAACACGGCCGCGGCCTTTTCTGCCGCAATTGCTGGCGGTTACGGCATGGAAACCGATCTGCAAATCAGTGCCGACGGTGAAGCCATGGTGCATCACGACGATGCGCTCGGACGACTGACGGAAGGCAGCGGCCGTCTCGCAGAGATGACCGCGGCGGACATCAAGGCGGTGCGTTTCAAAGCAAGCACAGCGCGCATCCTCACGCTCGGCGAACTATGCGACCTCGTTGCCGGCCAGGCGCCGCTTCTCCTTGAACTCAAGAGCCGTTTCGATGGCGATCTGCGGGTAGCGAAACGTACCGTGGAGGTGCTCTCGGGTTATTCGGGCCCGGCCGCGGTGATGTCGTTCGACCCGGATTTAATCGAGGCCGTGCGACTTGCTGCGCCGGTTGTAACGCGCGGTATCGTCGCCGAATGGCGCTATTCTGATTCTGAATGGGACAGTCTATCGAACGCGCAAAGACGAAGCCTGACCTGGCTGCTGCATGCACCGAAGAGCCGTCCGCAATTTCTCGCTTATTCGGTCAAAGATTTACCGGCTGCCCCCCTGCTCCTGGCACGCACATTTTTCGGCTTGCCGTTGCTGACCTGGACGGTGCGCACCGAAGGTGACCGGAAGCTCGCTACGCGCTGGGCGGACCAGATCATATTCGAGGGCTGGAGGCCGTAAGGTCGCGTGTGGGGAGGGAAAGAACCCAATCACAGGCCGCTGTGCGGCATGCGTCCGGCGCAGCTAAGCTCGGCTGAAATTCGGACGAAATCGGGCTTAAAGTTGGGGTAGGATAGCGTTGCCCCAAATGAGCGACACCGAAATTCAAATTCGCATTGCGCAATCGCTCGCCGGGATCCCGCCTGCGGCGTGGAACCTTTGCGCGGCCGGTTCGGTCGCCGACGCAGCTCAATTAGGGGACGAAATTAAACTAACACATGAGGATAATTCGTCCCCAAAGTTATCGACACAAGGACAATGCAGTAACCCTTTTATTTCACACGAATTTTTGTCGTCACTTGAGGAGACGGCCTCGGTTGGCGGCCGCACAGGCTGGCAGCCTCGGCACCTGCCTATTATCCAAAGCTCCAGGTCGCCGTGCCATTCACACCGGTGACCGGGCCTCGGCTCCTTGCAGCGCCCGGCCGGCTGGCGCAGGCCGTCCACGGCGGCCTGGCCGACGCCCTCATTGAAATCACGACTGCGAGTGAGCTGTCCTCCGCACACGTGACGTTCCTCACCGAGCCGGAATGGCGCGAACTGGGCAAGCGGGGCTTCCTGCAACGCACAGACCAGCAGTTCCATTGGGAAAATGACGGCTATGCCTCGTTCGAGGACTTCTTGGCGGCGCTCGCCTCCCGCAAGCGCAAAACAATCCGCCGCGAACGAAAGGAGGCGCTCAGCGCCGCCGGCGTCGAGGTGCTCTGGCTCACCGGTCAGGATCTGACGGAATCTGTCTGGGACGCTTTCTTCGCTTTCTATATGGAAACCGGCTCTCGCAAATGGGGCCGTCCCTATCTGACCCGTGAATTTTTTTCCGTCGTCGCGACGAAAATGCGCGACCGTATCCTGCTCGTCATGGCACGCCGCGCCGGCCGCTGGATTGCGGGGGCTATCAATTTCATCGGCTCGGATACGCTCTACGGCCGCAACTGGGGTTCAATCGAGCACCACCCCTTTCTGCATTTCGAGG